>OATT01000023.1_pt1 | contig 180870 bp, 154 predicted proteins | sample 1476071 | NCBI WGS metagenome assembly OATT01 (sample SAMEA2579989, study PRJEB22360) | human gut metagenome | biome: human gut; feature: human-associated habitat; material: faeces | place: Denmark | collected 2008/2010 | reverse complement strand
CCTTGGGCTTATTCTTTTCATCGGTCTGTCTCAGCGACAAGTGGTATCTTATCACGGGAAAAGTGAATTGTCAATGTTTTTTATTTTTTTCGCACAATTCAGACAATTCACTTTTGTTTTTACTTACGATATCATGCTGCTCATATCTTGTCCTTTATTTCGCCCAATACAAAACAGCAGCCTTCAAAAACTCTGCACATCCTGACACTTCTTCATCATAATATTCCAGAAAACGTTCATCCTGAACATACATCTCCGCCAGTCCTCTGTGAGCTTCCGGGCGATACTGTCCCCACGTCATAGAAATCCAGTTCTTATGCAGTTCTGTAATCTCTTCACCAATCTCACCGGAAGGATCAGCATGACTTCTGACCGCTTCCTGCAGCTTTTCTTTGATCAGTGCCTCTGCATTTTGAAACTTTTTATATTCTTCCTCCGTCATCTTCATCATCTTCGCATTGGATTCCCGAACAGAATCTTCTCCATATTTTTCTCTGATCTCTGTTCCATATTTTTCTTCATTTTGCTGTACCTGCTGCTGTTTAAACGCCTCAAACTTTTCTGCACTGCTCATTTTTCCTCTTCCTTCTAAAGAATCAATTGTTTTGTTTACTGTAAGAATCAATTTTTCAATCCGGATTTTCTGATTCTGCAGTTCAAAAAGATGCTCATACAATGCTCCCAATGTATCAAACTCTTCTTTATCCAGAATTTCCAAAATACACTGCAGACCAAGCCCGCGTTCTTTATAAAACAAAATCTGCTGCAGCCGGTCTAACTCCTCTTCTCCATAATAACGATACCCGGAGTCATTCGTATACAACGGCTTCAGCAAACCAATTGCATCGTAATAGCGCAATGTACGTGTACTCACTCCTGTCATTTTTGCCACTTCCCGAATACTGTATTCCATCTTTCTACCTCCTGCCGGATTTTAGTATACAAGTTGACGCAGCGTCAAAGTCAAGGTGATTTTTTCATTATTTCAAAAAGAATTTTACAAGTTTTTTCTTTCCTTTTGTAAATGGCGGATAACAGACTGGAAGATTCCAGTTTGCCGGTTTTATAAACACGCTTTTTTCATGTGTAAATGTGTCAAAGCTGTACTTCCCATGATACCGTCCCATGCCGGATGCTCCCACTCCCCCGAACGGAAGCATCGGATTGATCAGATGACTGATCGTATCATTCACGCACACTCCTCCAGAAGCCACCCGTTCCAGGATAAATTTTTCCGCACTTTTCTTTCGGGTGAACACATACAACGCAAGTGGTTTCTCTCTTTTATTCACAAAACGAATCGCATCTTCTAATCTGTGATATGACAAAACAGGCAGGATCGGACCAAATATTTCTTCCTGCATAGCGGCTGAACCGGCGGAATTTTCCAGTCTTCCCACATCCAGAATCGTCGGCTCGACATAGCGTTGTGTAAAATCCGTTGTTCCTCCATAAAACAAATAATCTCTGTCTTGATCCAGAATGTTCTGCAGACGCTCCATGTGCTGTTTATTTACAATTCGTCCAAAATCCGGATTTTCCTTGATTTCTTTTCCATATAAATAGAAGAACGCCCGTCTGATTTCTTTCAAAAATTCCTCTTTTCTGCTCTCATCCACAAGTACATAATCCGGAGCCACACAAGTCTGTCCTGCATTCATCAGCTTGCCCCACGCAATCCTTTTTGCCGCTTCTTTTAAATTCGCTGATTTTTCTATCACAACCGGACTCTTTCCGCCCAATTCCAATGTCACCGGTGTTAAGTGCTCTGCTGCCGCTTTCATTACAATTTTTCCAACACGCTCGCTTCCGGTAAAAAATAAATAATCAAATTCCTGCGCAAGCAGTGTTTGATTGATTTTTACATCACCTTCTACACAGGCAATATATTCTTCCCGAAATGTGGTGCGGATCATCTGACAGATCGCCGATGATATATTCGGCGTCAGCTCGGATGGTTTCAACACAGCACAGTTTCCTGCTGCGATCGCTCCGATCAGCGGTTCGAGCAAAAGTTGTACCGGGTAATTGTAAGGACCTAAAATCAGCACACTTCCATACGGCTCTTTTTGAATCCTGCTGCTCCCCGGAAATAAATAAACCGGAGTCTTTACTCTTTGAGCTCCCATCCATTTTGGAAGATGACGAATGGCAGATCGAATGTCTGCAAGTACAAATCCAATTTCTGTTGCATAGGATTCAAAACTTGATTTTCCAAGATCCTTTTTCAATGCCGCTTCCAGAACTTCCTGATTTTCCCGGATTGTTTTTGCCAGCAACTGAAGCTGATACATTCGAAACGTAAGTTCCCTTGTCTGACCCGTCGCAAAAAATTCTTTCTGTAACGCTGCTAATTTTTCCATATTTTTATTTTCACCCATAGATCGTTCCTCTTGATTCTCCTATTTTTCCAATTGAATCCCGGATTTTGCAAGTGTACATCCCAAAACCCTCAACAAAAATATACATCGTTTTGTCTATTATACCACTCTCCACTTAAAATATGGTATACTAACTACATCTATCCGCACGGTTTCCAACAGTTTTTCCGTGCGGCTCATCACAAGAGAGAAAGGGGATCACATTTATGAAACACAATTCAAAGGAATGGTTGAAAGGACTTGGTCTTGTATTTGGCGCTCTGGTATTGATCGTTATCGGATATGTCATCTATGTATTTGCCAGTTATTATCGTCTGGAGGACATGCAACGACTGACTATCGCCGGAAAATCCTCAGAAAAAGCCAAACCAGAAACAACCTATCGCATTACCTCCGGAAACATCGGATTCGGAGCATACAGTGATGATTATTCCTTTTTTATGGACGGAGGAAAAGAAAGCCGTGCGCGTTCTGAACAAGCTGTGATTGAAAACGTCACAAGCTACGCAGATGCCGTAGCAGAGCTTGCGCCAGATTTTGCGTTCTTTCAGGAGGTTGATATTGACGGAACCCGAAGCTATCACATTGACCAACGCCCCCTGCTTTTGAGCGCACTGCAAACAGAAAACCACCCTCAGGTTTCTGCCTTTGCACAAAACTATGACAGCCCTTACCTGTTTTATCCCATTTTAGAACCACACGGGAAAAACAAAGCCGGTATGCTTACCATTTCCAATCTGGAAATTACCGAATCTGTCAGACGTTCCCTGCCAATCGAAAGTGGATTTATGAAACTGTTGGATCTAGATCGCTGCTACAGCGTCAGCCGGATCCCTGTTGAAAACGGAAAAGAACTAATCTTGTATAATCTGCATCTCTCCGCTTATACATCAGATCCAAAGACCGCTGAAAAGCAGCTTCAAATGCTCTTTGAAGATATGAAGAAAGAGTATGACGCCGGAAATTATATTGTTGCGGGCGGTGATTTCAATAAAGATCTGCTTGGAAATTCTGCTGAAATTTTTGGTCATGAAGAATTGGAAGACAACTGGGCAAAACCGATTTCAAAAGAGCTGATCCCGAATTTCATGCAGCTTGTTGCACCGCTTGACGAAGAGAACCCTGTGCCATCCTGTCGGAATGCCGATCAGCCTTACAGCGAATCTAATTTTGTAGTTACGGTAGACGGCTTTCTTGTATCTGACAATGTAGCCGTAGAAAACGCTCTGGTGTTGGATACCGGATTTCAGTGGAGTGATCACAATCCGGTTTATATGGATTTTATATTATTACCTTAAAGCGCTGCTAAAATACAAAAAGCAGCACGGATGCCCAAAAAACTATGGGAGGATAGGGAATTAAATTTTTCTCACCCTGTTCTCCCAGTATAAAACACATCATCCTTTCAGTACATCCGGATGATTTGGTCCAAAACATTTTAACATTATCAAAGGTTCTGTTTTGCTAAAATTTTCAATCAAAACCCCTTCTTTAGCAGTATTCTCAGAAACAAAAAACTCATCTGAACTTTGTTTTCCTATACATGGATTAAAGAGCATTTCTACATCATAGTTTCCAAGTTTTCCATATCCTTGCGTAACCAGACAGCAATATGCCGCGCCATCTTTTATTATGGCTTTTTCCCCCGGATGTATAATCAATTCTTTTGCAGACATATATTTATTTCCATATGCAATCCATTTCTCACTGTATTTTTTTGATTCGCCCGCTATAATTGGAGGTCTAAAACAACGTTTTTTAAAATGTACATCTGTATTCTTTTCCCAATCAAAACTTTCAAAAAACTCTTCTTTTCTACTAGCCCTTTTTCTTCCTTTTACGTCCACAAAAGAATTCCAACATATTTCATAAATATATCCTTCAAATGACATATAAAATACACCTTCCGGAATATACCATCCACTTTTTCTTCCCATTTGATATAACCGAAACCATTTTGCAATCGACCTGATTTCTCCATTACTTTTATCCATAATCTTCTTTATCTCTGACATCTCAGAGTCAGGATCCAGCCCAAGGAGGATATATTGAAAATTATTTGTCTCATTTCTTTTATCTAACACATAATTGCAATGAGGTTTTTTTAAGTTTTTCACAGATTGCCTTAGTACCCTTTCACTTTCTGCACTTCCAAGCTCTTCTACTTTTTTCTCATTGTTAGTAAGTTTTCCGTATATTGGCCAGTTTCTATATCTTTCGTATAATTCTCTTCCTATCAAATCTTCTTGTAATACATTTATCACTTGCTGAAACGAAAAATATCTATTACTCTCATAAGAAACACACACCTTACTTCCTGCTATCTTTTCGTCCTCTTCTCCAGTATATGCAAGTCTTCTCTCTACAGTTTTTCCAATTTGAATCTTACATCCTTTCTGGATTTCTTTTCCCATGCATACATAATTTGGAAAGAGTCTCAAAATTCCTTGCCCATCTTTAAAAATTTTTCTTATTTCTTTCTCAGAACTTTCTATTTCTTTTGTCTGTTGATTACATTGTTCCACATCATCGTTCATAACTATTTTACTTTCCATTATAATTCCCATCTGCCTTTTAAGAAATCCATACTGAATTGATGATTCTTATTTCGCAATATAAAAGGCAAAGCCACTACAGTTTTGCCCTTTATAATACTCATTTTTTGATTTTTTTCAGGTCACTAATACGATGCACAGCAAACCTAAACACCAGTACTCCTATTAATATTGCTCCTGTAATTATATTTATAATATATCGATTAACTCCCAGAATATTCAGCCCTGTTGATAAAATTTGGATAATTGCTACTGCAATGACTGTACCAGCAATTGTACCTTTCCCTCCTGCAATACTCGTTCCACCTAAAACAACAGCTGTTACTGATTGCATCATATAAGATGAACCATAATCTACTTTTGCCGAATTATATCTTGATGTAATAAACACTCCGGCAATTCCAGCCAAAACTCCAGAAAGCAAATACACCTTCATTAAACATTGTTTTGTTTTAATCCCGGAAAATCTGGCTGCCACTTCATTTGAACCTATCATATATATAGAATTTCCCCACGCACTTCTTTCGATTAAAAAATAGCAAATAATAATTAGAATAGCATAACAAACCATAGGAACTGGTATTCCTAAAAAATAATAGTTTCCTAAAACAGAGTATTGCTCCACAAATCCAGAAATAGAACCTCCTTTGGTCAAATTCAAACCAATACCTTCAAATAATGTTTTTGTTCCCAACGTTACCAACATTGGTGCAACTCCTATGTAAGCTATTATCACTCCATTTGCCATTCCACATAATAGGGAAATCCCCATGCACACTACTAATGCAACTACAACTCCCAGCAATTGATTGCCTTTTGCAAAAGGAGAAACCAGCACAAACGCCGCAACAATACTTGCTAATGCTGCACCATTCGTAATAGATAAATTGATGCCTCCAGTTAAAATTGTTATCATCATTGCAATTGCCATTAACCCAAATTCCGGCATTTGAAACATCATGGTTTTTAAATTTGTCTGTGTAAGAAATTTATCTGGAGATGCCACACTAAAAATCACAAATAATATAATAAAGATGCCCAGTAATGTTATTTCATTTGAATGTTTCTCCATTACATTTTTCCAATTTTTCATGATCAGCCCTCCTCTACATCTACATGAACTAATCTCGTCTGTTCACGTTTGCGTTTTAGCACATCTACAGATACTGCAATCAAAATCACTAATCCCATTACTACTTTCTGCCAATATGTAGGTATTCTTGCTAATACCAGGCCGTTCTTTAATATTGCCATCAAAATTACCCCGAGGGTCGTTCCTGCAACACTTCCTACTCCACCCATTGTACTTGCACCACCAAGTACTACTGTAGAAATAACATCCAATTCATATCCCGTATATGTATTGGGATCCACCTGTCCGATAATAGAAATATGCACAAAAGCTGCTATCCCTGACAATACTCCCGCATAAAAGTATATAAAAACAAGAATTTTATCTACATTGTATCCAACACGTATTGCCGAACTCTGACTTCCACCAACTGCATAAATCCCTCGTCCAATTAATGTTTTTCTTAAAATAAAGGCTGTGATAATTCCCATAAAAACAAAAAGCAAAACCTGAACAGGTAAACCAACTGTTATACCTCCAAACTTTTTAAACCAATCAGGCAATCCATTAATTAAAAAACCACCTGTATAAAATAATACAAATCCCTGTATAATCGTCATCGTTCCAAGAGTAGCAACAATCGGAGCTATTTTAAATTTCGTAATAATTATTCCATTAATAATTCCAACCAAACCGCCTATTGCAATAACTACAATGAATGCAAAAATCGGATTTGCATTTGGAAATGCAACCAAAAATTTTCCCAACACAACCGCACTTAATGCAATAGTTGCGGAAACCGAAAGATCAATCCCTCCAGATATCAAAACAGGCAACATACCAAATGCCATAATTCCTATCACCGCATTACTACGAAGGAAATCTTTAATATTATCCCATTGCAAAAATGCATCACTCATACACGTTAACAATGTTGCCAGAACAAAAACCATAATCACAATTCCAAACTCGCGTTTTCTAGCTATGGTTTTCACATAATTTTTCATTCAGATTCCCTCCTTATATGACTGCTTTTTCCATAATCATTTCCTGTGTAATCTCATGATTTTCATATTCACCGGAAATACGACCTTTTCGCATAACTAAAATTCTATCGCTAACGGATAAAATCTCTGGAAGTTCAGATGAAATAACCAAAACAGCGCATCCGTCAGCTGCCGCCTTTCTGATAATCTGGTGAATTTCCGCTTTCGCTCCAATATCTACTCCATTTGTAGGTTCATCAATGATGATAATTTTTGTATTTGTCGAAAGCCATTTTGCAATCACTACTTTTTGTTGATTTCCTCCTGATAACTGCGAAGCCAACATATTCGGATTGTTCGGTCGTACATCTAAAATATCAATCCATTTTTGTACTTCCTCCCTCTGGCGGCGCTTTACAACAATTCCCATTTTATTAGTATATTGTTTTATTCTCGGAAGAATGATGTTATTTTCTACTGTCTTATCTAAAACAAGTCCTTGCGTTTGCCTGCTCTCTGGAATGTATGAAATTCCTACCTTTAACGCTTCTGCCGGATTTTTGATATGCACCTCTTTTCCCGACACATAAATTTTTCCTGAATCTGGTTTTGATATCCCAAACACTGCTTGTGCCAATTCACTTCTTCCAGCTCCGACTAGCCCAGTTAAACCAACAACCTCACCTGCTTTAACCTCTAAATTTATATTCTTAAAGTTTCCTTTTTTACTCAAGTTTTCTAACTTCAGTATAACTTCTCCCTTTTTTTCTAAGTTCGCATATTGTTTTATCTCAACTTTTCTACCTACCATCATGGAAATAAGTTGATTTTCACAAACTTCTGTTTTTTTAACTGTCTTTACATATTGTCCATCTCTAAGGACAGTAAATCTATCTGCCACTTTAAATAATTCATCCATTTTATGGCTTACAAACATAATAGCAATTCCTTTAGCTTTCAAACTATCTATAATGTCATATAAATGGAGGACTTCTTGTTTCGATAATGCTGATGTAGGCTCGTCCATTATAATCATTTTTGCATCTTCAGCGACCGCACTGGCAATTGCTACCATTTGTTGTTTAGCCACTGAAAGATTTTCAACAATACTGGATAAATCTATATCTGCTTTCAAAAAATCTAATGCATCCTTAGCTTTTTTATTAATTGCTTTCCAATCTACAATCTTTTTATCTTGTTCAATCATTCCATTTATCCCAATGTTTTCCGCAACTGTAAGATTCTTGAACAAACTGAAATCCTGATAAATTACAGAAATTCCTTTTTTAATTGCATCTATCGCATTGTTTATAACTGTTTCCTTTCCATCTATCTTAATCAATGCTCCCTCATCTGGTTGATAAACTCCAGATAAGATCTTGATCAAAGTAGACTTTCCCGCACCATTTTCCCCTACTAATGCATGAACTTCTCCAGGATATATATCAAAATGTACATTCTGCAAAGCTTTTACTCCTGGGAACGTCTTGCTAACATTAGAAATTTCTAAAAACATCCTATCCATCGCTCTCCTCCTTTGTATCAACAAAAGGGATATGTTTCTTTAAAACAACTTTCATTGTTCATAGAATCACATCCCCTTATTTAATACATTGCGCTTCTACTCTAACGGTGTTTTTTCTAATAAGTTATTATCTTTTGTTATAATAATTTTAATTGCCTGTTTACTTCTTACCAGTTCAAAACCTTTCTGCCAATCCTGAAGTTTGATATAATGCGATATCATACTTTTCATATCTACTTTTCCAATTTCTAAGAGATGTAAACAATTTTTCCAGGATTCATAATCATATCCAAAATGTCCTTTTACCGTTATTCCAAAATCCAAAAGATCGTCCAGAGATTCTTGATATGGTCTCTTATCAAATCCGATTTTAATAATTTCTCCACCTTTTCTAACAATTTTAATTGCCTGCTTTACGACAAGATTGACTCCCGCAGCATCAATAATGACTCTGGGCTTTTCCTTTTCTGTAATTTCATCCATTCGTTCATACAAATTTTCAACATCCGACATGATCGTATGGGTTGCCCCATATTTTTTTGCCATTTCTAATCTTTCTTTATCTGCTTCAAGTCCTACAGCAATAATATTAGCGCACCCCATAATCTTCGCAATCTGAACAGAAAACAGCCCCAATGGTCCTACTCCAAATATAACGATATCCTCTCCCGGCATTATACTGCTTTCCTGTACAACTGCCTTATATGCATTGCAAATAGGATCTAATATCGCAGCTTCCTCAAAAGAAACATTATCAGGAATACGAAATAGCGATTTTGGGTTTCTTTCCAACAAATCTCCATTAATTTTCACATAATCTGTAAAACCTCCATCCATTCCATATCCGATTCCTTTTCTTTCCGGACACATTAAATACTTTCCTGTAGCACAGGCAAAACATTCTCCACAAACATACCCCGTATTATCTGAAACAACACGATCCCCAACTTGCCACTTTTTTACATTTTTTCCTTTTTTTGCTATAACGCCAGAAAATTCATGTCCTAAGACTACTGGCACATTTAAGTGATTCGGATGCTCGCCATTATCATAAGCAATATCGGAACCACAAATTCCTGCTGCTTTTACTTCAATCAATAAATCATCGTCTCCAATTTCAGGTTCTGGTACTTCTCTTAATTCCGTTTCACCTTTTCCCAAACCATATTTAACCAATGCTAACATTTTTTCACCTCCAACTATTTTTGTGATTCTGTTTCACTTGTATAATCCTCTGGAGAACCCATGATTACATCTTTTTCCCCATTCATTCTGATTTTTCCCCAACCTTCAATCTCTACGCCATCTTTCAATTCTATTCCATCAAGCTGCGCTTTTGCAGATGCTACAGTCAAATATCCTAAGTCCGGGCAACTCCAAAGACTTCCAAGATCTAATGCTCCATCTGTCAAATAATCTTTACAATCGTCATAAATAGCTGTTCCAACAACTACAATCTCATCCTGCAGTCCAAGTTCTCTGATTGCCTGTGCTGCTCCTAATGGTGTAGGTGTAGACATACAATACAACCCTTTCACATTTGGATATGCCTTTACAATATCTTTTGCCGTAGATAATGCAACATCTTGCTTTTCATCTGTCGGGAAAGGATCTGCAACTAATTTCATTTCCGGGTAATTTTCTTCCTGATATGCTTTTCCATATTTAATCCACGAATTTAAATTGTCTGCAGAAAGACCGCCGGTAATAATAGCATACTCACCTTTTCCACCCATTCTTTTTGCTAGTTCTTCCATCATATGCTCTGCATATTCTTTATCGTCAATTTGATGAATAGATAAATCTACTAATTCTTTATTTGCTTGCGAGTCCCAATCCAAAACAGCAATACCGGCATCTTTTGCTTTTTTCAAAACATTGTCTAATGCGGCAGCATCATTTGGTGCCACACAGATTGCATCAACACCCTGTGTAATATAATCCTCTAACATTTTCACCTGTTCTGCTGCGTCTGCAACAGTTGGACCATTAAAGATAACATTTACTCCTAATTCCTCAGCAGCTTTTTTTGTCCCTTCTTCGCAGGAAGTATAAAATGGTACTCCAACCAACTTAGGCATCACAACAATATCATATGTTCCATCTTTTTCTTTATCCTTGGTCGAATTAGCTGTATTTTCTTCATTTCCACTAGAACATCCACTCAAAATTGTAACCGTTAACATCATTGCACTAAGCATAACTCCGATTATTTTTTTCTTCATATTTCCAACTCCTCCTGATTTCCACACTATACTATTTGATTAAACTCTATCTTTTCTCCATCTGGACCTTGAATTGTAAAGAACCTCACTCCACGTTCCCAAAACGGCAAAAATTTAATTTTTTCTTCCAAAATTCTGTACCCATTTTGCTTCAGCATTTCATAAGCTTCTTCAATATTTCTCACATTAATTGCTACATGATCCCATGCACCTGCTTCATGGACTGTTTTTTCTTCTTCATAAATTTCTAATACCAGATTATCCAATCCTAAAAATTTCACTTTTTGTCCATTATCAAGTTTTGTTTCATACATGGATTCAAATCCCAATTTTGTATAAAATCCCTCTGTCTTTTCTAGATTTTCTACCGGAAGTCCTATATGTTGAATCCCTGTCAAATTCCCTTTAATCGTCATTTACACACACCTTTCATTTCCAACACCACTGATTTCACGATCTGAGCAATCACTTCATCAGATATTTTTTTCTCGTGTTGCAGCATTCCAGAACTTACGGCTTTCTCTACAGAGCCAAATAAATTCAATTTTTTCTCTACTTCTTGTTTAATCGCTTCTACAGCAGCTGGAATCAAATCAATAATTCCTTTTTCCATAGAATCAAATTGCCTAAACTCTGCTTCAACAGCCCTCATGTTAATATCTGTAAAAATATTTACTTTGCTGATTCCTGCCTCAATTGCTTTTTTGAAATCATTATCTGTGAGTCCTGATCCTCCATGCAATACTAATGGTACGGACACTGATTTTGCTATTTCTCTAATTCTTTGAAAATCTAATTGTGGTGGAAATTTATAGGCACCATGTGCCGTTCCAACTGCAATAGCTAATGCATCTACACCCGTTCGCTCTACAAAGTCTTTTGCCTGTTTAGGATCTGTATAATAGGCCGATGGATCCAAAATATGAGAATTTCCTTCTGCTGATCCTGGATTATCTCCTACATGCCCCAGTTCTCCTTCTATCGTTGCTCCAAAAGAATGTGCAATATCTGCCATTTCTTTTACTTTCTCTATGTTTCTTTCATAAGGTTCTGTAGAACAATCATACATAATGGATGTAAATCCTAACTCCAAAGCCTTTATACAAGTATCTTTTTTCAATCCGTGATCCAAATGGACAACAACTGGAACTCTTGCTTTTTTTGCCATGGGAATCAGAAAATAAGACACTTCTTCCAATGGACCATAGGGTAAAAGTACTTCTGCCGTTCCTATGATTACTGGTGAATTTTTCTCCTCAGCTGCCTTTATAATTCCTCTTGCTAATTCTAAATTTACAGCATTGAACAATCCTATCCCATATCTCCCTTTTTGAGCAGGATATAATATTTCGTTCATATTGACTAACATCTTTTCATCCTCTTTTATTTCATTTTCTGTCTTATTGCTTTTCCCAACCTTGATCAATCTTTTTTTTCACTTCACTAAGCGGAAGAATCCCACTAAGGGCATCATAAGTTCCAACACATAAAGCCCCTGTTCCTACGGCCAAATGTAAAGTGTCCTGCCATGAATATCCATCCAGAACTGCCATTAAAAATGCAGCAATCGTTGTATCCCCGGCTCCAGTTCCTGATAAAACTTTTTCTGCTTTATAACTCCTTTCAAAATATTCTTTTTCTCCCCATGTCTGCGAAATTTTCTTTCCAATCCCTCCCCCGATATTTTGTAGTCTTTCCTGATTCGCTGTTCTAAAATATAATCCAGGGGCTCCACATTTAATACATAATACTTTTGCCCCCCAATTCATCAACTTATCTGCTAATGGCCGAATATCTTTTTCCAAATCCAATACAGATGTACAATCTTTCCCATTCGCACGTTCCAGCCACTCATGATATCTTTCCCGATCAATCATGATGCACAACTCTTCTATACTTGGCAGAAAAAAATCAACATATGGAATTACTTTTTTCAGAATCTCTTCCCAATTCTGTTTTCCTGCTTCTGTATTTTCTTCTATCATTGCCATATCAAGTGATGTTGCTACCCCCATTTCATGTACAGTTTTCAATAGCGTATATAATTCTTGTCCATCATCTTTGTACATCTTTCTCATTAACGGAGGATAACCAAAATGAAATAAAACTGCATCTTTAATTTTTTTCAGTTCAATATGCTTCAGACAAAATTCTTCGTTTACCCCTGAATGATGCAAAATAATTCTATCAATTCCTTCTGGCGTTAATATAACAGAATAAGAAGTTTCCCCTTCTTCGGAAACAATCATGCTATCGGCTACATCATACATTCTCATCTCATTTAGAATCATCCTTCCAAAAGCATCATTACTGACCATTCCTAATAATTCAACATTTCCACCCATTTTTTTCATTGCAAGCCCTGTATTGGAAACAGATCCGCCAATACTTACATCTGCTTTCCCCATAGAAATCAACTGTCCTGGCAAAAAAAGTTCATGAATGGCTTTTTGTTTTCTTTCATTAAACTCAGGCGTAATATCCAAGCATACATGACCTGCTGAAATTATCTTCTGTTTTTTCATTTTGCAATTTCCTCACATCTTTCAAGTTTTTACTTTTCATCAACAAATTTTAACTACTGCTTTTACAACATTCGCCTTATCTCTCACACTTGTATCCATTGCATTTTGAATATCATTTAACATAAACTCATTTGAAACAATCTCTTTTACTGAAATCTTTCCTGAAGATACTGCCTCAATTGCTAACGGATAAATATGTCTATATCTAAATATCGTTTTAAATGTTATTTCTTTATCCAAAGCCATTCCCATTGGCAATGTCACATCTCCACTTGATGTATATCCAACAAATACAACTGTAGCACCTTTGCATGCCATCTGAATTGCCTGTTGAGAAGTAATATCTGTTCCTGCTGTCTCAATTACCAAATCTACTCCTCTTTGTTTTGTCAGATTTAAAATTTCCTCAACTGCATTTTTTTCTCTTCCATTAATAATTCCGGTAGCTCCTAATTCTCTGGCTTTTTCAAGCCGCTTTTCTATAATATCTACAACATAGATATTATTCACTCCTCTAGCTTTCAAGGCCAGAATACTTACCAAACCAATGCATCCCGCTCCCATAACCACTGCTGTCTGTCCCAAATGAGCGTCTCCCTGAATTGCTGCATGAAATCCTACTGCCAATGGTTCTATCAACGCCCCTTCTAATGTCGTCATATTATCTGGAAGTTTAAAGCAAAGTGCCGCTTCATGTGCCACATATTCTTGAAACACCCCATCTACAGGAGGCGTTGCAAAAAACACAACATCCGGGCAAAGATTATACAAACCCTTTTTACAAAATTCACAATTTCCGCACGTCTTTCCTGGTTCCAATGCCACTCTGTCACCAAGCTTTAGATTTTTCACATTCTCACCAATTTCTACAATGATTCCACTGGCTTCGTGTCCTAAAACAAATGGCGGTTTCACAATATAATCTCCTATGCGTCCATGTTCATAGTAATGTAAGTCTGACCCACATATCCCAACATATTCCAGCTTTACAAGGACTTCATTTTTTTGTGGTTTGGGTATTGGCCGTTCTACCAGATTCATTTTTCCTATGTCTTCCATTACTGCAACTTTCATTTTTCCATCCACGTTCTCTCCTCCTTTTTAAATATCTTTTTTAAACTACTTTATTAAGTGATTTTATTATGTACCTTTTCGTTAATATTGTCAATAAGTTTTTTTACATTTCTGTTTTTATATCGCTTTTATACAATATATTTATATACTCTTTTTTAATTATTTTTAATAAGTGTTGAAAATTCCACTAATAAGAAGTAAAATGCAGTTAAGGAAACCATAAAGGGGTAAAAAATGAAAAACAAAAGTACGGCCATAGATATCCGAAATTATAATAGAAACATCATATATAATCTTCTTTTCCAAGAAGACGATCTTTCGCAAAAAGAAATTGCTGAAAAATTAAATCTAAGTCTTCCTACTGTAATTCAAAATTTAAATGATTTGCGTGAACAAAATTTAATTCTTGAACTGGGACATTATCAATCCACAGGGGGAAGGAAGGCAAAAAGAATTGCTCTCAATGCTATGGCAAGAGTTGCTTTAGGTCTCGATATTACCAAAAACCATATTTCTTTAGTTCTCCTAAATCTTACAGGAGAAATTTTAGAGTGTAAGCACATTCGTTTAATCTACCGAGACTCTTCTGACTTTTATGAAACTATTGCTACACTAATCAAACAAATTCTTATGCTGCACAATATTGAGAAAGAGCAAATTCTGGGAATGGGCGTCTCACTTCCTGCCATTATTGCATCTGATCATAAGACTATTACTTATTCCAAAGTAATAACAGGACTTCCGGAAGGAGCTTTATTTTATGAGCATATCAGCTCCTATTTTTCCTTTCCTATCCTACTTGAAAATGATGCTTCCAGCGGTGGCTTTGCAGAACTATGGTTTCGCCCTTCTACAGCGAATATTTTTTATCTTTTAGTAAGCAATTCAATTGGGGGAGCTATTTATTTTAATAATACAGCATATACTGGAGAACATAATCGTAGTGCCGAAATCGGGCACACAACTTTAATTCCTGATGGACTTAAATGTTACTGCGGAAGAAGTGGATGTGTTGATGTTTATTGTTCTGCAAGCCTTTTATCTGAATTTTCAGAAGATGGTACCCTTGAAGGATTTTTCAATGAATTGAAAATGAAAAATCCAGTTTTTATAAAATATTGGGAACAATATCTTGACTATATTGCTATGACAATCAGCAACATTCGTTTATTATTTGATTGCGACATTATTATTGGAGGATACGTCGGAAATTATATAGAGCCATATATTTTAGATGTTCGAAAACATGTAATGGACAGAGAAATTTTTTCAGAAAATGCCGATTTCGTTCTTCCTTGCAAACTACATACCGAAAGTTCTGCTGTTGGAGCCGCTCTGATCTATATCGATCAATTTAAAAAGTCCATCTAGCGGATCTTCTGACATTGATAAACAAAAAAGAAAGCCAACGTTCTTATATTTTTTCGTTGACTTTCTTTTTCTATTTTTACAATCTGCACTTAAAATCTTCGTATCCGAACGACTTCACAATCTCACATTCTCCGTTTTCCTTCTCCCACACAATATCCGGAAGACGCATCCCATTGAATGTATTATTTTTTACAGTCGTATAGATCGCCATATCTCCAAATGTGAGTCTGTCTCCCACTTTCAGCGGCTGATCAAAAGAATAACTTCCGATCACATCTCCTGCCAGACAGGTCGGACCGCCAAGCAGATACGTATATTCTTTTTCCTTCGCCTCTCCGGAATCAAACAGAGGCGGGCGATACGGCATCTCGATCACATCCGGCATATGACACGCTGCAGAGACATCCAGTACCGCAATATCATTATGCACAATATCTTCCACTGTTGTGATCAGATGTCCCGCGTTCAAAGCCACTGCTTCCCCCGGCTCCAGATAAACCTGAACCTGATAGGTATCCTGAATATGACGGATACAAGAGATCAGCAGTTCCCTGTCATAATCCGCTCTTGTAATATGGTGACCACCGCCAAAATTCACCCATTTTAACTGTTTCATCCACTTGCCGAATTTTTCTTCCACTGCTTTCAATGTGATCTCCAGCGCATCTGCATTCTGCTCGCAGAGTGTATGAAAATGCAGTCCCTCTACATAAGATGGCAGTGTTTCAGGAAATTCAGATGCCAGAATCCCCAGTCTGGATCCCGGTGCGCACGGATCGTAGATTGCATGTTCTTCCTGAGTGGAGCACTCTGGATTTACACGGATCCCCACACTTTTTCCGGCGTTTGCAGCGCGTTCCCCAAACTTTTCAAGCTGAGAAAAAGAATTGAATACCAGATGCTCACAATTTGCCAGCACTTCTTCAAATTCATCTTCCCGATATGCCGGAGAAAAAATATGATTTTCTTTGCCCATACATTCTTTCCCGAGCTTTGCTTCATACAAGCCGCTGGCAGTCGTTCCATCCAGATATTCTCCGATGAGAGGATAACAGGAATACATAGAAAATGCCTTCTGCGCCAGCAGGATCTTACAGCCGCTCTGCTGCCGGATTTCCTGTAAGATCTGTAGATTCTTTTTCATTTCTGACTCCATGATGACATAACATGGAGTCCTTAATTCTTCTCTTTTCATTTCTGATGTCCGTTTCTTAATCTACCATCTGAGGGTTTTCTACCACTTTCCATGGAAGTCCAAACTCATTGAGGGCATCCATAAACGGATCCGGATCAAACTCTTCGATATTGTAAACACCGTCTTTGTCCCATGTCTTTGTCATGAGCATCATAGCTCCGATCATCGCCGGAACACCTGTTGTGTAGGCAACCGCCTGTGATCCCACTTCTTTGTAGCACTCTTCATGATCACATACATTGTAGATATAGATCGTCTTCTCTTTTCCGTCTTTCTTTCCTGTGAAAATACATCCGATATTGGTCTTTCCTTTTGTTCTTGGACCAAGGGATGCCGGATCCGGAAGAACGGCTTTCAAAAACTGCAGCGGCACAATTTCTTTGCCTTCATACATGATCGGCTCAATGGATGTCATCCCTACATTTTCCAGACATTTCAAGTGTGTCAGATAGCTCTGGCCAAATGTCATAAAGAAACGGATTCTCTTGATCCCCGGAATATTCAATGCCAGAGATTCGATTTCTTCGTGATGCAGAAGATACATATCTTTCATTCCCACTTCCGGGAAATCATATTCTCTCTTGATCTCCATCGGCTCTGTCTCTACCCAGTGTCCGTCTTCCCAGTAAGAACCTTTTGCAGAAACCTCGCGGATGTTGATCTCCGGATTGAAGTTCGTTGCAAACGGATAGCCGTGATCTCCTCCATTGCAGTCCAGAATATCGATATAATTAATCTCGTCAAAATAATGTTTCAGCGCATATGCAGAAAATACTCCTGTTACTCCGGGATCAAATCCACTTCCCAACAACGCTGTAATTCCTGCTTTTTCAAATTTCTCACGGTATGCCCACTGCCATTTATATTCGAATTTTGCAGTATCTTCCGGCTCATAATTTGCAGTGTCTACATAATCCACTCCTGTCGCAAGGCAGGCATCCATAATTGTAAGATCCTGATATGGAAGTGCCAGATTCAGTACTACGTCCGGTTTTTCCCTTTCGATCAGTGCGATCAGTTCTTCTGGATTATCTGCATCCACCTGTGCAGTTGTAATCGTTCCGTTGTAGGAAGCCTGCAGTTTTTCTTTCAATGCCTCACATTTTGAAACCGTACGGCTGGCAATACAGATCGCATCAAACACTTTACTGTTCTGACAACATTTGTGTACAGCTACACTTGCAACTCCGCCACATCCAACAATCAATACTTTTCCCATTTTTTTATCTCCTTCTTTCTTGTTTTTTCTTCTATTAAACTTGCAGTGCAAGTAAAAATTCTCTGATAATCTTTCCGGCTACTGCTGTGGAAACTCCACTTGGATCATAAACCGGGCTCAGTTCATTCACATCACATCCGACCACGTTGACTCCCTGTGCTGTCTGGATCACAGCATTCATCAGTTCCACAAATGTGACACCGCCCGCCTCCGGAGTTCCTGTTCCCGGAAATACAGACGGATCCAGCACATCCAGATCCAGTGTGATGTATACCGGTTTTCCCTGCAGTTTCTCAATTACTTCTGCCAGTCCGTCAAGATTGAACTTATGCATCTTCACATGCCCTTCTCTTGCCCAGCGAAACTCTTCTCTGTCACCGGATCGGATTCCAAACTGATAGATCCTGTCATCTCCCAAAAGCTCCCAGCATCTTCTCAGTACACAGGCATGAGAATATTGAACGCCCAGATAATCTTCTCTTAAATCTGCATGTGCATCAAAGTGGATGATATGCAGATCCGGATATTTCTCTGCTGCTGCACGGACACTTCCCAGTGTCACCAGATGCTCTCCGCCGATCATAAACGGAATTTTCCCGCTGCTTAAAATAATCTCGGTACAATCCTGAATCTCAGCCAGCACTTTTTCCGTATCTCCGATCGGCAGCTCCAGATCTCCACTGTCAAAAATCTTATAATCTGTCAGATCTTTTCCCTGATACGGACTGTAAGTTTCCAGTCCATAAGACTCATTGCGAATTGCCTGACTTCCAAATCTTGCCCCCGGACGGTAGGAAGTCGTGGAATCAAAAGGTGCACCGAACAACACGATCTCTGATTCATTATACTCCGCATCACATCCGATGAACGTCATTACATTTTTATTCAACATCTTTTACAAGCTCCTCCACATACGCCGGTAATGCAAAGACTCCGTGGTGCACTCTCGGCAGATAATATTTTGTATGAATCCCCCGCAGATTCCAGGAAACTCCATCCAGGTCATTGAGCGGATGGTATTTCTTAGACGCAAATCCGAACAGCCAGTGCCCTGACGGATAGGACGGAATATGGGCCTGATAAATCTTACTGATCGGGAAGGATTCTATAATTCTCTTGTGCATTCTCTGACACTGAAATGCCTCTTCTGTATAAAACGGACTTTCATGCTGGTTGATCATGATCCCGTCTTCATGCAGGGCATTGTAACAATTGCCGTAAAATTCCTTTGTAAACAATCCCTCCGCAGGACCAAACGGATTTGGAGAATCAATCAGGATCAGATCATACACATTGGATCTGGAACGCACAAACCGCAGTCCATCTTCATTATAGATTGTCACGCGATCGTCATCCAGGCTGCTTGCAATCTGCGGAAAATATTTCCGACAGACTTCAACCAGAAGAGGATCTACTTCTACGACGTCTATCTTCTGAATGGTATTATATTTTGCAAGCTCCCGCACACATCCGCCGTCACCTCCGCCGATGACCAGCACATTCTCTACCTTCGGATGTACTGCCATAGGAACATGCGCCATCATCTCATGGTAGATAAATTCATCTTTTTCTGTCAGCATCAGATCTCCGTCCGCTACGAGAATCTTACCAAATTCTTTTGATTCGAGAACATCGATTCGCTGAAACTCGCTCTGCGCACTGAACAGCTGCTTGTCCACACGGATGGACAGTTTCACATTGTCCGTGTGTTCATCTGAAAACCACATTTCCATCACTTTTATCCCCCTTATATCAGAACATTTAAATATTCGATTGCCGCATCTTCAGGTCCCGTCATGGAACACCCCTTTTCTTTGGCATAGAGAATATACTCGATTACATCTTTTGTGATCTTCTCTCCCGGTGCCAGAATCGGAATTCCAGGCGGATAACACATCACGAACTCACTGCAGATTCTGCCTTCTGACTCCCGGATCGGCACTGCCTCTTTTTCCGCATAGAAAGAATCCTGCGGACTCATGATGACCTCTGGTTCAATATATTCCTGGCTGAGCATACCCGTCTTGTCTTTCTGATATCTGCGCTTTACTTCTGCCAGTGCACTTACCAGACGCTCAATCTCCTGGATCCGGTCTCCGATAGACAGATATGCCAGAATATTCCCGATATCTCCAAATTCGATCTGAATATCATACTCATCCCGCAGAATATCATAGACCTCGATTCCCGCAAGACCAATTTCCAGCGTATGGATGGACAGCTTCGTTGTATCAAAATCATAAATACTGTCTCCATTGATCAGCTCTTTTGAAAATGCATAATATCCTCCGATCCGATTGATCTCTTCTCTTGCATAATCCGCCAGCGCCGCCACTCTTGCAAAAGATTCCTTGCCGCGCAACACCAGATTTCTTCTGGAAATATCCAGACTGGACAGTAAAAGATAGGAACCGCTGGTGGTCTGCGTCAGGTTGATGATCTGTCTCACATAACCCGCATGCATAGACGGACCTACAAGCAAAAAGGAACTCTGTGTGAGACTTCCGCCTGATTTGTGCATACTCACAGATGCCATATCTGCCCCTGCCTCCATTGCTGAAACCGGCAGATTCTCTCCAAAATAAAAATGTGTTCCATGGGCTTCATCTACCAGAACCTTCATGCCGTGAGCGTGTGCTTTTTTTACGATAGAACGTAAATCAGAACAAATTCCGTAATACGTCGGATTGTTCACAAATACAGCTACCGCATCCGGATGCTTCTGAATCGCCAGTTCTACCTGAGACACTTTCATACCAAGTGAAATTCCCAGACTGTGCTCCACATCCGGATTGACATAGATCGGAATCGCTCCGCATAACACCAATGCGTTGATCACACTGCGGTGTACATTTCTCGGTAATATGATCTTATCCCCCTTCTTACAGCAGGAAAGTACCATCGCCTGCACCGAGGATGTCGTTCCCCCTACCATCAGAAATGCATGACTTGCATGAAATGCCTCTGCTGCCAGCTGTTCTGCATCTTTGATAACAGAAACCGGATGACACAGATTGTCCAGCGGTTTCATGGAATTGACATCAATACTGACACAGCGTTCTCCCAGTAATTCCACCAGTTCTTTATTTCCTCTTCCGTGCTTATGTCCCGGAACATCAAACGGTACGATCCGCATCCGCCGGAACCGCTCTAATGCTTCATAGATCGGAGCATTCTCCTGTGATAAATTCTTCATCTTTCTTTCACCTCGCCCTTTTTTGTCAATTCCCCTTTACTTCTGAATGTTTGTGATATAAAAAAAGCGCAGAAAAACGTACGTTACATCTACATTCTTTCTTGCGCTTGCTATGCTTCTTTATATAATGCCAATCTCCTGCTTAAGTACAGGAGCTTTGTCTTTTCTTCTAAGTATAAGCACTACAGATATAAAGGTTTTCGAGTCTATATAGCAAATATTTTACTTTTAATACTCTTATTGACCGTTTCACAAGTTGATGTGCTGTTTACGCACCGGTTATAAAGTAACCAACTTATAAAATTTAAGCTTTTAACTTAATCAATAATGCAGCTTCTGCTGCGTTAAATATTTGCATGGAACTCTCAATATCCGTTCGTTCTCCATACGAATCTATTATACGTGCATGAGTTTGGAATTGCAAGGATTTTTTCCTTTATTTTCTTTCTTCTTTCCATCAGAATGTGTTATGATAACCCTAACAAATCACCCGATTTTCGGATGTCACTGGAAGGAGATCAACTTTTATGAGAAAAATACGCTGGGGCGTTCTCGGTACTGCCCACATCGCAGAGGGACAGACAATCCCGGGAATGCAGAATACCAAAAACTGCGAATTATACGCAATTGCCGGCCGTAGCCTGGAAAAAGCAAAAGAATTTCAAAACCGGTTTCATTTTAAAAAAGCCTACGGAAGCTATGACGAATTATTAGAGGACCCTGAAGTAGAAGCAGTTTATATTCCTCTGCCGAATCACCTGCACAAAGAATGGGTCTTAAAGGCAGCCGCTCACAAAAAACACATTCTCTGCGAGAAACCGATGAGCGGTTCTGCCAAAGATACAAGAGAAATGATCCAGGCATGTAAGGATGCCGGTGTGATTCTGATGGAAGCCTTTGCTTACCTGCATTCCCCGTTGATACAGAAATTAAAACTTCAGATCGATCAGGGATTGATTGGAGATGTAAACTTTATTGAATCCACATTTTATACACCGGGATATGAAGATAATATTCGCATTCATCGGGATACTCTGGGCGGATCTCTTTACGATCTCGGATGCTATAACATTACGTTCGCATCATATCTGTTCGGTGAAGTCCCGATTTCTGCGAAAGCTGTCTCTCATTTTACAGAGGAACATATTGATGATATGACTTGCGGACAGCTCCTGTATCCTGGAAACAAACGAGCCGTATTTTCCTGCGCCATGTTCCCACACCAGCGCGGAGACCGCTCTTTTATCTACGGTACAAAAGGAATTTTAGAGGTTCCCGTTTCCTTCAATGCCGAGGGAACTCAGAAATGGTATCTGATCGAAGGGGAAAAGAGAACTGCTTTTTTCATGGATATTCCAAATAATTATATGTTGGAAGTGGAACAACTCGGAAACTGCATTTTAAATGGAGAAACACCACATGTCAGCGCCGAGTTCTCTATACAGACAGCGGAAACGATGGATATGGTTCTGAAATCTTGTGGATATTAAAAAGCAAGGAGAGAGACACTCATCAAGTGTCCCTCTCCCTGCTTTTTTGAGAGATGATCATTTTACAAATTTCCCCGCATCCGATATGTTCTCTGGCTCTGTATCATACGATACTCTCTTTTCTTTTCACTGCGAATCTCCTGTGTTTCATGATGCCGAACAATCCAGTTTTGAAGCAGTGTCTTATTCTCTGACTTCAGCACTTCCTGCGGATATTCTCTTGCATCATCCACTGCAAGCCAAAAGCGCATCCTCTGTGCTGCAAACCAGTCCGACAATCGCGTGGCATTCAGTTTTTCTTCTGCTGAATGTTCATTGTTATAAATCTGATATTCTGAACATACCCAAACAAATATCACCGTTGTAATTGCCAAAATACATGTTCCAATCAATGCTTCCGTCATAATCGTACACTCCTTCCTCACTATTTATAGTATAATTATAGTTCTTTTTTTAATACATTTCAATATTTTCAGATAATTTAAGTTCACATTTTATTTTTTCTGTTTTTACAAGACAAACAGCCTCCTATTACGAAAGGCCATGATCCGTTATATCCAAAGTCAAGACCACCGGCTTAGCCGGTGGCTTGTTCTGCCCCTATAAGGGGCTATTACCTGCTTGCGCCCGGAAGGCGCACTGAAGGTCTGCCAACTGCACCACATCCACAGCTGCCGAGGGCACTGAAAAACATAGGTTTTGTAAATTTTATTTTTAAAGGCATAAGAAATCCACCAGTCTCAAATCAAGTTCTGGTGGATTTTCTGAATTCTGTTTGATTGAATTATATGCTGAATCTGATTATTTTTCTCCCATTAACTTTACGATCCTTTTAAGATTTACTGCAAATATAGTCATTGCTCCCTGCATTTCCATGCCAATAAGACCTGACGATGACGCAACGTCATAACCATGTCTACGTTTTAATTCACTATTCTTGGCTTCTATTTTATATCGCTCTTTTGCCTTGCTTTTAAAATATTCTGTTTCCTGAAATTGTGCCTGTTCACTATGCCTGTCACAGATAAGGGTTTCCGTATATTGTTTTGACTTCGCACCTTTTTTATAACAACCCTCCCTATACGGACATCTTTTACACTTCTCAATATCGAAAAAATATACGACTCTTGGATTTTTACCCTCTGATTTCCTGCTGTCTTTTGCCTTTCGTATTGCCAGATGCCCCGCCTTACATTGGTACATACCTGCATCTTTATTAAACTCAAACTCATCTGGCTTTGTACGATTCCCTTGGGTAACAATACTGTTTAATCGGGATATAAGTTCATAATCTCCATTTTTAGCTGCATCTATATTTTCTTTGCTTGAATACGCTTTGTCTCCAATTACGGTTTCAATTTCCATCCCCGCTTCTCGGCTTTTCTGAATCAATGCCGGCAATTCTTTTCCGTCTGTTTTTTCTCCGCTGGTAACAGTTGCTGCCGTAATGATCCGTTCTTCTGTCATGGCGATATGAGTCTTATATCCAAAGAAAGATGTATCGGCTGTTTTATGACCGATTTTTGCATCTCCATCCTTTGAGGTTTCCAGATGTTCCATATCATTACTTACAGATTCTTCCAACAGATTTAATTTCTCCTGTACTTTCGGATAATTGCATAATTCTTCGTTTCCCTTGATGACTGAGATAAGCTGTTTACAGTATTCTAATTCTTTTTCTAAAGAATCTTCGATGTTTTTATTGGGGAATTTGTTTTTCATTGTTTCATCTATTTCATAGATAGTACGCCGTAGTTTCTTAGACTGATCCTGAAGTGCCTCACGCGGTTTTTTCTGGTTATATCTTGATTTTGTATGAGTGGCATCCACAATAATAGATTTTGATTTTATGATTCCTTTATCCAATGCAATCTGAACCGTTTTTGCAATTAGCATATCCAAAAGGTTCATATCTTTTAAGCGCAGCTTGCGAAACTTAGTTAATGAACTAGGGTTTATGACCTCGTCTTCTGGTGCCATGTCCAGAAAATATTTAAAAGACATATCATATTTAGAACGTTCTACAACATCAACATCAGATAAATCATAAATTGATTTTAAAAGCAGATACTTAAACATCCGAATAGGTGGAACTGCGTTCCGTCCGTTATCCAGACAATATTTATCAAGCAGTTCCTCATAAATAAAGCTAAAATCAACCAATTCTTTTATTTGTCGAAGAAGATTATCTTTCGGGATTACTAATTCATATATTTCCATGTATGGACTTAGCACCAATTTCTGCTGTTGTTCGATCATAAAAACACCACCTATATTTGATATACACATTGTATCAAATATAGGCAGTATTATCTACTTTTTCAGTGCCCTCCAGCTGCCCCTAAGGGGGCTTGCTGGTTTACTTTGATTTCCTACTACCACTCCAAGTGGTTTATTTCTTGTTTTTCTTTACCGGCTCACCCGTAAACGGGTCGATATACTCTACTAATGACATCTGGTCATATTCTAAATCTTCTTTCAGTTGATTCTGAATATACGCTTTAATCGCAGCGGTGTTCTTGCCTGCCGTATCTACATAATATCCTCGGCACCAGAAATGTCTGTTCCCATACTTGTACTTTAAATTCGCATGCTTTTCAAATATCATAAGCGAGCTTTTCCCTTTCAAATATCCCACTATTTCTGACACGGAATATTTCGGTGGAATTTTTATCAGCATATGGATATGATCACTGCAACATTCTGCCTCGATAATTTCTATCCCTTTTCTTCTGCATAATGTTCCTAATATTTGCCCCACATCCGCTTTTATATCTTTGTAGATTACCTGACGGCGATATTTTGGTGCAAAAACGATATGATACTTGCAATCCCATTTTGTATGAGCTAAACTATTTACGTCCATTCTTAGGACCTCCTGTGCTATTTTATTTGTGGTTTTGCAGACCCACTTTTATTTTAGCACAGGAGTTCATACTTATATCTAAAGATCTGTCCTCCCCCTGCATAGCAGGGGGTTTATTTTTACTGTGACACAATAAAAAACGATCCTTCAGAACGTTATCATACGTTTCTGAAAGATCGTTTTCTTATATTTTTATAATGCTTCTGCAATTTCTCTCGCTACATATACACCACTTGCTGATGCATGAGACAGAGAATGAGTCACTCCACTTCCGTCCCCAATCACATACAGCCCCTTGTACATGGTCTCCAGATGTTCATCCAGTTCTACTTCCATATTATAGAACTTGACTTCCACACCGTAAAGCAAAGTATCATCATTGGCTGTACCCGGAGCGATCTTATCCAGTGCGTAGACCATCTCGATAATTCCATCCAGGATTCGTTTCGGAAGCACAAGGCTTAAGTCTCCCGGCTCTGCCGCAAGTGTCGGTCTGACAAATCCATCCTCAATTCTGTCATGGGTGCTTCGTCTTCCACGGATCAGGTCACCGAATCTCTGCACGATCACACCGCCGCCCAGCATATTGGACAGTCTGGCAATACTCTCTCCGTATCCGTTGCTGTCTTTAAACGGCTCTGAGAAATGCTTTGCCACAAGCAGTGCAAAGTTTGTATTTTCTGTCTGCTTTTCTGTATCTTCGTAGCTGTGTCCGTTTACAGTTACGATTCCGTTTGTATTTTCATTTACTACGATTCCGTATGGATTCATGCAGAATGTACGGACTTTATCCTCAAATTTTTCTGTACGGTATACAATCTTGCTTTCATACAGTTCATCTGTCAAATGGGAGAACACTGCTGCCGGCAGTTCTACGCGGACACCAAGATCTACACGGTTGGATTTTGTCGGGATCTTCATGTCGCGACAGACTTCTTCCATCCATTTACTTCCGCTTCTTCCTACTGAAATAATACACTTCTCGCATTCATCCTGATCTTCCCCATGTGTCACCAGGTATCCGTTTTCCGTTTTCTCCAGCTTATCCACATAATAATTGAAACGGAACTCTACTTTATCCTTTAATTCTGCATACAGATTTTCCAGTACTACATAATTGATATCCGTTCCCAGATGACGGACAGACGCTTCTAAAAGTTTTAATTTGTTCTGCAGACACAGCTTTTTGAACTTGCTTCCTGCAGTGGAATACATCTTGGTTCCTTTTCCACCGTATTCCACATTGATCTCATCCACATAGCGCATCAGATCAATGGCAGTGTCTTTTCCGATATACTCGTACAATGTTCCGCCAAAATCGTTTGTAATATTATATTTTCCATCCGAAAAAGCTCCGGCGCCTCCAAATCCATTCATGATGGCACAGGTCTTGCAGTTGATACAGCTTTTTACCTTCACTCCGTCAATCGGACATTTTCTTTTCTCCAGAGGATTTCCCGCTTCCAGAACCGCAATTTTCAGCTGCGGTGCATCTTTCACCAGCTCATATGCCGCAAAGATTCCTCCCGGGCCTGCTCCAATAATGATCACGTCATACTGACTCATATGTTTCTCCTTTCGTTACGGTCATTTTACTCTCACTGTTTCTATTATAGCCAACCATCACGAAAAAAGAAACTGTTTTCCGGATTCTTATGAAATCCTTCCGTTTTCCATCTGATATACTTTTTCCGCCACAGCCATGGTCGATTCTCTGTGGGATACTAAAATAACAGTCTTGTCTTTCCCCATTTTTTTCAGAGATCTTAAGATAATACTTTCATTCATAGAATCCAGATTGCTGGTCGGCTCATCCAGAAGCAAAAGCGGTGCATCGTGCAGAAATGCTCTTGCCACGCCGATCCTCTGTTTTTCTCCTCCGGAAAGGGTATCTCCCAACTCTCCGACCAGCGTATCGTATCCATTTGGAAGGCTTTCTATAAATTCATGCAGAGATGCTTTTTTTGCTGCCTCTACGATTTCTTCTCTGGAAGCCCCCGGCTTTGCGATCGCAATGTTGTTGGCGATTGAATCGTGGAACAGACACGTCTCCTGTGTCACATAGCTTTCCATATCACGCAGCTCGTTTGTATTGATACCGGACAATTTTCTGTCTCCCATTCGGATCACTCCGCTGTCTACATCATAAAAACGCATCAGCAGCTTTAACAGCGTTGATTTTCCGGAACCGCTTTTTCCATGGATTCCAATCCGACTGCCTTTCGGAATCGAGATCGAATAGTCTTTTAAAATCTGTTCTTCTTCATAAGCAAAATCAATGTTTTCACAATTGATATCTGCAAATTCTGCGGTTGCCTGACCAGATACTTCTTCAATCTGCGGTTCTTCTTCCAGAAGGGATAACACACGTTCTCCGCTTGCCAGTGTCTGCATCAGATTGTTCGACAGACTGGACAGAGCAACAACCGGTCCGAAAGAACTCATCATCAGGATCGTACAGAGCAGTACTGCGTCAAATCCGATTTCCCCCTGCTGATGCAGCCACGTTGTAAGGAACAGCATTCCAAAAGAGAAAATCAGAATCAGGACATTTGTTCCTCCTCTTTGTGTTCCTTCCAGTTTCTTCATTTCTTTCTGTTTCGCATCCAGTTCCACACTTTTGCGTTCCATCTGCTCTTCCCGTTTTTCTCCGCATCCATACTGGATCGTCTCATCCAGTCCACGAAGACTGTCCAGAACGAAACTGTTCAGATCCCCGAAACGGGTACGAAATTCCATTCCTTTTTCTGAACCTCGTCTGGAATTCCACATGGGCATCAGAACTCCGATCGCAAGATATCCCACAAGGGCGAGCAGACCGATCAGCACATGATATCGGAAAAAGAAAATTTCCATGATCAGCGAAGTCAGAACTGCAATTGCAATCGGTGAAATGGTATGCGCGTAAAATACTTCCAACAGTTCAATGTCTGTTGTAATAATGGAAATCAGATTTCCTTTATCTCTTCCGTCCAGTTTTGCCGGACAGAGCTTTCTCAAAACCGCAAATACTTTGTGACGGATCAGTGCAAGCAATTTAAACGCAATATAATGATTGCAGGCCTGCTCCCCATAGTGCAGAATTCCCCGCAGCACTGCAAGGACTGCAAGAGAGACAAACAACGTCAGCAAAGTGGTTCCTTTCCAGATTCCCATGACCTGCAAAATTCCTGCTCCCGCAAGTACTGTCAGAAAGATCGCACAAAGATACCCGGTCACACCGAGAACAATCGCCGCTGCCATCACATGCATGAGAGGACGGATCAGTCCGATCAGTTTTCCCATAATCTGTATTCCACTTCTTCGCTTCATGCTCTTCCCTCCCTTACCTGACACAATTCCTGCTGTTTCTGATACATATTTGCATAGCTTCCTGCTTTTTTCATAAGTTCTCCATGTGTGCCGCTCTCTGTAATCTGACCGTTTTCCAACATATAAATCTGATCCGATGCCACCACATTTGCAAGCCGGTGAGAGATAAACAGAATCGTTTTCGTCTTTGCCAGCTCCCGGATCACTTCCATGATCTGATCCTCACTTTCCACATCAATATTGGACGCCGCCTCATCAAAAATATACATCGGCGTATCATGAAGAAGTGCTCTGGCGATGGCAAGACGCTGTCTCTGTCCGCCTGAAAAATTGCTTCCCTGCTCCTCCAGCATCGTATCCAATCCATTTTGTGCCTGCAAAAACTCATACAGATTTACCTGTCTGAGCGCTGCTTCCATCTGCTCTTTTGACACAGACGGATCTGCCATTTTCAGGTTTTCTTCTACCGTTCCCTTGAACAGATAACTGTTGTGTCGAACCAACGTGATCTTATCCATCAGACTGGACTCTTTAATCTCCTGAATCGGTACATTATTGATCTGGATCTGTCCCGAAAATGTACGATTCTTCCCTGTCAAAAGTGCCGCAATGGTACTTTTTCCACAACCGGACAGACCCACCAGAGAGACAAATTTTCCGGATGGTATGGTCAGCGAAATATCCCGTAATACCTTTCGCTCCGGCTCATAGGAAAATTCCACATGCTGCAGTGTGACGTCCATCTGTTCGCCCTCAATCTCCTGCTCTCCCCTCTTTGGCTCTTCCATATCCAGAATCCTGAAAATCTTATCGCTTGCCGACATTCCGTTCATGGCAATGTGAAAGAAAGAACCCAACAGACGCAGCGGAATGAAAAATTCGGATGCAAGCAAAATAATCGTAAACGCCCCTGCCAGTGACACATTTCCTGCCAGATACTCTCTGACTGTCACGATCATTCCGATGGCTGCTCCGCCATATGCCACAATATCCATGACACTGACAGAATTCAGCTGCATGGTGAGTACTTTCATTGTGATCTTGCGGAAACGCTCGGATTCCTCGTCCATTTCTTTGGCTTTCAGCTCATCTGCCTGATAAATCTTTAAGGTTGTCAGTCCCTGCAGATTCTCTAAGAAACTGTCACCAAGTTCTGTATAGATCCCCCAGTATTTACTCAGCAGTTTCTTTGCGAATTTCTGGACTGCCACGATCGACATCGGAATCAGCGGTACACATACAAGAAGCACAATACATGCCTTGATGCTGATCGGTGACAATACCGCAAACAACGTGATCGGTGCAAGCAGACTGTAGAACAGCTGCGGAAGATATCTTCCATAATAAATCTCCAGCTGCTCGACTCCTTCCGCAGACACCTGAACCACCTCGGAAGTAGATACATTCTCTTTATAGGCTGCTCCCAGACGCAGCAGCTTCTCATAAATCTGCTTTCTTAAAACCGTCTTTACATCTGCACTTGCCCGATAAGAGGCATATGCAGCTCCTTTTTCGCACAGAAAACGCGCACAGATCGCCAGGATCACGATTCCGGCTGTCTGCAGCATCACCTGCCGACCCAATGTTTTTTCAAATAGCTGCTGGATCATGTTTCCTGCCGCAAACACTGCTGCGATCTGAAACAGCAGTGCGATCCACTGCCAGAAAATATTGGCTGCAATATATTTTCCCGAACCCTTCAACAGCTTGAGTAGTCTCGTCTTAATCATATGTTTCTTTCCTTCCCATTCTCTTTTTTTCTTTTGCAGAAGTGATCACATGCCGAATTGCCATGATTGGATGATAAAATAACATTCTCGGTCCGGCAAACCGCATCACATTTCGAATTTCTTCTCTCATCTGCGGCTTGTAACAATGTACTCTGCAATTACTGCAGAATGTCTTTGTCTCCATAAACGGACATTTATCCACACGCATTGCGGCATAGTCTCTGAGTTTTTCACACTCCTCGCACAGTCCATGATGTTTTTCCACAGTTTTATGTTTTTTCCGGCAATAAAGGTGGATCATCAGATCCACGATCTGCTTTTCTTTTTCCCGTTTATCCTCCACTTGCTGACTCTTTTTTATGTCTTTCATTTAAGCCGCCTCAATTCTGATCGTCTTAATTTTTGTAAAGAAATATACATATTTAAAAAGAATCAACAGAAGAATAAAAATACGCCCCGGCAGATTGCTCATCATAAAAAATGCACACATCAGCATTGCGGATGCCGGAAGCAGAATACACAGCTTTGTCTTTAATGTCATGGCACGCTCCTTTACAAAGCTGTCCAGATGATTTTTGTAAAGCTTCGTCCCCATAAACCACTTGTAAAATCTTTCCGATCCTCTTGCAAAACAAAAAGATGCCACCAGCAAGAATGGTGTTGTCGGTAAAATCGGCAGGATCACTCCCACTGCTCCGATTCCAAGACATAAAAACGCTGCTGCCAGCCATAACATTTTCAATGGATTCTTTTTCATATTCCCTTCCTTTCCCATTTCCTCTGAAAGTTTCTATTGTCTATTTCAAGATAGTTTTAACTAACATAGAGATGCTATCATAATTGATAATTATTTTCAAGTAGAATTTTGTAAAAAATCAAAAGAACTTTTTGTGAACTTACTGTCTGAAGAAAAAATTCATGATATGATAAAGAACAAGTAATTTTATTTAACAGGATGGTATGTATGGATAGATTTCAAAAACAATGGATTCGACGTGAATTCAATAAGACAAACGGCATGATTTTTCTTTATAAGATTTTGTTCAGCCAACTCACGATTTTTATTATGATGACCATGTATCGGCTGTTTCCGGCTGATGAAAATTTTAATGACGGAGCTGTCTGGTATCTGATCTCCGGTTTTCTCTGTCTCGGAATCTTTGTCATGTGGCGCAGACCTTCTTTTTTCCGTACGCAGATTTTTCCGGTACATTCCCATATGAGCCCGGGAAAATTTCTTGGCTTTTTTGGAATTTTCATGATCGCGCAGAACGCTTCTTCCGTTCTTTATGTGCTTATGGAAATGGGAGCACAGCACTTCGGTTTTACATTTGCGCGTTCTCTGGAAGCTGCTACGGGAGGCTCTGTTACGATCTCTATGCTTCTCTACTCCGGATTTGCTGCTCCGCTGATCGAGGAATTCATTTTCCGCGGTGCTGTTTTAAAGACATTGGAGCCTTTCGGCAAGTGGTTCGCACTTTTGGCCTCCTCACTTGCCTTTGCTCTGATGCACGGAAACTTCGCACAGATTCCATTCGCACTGGCTGCCGGACTGATCCTTGGATATATCGCTATGGAATACTCGATCTGGTACAGTCTCCTTCTGCATATTTCCAACAATCTGATCCTGGGAGATATGCTGCCCTGGCTTGCCGGACTGATGCCGCAAAACAGTGGAAATATCCTGTACAATGTGATCACCAATCTGCTCGTCATCCTTGGAATTGTGCTCCTGCTTCGAAAATACCGCTCCATTCCTGGCATCTGCAGCAGTGAGTCTCACAATACTGGGAAACTGTTATTTTTATATTTTACTTCCGTTTTTGGAATTTTATTTACACTGTCCTGTATCTGGAGCGGATTTGCCGGAATCAGTCCGCTGTAGTGTTTCTTTTTAATAACTCTACCACATACTGCTGAGCTTTTTCCCCGTATAAAAAGACATCGTACAGATTTCCGTTCTGACTTTCCCTCTCTTCTGCTCGGATGCCCAGCGCTTCTCCTTTTTCTGTCAGAAAGGTTCTGCTGTATCCGTTCCAGAACTTCTGCTCCAGATACCCTTCTGCCAGAAGTTCCTCAGTAATGGATTTGATCGTCAGACGCTTCATCGTCTTTTCATCCCGCAGTGCATTGATAGATGCCACGAATTCGCTGATTGTCGTCTCCGTGACAAAAGCGATCTGCTGTTCCATTTCCTCTGTCAGATGAAATGCCTCTTTTCTTCCTTTTTTTGCCCGCTCTGTCAGCGGAATCTCTGAAGCACCATAGTTCGTTTCCTCGGCTCCGTATGCCGCCTTATCTCCATTCGTAATATCACGAATGCAGTATAAAAACGCCTCCCCATACTGTTCCAGTTTTCTGGCGCCCATCCCGTTAGCTGTCAGCATTTCTTCTTTTGTGAGAGGGATTTTCACGCACATATCATGAAGCGTCTTATCAGATGCCACCATATACGGCGGAATGGATTTTTCTTTTGCCAGTTCGCTGCGCAGCTTTCGGAGTTCTTCAAACAGATGCTGCGCTTTTTCACTCAGGTCTCCCAGTCCTTTCACACCTCGCCTTGCAGATGTTTTCTGTACTTCCGCTTTTCTGTATGCGATCACAAACGGATCCGTCCCTTGAAGCAATTCTTCTGATGTATCTGTGAGCTTCAGTAATGCGTATTTATCTTTTGTCTGGCACAGATAGCCTCGCTCCAGCATCGCCTGAATGATCTCTTTGATGCGTTCCTGTCCGATTTTGCTTTGTTTTCCATAACAAAGATTGTCGTTCATCCGGTAATTTCGGATTTTTGCAGTATTTTCGCCGAGCAGCGTGCCTGCTATCATGTTCACCCCGAATCTCTGCCCGGACTCACGGACGCATTCAATCACATCTGCTGCCGCTTCTGTTGCATCCATCTCTTCCAGTTCCTCCAGACAGTTGGAGCAGTTTCCACAGAGCTCTTTTGCCTGTTCCCCAAAATAACCGAGAATATAATTTCGCAGGCATCCCGTAGTCGTACAGTAGGTTGTCATCTTCTGAAGCCGCTCCCGATCCTGCACCTGGATATTCTGCATCTCTTCCGCTGTGTATTCTCCATAGTTTTCCTTGCTTTCCAGCAGAAACTGATTGATAACGACGTCCTGAGGCGAATAGTAAATGATGCATTCTGACGGCTCCGAATCCCGTCCGGCTCTTCCCGCTTCCTGATAATAATTTTCCAGACTTTGGGGCATATTGTAATGCAGGACATACCGGACATTGGACTTATCAATCCCCATTCCAAACGCATTGGTTGCGATCATCACCTGGATCCGATCGTAAATAAAATCCTCCTGACTGCTCTTTCTTGCCTCATTGCCCATTCCCGCGTGATATCTGCCCACTGAAAATCCCGCACTTTCCAGAAACAGGTAAAGTTCATCCACATTCTTTCTTGTGGCACAGTAAATAATTCCGCTTTCATCCGAATGTTTTTCCAGATACTCCCGGATTCTTTCTTTTTTCTCTTTTGTTCTCTGCACCTCAAAATACAGATTTTCCCGGTCAAATCCTGTCACTGCCACATAAGGATTCTGCAGCTTCAGTACTTCCCGGATGTCTGTCTGTACACGCTTTGTTGCCGTGGCAGTAAAGGCTGTCACGATCGGACGGACAGGAAGCTGGCGGATAAATGAAACAATCCGCACATAACTCGGTCTGAAATCCTGTCCCCACTGAGAAATACAGTGTGCCTCGTCAATCGTCACCATAGAGATTTCGGCATGACAGGCAAAGTCGAGAAACCTTGGAGTCTCCAGACGCTCCGGCGCCACATAGACGATTTTGTATCGTCCCGCTTTTGCAAATTCCAAAGCCTTTGCAACCTGGTTTTCTGTCAGCGAACTGTTGATATACGCCGCATGGATCCCTGCTTCGTTCAATGCTTTTACCTGATCCATCATCAGAGAAATTAACGGTGAGATTACAATGGTGATCCCCGAAAGCATCAGCGCCGGAACTTGATAGCAAAGAGATTTTCCTGCCCCGGTCGGCATGATGGCAAGCGCATCTCTTCCGCCTAAAATCTGATCGATGATCTCCTCCTGTCCCGGACGAAATGAATCGTATCCAAAATATGTTTTTAAAATCTGTAGTTTTTCCCCTTCCACTGCCAGACCTCCTCTCTTTCTAAATTCCAAGCGTCTTTCGCACTTGTTCTCTTCTCTGATAAAACTCCTGATAAAATGACCCGTCATCCTCTGCTTCGTATGGAGTCTGATAAAACAATCGCAGAATATACGTCGTAAGGATCTGGATATTCTCTTTTTCCAGCTCTCCTATTGACTCTTCGCAAGTCAGAAGAAATTGGTGCCAGTCTGAAATGTACTGCTCATAAGCTTTCAGGTTGGTAATTCCGAGCCATTTTTTCACTTTCACCTTTCCGCGGTTCTCTTTTTTGCATTCTTTTGTCAGAAGAAAATATCGAAATCCCTCTTCTTCATACAGCCTTCCCAGCGGAAACAGTCGGCAGATTCCCGACCGAAACGCATGAATCCCACATCTTTCGTTCTCATCCAGAAACGGACAGGCATCCGTCTTAGGATCCATTTTTAAATTTGGAAGGATCATACCATCTACTACATTTAACTCGATCTCCTGATTCAGAAGCCCGGCAAAATCCTTTCCGGTTGCCTGTTTCAAATGAAACAGATCGATGGGATCCAGAATAATAGATTTCCCCATTCCGCGACAACACGCCGAACACCCCTGACACTCATAACAATCTGCCTTTACCATATCATTTGAAGTATATAATTTTCCATCTGAAATCTCATTTAAATCTACATTACGCCTCATACAAGCTCCTTTATCATCTAAAATATTTCTAACCAGTTTATTTTAACACGCTTTTTATGGACTGGACAACAGCAACTATTTCTCCGTCATTTTTGCCAATTTTATATCCATTTCTCCACTTTTTTATTGCAATATGATACAATACAAAAACAAACAACCTAACAAAGGAGGGCACACTATATGAATCACCTGAATTCTATTTATCAGCGTCTGCAGTCTAATTACAGCGATTGTGATATCACATACGCTCCCGGGCTTTTGACTGTAAAGTGTAAAAACGGTGAAATCCGGGCAGACGGTTTTCGTACCTGCTTTCTCGAAGATGGAAAGACCGTACAGGAGCTTTTGGAAAAAAACGATGACAATCTCTATGAAGAAATGGAACGATTTATCCTTTATCTGCAGGAAGGCGGAGCAGATGCCGCACAATCGGATGAATTAAAAATGCTGAAAAACCCTGCTTATCACAATGCATTTACACGTTCCGGCAAAATTGCCGGTCGTATTTTATTGATCGCAGGCGGTGCAGAACTTCTGCTTTTGGCGTTTTGTTTCCGTCAGGATCAACTGCTTTTCTTTTTACTGCCATTGCTGATCTGGCCGATTTTTTCACTGGCTCTGATTGCCTTTGTGCGCAAAAAGATCCTCGCCCGGATCTGGATCTGTCCGAATTGTGGCTCCCGGCTTCCTTTGACCTGTTCTCCTTTTTCAGTTATCATTGAATACGTAGCTTCCTGCCCTGCTTGCGGAGCAAATCTGGAGACAGAGTCACTTCCATCGGAAATTCCGGAGACAGACGATGAGGATGGAAAAATATCCGATACAGCAGATCAGTCCATGACGTTCTCCCCGAATCCAGAAGGAGTGGTCAAACCACCTCGTAAATGGCCGGCACTCCTTTCCGGTATTGTGATCATTTTGTACAGTCTCCTGGGACTGTTTATGACACTGCTTTATATGGGGGATGCCCCTTCTGTCGGGATTGCACTGGGAATTGTGATGCATGTGAGCATTCTTCTGTCCGGTATCGCCTTGCTGGTTTGTCGTGCTCCAAAACTGCCGGAACATTCCCGTCCTGTCATTTGTATCCAGGAGCGGCTTTTCGTTTCTGTTTTAGCGTTTATTGTCTGGCCACTGGCACTTTTTCTTTTGTTGATTGCTTTCGGATACTGCGTCCAGCCTCCTCTGGATGTTCCATTTGGTCTGATTATGTTTCTGATTGGACTGGGACTTCTCATCTGCGGGATCTGGATGCTGCTGGCCGGAAAAAACCGCAGATTGTACGTTTTTGAAAACGGAAGTCTGACTTATATGACAAGCTGGGGACGCAAACGTGAACTTCTTCCCGGACAGCGATTTTCCATCCGCTTCGGAGCCAATGACTCCATTCAGTTTTTAAATGCGGACAAAAAGAAAATTTTCGCGATCGAACGTAATATGCGCGGCGTAGACAAACTGGCGGACTGGGTCGAATCCAGAGAGATTCCGCTTGAGATAACAAAGTTAAAAGAACAACAGATTCAGCAGGAAGAAGGAATCGAACCTGTCATTCAATGGCGGGAAGAATATACAACCAGACTTCACAGCCACCTAAAAGAAATCCGACTTGGGAAATGGCTGGTACTGGCACTCTTCTGGGCCGGCAGTATCATTCCGCTTTTCTTTTTCATCGCAGGAGCCTTGAAGTTCAGCCAGACCATCTACCTGATGGCAGCTTCTCCCCTTCCATTGATTGTATATTATCTGGCGTTTGCGCCTGTCCTGACACTAAACGGAAAGCAAAAAGGCGCCACTGCAGAATGGCAGTCTCACCATATCCGCATTTCTCTCCCTCTGGTTTTGCTTCCTGCATTGTGGCTGATGTCAGTATTTCACTACGGTCTGGAGCAAGTACTGATTATGGAAGAAAAATGGTACACACTGGCATTCTGGTTTGGACTTGGCGCAATCTTTATCATCGCCTTTGTTCTTCGCACTCCAAAACGTCTGCGTGGAGAAGGGTTTTTCATGATCGGTCTGTCACTCCTGTTGGTGGCAGAACCGATGATGTATGCCGGTAATTTTGCCCTGTGTGGAGAGGAAACCCACTATCCGGCAAAAGTACTGGAACGAAATATAGAACAAGACGATGACGATGATTCTCTGGAATATTCTTTGACTGTGCAGTTGGATGACGGAACAGCTTTTGAATTTCCTGTTACTGAAGAGTTGTATGAAATGGAAGAGTCCGGAACAGAATTTGTTGTATGTCAGAGAGAAAATCCATTGGGTGTGCGGATGCTGGATCTGCACTTGCCGCCTGAAAAATAGTCACAGATATTTTTATAAATGAACGGAGAAATCAAAATTACAATAAGTGAGGAGAAAAAATATGTTCAATATAATAGAATTGTTATTTCCTGTGATCTTCATACTAATCTTTATAATGATTATATTCACTTTGGCAAAGGGGATTTCTACTTGGCATAAAAACAATAATTCTCCCCGTTTAACTGTATCAGCAAGAATCGTTGCAAAACGCCAGAATACCACGTATCACAATCAGCCAAACGCTGGAGATACCTCAGGAGCTCATGGATATCATACAACATCCAGTACTACTTATTATGTCACTTTTCAAGTGGAAAGCGGTGACAGAATAGAGATGTCTGTATCCGGCTCAGAGTACGGAAAGCTTACAGAGGGCGATGAAGGAAAATTGACATTTCAAGGAACAAGATATTTACAATTCAATATGGAAAATTGAACAACAAATACATCATTGAACAGAGAATATTTCAATGATACAATTCTATCCATTAGAATAAATTATTAGGAGCAATACAGAAACTTATGGAAAAAAATACATTAGGTGAAACAATCTATCATTTACGTAAAAAAGCGGGACTGACACAAGAGGCATTGGCAGATGGTATTTGCTCCCCTGTTTCTATCTCAAGGATAGAAAACGGAAAACAAATGCCATCGGGAAAAGTTTTAGAACAACTCCTTGCACGCCTTGGCACAAGTACTTATCAGCTCTGCAATATTTATTATGAAAACGAGTGTCAGTCATCCTTACGCCAAACTTTAGATGAAATCAGTGAACAAGTATCCGCAGGTGAGTTTATTCAGGCAAAAAAGACATTACAGCAGCTTTCTACTGAAAAAATGGACATCGCTAATCTCCAGTACACCAAAATGATTCATGTGGCAATTCGTATGCATGATGGTGCTGCAGACAAGCAAATGGAAACTGAATTAACAAGCGCACTCCATCTGACGAAACCAAATATCGACTTCAACGATTTTCGCAGGGAGTTGTTTTCCCCTACGGAGGCTAATATTCTTGTCATGCTGACAGCTGCAAAATATATGACAGGTAAAAATTTAGAAGCGATTCGCATTGGTGAGGAAACTCTGTTTGCCCTGGAACACAGCCATAGCCGCCTTTCTGACTATAAGGTTCTTCAGATCAATTTAGCGCATAATCTAAGTCAAATTCTGAAGGATGAAGGACGATATCAAGAAGCGCTTCTCTATGCAACAAAAGCAGAGAATCTCAGTATTTCCGGAACAGAACAGTTTCTCCTTCCGGAAATTGAATTTAGTATTGCCCAAATACTGAATCATATGCAAAAAAAAACAAGAAAGTCGTATGCGTATACAATCTCTGATTCCCTATATGCGCCTGATCGGGAAAAAAGAAATCGCAGATTTGGCTCAAGAATATTTAGCAGAAAACTTAACAAACGATGTAAATTAAAACTATACATGGCTCGATATGGAAACGCCGCATTCTTCCCTTTACAATTTACTTGTCGAAGGGAGGTATCAAGATGATGAAAAAAATAAAATGGGAAAACATCCTGCTGTTTTTCTTAGAATTACTAGTAAATATGGCAACTGTAGGTGTCGCGATTTTATTAAATGCGTTAATTGATGCAGCACAAATTTCTATTACTAGTGGAAATACCTACTATTTGCAAAAGACTTTACTGATCAGCATTCTTTACGCTGTATGTTTAGGCATACTGATCTTTTTATCCAATCGGTACAAAGCTTGCTATATCAGAAAATGTTTGCTCGAGATGCGTAATATATTAGCAAGAGGTACTTTACAAGCAAATATCTCTGATTATGAAAATACAGGAAATGCATCCTATGTTACCACATTCAACCAAAATTTTTCTATCATTGAAGAAAAAGTGCTGCAAAACCGTATTTCCATTTTAGACTCTATTATTTGTATTGTATTTGCTGTTATTCTCCTTTTATACATGAATCCTATTATTGCTGTTGTTTCCATTATAGCTATGTCAATACCCAGCTTATTGCCAAATTTTTTCAATAAAGTACTTGGAAAAACACAACAAATGGTCATGGAATCTACAACAGCCTACAATGAAACAGTCTCAGACCTTCTTAATGGTTATGAAGTGGTAAAGACGTACCATGCAGAAGAGCAGATGCTTCATAAGTTTTCTATTGCAGCTCAAAAATTAGAACGTAGAAAAGAGCATTTTTCATCTTTGATGGCTGGTGTATATGGGGTAACTACGCTTTCATCTGTCGTTGTGCAATTCTTTATTATGGGGTTGGCTGGATTTTTCGCAGTCAAAGGATATATTACGATTGGCAGTATTGTCGCAGTCACTCAGCTTACCGGACAAGTGATTTCTCCTGCCTTCGAGCTTTCTGCAAAGATTAGCGAACTAAAGTCTGCCAGACCTGTATTGGATACTTTGCATACTCTTTCTCATCCTGAAATCCATGAGAAAAAAACAGGACACAAACTCAAAAAACATATTTCACTACGAAATGTAAGTTTCAAGTACGATGACAGAACTATCTTAAAAAATGTATCGGCCACTTTTGAAAAAGGAAAGAAATACGCGATTCTCGGAAAAAGCGGAAGCGGAAAAAGCACACTATTAAAACTCCTTGCAGGATATTATCCGGAATTCGAAGGAGAGATTTGTACAGATGAAATCGCAGCTCTTCCAGACAGACTGGCTATGATTCATCAAAAAACTTTTTTATTCAATGATAGTGTTCGAAATAACCTTACTCTGTGGAAATCATACACAGAAAACGAAATTTCAGAAGTTATTAAAAAAGCTGGATTAAAGGAAGTAATGGAACATTTGCCCCAAGGACTTGATACAATCATTGAAGAAAACGGTAGTAACTTTTCAGGAGGGGAATGTCAACGGCTTGCTATCGCCAGAGCATTACTGAGTGGAAAAGATATCCTGCTAATGGACGAAGCAACATCGGCATTGGATGAACAAACCGCAAATGATGTAGAAAACAGTATTTTATCATTAGAAAATATCACATGTATCAGCGTCACTCACAGACTCTCTCCGGAAACCATGCAAAAATATTCAGCAGTCCTGACAATGGACAAAGGAGAATTGCACGAATATGTTCTATGATATTATGCAAATAACTATTATTTCTATTGCTGCGCTTATTGCCATAATTTACTTAAGTATTTGCCAAAAACAACATGCGGAACTATATAATAAGGTATTTGAAGCAGGATTCACACATGACATTTCTGCAGAATCAGTAGAAAAGTATCGAAGAAATTACGTTTTAACAGAAATCATGTAAATTGTAACCTATTGCCTTACAGAATTGATGCAGATGTGCTATATTGAAGATGCAAAAAGAACAACCGCCCATAAGGGGTTGACCAATTAAAGAATGTACATAGAAAATGCCACCCAAACTCGCCAAAGTATCATATCATTCTGAGGGTGGTTTTTCTATGGCTTAAATCATCAGTGACATTAGTGCCAAATATGTATCCTGTAATGCTTTGTATTTACGAAGCAATTAGCATTCCTTATTATTTACATTGTTCTTCTAACTGTTTCTTAAGCTGCTCAAGTTCGCTTTCTTTTTGTTGCAAAAGAACTTCCTGAGATGCAAGCAACTCACTTTTTTGCTTAATAGTGTTTTGCTGTTCCTGAATAGTACTCTGTTGTTCATCGGTCGTATCCTGCATTTGATCGATCATATACTGTACGGTATTCTTATCCAATATTTGTAATTCTTTTGAAAACAATCCCATAACTTTCTCCACATTCCTGCAAAGCTCATAAATCTCCCGGTACATAGGAATAAACTTCGGATATTGTTTGATTAGCTGGACGATTATTTCCGGATTATCCTCGCTGAGAAATGTGAGCCACGCATCTAAATCGTTTTTGATACCTTATCGGACAAAGTCCGCCCGCCGCAGGCATGTATTACGGGATGCCCGGATGGGTATACCTTTATTGTGACGGGTTTCCCGATAGATGTCAAGTGGGATGAAAACGAATTCCTGCAGAAGCTCCATATGAAGTCCTGTATCTGACTTTTGACAAAAATGGTGGACATAATCCTGCTTGTGCCGTTTCATCTCTCCGGAACTTTTTTCTATAAAAACAATGGTATACACGCTTTTTATATCCCGATAGCTGAATTTCTTTTTCCGTTCATTTTTGGCACGTTTGTATTGCCGGAGCAAAAGATCAGCCAAATAGCATGCGCTGCGTTGTCCGGGAAAGGAATATCCTATTTTTTGCACTTCAATGTTTGCAATGCTTCCATCTTCCAGTTGAACAACAATATCCATAATAAGCAAAGCATTTTCTTCTGCAATTCGGGAAGAATCGTTTGGAAGTACGTGTAAAATACGAATATGCCGTTGTAATATCAGTGACAGTAATTCTTCCAGACGTGAAGGTGCAGTATCCGGATTTAAAATTTCTTTGAAAAAAGAATCGTAAAGTATTTTGACACCCTGCATTCCTGTGCAAAATTGCAGAAATTCTTCTTGTTGGGATTCGTCCCACGAATCAAACAGAAATTTTAATTCAGGGGTAGTTTGAATTTTTTTACAAAGCTCCTCTCGGGTTTGAATCATTGGAAAATATTGTTTTAATCCATTGCTCATAAGCGGTTCCTCCTGATGGTTTGTGAATTAGATTGAAAATTTGATGATTTCATCTGGATTTGTTTTTTGAAAATAAAGAAGAGAACATGGAAATAAAAAGAAATATCCGTTCTCCTGAAATGTTATGAATAAAGTCTAACACGAGGAATATGAAGTGTCCAATAAAAATTTCATAAATAGAATAACACTTCCATTCCTCACTGCTATTTTGCAGATTTTTGTGCAAGATTCCCCATAAAAAATCGCCTTTTACTTTCCTCAAGCAAAAGACGATTTTTACGATTTTCTTTTATTTCACACTCTCTTTTGTAATCAGCTCCACTTCCACCGGGATGGTTTTTTCCACTGTTTCACCCTGCAAAATCTGAATCGCGGTCTCAACTGCTGTCTCTCCCATCAGATTCGGTTTCTGTGCCACAGTTGCTGCCATTTTTCCTGCTTTGACTGCTGCGACTGCATCGTCTGTCGCATCAAAACCAACCACCAGGATTTTCTTGTTTCCAACTGCTTCCACTGCTCCAAGTGCCATCTCATCGTTATGTGCAAATACACCCTGAATTGCGGAATTTGCCTGCAGCATATTTTCCATAACACTCATTCCCTCAGAACGATTGAAGTTCGCGGTCTGTTTGGAAACAACATTCAGCTTTTTATCTGCCACCAAATGGAATCCTTTTCCTCGCTCGATCGTTGCACTGGCTCCGGAAACGCCCTCCAGTTCTGCTACTTTTGCATTTTCTCCAAGAAGTGATACCATATATTCTGTTGCCATTTTCGCACCTTCCACATTGTCAGAAGCAATGGCACAGTCTACGTCTACTCCGTTTACACCGCGGTCTACTGAGATCACTTTAATTCCTCTTGAAACCGCATCCTTCACTGCCGGTGCAACTGCATCGGAATCCACCGGATTTACGATCAGGACACTGATATTTTTTGAAATCAGATCTTCGATATCGCTGGTCTGTTTTGCCGCGTCATCCCCGGCGTCTACCACGATCAGTTTTTCCCCTTCTGTTTTTGCCTTTTCTTTTGCACCTTCACTTAATGTGACAAAGAATGGGTTATTTAATGTAGAGACAGAAAATCCGATACTTCCATTTCCTGCCGCTTCTCCGGATACGTTTTCTGTTTCTCCGTCAATCGTAATCGCATTACAGCCGGTCACACCAAACACCATAACTGCCGCAGCCAGTACACTTACAAATCTCTTCATTCTCATACCGTATTCTCCTCTCTTATCGTCTTCTGTCAGACAATACCGCGATCAAAATTACAATTCCTTTTACCACATCCTGATAATAGGAAGATACACCCAGAATATTCAGTCCATTGTTCAGTACTGCAATGATCAGAACGCCGATAAATGTTCCCCAGATCTTTCCACGTCCGCCATTCATACTCGTTCCGCCAAGTGCTACGGCTGCGATCGCATCCAGCTCATAGCCCTCGCCCAGTGTCGGCTGTGCAGAACCAAGACGGGATAATAAAATCAACCCGGAAAGTGCAGCCATACATCCGGAAATCGCATAAGCTGCCAGTTTTGTGCAGTCAATATTGACTCCTGCCAGATTGGCTGCTTTTGCATTGCTTCCTGTCGCATAAATATGACGTCCGAAAGTTGTTTTCTGCAGTACGAATAAGAAGATCACAAAAATCAGTAAAAACAAGATGACCGGAATCGGAATGTGATAAAAGTTTCCTTTTCCTACCACTTTCAGTGTAAAGCTGTCTCCCAGGTTGGAGATCGGTTTTCCATCCATATAGATCATCGTCAGTCCACGGAACACGGTCATTGTAATCAACGTTGCAATAAAGGGCTGTAATCTGCCTTTTGTTACAAGAAATCCACTGATACATCCAAATCCGGTTCCGATCACCAGCGCCAGGATCATTGCCAGTCCCACCGGCATTCCGCCTGAAATAAATCCTGCACACAATGCCGTCGTCAGAGCAAGTACCGAACCTACAGACAGGTCAATCCCGCCTGTCAGAATGACACAAGTCATACCAAATGCGATGAGCCCGTTAATAGAAGACTGTCGAAGCAGTGATAAGAAGTTCCCCACTGTCCGGAATTCCGGACTGATCGCTCCGATCACAACAATTAACAATACAAGCGCGATCAGCGCTCCCAGATCTTGTATATAATTTGCCGCTTTTTTCTTATTCATTGAGATTTCCTCCTGTCGCCAGAATCATAATATTTTCCTGATTTGCCTCTTCTTTGCTTAAAAATCCTCTCACCAGACCTTCTCTTACTACCATTACCCGGTCAGACATTCCGAGCACTTCCGGCAGTTCGGAAGATACCATAATGATCGCCACTCCCTTTGCGGCAAGATCATTGATAATACTGTAGATTTCCTTTTTTGCCCCAATATCCACACCGCGGGTTGGTTCATCCAGAATCAGCACTTTCGGATTCGTGTACATCCATTTTGCAAATACAACCTTCTGCTGGTTTCCACCGCTTAAGTTATTACATTCATGCTGCGGTCCAAAACACCGGATATGTAACTCCTCGATCCCCTTTTTGACCAGCTCTTTTTCTTTCTCTCTCTGGATCACCCCGTGTCTGGAAATACGCTTCAGATTTGCGAGAGAAATATTTTTCATAATGCTCTCTTCCAGCATCAGCCCTTCTACTTTCCGGTCTTCTGTGATAAATCCGATTCCGTTTTTCATTGCCTGTTTCGGCGTTTTGTTCTCGATCTGTTTTCCATTCAGAAAAATCTCTCCCGTCACATGCGGCATATTTCCGAAGATTGCCTGCATAATCTCCGTTCTTCCGGCTCCCATCAGCCCGGATACTCCCAGCACTTCCCCTGCATGCACTTCAAAAGAAACCTTTTCAAATACGCCCGGACAGGTCAGATTTTTTACTTCCAGAACACGATTACCGATGCTTACGTTCCGCTGCGGATACCGCTCTCCAATCTCTCTTCCGATCATCATTTTGACTACATCATTCATGTCTGTCTCAGAAATCTTCTTTGTGTCGATATAAGTTCCATCCCTCAGGATCGTAATCCGGTCGCACAGTTCAAAAATCTCTTCCATCCGGTGCGAGATATACACAATGGAGACACCCCTTTCACGCAGCGCGTTTGCAGCCTCAAACAGTACTCTCGTCTCACTCTGTGTCAGTGCTGCCGTCGGCTCATCCATGATGATCACCTTTGCATTTACCATCAGCGCCTTTGCAATCTCAACCATCTGCTGCTGTCCTACGGAAAGCTCTTCCATCCGCTGTCCCGGATCGATCTCTACTCCAAGGCGTTTCAAGATTTTTTCTACTTCCCGGCGCATTGCTTTTTTGTCACATACACCGCACTTCTTTTTGATTTCTTTGCCGAGAAACATATTTTCTTCTACTGTCAGATCAAATAACACGTTCAGTTCCTGATGGATAAATACAATCCCTGCTTTTTCTGCTTCTCTGGCATTTTTGTAGCAGACTTCCTGTCCGTCCACGATCACCTGCCCCACATCTTTTGTATAAACACCTGTCAAAATCTTCATCAACGTCGATTTTCCCGCACCGTTTTCTCCCATCAGTGCATGAATTTCTCCGGTACTGAGTACAAATCCGGCATTGTTCAACACGGCATTGTTCCCAAAAGACTTGTTGATCCCTCTCATTTCAATTTCCATAAGCTGTTCTCCTCTCTTAGAAAATACAACCCGACTGTAAAATAATATTTGCATAAGGCGTTGTCTCTCCGGTTCGAATAACTGCCTTACATGTTTTTGTCATTTTTTTCAGATCACTGTGAAAAACAAATTGTATCTCTGGTTTGAAACCCGTTTCATGCTTTGCAAAAAATTGTTCGATCTGACGGAGTATCTCCGGATTCTGAAGTTTCATCTCCTCTGCCAGTATGATCTTCTCTACTTTCATATCTGCCCCTACTTCTTCCAACACATCCATAAAAGACGGCTGTCCGAATTTTACGGCCAGATCGATCCGTTCTGTCTCATCCGGGATCGGCAGTCCACAGTCTCCGATACAGATTGTGTCCGTATGTCCCATATAAGACAACACTCTGGAAATATCACTGTTTAAAATCCCCTGTCGTTTCATGCTCTTCCTCCCAGTTTTTCCAATTCTTCTTCGACTTCCTGTGCCATCGGCATTCCGCTCTGTGCCCCGAATTTTTCTGTGGATAAGCTGGCTGCCACATTCGCATACCGAAGTGCTGTCTCCATATCCGCTCCTTTTGCTCTCTGCAGGGCAAATGCACCGTTTAACGTATCTCCTGCCCCGGTCGTATCTGCCACATTCGCTTTTCTCGCCGGTACACTCAAGATTTCTCCATTCTTCAAACAAGTAATCACACCTCTGGAGCCCTGTGTGATGATCAGTTTTTCCGGATACTCTCTTAACAAGTCCTCTGTAGAATACTCCTCTCCAAAAATCAGGACCGCTTCATGTTCATTTGGTGTTACATACGTCACTTTTTCGATCACTTCCAACGGAACGTTTGACGCCGGAGCCGGATTTAACACTACCGGAATCTGATTGTCATAACAGAAATCTACAACATAATACACCGTATCCAACGGAATCTCCTGCTGCAGCACAACCATATCAAAAGTCTTCAGCTCCTCTTTGATCCTGTCAATATAATCTCTGTCCACTTTCCCGTTTGCTCCCGGAACCACGATGATCGTATTGTCATTTTCTCCGACTGTGATCATAGCAATCCCGGTCGGAACTCCCTCTAAAACCTTGATATGTCCCGTCTCTACACCGACTTTCTTGAAATTCTCCAATAACCGGGTACCATTTGCGTCATCTCCAACACATCCGAACATCTCCACTTTTGCTCCGAGCTTTGCCATAGCAACCGCCTGATTCGCACCTTTCCCTCCCGGAATATAATGAAGGCTGTCTCCACGAAGTGTCTCCCCTTTTAGCGGAATCCGCTCTGCGGTCACCGTCATATCCATGTTAATGCTTCCTACTACTGCCAGTTTCATTCTGCTTCTCCTTTCTTTTTCGTCGTCTGACGCCTGATCAGCTCAACATCAAATATATTTTCTTTCTGATACGAAATCTCTTCTCCATGATGGATGATCATCTGTACTGCCAGTTTTCCCATTTCTTCAATGGGCTGGGAAATGGTCGTCAGCTCCGGTGTCATTCTCCTGCTGAACTCAATATTGTCAAATCCGACCAGCTGTACATCTTCCGGGACTCTTCGCCCGTTCTGATGAAGCACCTTATAGACTGCCATTGCCGCCATGTCATTGCTCGCCAGGATTCCATCGGTATCCGGGTATCTGCGAATCAGTTCTTCTGCTGCCGCAAGTCCGGCATCGTAATCATAATCACAGTCGATCCAGACAGCTTTTCTTCCATACTTTCTGCACACATCCTCATATCCCTGATAACGCTGCTGCCCGCTGGAAAACTTCATCGGTCCCCGCAGGCACACAATATGCTGACAGCCGCATTCAATCAGATGCTCTGCCGCAAGTTTTCCGCCTTTGTAATGATCTGATTCGATAAATGCGATTTCCCGTCCCTCAGAAAGCTTTCTGTCCATCACGACAACCGGAAGTCCGCATTCTGCAATCTTCTTTCCGGTCCGATCGCTGTTGGTCATGATCACAATTCCATCTGCCTGCATCTGTACAAGCATCTGAATGTTCATCCGTTCTTTCTTCGGATTATTTGCTGAATTGCATAACAGCATCTTATATCCGTTTTGAAAGGCTTCCTCCTCCACTGCTTTGGCGATTTCACTGAAAAATGGATTTTCAATATTCGGAACGATCATTCCAATAATCTTTGATGATTTCTTAAACAATGCCCGCGCCAGTTCATTTGGCTTGAACCCCGTTTCTTGAATAGCATCAAGAACTCTTTGCTTCTTCTCCTCATCCACATTCGCTGTTCCATTCATCACTCTCGATACAGTAGCAGGTGAAACTCCTGCAATCTTTGCAACTTCTCTGATACTTGCCATCTTATGTCCTCTTTCTTTTGCTGCTGTGAAACTTTTTGAAACCCGTTTCATATCTTGATTTTATTATAGGCATAACTCCTGACATCTGTCAATCTCCTTTGTACACTTTGGTGGTATTGTATAGATATCTCTCTTTTCTTTTATTCCTATCGCCCAAAAACTCTGCCTTTTTTATGCATAATCCCTATTTTATTTTTCCGCTTCCATTATACTTGACTGTTTCAGTCCAATATTGTAAGATGAGACAAAACGTCAGGGAGGTCAGATATGTTATTTACCAAAGAATGTGATTATGCAATCCGCATCATGCGTGCATTATCTTCCGGAGAGTTAATCAGTGTCTCACGGATCTGCGAGATGGAGCATCTGCCCTCTGCCATGACTTACAAGATTACCAGAAAGCTGGAAAAGTCCGGATTTTTAAAAAGCTGTCGGGGTACCAACGGGGGATATGCGCTCAACTTAAAGCTTGCAGATATTTCTCTCTATGATCTCTGCGCTGGCATAGATCCGGATATCCTTCTTTTAGAATGTATGAAAGAGGGTTATCATTGTTCTATGAACAGTCCGAAAAATCCATGTCTGGTACATCACGAATTCTGCCGGCTGCAGAATATGCTGGTGCAGGAAATGAAACAAAAATCTCTTGCCGAATTATTTCGGTAAGTGTTTTTTTGCCCTAATCTTTACTATTTTAGTACAGTTTTATCAAAGGAGGATCTTACAAAATGAATCAATGTTATGGATGCAATACATGCAAAAGCGCAGACAAGCCTCTGGAAGGCTTTATCCGCTCGCTTCCGATGGAAACTTCCCATCACCGCGTGGAAGGACAGAGCACAAAATGTGGATTTGGACTGCAGGGAGTCTGTTGTCGTCTCTGCTCCAACGGTCCTTGCCGCATTACTCCAAATGCGCCGAGAGGAATCTGCGGTGCCGATGCCGATACGATCGTAACCCGCAATTTCTTAAGAGCAGTGGCTTCCGGAAGCGGATGCTATATCCATATCGTTGAGAATACTGCCCTCAATCTGAAGAAAACCGCCCAGATCAAAGGAGAATTAAAGGGTCTGAAATCGCTGGAGCATCTGGCGGAGATGTTTGGAATTACAGACGAAGATGTCTATGTAAAAGCAGAAAAAGTGGCAGATGCCGTACTTGCCGATCTGTACAAACCGGAATATGTTTCTGCAGAACTGATTGAGAAAATCGCATATGCACCACGTATTAAACGCTGGAAAGAACTGGGAATCATGCCGGGCGGTGCAAAAGCAGAGGTATTCAAAGGTGTTGTAAAATGTTCCACCAATCTGAACTCCGACCCTGTGGATATGCTTACCGACTGTCTGAAGCTTGGTATTTCCACCGGAGTGTACGGGCTGACCTTAACCAATCTGCTCAACGATGTTTTGCTCGGACAGCCGGAGCTTCGCCTGGCCCCGGTAGGACTGCGTGTGATCGATCCGGATTACATCAACATTATGATTACCGGACATCAGCACACGATTTTCGTAGATCTTCAGGAACGCCTGATTTCAGAAGAAGCAAAGACAAAAGCGCAGGCTGTTGGTGCAAAGGGATTCAAACTGGTAGGATGTACCTGCGTAGGACAGGACTTACAGCTCAGAGGCGCACACTATACCGAAATATTTGACGGTCATGCAGGAAACAACTATACAAGTGAAGCAATCCTGGCAACCGGAGCGATCGATGCAGTTCTTTCAGAATTTAACTGTACTCTTCCGGGAATCGAGCCAATCTGTGAAGAATTGAAGATCAAACAGATCTGTCTGGATGATGTTGCAAAGAAAGCGAATGCGGAACTGATGCCGTTTGAATTTGAAAACCGCGAAGAACAAAGCAGCATTATTATTGATAAAATCATCGAAGCCTACAAGGAACGACGGGGAAGTGTTGCGTTACATCTCATGGAAGAACATGGAAATGACCATACATTAACGGGTGTCAGTGAAGGTTCTTTAAAATCCTTCCTGGGCGGAAAGTGGACACCGCTGATCGAACTGCTGGCATCCGGAGAGATCAAAGGTCTTGCCGGTGTGGTGGGATGCTCCAACCTGACTGCAGGCGGACATGATGTCTTGAGCGTGGAACTGACAAAAGAACTGATCTCTCGCGACATCCTCGTCCTTACTGCCGGATGTTCTTCAGGCGGAATCGAAAACTGCGGACTCATGACTCCGGAAGCTGCCAAATATGCCGGTCCAAAGCTGCGCGCTGTCTGTGAAAAACTGAACATTCCGCCGGTTTTGAATTTTGGTCCTTGTCTTGCGATCGGCCGTCTGGAAATCGTTGCAACAGAAATCGCCGCAGAGCTTGGCGTAGATCTTCCACAGCTTCCACTGGTGCTTTCTGCCGCACAGTGGCTGGAAGAGCAGGCACTGGCTGACGGATGCTTCGGACTTGCACTGGGACTTCCGCTGCACCTTGGACTTCCTCCGTTCGTAACAGGAAGCAAAACTGCAGTCAAAGTACTCACGGAAGATATGAAAGAACTGACCGGAGGACAGGTCATCATCAACGGAGATGCGAAAGAATCTGCTGATATCCTGGAGCAGATTATTCTGGAAAAACGCCAGGGCTTACATATATAGGAGGTGCCGCTATGAGACGAATTATGATCGATGCCTCAAAGTGCGATGGATGCAAAAACTGCACCATCGCCTGTATGCAGGCGCACCGGGAAACACCGGGAACTGTTTATGATCTGGATCTGACGGATATCCGCAATGAATCCAGAAACCACATCGAAAAGCTGCCGGACGGAACCTATCGCCCTATTTTTTGCAGACACTGCGATCAGCCGGAATGCGTGATGTCCTGTATGAGCGGTGCTCTGACAAAGGATCCGAAAACGGGACTCGTATCTTATGATGAAACAAAATGTGGCTCCTGCTTTATGTGCGTTATGAATTGCCCGTTCGGCGTCCTCAAAGCAGATACTGCCACCCGTACCAAAGTCGTAAAGTGCGACTTCTGCCTGCAGGACGGTGCAGAACCCAACTGCGTAAAAGCCTGTCCAAAACAGGCAATCTATGTTGAGGAGGTGTCATTATGATGCATGTTATTATCGGAGTGGGGGCTGCCGGGATCACCGCAGCAAAAACCATTCGCAGCCAGCAGCCGGATGCCTCTATTACCATGATTTCCACAGATGAGCATGTACACTCCCGCTGCATGCTTCACCGTTATTTGAGCCATGAACGTCAGGAAGATACCTTGTCCTTTGTAGAACCTGACTTTTTTGAAACCAATAAAATCGAATGGATCAAGGGTGTTTCTGTAAAAACAGTGGATGTAAAAAACCAGCAGGTTCTGCTTGATAATGACACATCCTGCCACTATGACAAACTCCTGATCACAACCGGTGCAAACAGCTTCATCCCGCCTGTTGGACAGTTCCGTGAGGCAAACAATGTATTCGGACTGCGGCATCTTTCCGATGCTCAGGCGATCCGCCCGCTGGCCGATCAGGCAGAACAGATTCTGATCGTTGGTTCCGGTCTGGTTGGAATGGACGCTGCCTATGCATTTCTCGAGCAGGGTAAAGAGGTTACTGTTGTGGAAATGGCAGATCGTATTCTTCCGATCCAGTTAAATGAAACTGCCGGAACTGCCTATCGGAAATTATTTGAAGAACACGGATGCCGTTTTCTTCTTGGAAAAAAGGCTTCTGAAACGCATATGAACAGCAATGGTTCAATCGACTATGTCCTTCTGGATGATGGAACCCGGGTAGACTGTGATCTGGTCATTGTTGCTGCCGGTGTTCGTCCCGCAGTTGAATGCGTACTGGATACTCCGATCGAAGTAGATCGTTTTATTAAAGTGTCTGACACCATGGAAACCAGCTGTAAAGATATTTACGCTGCCGGAGATGTAACCGGATTATCTGGAATCTGGCCAAATGCCATGAAACAGGGACAGGTCGCTGCCCTGAATATGTGCGGAATTAAAACACTTTACGAAGACCGATATGCTATGAAAAATACGATGAATTTCTATGGGCTGGTTACACTTTCTCTTGGAAGAGGAACAGAAGAAGAGGGAGATGTTGTTCTCGAACAGGAAGATTCTCACAATTATAAACGTGCCATTTTACGAGATGGAAAATTAGACAGTATTTTATTACAGGGAAGTATTGATTATTCCGGAATCTATCAGTATCTGATCAAAAATGAGATTGATCTTTCCGGTATGGAAAAAGATGTCTTCCACCTGTCGTTCGCTGATTTTTACGGAGTGAAAGAAAACGGCGGATATTGTTATCAGGATCAGGCATAAAGTAAAAGCATTCCTGCATGGATCATTGCTTCTTGGCATATGATTTCCGGCAGGAATGCTTTTTATTTTATTATCTCGCAGATTCACCAACTGCAGCTGCTCCGCTCAATCCGTCTTCACTCTTTTTCTGGTCATAAACCTCTCTGTCTAAAAGCTGCTCGGATTTTGCCACAAGAACTGCTGCTGTTGCCGCACCTGTCACATTTGTTGCTGTACGCATCATATCGACAACGCTTGAGATCGGAACCAGAAGTACAATAATCTCTACCGGAAGTCCTGCTGCAGTAAACAGTGCTGTGGTTGTTACTGTGGAGGTTCCCGGAACTCCTACTGTTCCGATGGAAACGATCAGTGTCAATACGATCAGAAATACATACTGGACTGGGACGTAAATGCTTTTTTCTTCCCAGATAGGACAGCAGTACAAACAGAACTACTGTAATCGCCACTGCCGCTATCGCTAAAACATCAATATCCATTATTTTACTCCTTTAAATGCCGCATCAAGATCTGCGATCAGATCTTCTACTTTTTCAATTCCGATTGAAAGCCGGATCGTGTTTGGTTTGATTCCCTGATCTAACAATTCTTCCTCCGTACACTGGCTGTGAGTGGTGGTTGCCGGATGAATCACCAGAGATTTCACGTCTGCTACATTTGCCAGCAGGGAAAAGATAGACAGCTGATCGATAAATGCCTGGGCCGTCTGCGCATCTCCCTTAATCTCAAAAGTAAAGATAGAGCCGCCTCCGTTCGGGAGATATCTCTTATATAATTCATGGGTTGACTCCGTTTCCAGTGACGGATGGTGTACAGCCTCTACCTGCGGATGATTCGCAAGATACTCCACGATCTTCAGCGCATTGCTCACATGCCGCTCAACACGCAGAGATAATGTCTCCAGCCCCTGCAGGAAGATAAAGGAATGGAACGGAGAAAGTGTTGCACCCGTATCACGCAGGATCACTGCACGGATATAGGTTACAAATGCCGCACTGCCTGCTGCATCTGAGAACGATACACCATGATAACTCGGGTTGGCTTCTGAAATCCACGGATATTTGCCGGATGCCTTCCAGTCAAACTTTCCACTGTCAACGATCACGCCTCCAATCGCTGTTCCATGACCGCCGATAAATTTCGTTGCGGAGTGAATCACCAAATCTGCACCATGTTCGATCGGCCGGATCAGATACGGTGTTGCAAATGTAGAATCTACTACCAACGGAATATTGTGTCTGTGCGCGATCTCTGCCACCTTCTCCAGATCGATCAGATTTGAATTCGGATTTCCAAGTGTCTCTACAAATATCGCTTTTGTATTTTCCTGAATGGCTGCCTCAAAAGATCCTTCTTTCTCAGGGTCCACAAACGTTGTTGTCACATCGTTTGTGAGCGGAAGAGTATGCGCCAGAAGATTGTATGTGCCGCCGTAGATGGTCTTGGATGCCACAATATGCTCTCCCGCCTTTGCAAGTGCCTGAAATGCATAGGCAATTGCTGCCGCACCGGATGCTACAGCCAGCGCTGCCACACCGCCTTCTAATGCTGCAATACGCTGTTCGAAAATATCCTGTGTCGGATTTGTCAGTCTTCCATATATATTTCCTGCATCACGGAGTCCGAAGCGGTCTGCCGCATGCTGTGAGTCGTGAAATACATAAGAGGTTGTTGCATAGATCGGGACTGCTCTTGCATCTGTAACCGGATCTGCCTGTTCCTGTCCAATGTGTAATTGTTTTGTCTCAAATCCCCAGTTTTTAGAATCTCTGATATCTGCCATTTCTATTTCCTCCTTCTTTGGAATCTGTTTCTTTCTTAATTCCTTGTAATCATATTAACATAGTAGGATTTATTTGTCCAATATAGATTGAGAATATCCTGTTATAGATTTATTTTATAGCAGATGAATATTCTTGTGCGATGAAATCGCACTTCCGGAAATTTGGGAATCAGATGTCCGGAAGTGGAAATCACCTATGTAAGTATACGAGTTTACTCGCGTAATGCTTTATCCAAGCCATATACCTCACGCATTGATCTATCATGTTCAGCATCAATGCTCGTGATATTTATTCGGTAACTATCATGTGCGCTTGGAATTGCAGCCTGCAGGAACTTTATCAAAGTACGTTATGTGCGCCTGCCTGATCTATTGAATGAGCTGGCTGTTGCACATGGGGACGGCACGCTGAAAAAAGTAATTAAAGCATATCAGAAGATTGATCTTTTGATTCTGGATGAATTCTTGTTAAGCCCCGTATCCACGGAACAGACACGGGAACTTCTTGAAATCATTGAGGCCCGTAGTGTGAAAGGCTCTGTAATCTTCTGCACACAGTTTGAACCGAAAGGCTGGTACAGCCGCATCGGAAATGACTGTGATGCCACTATTTGCGAAGCAATCATCGACCGAATCATTCATAATTCCTATGAGGTGATGCTTGATGGCCGCATATCCATGAGGGAACGTCATGGCATTCATGCTTCCCGGAAAGGAGCTGCCAATGACTGATTATTGTGCTTTCAGCAAAGACCATAAATGCGTTAAGTTTACGGATTATGAAATAACCCGCCACGAATTAGAAGAAGCCGATGAACTGTGTCATGGTAATTGGATAGAAATCCAGCATCTAAGAGAATACATTGACCGTTTATAGGCACTTCTTATAGAGCATGGGATAACTATTCCAGATGAATACTAATTAAATGACTGCACTCTGCTCCGGAAAGATATGCACTATTTTTCCGGAAAATGTTACGAAGCATTTTATTTGATACCGTAATTTCAGAATCCGGAAAATTAAAATATCCCTTTTTTAGCCTTGTTATAACGGTAATAATTTTTTCTATTACTGTTATAACAAGGATTCCAGGGGTTCGGGGATGGAAGATCCCCGCATTATTTCTACACAATTTAATTCTCCGAAAATACCATATTATAATGTGCTGGTCAACACTAAATCTTGTTCCAGTTCTTCTGACAAACAATCCAAATCTCTTAAAAAAGGGTAAACTATCCCTGTAACATTCAAGTGAGTCATTTTGAACTGTCAAGGTACGTTAGCAGTTGCTATTCCAACTGTACAGTTAGTTGTTGAATGTTCTCCAATGTCGTGTACAATTCTTTTTTATAAGGACAGTTGCTGCTTTCACATATTTGCAGGAAATGCCAATCATCTGAAGCAATTGAATAAGTTGTAGGCAAGCATGTGGAGCCTCATACGGTTCGCGTTTGCTACTTTGGAATGACTTCTGACAGCAACAAAGTCAAATCTGACAAAGCTGATGCCGTTAAGATTGCCCGATATGCACCTGAGCAGATATAAAAATATATGTGAGCTTCTTCCGATACGAAAGATGCCGGAAAAGCCTGTAAATACAGGATATACCGACATATAAGAACTCCTAAAAAGATAATCAAAATTCATATCTAATTTTATATGAATACTACATTAAGATTGGCTTTTCTTAAACATCCAGTTTTAACTTTTTAACCATGCCAGTTGGAATCCAGAATGTTTCGGCGAGTATCCATCTATACCATAAATATCCTGTAATAAGTTACTGTGTAAACAGTAACTTTGCAAACCACAGCAACAGGGCAGTTCCACATGGAACTGCCCTTACACCATCGGAAACCAGAGTCTGATTTCCATTCCTTTTTCGTAGACCGACACTGCTTCTGCTTCTATCTTTAATTCCTGTCCGATCTGCCGTACCAGATATAATCCTATCCCTGTCGATTTTTTCTGGCTGTTCTCTCCTGTAAATCCTTTTTCAAAAAGATAGCGGAGCTCATGGGGTTTTACGCCACACTCATTGTCGCAGACAGAAAGGCAGACTCTGTTGTTCTCACTTCCAGAACTGATTTTCAGCTTCGGACACTTTTCGGTTTCATATCCTGTGTATTTGATAGAATTCGCAATCAACTGACTGAGCATAAAACACAGACTTTTCCGGTCTGACAGTACGGTCTTCTCTTTCAGATCCAACTGCACCAGGATCTGCTTTTCTTCCAAATACAGACGGTATTCATCCAGCACCTCCCGACAGCATTCTTCCAGACTTATCTCTTCAAATAAATACTCTTTATTCACTGTTTTGACCCTAGCTTAATATAACATCTGCTCTACATAGTCCTGTTATAGATTTATTTTATAGCAGACTCATTGCTTTCTATGGCTGCTTTAACCGTATTCAGAAACATTTCATGTATTCTGTTGTCCTGATCTAATTCCGGATGAAATGCCAGCCCAAACTGTGTCCCGTATTTTACCGCCACGATCCGATCATCTACTGCCGCAAGAACTTCTACTCCTTTTCCAACTTTTTCAATATATGGAGCTCTTATAAATGTCATCGGTATTTTCCCGATTCCCTTCATTTCCTGTACTGTACGGAAACTTCCAAGCTGTCTGCCATAACCGTTTCTTTTCACCGCTGCCGGCAATGTTGCAAAATAAATATTCCGGTCATTTGTCAAATTTTCCGCCAGAAGGATCAGGCCGGCACAAGTTGCCAGCACCGGCAGTCCTTCTTCGATTTTCTGCTTCAATATCTGATACATGTCCAGCTCTTTCAGAAGTTTTCCCTGCACAGTACTCTCACCTCCGGGAAGGATCAATCCATCAAACGGTTTCATCAGGTCCTCTTTTTTGCGGAGTTCCATACATTCTATTCCCAGGTCTTCTATTTTCTTCCGATGTTCCGCAAATGCTCCCTGTACTGCAAGTACTGCGATCTTCATTCTATCTGCCCCTTTCCGCCATCAAAAGTTCTATCTCCTGTTCATTAATTCCTACCATTGCCTCTCCCAGATCCTCTGAAAGCTCTGCCAGCATCCTGTAGTCTTCAAAGTTTGTTACCGCTTTTACAATTGCTTCTGCCCGCTTTCTCGGATCTCCTGACTTAAAAATACCAGATCCCACAAATACGCCTTCTGCACCAAGCCACATCATCAGCGCCGCATCCGCCGGAGTTGCGATGCCTCCCGCCGCAAAGTTTACAACAGGAATACGTCCGTTATGATGTACATATTCAACCAATTCATACGGCACATTTAGGGCCTTTGCTTCCTCAAATAACTCATCCTCCCTCATGGAGACCAGTTTTGCAATTTCCCGCTTCATCATTCTCATATGTCTGACTGCCTGTATCACATCTCCTGTTCCCGGCTCTCCCTTTGTACGGATCATAGAAGCTCCTTCATTGATCCTTCTAAGCGCTTCTCCCAAATCTCTTGCACCACATACAAATGGTACCTGGAATTTGCGTTTATTAATATGATAAACATCATCTGCCGGAGAAAGTACTTCACTCTCATCGATATAATCAATTTCGATTGCCTCTAATATCTGTGCTTCAACAAAATGTCCGATCCTGCATTTTGCCATAACTGGAATGGATACTGCTTCCTGAATTTCCTTGATCATCTTCGGATCACTCATTCTGGATACTCCGCCCGCTGCACGGATATCAGCCGGAATCCTTTCCAGCGCCATCACTGCACATGCTCCCGCCTCCTCTGCAATCCTTGCCTGTTCCGGTGTTGTCACATCCATGATCACTCCGCCTTTTAACATCTGTGCTAACTGCTTGTTGAGCTCATATCTTTCTGCACTCATTTGCTGTACCTCCTCTTAATTGCTATCATTTTTATATGAATACTACATTAAGATTGGCTTTTCTTAAATATCCAGTTTTAACGCTTTTAACCATGCCAGTTTTAAAAACCAAAAAATCTCCCTCTATTATTTCCAGTATTTTTCCACTTCCCGCTCAGCCTCTTGAAAAGAAAGCTGAAACTTTTCCTGCATCTTTGCACATACGTTCTCTTTTTCCATTCCCATTTCCTGTAATAATTCTACAGTGGCCTGTCTTCTTCCTTCTTTCAATCCTTCTTTCAATCCTTCTTTCAATCCTTCTTTCAGTCCTTCTTTCAGTCCGGTCTCTTTATAAATCGTAGAAAAATACTGATGATCCCGGATCATACGCTCTCTTTCTTCGTATTCCAGACGTTTTTCCTCATCTGCGCTGATTCGATTCAAATCCTCATAGGCTTTCTTAATATATTCGTTTTTTTCTGCTGCCATTTCAAACTCCTCCTTAGTCTCTGCATTGATGAACTGAAGCCATTTCAGCAGCTCTGTCTCGGGATAATCATGTTTTGCCAGCTTCGGAAGCTCCAGTGTATGAATCTCAACTTTATCACTGTACAGCTTTCTCCCCTCATCTGACCAGAAGTGAAAGCAGGAATAATATTCCTCATCATCAAACATGGTAAAATTTAAAATCCCGATATGAATGCATTTCTCTAATTTTTGATAATTCTCTCCCGGTTTCAGCTGATCTGTAAACATCTTCCCTAAATAGAACAAGGTGCGCTCTGCCCAGTATTCACTGAATGTCACTTGAATTTCGATGTCGATCTGTTCCCTGTTATTCAACAGAACCCGTACATCCAGAATCCCCAGCTTCTCATCTTTATCCTTCTGACGCAGATGAGATGGTAAAATCCTGCTCTCAATAACATCTTCCACATTGATTCCAAGTACCGCTGCTAAAAATGCGTTGCGTACCTCTTCATCTTCCATCAGCTCTTTAAAGCAGAAATCCACCTTTGGCTTCATTAAAAATTGTGTTGTTTTTTCTTTTTTCATACATGCTCCTCCTTGGTTCTGATGAAATCCAGAATATTTTGATGAGCATGTAACTGTATTTTGACTTTATTATAACTTTTGATACGATATTTCACAATTGCAAATACAGACAAACTCCCTTTATTCTCTTATCCATCTTTTCTACATTTTGATTTGGGAATTATATTGAATGGCACCTTCTGCCATATTGGAAATTTGAAAGGGATTCCTTTCAAGATTGATTTTATTATACTTGAAATTTTGTATGGATACAATGAAATTTCCGTAAATATATTATAAAAAAACAAGGAAGCTGTGCCTTTTGCGCAAACTTCCTTGTTTCTTTTCTCTATAAATTCCAGCGTTTTCCCTGAGATACTCTCAATCGGTTCATGGCTCTTGCCAGAGATGCCTGGGAATGGTAATACTCCTGAATGCTCTGTTTCTGGCGGATTCTCTCTTCTGCACGCTCTTTCTGCTCCTGTGCATGACGGATGTCGATTTCTTCCGGTTTCTCCGCGGTATCTACCAACAGTGTCACACGGTTGTTGACTACCTCTGCAAATCCCCGGCCAAACGCAACTTCCATCCAGTTTCCTTCCTCGATTTCCATACGTCCCATTCCGATCGTCACTGCGATCACCATATTTTCATGGTTTGGCAGGATTCCTTTTTCTCCATCCGGCGCCGGAATCACAAGCTTTCTGCAGCGTCCTTCGTAAAAAACCCTGTCACTTGCGATGATTTTCAAACCAAATGTATCCATATGCCACGCTCCTATTCTGCAGCTTCCTCAGCTTTTGCCTTTGCAATGACATCGTCAATCGTTCCTACATTGAAAAATGCAGATTCCGGATAGGCATCCATCTCTCCGTCAATGATCATCTTAAATCCACGGATTGTCTCTTTTAACGGAACATATTTTCCAGGGATTCCTGTAAATGTCTCTGCTACAAAGAATGGCTGAGACAAAAATCTCTGGATTTTTCTCGCACGCATAACAGTTGCCTTATCTTCATCTGACAACTCTTCCATACCAAGAATTGCAATAATATCCTGCAGTTCTTTGTATTTCTGAAGAATTGCGATGACTTTATTTGCCACTTCGTAATGCTCTTCTCCGACTACATCTGCTTCCAGAATACGGGAGCTGGATTCCAGAGGATCTACCGCCGGATAGATACCCTGCTCTACAATCTTTCTGGAAAGCACGGTCGTTGCATCCAGATGCGCAAATGTTGTCGCCGGAGCCGGGTCAGTCAAATCGTCCGCCGGCACATAAACTGCCTGTACGGAAGTGACAGATCCGTTCTTTGTAGAGGCGATACGCTCCTGCAGTTCTCCCATTTCTGTGGCAAGTGTCGGCTGATATCCTACTGCAGACGGCATACGTCCAAGCAGTGCGGAAACCTCAGATCCGGCCTGTGTAAAACGGAAAATATTATCGATGAAAAGAAGTACGTTCTGATGCTGTTCATCACGGAAATATTCTGCCATTGTCAAACCAGTCTCAGCCACACGCATACGCGCTCCAGGCGGCTCATTCATCTGACCGAATACCAAAGCAGTCTTCTCCAGAACACCGGACTCTTTCATTTCAGACCAGAGGTCATTTCCCTCACGGGAACGCTCTCCGACTCCGGTAAAAATAGAGTATCCACCGTGCTCTGTCGCAATGTTTCGGATCAATTCCTGGATCAGCACCGTCTTACCGACTCCTGCACCACCGAACAATCCGATCTTACCGCCCTTTGCATATGGTGCAAGAAGGTCAATGACCTTGATTCCCGTCTCCAGGATCTCTACTACAGGGCTCTGATCTTCAAATGTAGGCGGTTCTCTGTGGATCACCCATTTTTCTGCATCCTCGATCTGTTCTCCATTATCAATTGTTTCACCTAATACATTAAACAGTCTGCCCAGTGTCTTCTCACCGACAGGAACTTTGATTCCTGCTCCGGTGGCTGTTACTTCCATATCTTTATGCAGTCCTTCACTGGCAGCAAGCATCAGGCAGCGCACCTCATTGTTTCCAAGGTGCTGTGCAACCTCCATGATGCATTTCTTTCCGTTGTTTTCAACTTCCAGAGCATCTTTGATATAAGGAAGATTGCCGTCTTCAAATACTACGTCAACGACAGGTCCCATAACCTGTACAATTCGTCCTTTATTCATATGCTATTCTCACTTCCTTTTCTGCTTCTGCGCCTTCGCACCGCTGCAAACTTCCGTAATTTCCTGGGTAATTGCAGCCTGTCTGGCTCTGTTATATACGATTGACAATTCCCGGATCAGGCTCTGTGCACTGTCTGTCGCAGCTTTCATTGCCATCATACGGGCATTGTGTTCACTGGCATATGCCTCTACCAGACATCCGTAGACCATACCAATGACATAGTTCGGAACAATACTGTCCATTACACTGTCCGCAGACGGATACAGTTCAATTGCCTCCCGATACATATTCAGAGGCATCCTCATACTTCCAAAGTCTTTGGTCTCCAGCGGAAGCAGCTTCAATTTTTCCGCATCTGCCTGTACAGAATTCTCCATGCGGGTGTATACAACATACACTTCATCCAGCTCCCCTGCCAGAAACTGATCGATCACCGACCAGCCAATATCTCTGGCACGGTGCATCGTCGGTTTCTGAACGGTATACTGGAAATTTGTGTCAATCTCTACATTATGTTTTGCAAAATAATGCCGTCCCAGCTCACCTACAACAAAGAGCTTGTGAATCCCCGGCTGTGCAAGGATCTCTTCTTCCAGCTTGATAATATTATGATTATAAGCTCCGGCAAGTCCCTTGTCTGCCGTAATTACGATCGAACCGATCCTTTTCTGCTCTGCCGGGATATCCTGGCGGGCATCAAAATAAGAATGCCGGATCTCTGGCACATGGCGCAGGATACGGGAAATCTCACCCTGAAGTCCATAAAAATACGGCTCTGTATCCGCCAGTTTTTTTCTGGCCTGCGTCATTTTTGAAGAGGAAATCATATACATCGCATTTGTGATCTTCATCGTATCTTTTACGCTGTTGATGCGGCTCTGTATTTCTCTGATATTTGCCATATTAACACCTGCTCTTCTTGAATTCCTTTGCGGTCTCCACGATCTTTTCGATCAGTTCTTCTGTCAGTACCTTTTTCTCTTCGATTTCCTGTCCGATTTCCGGATAATCTGAATCGAAATGACGAAGCAGGTCTGCCTGGAACTGTTTGATTTTTGCTTTTTCTATTCCAAGCATCACTTTATGTGTAGCAGCACACAATGTGATGACTTTTTCATGCAGACTGAGCGGATGGTAAAGAGGCTGCTTCAAAAGCTCCATCAGACCGCTTCCGTACTCAAGCTGCTCTTTTGTTGCAGCATCCAGATCTGAACTGAACTGTGTGAACACTTCCATCTCGCGGTACTGTGCCAGATCAATACGAATACTTCCGGATGCTTTTTTCATCGCTTTTGTCTGTGCGGCACCACCAACACGAGATACGGAAAGACCTACGTTTACGGCCGGTCTCATACCTGCTGCAAACAGATCGCTCTCCAGGAAGATCTGTCCGTCTGTAATGGAAATTACATTAGTCGGAATATATGCGGATACATCTCCTGCCTGCGTCTCAATGATTGGCAGTGCTGTAATAGAACCGCCTCCCAATTCATCACTCAGACGGCTGGAACGCTCCAACAGTCTGGAATGCAGATAGAATACATCTCCCGGATATGCCTCACGTCCCGGTGAACGACCGAGCAGCAGAGACAATGCACGATAGGCAACCGCATGTTTTGACAGATCATCATAGACGATCAGGACATCTTTTCCCTGATACATAAAATGCTCTGCCATTGCTGTTCCGGCATATGGTGCGATATACTGAAGCGGCGCACAGTCACTTGCTGTAGAAGATACCACAATCGTATAATCCAGTGCATCATTATTCTTCAATGTATTTACAACTTTTGCAACAGTAGAAGCCTTCTGTCCGATCGCCACATAAATACAGATTACATCTTTTCCCTTCTGATTCAGGATTGTATCCATCGCAATGGATGTTTTTCCTGTCTGACGGTCTCCGATGATCAGCTCTCTTTGCCCACGTCCGATCGGGAACATGGCATCGATGGAAAGGATTCCTGTTTCCATCGGTACGCTAACTGATTTTCTGTCAATAATTCCCGGCGCCTCCTGCTCGATCGGACGGTAATCATCTGCTTCGATCTCGCCTTTTCCATCAATCGGAGCTCCCAGTGCATTGACAACTCTTCCTACATATTTATTTCCAACCGGTACACCGGCCTTTTTTCCTGTACGAGTTACTTTTGTCCCTTCTTTGATATCTGTGTCCCGTCCAAAAAGAATGACTCCGATTTCATTTTTCTGAATATCCTGTACCATTCCTTTCAAACCCGTATCGAAGGTAACAATCTCTCCATACATTGCGTGATCAATCCCATAAATAGTCGCAATTCCGTCACCTACAGCAACGACTGTTCCCACTTCGCTGTCTTTGCTCACACTGTCAAAATTTTCTATCTCTTCTTTTAAAATAGAAATAATTTCATCTGAATTGATTGAACTCACCTTGTTCACCTCCAGGTTAATTTTTGTCCTAGTCTGTCCAGACGTCCTTTCAGACTCCAGTCATATTCATCGCTTCCTGTGCGCAGAACAAATCCGCCAAGCAGCGTACTGTCTGTCTGAATCTCAATCCTGGCCTTGCTCGCTTCATATTTTTTACAAAGGAACGCTTCCATATTTTTGAGCTGCTCGTCACTGGGCAGCTCTACACATGTCAATACGGCACTTAAGATCCGATCCTGCTCGTCACAATATCTGTCATATGCAGCAAATATCTCCGGAATCAGATCCATTCTCTCATATTTACATGCCACTTTCAGGAAATTTCTCATTTCCTGCGGAAATACCTTGTCGATCACACGTTCTTTCTTCTGTGCCGGAATTGTCGGATTCACAAACACATCATGAAGCTGCGGTACCTCCTCAAATATCTCTCTTGCTTTCTGTATGGCTTCCTTCGGAACATTCAGCTCATACAACACCTGTGCATACCGCATTGCTGCAGATGAACAGTACATCTGACTAGTTGTTGTCTGTGTCTTCATGAGCTTCACCTACTTCTTCCAGAAACTTATCATATATTTCCTGATTATTGCCTGTCTGTTCTGCCACGATCTTCGCTGCAGCTGTCATTGCAAGTCCTGCGATTTCAGACTGGAGTGCACTCATTGTCTGCTCTCGTTCTACACGGATATCCGCCTTGGCAGACTCGATGATACTGCCTGCCCTGGCATCCGCCTCCTCTACAATACGTTCATACTCTGATTTGGCGTCCTTACGTGCTTTCTCTACGATCCGCACAGATTCTTCTTTTGCCCCGCCAAGTGCCTGCGCATATTCTTCCTTCATCTTCATCGCATCTTCCTGTGCATTCTGGGCATTTTTCAATCCGTCTTCGATCAGCTGACGGCGCTTTTCCATAATGTCGGTCACAGGCTTGATCAAAAACTTCTTTAATAAGAAAGCCAGGACGATCAGGTTAATCATGGTATATAGAAAGTTCATATCAAATCTCAGCACTTCCCACACCCGCCTTTCCTGTTAATTCTATTTGCTTATTTTAAGAAGAATACGATCAGAATACCAATGATAAATCCATAAATTGCAGTTGCCTCTGCAAGTGCACAACCAAGGATCAGGTTCTTGCTGATCTTGCTTTCAGCCTCTGGCTGTCTTGCGATTGCATCCACTGCTTTTCCTGTTGCGATACCAATTCCCACTCCTGCTCCAATACCTGTTAATACTGCGATTCCTGCTCCAATTGCAATAAGTGCTCCCATAATTCTAATCTCCTTTTTATTCTTTTATTTGTTCAAAAATTCCGTTTCTATTCCTGTTCTTCTGTCATAAACAGTGCGGTCAGAAATACAAATACATATGCCTGAATCAGACCATCAAAAATATCGAAATAGAAATTCATCGGAAGTGGTATAATCAGCGGAACAAATGCTTTTAAAAGTTCCATTACCACAAATCCTGCCAGCATGTTACCAAACAGTCGCATACAGAGCGACAATGGGCGGATAAAAATTTCCAGAATCATAATCGGTGCAACCACCGGCACCGGTTTGGCAAAATGCTTGACCCAATGTTTCATACCGTTTTTATGTATTCCTGAATATTCGATCAGGCACATACTCATCACGGCAAGTGCTGCTGTTACATTCAGATCTTTTGTCGGCGGCTTAAAGCCAAGCAGACCAATCATGTTGGCGCACGCCAGATAAAGAAGAACTGTGATCAGATACGGTATATATCTTTTGTTCCCTTTACCGAGGATCCCTTCAAAGAAATCCGTTGCCCAGTCAATTGCAGCTTCCAATGCCAACTGAACTTTTCCCGGGTTTTCTACCTTCAGATTTCTCACCAGAATCAATGATAATCCAACCAGAACCGCCATAATGATCCATGTAACAACCACGGACTCCGAAATTCCGCCGAGAACCGGAAGTTCAAATACTGTTTTACAGTTCAGCTCTTCCATCAATTCTGTTGCTAAATTTTCCGTATCGCTCCCTCCCTTTCCTGTCTCTTTTTTTAATTACTGCCCTTTGGGGGTCTTCCCTTTTCTCTTCCAGGTGGAGGCCTCTTACGAGCATAAAAAAGGAAATTTCATGCTTTGAAATCTCCGTACTATAATCCCTTTTCAGACAGCGTGCCTAAAAAGTTATCTAAATCCTACTCCCAGCAAGTGAGTTTGTCAACAAAAAAAATTTAGGGTTTTCTTTTTCCGATCGCACTCTTTTTTTGTCGAAATTCCCAGTGTTTTAAAATACGTTTTTTTCTTTTTTTAGGAATATTTCAACCTTATTTTACTGACTTTTCGTCATTTTTATTTTATACCATTCCTTTTTCACTAATATACAGTAATTCATTTGCACTTTTTTCATCAAACTTCCATAATATTGTGAAATACCTGTCGTTCTGTTTGTGGAAATACTCTCTGAAACCATAAAAAAAGAGGACTTTCTGCACATAGAAGCACAATTCTGTGTACAAAAAGTCCCATTTCCACCTTATTCTCTCTTTTGAGACTGTATTTTCTCCTTATTTTCAGACTCTTCCAGAGATTGTTCCCTTGCAATTTTAAGGAAATCTCTCTCCGCTCTTTTTCTTCTCGGAATAAATCTGCCTGCAACGCCCTTTCCACGGCTTCTCACATAGAAAAATCCAATCACTGAAAAAACTGCTGCACCGATAAAATTCACAAACAAGTCTTCCATTGTGTCGATCAGTCCGATGTCCAGATATCCGCCCACCCCCAATGGCTGTCCATTGATCATCACTTCCCTGATCTGATCGATCGTCACCGGAATATTTCTTCCGTCCGGATTCAGCATGACCGATGTGATTGCAGAAAGAACCGTATCCTTCTGCATGTCATATCCGAGAAACTGATCCATCCCAAACTCAAAAAACTCCCATACAACTCCAATCGTCATAGAAAAACAAAATGCCACGATCGCTGTAAACACCGGTGACAGATTAAAGACGGTACGCTCACTCCGGTTCAGCAGATCCACCAGAGAAAATCCGATTGCCGCTGCCAGAAATCCATTCAGCGTATGCAGCACCGTATCCCAGAACGGAAACAGCAGATAAAATTCATTGATCTCACCTAATATCTCCGCTGCAAATATAAAAAACAATACGATGATCTCCAGCGTTGTAGGCAGCTCTATTTTAAACGTTACCTGCACAAAACTTGGAACAATCAGAAGCAAAAGTGTCAGAATGCATAAAAATACGTTTTCATAATTCTGATTTAAAACCTGGAGCACCAGCATCACGATCACAAGAATCCGCAAAATAAGATACACCATAAATGAGCTTTTATGTTCCCTGAGTTCCATTTTTATCGCTTCCGCCATATGGCGGAAATAGCCGTTTTGTTTTTTCTCTTTCTTTTCTTTCATTCCCCGCTCCCTTTCTGCTCTTCTGTATCATTTCAAACGATACTTCCATTTCCTTTACACTTAAGAATATTATAGAAAGATAACATCGGGATTGCAAGATTGTTCTGTTGGGGTGCCTTCCTTGAGAGACCTTCTCTTTTTTCTATAGTTCTATAAACTTATACTTCCCTGCACCCAGTCCTGTGACTTTTTTTATGACTTTCGCTGCCTTCATTGCATTCATAACATTTGTTGCTTTGGATTTTGAACATCCTAACCATTCCATAATATTTGCCTGTCCAAATGGTTTGTCTACTCCACTTTCCAGAAATACTCTGCCACTATTCTCAATAAATTTCTCCGTAATCTCTGCTTCCTTGAATAATGGCAAATACTTTTCAAAAGTGTTGCTTACTTTTTCATTGTCATTGCTTACTTTTTCATTAGCGTTGCTTACTTTTTCATTGGCGTTGCTTACTTTCCTAAACATTGTAACCTTAAATCCATTTCCAAACTCTTCAAATGTCGGTTCAGGTAAATCATACTCTCTACATCTGTTTATAATTCTCGGTATCCCTGTTCTCCATGCCTCTACTATATGCATATAATGAAACGCTTCTGCAATCGCTTCATTTCTGCAAGTAGATTTTCCTAACTTTGCAGTTTCAATATCCAATCCACCATAAAGCATCCCAGGTGATAACACCTCAACTCTGTCATCAAAAATGCTCACCTGAATACAAGACTTATCTACATAACTCCTGTGTACAACAGCATTGGCAATCATTTCTCTAATAGCGGATACTGGAAGTTCATAAGAATCATTTCTATATATCCCTTCGATTTCTGCCCCCATATTAATATGCCTTAAAACAAATTGATATGCTTTTTCCACCTGTTCGTAAATTGGCCCATCAAATTCTTTTTGATCAATAAAAACATCTCTGATTGTTCCCTTAAATAATGCACATTGAATTTTTGATGCTTTACTTTTGTTATCTGTCATCAGATCAAATGCATGTGTCGGATAGAGCGTTCTCCCTACCCTACAAAGAATTCCAAAATCTTCAAGCTTCTCTATAGTCATGTCCTTTGCTGCATTTTTTTCGTCTGTTTTACAGGATATAACTGCTATCTTTTTCATTGTTTCGCAAAGTTTCAATGCCTTTTCTTTGTCAAATTCTCTTCTTATTTCCTGTAGTGAATCATAGGAAATATTCTGGCCTTCCAACTCTAACTCTTTTAATTTTCTTGCGTCAGCAGGTCTGCTTGTTCCATTAATTCGAATAAAAGCTGTAGTCTCTTTTCCTTTTTTCGCAATATAATAAGGTCTGAACTTTCCAGGAACAATATCTATGACAAGTACCGTTTTTTCTTCTATTGTCTGGATTGAAATATCCGGTTCAATCTGTGGTGTACACGCATCTGAAACCATATTAGAAATGGAATCCGACAATTTAAATGGGCTTTGTTCGCCAATTCCATAAACAGTCCCTGTTTCATCCTCAATTCCTACTATCACTTTCCCACCTGTGCTGTTAGAAAATGCAATAATATCTTTTAAAAATTTCTCATGATTACCTGGAATTTCTCTTTTAAATTCAATATTCTTTCCTTCGCCAAAATAGTTCTTATCAATCATGTTCTCACCTGCTTTCTACTATGATAAATTTAACCCTTTCAACAGTCATTTTCTGTATTATTTCCATCAGCAAAGATCTTATTTCAAAACATTGGATAAATACCGGCTGATTGGCCTGAATATTGAACCTTAGATTCTTCTGAACTTTTAAAACTCAAAAGTGCTGCAAGAATACAGCTTACGAATAAATTTATTATACACTCTTTTCCCAGAATAAAGCAATTCATATTTTCTACAAAAACAACAAAACCTTTTTATAAATTATATCTTGCACTTTCTTTTTGTTTTCTCTAAACTGAAACTAAAATAATTGTTACAAAGGAGAATTTCATGCAGCATCCCTTTCCTTATGAAGTCATATACAGTGACAGAAACTCCCTCACAATTCAGATTACTGCACAGGCGACGGTCCGTGTCCGGGCACCCAAAAACTGTCCTGCCCCGACCATTGATACATTTCTTTACGAAAAGCAAGCCTGGATCCTAAAGCATCTGGACTCGGCATCTCAGCGTCTTGAGCAATCTTCTGAAAAACCTCAGATTTCTGAAAATGACCGGAAACGATACATCCAGCTTGCACGGGATATTTTTACACGCAAGACAGAATATTATGCCCGTATCATGGGCGTCACCTACGGCCGTATCTCCATCCGGGAACAGAAAACCCGCTGGGGAAGCTGCTCCAGCGCCGGAAATTTAAACTATAACTGGCGTCTGATCTTCGCTCCGGAAGAAATCGTGGACTACATCGTTGTACATGAACTCGCCCACCGTCTGGAAATGAATCACTCAAAAGCCTTTTATAATATTGTAGAATCCGTACTGCCCGATTACCGAAAAGCACAGAAATGGCTGCGGGAAAATGGCGGAAGTTTGTGAATATATGTAGCTTTCATAAACAAATCATTGTAGCGCAGCGAGGAAATACACTTGATTTTGGCTGTTAGGCTGTTATATGTGAGCCAATTGGCGAACATATCCAACAGGCGTTACAGCCACTTCAAGGGATTTCTTCGGCGGAGCCTGATTTGTGTTGAAAGCTACATATCTTTTGCGGACTTTTCGCATAAGCTCTCTCACATTTGCTTCCTCACCACCCGGTATTCATCCCCCACCTGATAATACGGGCACTCTCTGAAATCTCCCTGCACAAATCTCACCATCTCATCTTCATCCAGATCCTGCGTACAGACATAGCACTCATAATCGTCATCATATTCATAATTCATGCAGCTTTCGCAGTTTGCCGCTGTTTTTCTGCCTCGCATCTTATACCTCCCCCAGTTCTTTTAACACCTGATATACGTAAGAAACAGGAAGTCCTACGACATTGAAATAGTCCCCTTCGATCTTCTCAATGAATGCGGAAAATCTCCCCTGAATTCCGTAAGCCCCGGCCTTATCCATAGGTTCTTTGCTCTCTATATATTTCTGGATTTCTTCTGTGCTCATCGGATTGACAGAAACTTTTGTTTCCACTGCGTGGCTGATCACCGTTTTTTCTCCGTTTTCATCAAAATCCAGAACCGCAACACCCGTATATACCTGATGTGTATCTCCCTGCAGTGACCGGATCATCTCAAAAGCCTCCTGTTCATCCTTTGGTTTTCCCAGAATTTGTTCTTCATGCACAACGATCGTATCCGCACCGATCACGATCACATTCCTTGCCGGGATCTCGGATGCCACATTTTCCGCTTTCATCAGCGCCAGCTCTTTTACAATCTCCTTTGGAACCGTATTTGTATACACTTCTTCCTTATTGCTGACACGCACTTCAAACGGAACCCCAATCTGTGATAAAAGCTCTTTTCGCCTCGGTGAAGCTGACCCTAAAATTATTTTCTTCATACTAAAAACTCCTTGTTGTACTTTGTTGTTGATAATAACACTTTTCTGCCTGTTATGGTAGACTTTCCATCCGAAAATATCGTATGATAATTATTGTTTACATCAATTATAACCTTTTATTTTGAACTTTTCACAAGGAGGAGATTCTATGGAACATCTCAACGAATACCTGGATTTTATCCGCACCGTAGAGGGGATCAAATCTGTCACCCGCACTGCCTGGACCAAAACAGGACGACAGGAAAGTACGGCAGAACATTCTTTTCGTCTTGCGCTGCTTGCTCTGACTCTGATCGATGAATTTCCGGAGCTGGACGCTAAAAAAGTGCTTTCCATGTGTCTGATCCACGATCTCGGAGAACTCTATGCCGGAGATATTCCTGCAATTTCCAATACGGATCCCCTTGCAAAATCCAAACAGGAATACCTTGATATTTGTCGGATCTTCCAGCTTCTCCCCGAGCCAAAACGGTCAGAATTTCTTTCCCTGTGGAACGAATACAACAACTGCTCCATCCCGGAAGCAAATCTGGTAAAGGCACTGGATAAAGCAGAAACGATCCTGCAACACAATCAGGGAAAAAATCCACCGGATTTTGATTATGCATTCAATCTCACTTACGGAGCCTCCTACTTCAAAGGCGATCCGCGGCTGGAGGAATTAAGAAGCATACTGGATGCAGAAACAAACGTTGTCATAGAGCATACACAAGAAAAGGAGAACCACCATTTATGATTCAAATCATCATTTCACCTGCGAAAAAAATGAATATATGCGAAGAATTTCCCGGCACTGCCACCACACCTGTTTTTGCAGAACAGACAGACCTTTTATATCAGACGCTAAAGCAGATGTCATTTGAAGAATTGCAGAAACTTTGGAAATGCAGTGAAAAACTGGCACTTCAAAATACAAAAAGACTGTGCGAATTTACACCGGCTGACGCTGTCACTCCCGCTGTTCTCGCCTATGAAGGGATCCAATACCAATACCTCGCACCGGGCATCTTTTCTGATACACAGTGGGACTACGTAAACCGGCATCTGAACATTCTTTCCGGATTTTATGGTGTCCTGTGCCCTTCAGATGCTGTCATTCCCTATCGTCTGGAGATGCAGACCAAACTGGAAACTGAGAATGCCACTGATTTGTATCATTTCTGGAACAATCAGCTATATCAGGCATTGTACTGTAAATTTGAGAAAGACTCTCCGAAAGAGCTCATCAATCTCGCTTCCGCAGAATACAGCAAAGCAGTACTTCCTTATCTGACAGAAGACGTACACTGCGTCACCTGCGTTTTCGGCGAGTTCGTTCAGGGAAAAGTAAAGGTGAAAGCCACGCTCGCGAAAATGGCGCGGGGAGAAATGGTCCGCTGGATGGCAGAACACCAGATTCAGACTGCAGAAGATCTGAAACAGTTCACCGGACTTGGATTTGCTTTCGAAGAGTCTCTATCTTCCGGGACAGAATATGTGTTCCTAAAAAAGGATATCTGCCCGGAAGATTAGGCTTTTCTTATTCTGCCTTCATTTCCCGGATCTCTCCGCACGCGATCATAGCGCCGGAGTTTCCGGAAGGCTGGGTTGTCATATCATCCGGATGTGCGTGTATGATAACCGCTCTTCCGATCACATCCTCGGGATGAAACCGGTCTGTGTAAAAGATCAAAAATGCATTTCCGTCATTTGCCAGAAGTGAAGGCATATCTCCTGCATGCTGCGGGTGCATGGCATTTGTCGGATTGTAGTGTCCGTCCGCCTGTGCAAAGGATTCCGCTTTTGTTCCCTGACAGGTTCCCTCATGAATATGAAATCCGTGAAACGCATTTCCGTCAGGCAGATTGCGGATATCGGCTGCCACGATCGTTCCATTGTGAACTCCGAAAAAATATACCATTCCCCGGATTTTTGGAAATTCCGGGCTTCCTTTGATCTCTGCAGCGGCATCCGGAATGGTCTGTATCTCTGAAAACATCTTACCACCTCCCGGATTACCATATGCAGTTTTTGAAAAATTGTTATTCCTGATGCGCTCTCCATGCTTCTTTCAGAATCTTTGGATCTTCAAGAAGACCAAGCGCCCCTTTCGCCATACATTCTGCCACATACAGCATTCCCTTCTGCCCGATGCTCATTCCGGACTGTGCGGCTGCACTCCAGTGATGCAGCGGTGTACCCTTACACATCGTAGCAGCACTGAGCATCACAGTCGGCACGGTATGACTGACTTCCGACACATCCGTTCCGATCGCCAGCAAAACAGGTTGATCTTCCAACGGTTCCAGACCTCCAAAATAATTTCCGTCATTGATCAATCCCGCTTCTTTTGTGATGGTTTCTGCAAACTGCAGTTCTTCTTTTGTATATTCCGGGAGTGAAGTTTCTGTCATCGCCTGATAAAAGGCTTCTGCCAGCGGACGGTTCACTTTCATTTCCTGATTGCTCGTCACAAGCTCGATCTCCACTCTCGTTCCGGTCATCAAAGCCGCACCCTTCGCACAGTCATCCACTCTGTTCGATGCATCCTCTGTCCTGGAACGTTTGGATGAACGGATAAAGTAATTCGTAGAAGCAAAATCCGGCACGATATTCGCCGGTCCGTCTGTGTTCGTATATGTATAATGAATCCGAACATCATCCGCCACATGTTCCCGTAAATAATTCACTCCCACATTCATCAGTTCTGCCGCATCCAGTGCACTTCTGCCAAGCTCCGGATGTTTGGACGCATGTGCTTTGACTCCGTAAAATTTGTAATTCTTCATGTCCTGCGCCTGCCAGATATCATAACTCACCCGATTCCGGTCAAAAGGATGCCAGGTGATCGCCGCATCCAGATCATCAAACACCCCCGCTTCATTCATCTGGATCTTTCCGATGATGATTTCTTCTGCCGGACAGCCATATACCCGGATTGTTCCGGAAAGCTGCGCTTTTTCCATCCGCTCTTTCAAGGCACAGGCTGCCCCTGCGCAGGCTGTGCCAAGCAGATTGTGTCCGCATCCGTGCCCCGGCGTTTTCAGCGGCTGATACGTGCAGACCGGCTCCTGGCCAAGACCCGGAAGAGCGTCATACTCTGCCAGAAATCCAAGTATCGGTTTTCCTGTTCCCCACTCTGCAACAAATGCGGTCTGAAGCCCTGCGATTCCTTTTGTGATACGAAATCCTTTTTCTTCCAGATAGTCAGAAAGACAGGCTGAAGATACGACTTCTTCTTTGGAAAGTTCTGGATGCCGAAAAATGTAATCTGCTGTGTTAACCAGTTCTTCTGTGTGTTCCTGTATCCATGTGTGAATATGATCTGCTGTATTTGCGTCTTTTTCCTCGCCTGTCCATACCCCAAGTCCGCTCCCAAGCTTCTCCCCGGATAGCAGATATTTTCTGGCTGCTCTCTGCAGGCTGGTGTCCTCTGCATAGTTTCGGGGATCCGTCTCCAATTCTCCGAAAATCCTCTCTTCTGCCTCTCTCCCCTCAAAATCAACCGCAACAATATGAAACAATGTCTGGAGCTGCAAAATATTAGATTCCGGCTTCATAATTTCTTTGAGCCCCGGATATAAAAGCCAGGAATGACAAAGATATACCTGCTTCTCCTTCCAGAATTGTTCTGCCTGACGAAATGAATCCAGACAGGCATCAAGCTCCAGTTTCTCTCCCTGTGGGATATGCACGCTGATCACAGGATCCCCTTTGTGAACCGATATCTCGTCTGTCTGTATATCCCATAAAGACGGTATTCTCTCAAATTCCAGACGCCCAAGCCGAAACAGACTCATATCCAGATGTCTGCAAAACCAATCGTACTGCGCAATCCCATATTCTCCATACGCTTTATAACAATTTTCACACCACAATGTCAGATCATAAAACGTATCCCGGTAAACCCGTCTGGAAATCCCCTGTTCACAATACCGATCATAAACCTCACAGGCCATTTTTGAAAAACAATATAAAAATACCAGCCGAAAATCTTCTCTTTTTTTCACTGCTTCATAAAACAAATTCACATCTCTGAGAAATAACTCCCGCAGCTTCTCATATTCCCCTTCTGTAATCTCCAGCTTTTCAAGCTGCCGCACAGCGTCCGGCATCAGGGATATTTCCTCCCAAAATTCCAATAATTTCATTGTGCACCTCCGTTTTTTGTTTTCCTCTGTTGATTCTATCTGTCAGCATACTTCATTCTTGTGGTATTTGCAATTCGTTTTACGTCTTCCCTTTCTCAATCAGATATCTACACAACATTTTGCACATAATCATAGAAAAATCTACTAAAAAATTGTATAATATATAAAAGTTTATGAAAGAGAGGATTCACTATGAAGCAAAATAATATGTTAGCAATGATCCTGGCGGGCGGACGAGGCACCCGCCTGCATGACCTGACAAATAAAGTGGCAAAACCCGCGGTTTCATACGGCGGAAAATACCGTATCATCGATTTTCCACTCTCCAACTGCGCCAACAGTGGAATTGATATTGTCGGTGTGCTCACGCAGTATGAATCGATCTTGCTGAACAGCTACGTTGCGGCAGGCAGACGCTGGGGACTGGATGCCAAAGACAGTGGAGTCTATGTACTGCCTCCACGTGAGAAAGCAGATTCCAATCTGGATGTATATCGGGGGACTGCAGATGCGATTTCCCAGAACATCGATTTTATTGACACCTACGCTCCGGAATATATTCTGATCCTGTCCGGTGATCATATTTATAAGATGAATTATGATGCCATGCTGAATTATCACAAAACCTGCGGTGCAGATGCCACGATTGCTGTGATCGAAGTACCGATCAAAGAAGCAAGCCGGTTCGGGATTATGAATACCGATTCTACAGGACGTATCGTAGAGTTCGAAGAAAAACCGGAACACCCAAAAAGTAATCTGGCATCCATGGGGATTTACATTTTTAACTGGAAGCTGCTTCGCAAAATGCTGCTGACAGATATGAAAAATCCGGATTCCAACCACGATTTCGGAAAAGATATCATTCCTACGCTGTTAAATGATGGGAAAGATCTTTATGCCTATAAATTTGAGGGCTACTGGAAAGATGTTGGAACAATCGACTCTCTCTGGGAAGCAAATATGGATCTTCTGGACAAAAATAATGCTTTGGATCTCAACGATCCCGCATGGAAGATCTATACGGAAGATCCGACAACACCTCCTCATTATATCGGACCAAACGCCGATATTAAACGCTCTTTCATTACCCAGGGCTGCATGATCGACGGTGAAGTCAAAAACTCCGTGTTATTTACCAGTGCCAAGATCGATACCGGCGCCAGAGTCATTGACAGTGTACTCATGCCGGGAGTGATTGTCGAAGCAGGAGCTGTCGTACAGCGCACCCTGGTCGCTGACGGAGTGCGGATCGGGAAAAATGCCGTAGTAGGCAGTCCGGACAGCGAACATATCGAACTTGTTGCAAAACGTGTGAAAGGAGCAGAATAATATGAGCAAGGCATTAGGAATCATCAACTTTTCCGGAAACCACATCTGGGTAAAAGGACTGCAGTCTTACCGTCCGATCGGTGCCATGTCCTTCCTCGGAAGATACCGTGTCATCGATTTTCCGCTTTCCAATATGAGCAACAGCGGCATTGACCAGATTCAGGTGTATATTAATCAAAAGCCCCGTTCTCTCACCGAACATATCGGAACCGGAAGACATTACAATATCAACTCCAAACGTGGAAAAGTTCGAATCCTCTTTTCTGAAAACGGGATTGAAAACAGCATTTATGACAACGAAATTGCAGCTTACATAGAAAACATAGAGTGTATTGAAAATACACCTTGCCCGTACGTGATCATTGCCCCGAGTTACATGGTATACTCCATGGACTTTGATTCACTGTTACAGAGCCATATCGACTCCGGAGCGGATATTACGCTGCTGTATCATTCTGTTGACAATGCAAAGGATCACTTCTTAAACTGTGACCTTCTGAATCTGAACCGCCAGAAAGGTGTTCTCTCGATTGAAAAAAACAGAGGAAATGCAAAGAACAGAAATATCTTCATGGATACTTATGTAATGAAAAAAGAACTGTTTATCGACCTGATCAAAAAAGGGCATGATATGTCCTCTATGTACACACTGCCCCAAGTCATCAATATAGAATGCAGCGAACTGGATATCCGCGGAGTTTCCCACCGTGGCTTCTTTGCCGCCATTACAGATTTGAAAAGCTATTACGAAGCGAATCTTTCCCTGCTCGATTTTAAATCCGCCTTCAGTCTGTTTGATGATAACTGGCCGATCTATACAAAAACGACAGATTCCTGTCCGACTCAATATTTTGAGACTGCAAATGTAAAAACCTCTTTCGTATCCAACGGATGCCTGATCGAAGGCACTGTGGAAAACTCTGTGATCGGACGTGGATGCATGATTAAAAAAGGTGCTGTTGTAAGGAATACCGTTCTCCTTCCGGGCGCTTATGTAGGAGAAGACGTTCATGTGGAAAATCAGGTGGTAGACAAGCGTGCAAAGCTCTTACACGCCAAAGAAATTATTGCAAATGTAGACAATCCGGGATATATCAAGAGGAATGATACCGTATAAAGTAAAGCAGGATGCTTAAGGATTTATTCCTTGTCATCCTGCCTTATTTTTTCTTTTATCAAAAAATAATCTGAATTCCATTCGGTTGTAAAATTAAATCTGCAAGTTTTTCGCTGTCCAGAGAAATATGCAGAAAATTTCTGCCGGGAACTTTTATGTGATTATCTCACTCCAAACTGATATATTGTCGTGGTGTCGTATTTTTCTCCTTTTTTCAGTACCGGTGACGGGAAGCTTTCCTCATTCGCCGCATTCGGATAATACTGTGTCTCCAGACAGAAGCCGGAGTTATCGTGGTAGATCATGTTGCGTTTTCCTCTGACTCCCTCCAGGAAGTTTCCGGTATAGAACTGCACACCCGGAAGATCCGTATATACTTTCATGGTAATTCCGGACTGCTCTCCTTCCACCTCTGCAATCTTGCGCAGTGTCTGATCCCATCCATCGATGACAAAGTTGTGATCATATCCCTTGACCAGACGCATCTGATGATAGTCGGATGCCAGCTCTTCTCCGATCACTTTTCCTTTTGTGAAATCCATCGGTGTACCTTCCACCGGCCAAATCTCTCCTGTCGGAATCGAACCGGTCTCTTTTACCGGTGTAAACGAAGATGCCTGCAGTCTTATCCAGTGACGTCTTACGCTGCCGCAGTTATGTCCATTCAGGTTAAAGTAAGTGTGGTTCGTCATATTCACGATCGTTGTCTGATCAGATTCTCCTTCATAGTGGATCTTCAACTCATTTTGATCTGTCAGGGTATAGGTCACGGTAATCGAGAAGTTCCCCGGATATCCCTGGTCTCCATCCGGGCTGTCCAGATGAAAAGAAACACTGTCTTCCTCCTCTTTCACACAATCCCAGAGGCGGAACGCATAACTGTCCGGTCCACTGTGCAGGTTATTCTCTCCCTCATTTTTCGGAAGGTGATACTCTGTCCCATCCAGCACAAATCCGGCGCCTTCTGTCCGGTTTGCCCCCCGTCCGACTGCTGCCCCGAAGAAAGTTCCGTTCTCTTCATAATCCGATACTTTGTCATATCCAAGCACAATATCCTTGCGCTCTCCCGCAAAATCTTTCATCTCCACGGATACGATTGCCGCTCCGAGACTGCTGATCTTCACACGCATTCCCCGAATGTTGCGCAGCGTATAGGCAGTTACTTCTCTTCCATCTTTTGTGGTTCCAAATATTGTTTTTTCGATACTCATAAGCTCTCCTGTCCGGCATCTTTTCTCTTCCCCAATGCCTGTCCTGTTTACTTCATATTGTAGCTCTGTTTTGCCTGCTCCGCAAACACTTTTTCAGGAAAGTGGAATCAGGATCCGCAGTTCAAACCAGTTCTTTTTCAAATCTGTTGTCACAGAACCACCGTATTTCGCCGCCGTACTTTTGATACTCTTCATGCCAAACCCATGAAAGCGGCGATCTTTCTTTGTTGTGACAGGCATTCCGTTTTCAAACTTTAACTGCTCTTCACAATAATTCTCACACCGGATTCTGAGAAACTGTTTCTGCTTTGCAACGGACAGATGGATCAGCCGTTTTTCCTGTTCATTCAGCTTTTGCACACTTTCAATAGCATTATCCAGAATATTCCCAAACAATGCACTGATGTCCATATCTTCCATAAAATTCAACGCACTTCCGTCTGCCACACACGTCAGTCCGATCCCATTATTCTGACAATACAGACTTTTACTTGTCAGAACAGCATCCAACACTTTGTTCCCCGTCTTATTCTGGGCTTCATAAATCTTGATTTCTTTTTCCATCTTCTCCAGATACTCTACCGATTTTCGGCTGCCCGCTTCCGATTTCAAAAGTGCGATCTGATGCTTCAAATCATGATACTTCTGATTGACAATCTCGATGCTCTCCTGAGAAAGCTGATAATTTTTGTACTGCATCTGTAAAATATTCTGCAGCGTGTCCACCTCAAATTTCATCTGCAGCTCCCGCACCTGAATGTGGTACGCATAGAGAACCGCCATTCCACTCATATCTACCAGGGTCCGGATAATAAACATTTCCGCTGCAAACTGACTGCTGAACGGACTGTCCTTATCAATATAACTAAGGTTACTGACTGCAAACACCGCAGCTGTAATAATCAGAACCGTAAACAGCTCCCGACGATTGATATGCATTTCTTTGCCGCCTTTTTGCAAATACTTTTCCAGCAGATATAAAATTCCAAATATGACCGCATACACGATCACAAGGAGCACCCACTGGACACTTTTCACATGATTGATCTGAAATGTCTTCACTGCATAATAATAAATCTGCCAGCCGAAAGATGCGGCAAATTCTCCACTGATAAACGCTCGCGCGCAATAATAGCCAGCCTCGGCAAGTGAAAACTGACAGCATCGGTAAATATAGATCAAAAACAGAGAAACCGACACCAACATACACGGAAGAAACAAACTGGTCCTCACACCATCTGTAATCTCCATAAACCCCACGATTGCTGCCAGAAATATCAAATGTGTCACATATCGTTTTATACCCTGGATTCTCTTCTCATTCGTGCAGGTCACAATGAACGCTGCCAGCCAGTATGCCAGCGAATAATAATATCCCGGAGTATTGATCATTTCCTGCACACTCATCTATTTTCCCACCCCATTCATAAAATCATTGAGCGCATTTAAAAATGCCTTCTTTCTTGCGCGGCTTACCTGAATACAGTCTCCATTCACGGTGATGTCACTCCCCTGAAAATTTTCCACAAAATCCAGATTCACCAGATAACACCGGTTACACCGGAAGAACCGCTCTTCCTTCATGCCGTCCGCCAGACTTTCCTCTGCATCCCGCATGGTGCCTTTTGTTCTGTAATCCTGATCAACCGTGTGATAGATCAGATCATGATCCTGCACCTCCACATAACAGATTTCCGAAAGATCCAGTTTCATCATACCGCCCTTTACTGCGATCGTCAGATATTTCTTTTCTCTCTTTTTCAGTCTCGTCAGTGCACGATCGATCCGCTGTGTAAATGCAAAATAAGAAACCGGCTTTAACACATAGTCCAAAGCATCCACCCGGTATCCCTGTATCGCATACTGCGGCATATTCGTAATAAAAATAATCACAACTTCTGTATCCATCTTCCGGATTTCTTCTGCAGCCGACATCCCGTCCATAAATTTCATCTCTACGTCCATAAGAATGATATCGTAGTCCGCCCGATACTCTGTGACAATATCTTCCCCATCCGAAAATGTCTGTACGCTGATCCTCTCTTTACTCTCCTTCTCGTATTCTCTCAAGTAAGAAGTGAGCTGCTCTGCATACGCCGGATCATCTTCTACCAGTGCAATTCGAATCATTGTTTCGTCTCCTCTCAACTGTTTTTATCGGTTGTTTTCTTTTAGTATACCAAGCCCGTTTTCGAACGTCAAAATAAGGGTGCCTGTAATAAGACACCCTTCACTCTTCTCTATTTTTCCTCTCTTACTGTTCGGAAAAATGAAGAGATAATTGTCATGATAACTGCTGCCAGAACACACCCCATCCCAATGATTGCACTGGACAGATCTGCCATGGTCTGCGCATTTCTTTCAAATGATAAAATAGTCGCAATACTGTTGACTCTCAGGCGGACGAAAAATACAAATCCCGCCATTAACAGCACCCCTGCCAGAACCGGAAGGATATCCAACACCGGCAGTTCCGGTGATTTCTCCTGTCCTGCCACAAAGAGCAGTTCCAGAACTACTCCTGCCACAAGACAGCCCACAACTCCCCAGCTGATTCCAAGATTGGAAAAATACGCGGTGTTACAGTTGATCACATAAAATACGACTCCTGCGGTTCCGAGGATCATTGCAAGCAACGTCAGATAAAAGCCTGCAGCCTGTTTTTTTATAAAATTCATAACATACCCTCCCTTAACTGTTTTTACGTCTCTTTGCATCTCTTATATACATTACAGCCGCTGCCAGTGTAAGCAGAGCAAATACTGCAGATGCCGCTGTCAATGCATTGTCGTACCATGTACGTACATCCTTAATCTGTGAAGTCTCATTCAATCCATCCATTGCATTGGAATTTGCAAGTGCATAATTCTGCCACATCATAGCATTTTTCAAATCTTGCATCATGACTGCATCTTTGCTGACTGACTCTGTTGTCCAGTACTCCCATTTTGCCGTCACTGCTTCCATGTTATTATCCCCTGTATTGCAGGTCATTGTCACACCACAATGTACTGCTTCTTTTAATACACTGTAGTTTGCATCCTGGATAAAGTCTTCAGACATGAGTCCCCGGAATCCCCATTCCTTACGGAGAATATTCATCAAAAGACCATAATGCGCATTACCTGCAGTACATCCAATCCTGTTAAATGTTGTCATCATACCAAGTGTCTGTGCATCTTCCACACTTGCCTGTGTTCCACGCAGTTCGTTCTCACGCGCTTTCTGTTCTGTCATAAAAGTTGCGATACCGGAACGGTTGATCTCCGTATCATTGAATGCAAAATGTTTCGGTGCCATAATACATCCGTATTCTTTTCCTGCCGCAATGTAGGATGCTGCCTGATACGCTGTCAGAATCGCATCTTCAGAATAATACTCATGGTTTCTTGCATTGTAAGGTGTACGGTGAAGGTTTGTTCCCGCACCCCAGAGGATCGAAAGGTTGGACCAGATAGAATAATTTCCGGTTACAGCTCCGTACTCTGCAGCCATTTCCTTGCTGAATGTCTGCGCGATCACTGTCTCATTGCACATCGTTCCGAATTTGTAATTCAGATTCTTATCATCCGGCTTGATCACATACGGATCTGCGGAATCGGTATCTGTATTTGCATACTGTCCCAGTGTGTAGGAATTAAATCCGTTTGGTCCGTCATTCTGCACCGCCTCCGGAGACACGATCGATACGATTGATTTTGTGCTGGTTCCTCCAAATCCGGTACGGATCATTGCTTCTTCCAGTGTAATCTGATCGATCAGATCTGTCCATTTTTCATCGGTCAGATCTATCTCACCTTTCAAACTTGCAAGCGTGAGTCCATTATCTGCACCAAATGTCACTTCCTCCGGATTTCCCTGTTCCTTGATCTCTACCAGATCATTTTTCATTACGTCCAGCATTTCATCTGTTGCTGTCAGATCTTTATATGTTTTCGGCCAGGTAGCTTTCCAGTCACTTCTTGATAAGTAAGTCACCGTATCCGGCATATAATAATTCAGATCCATTTCCTGAAGTTGATTTTCTACTGCTATTCCACTGTTCGAATATGCAAAAGTCTCAAAATCCAATGCAGCAAGTGTCCATTTCTTTACATTCTCTGCATTTCCTGCATCTGTCATTCCATTTGCCTGTGTCATCCCCTGTGCTGCCAGCACATTGTTAACTGCCTCATGCGAACCATTTCCGACTGTAAAATAATAATCTCCTGCATCCAGGATCCAATTTCCTTTTGTACCCGCTGCATTTTCACATGTGCTGTCCCAGCTTGCCATATCCTGCGCATCTGCCGTAATTTCCACAGTCACAGATTCTCCCGGCTGCAGCACATCTGTTTTCTCATAATCCAGAAGCTGTACCGCCGCTTTTTCTACTGCATGTTTTTTATCATATTCCGTATATGGAAGAGACGTATACAACTGTACTACATCTTTTCCTGCCACATCTCCAGTATTTTTTACCGTTACTTTAGCTGTCACTGTCTTATCTTCCAGATTTACATCCAGACTGTCCAGGGTCTGCGAAAAAGTAGTATAAGATAACCCGTAACCAAAAGGATACGAAACTTCATCTTCATAGTTCCATGCTTTTCCGTTGGAACTTCCTGTCTTATCAGAAGCATTTCCCTGTCCCAAGACCGTATCCGCATATCTTGTCTCGTAATATTTATATCCTGTATAAATTCCTTCTGCCTCTACAATTTCAGAATTGATGGAATATGCAGAATCTGCATTTGTCCACTCATAATTTCCATAGTTCTGAGCTGCCGGTGAACTGGAGTTATCCACTGCATAAGTATCTGCAAGGTGTCCGGATGGATTTACTTCTCCGCTAAGTACATCTGCCACACCATAGAAGCCATATCCTCCCGGAAGTCCGACTTCCAGGATCGCATCTACACCTGTATTATTTTTGATCTCTTCAATTTCCATAGCGCTTGCATTGTTCAGAAGAACGATCACTTTTCCATTATTTTCTTTTTTGGCTTTTACTGCCTCATCAATAATGGCACGCTCTGTATCAGAGAGTCCCAGAGGATCCGCCTGATTCAGATCCTGTTCCGGATTCACCCCTTCTTCTCCCGGTGTATAATTGGCATTCTCTCCTGCTGCACGAGCCAGTGTCACAACCATAACATTATACTCATTCATGCTCTCTTTCCAGTTTGGCTCTGCCGTATCCAGTGTCTCTGTCTTTGGCTCCAGACTGTTAAAAACCCCCGTAGTAGCCGGTGCTGTTGCGCGATAATAGGTTGTCACACCCCATGGAAGAACCGCCTCTGACTTAAATTCTTCCTTCAGTCCCTGGTACATCTTTTTTAATGTCGGATTCATCTCAAATCCTTTAGATTCAAATGCTTCCAGCATATCTACTGTATCTGCATCTGTTCCCTTATTTTCACTGAGAGTACTTCCAAAATCTCCTCCCTGTACCGGATAATAACTGCTGAATCCAAGCAGCGAAATTTTCTGTGTTTCTTCTTCAGAAAGTGGAAGCGCTGCATTCTCATTTTTCAGCAAAACAGATCCTTCCTCATTCATACGTTCTCCCAGATCTTCAATCGCATCCAGAAGTTCTGTTGTTGAACTGTAATCTGACTGAAATGTGTAATCTTCGGCACTCACATCCTCTGTCACCATTTTGGTGCTCTGGGTACCCAGAAACTTGTCAATATCTGTACGGAATCCGTCTACCACCAGAGTTGCCGACAATGACAGCGTCAGCAGAGATGCTGTTGCCGTAGTCGCACCTCGCCAGATACGACGTTTTGATTTTGTTTGTTTCTCCCGTTTCTCGCTCATAATGTTCCTCCTCTTTGACCCTTTATGAGAACTGGCTTTTTTGTTTTTTTCGAGCTTTTGCTTCCGCCTTTGCTCTCTTTTCTGCCAGTTTCTTCTGATAACCTGCTTCCTGCATTTCAAAATCCAGACCTTTTTTCTTACAATATGCTTTGAGTTCTTCGATCCTCGCCTCTTCTGCCATGCGCTCCGCCTCTTCCTGTTCCATGCGAAGTCTCTCAGCGGGTTCGATCCATGTTCCGCCAGCTTCTAATACCGCCTGTTTCTGATGTTCCAGGATCGTCTTCTGATCTTCTTCAATATGTTTTTCCACTTTCAAAAAGCACATCAGAACTACGATCACCGCATAACAGATAATCTCTGCTCCCAGATAACATAACGCCAGCATGGACTGCACACCGCTGTTCTGAACAGATGCTGATGCATCATATCCCGTTGCCGTAAGCAATGCATTGATCAATCCGTTTCCAAGACCTGTCATTCCTACCATGATCGCTCCATACACAGACATGGTAAATCCATCACTTCGAAATCCATTTTTTGCCTCCAGATGGTCCAGAACATCAGACAAAAGAGCCAGTGTTACATACATTGCCGGAATAGAGCCAATTCCTTTTAAGATCACGCCAATGCATACAATGGTAAAGTTATGGATATCCAGAAAACTGACCAGACCTCCCGCAACTGAAATCGCCAGACCAATCGTCACTGCTTTTTGTTTTCCCAGTTTATTTGCGATCGGCCACGCCAAAACCATTCCAACCGCTGTCGGAATCCCCCCGATCAGCCCTAATGTTCCCATTGCGGCTCCCGCAGCCGCTTCATTTGTAATTCCGTCAAACATCCAGCGGGAATAGTAACTCATAGAACCATTCTTTACCAGGCCGCCAAACTGGAACAGCAAAAAATATAAAATGATGATCCACCAGTAACCGTTTGTCACACAAGCTTTAAGCTGTTTCATCATCGGAAGTTTTTCTTCTTTGATGGCCAGCTTCATATTTTCTTCTGTCACCCGCTCTCGTGTAAAATAATATTCCAGCAGGATTGCCAGAGATGTCACAACACATAATACGATCATCACAAGCCGCCAGTTCTCATAACTCTGTGCAGTATCAATAACACCGTCTTTTTCCACAAAGAGAAAACTCTGCAGCAGCATCGGCACTAAAATACTCGCCCCGATCCCGACAGCAGCCACACCGGATGCATTGGAAAATGTCGCCAGCATTCCCCGGTGGTCGGAGTTTCTCGTAGACAATGCCACCATAGAACTATGTGCTGTGTAGAAAAACGGATACGCTACCGCATAATAAAAGTTATAGGAAAGCGCGATCCAAATCATCTGAATGGAAGGATTTGCATCCTGCGGTGTTAAAAACAACAGCGCGATCGCAATTGTCACAAGAGGCGCCGACAGCAGCATATACGGTCTTGCCTTTCCCTGAGACGTTCTGGTATTATCGATCAGACGCCCTACCAGAAGATTTCCGAGGATCACAAAGATCACTGAGATCATCGGAAGTACCGCTGAAAAAATTCCAAATTTTGCAGTATCGGTCCACCCAAGCACATCTGAATAATAGCGGTTTAAATAAGCTCCGAAAATTGCATTTGAAATAAATGCGCAAAACGGACCGAGAAAATACCCAAGCAGCATTTCTTTCGGCTTTACATTTGCCGAAGTGATTTTTGTCCGCAACAGCGGATTATCAAAAAATTTATTTATTTTCATTCCGGTCATCCCTTTCCCTGATTGCTTCTTTCAACGTATAGATACCGCTTCCCAGTACCTTTTGTGTGTTCCCCGGCATCACAAGCGTACACTGTGTTCCGACCGGAACCTGCACCTGGATCGTAAACATTCCATCTTCGATCTTCCACTCACTGGAAACTGTTCCATAGGCTGTGTTGACACTTCCCTTTGCCCATTTTAGATTTCCTCCTATAAGCGGCTGGATCCGGAAAGAGCGGTATCCTCCCTCTGTCGGTTCAATTCCGGCAATCCTGCGATACAAAAAGTCTCCCACTGCACCACTTGCATAATGATTGAAGGAAACCATACCTCCGGTTCCGTCATCTTTCCCGGTGTTGCAGGTACCGTCTTCCCGAAGTGCATCCCACCTCTCCCAGATAGTCGTTCCTCCGACTTTCATCTCGTAGAGCCAGGATGGACAGGTATCCGTAAGCAACATTTGAAATGCCTCTTCCTCATATCCATTGTCTGCCAGCGCAAACAGAACGTACGGCGTTCCCGGAAATCCGGTTGTAATGTGATATCCGTCCTTTTTCACCAGACGCGCCAGATTGGCCGCCGTCTTCTTTTTATCCTCTTTAGCGAGCATCTGATAATACAGTGGCAGCACATACGCCGTCTGAAACTCTTTCTTCACCGTACAGTCTGCTTCCATCAAAAGTTCTCTGTATGCCTCCGAGGTCTCCCAACTAAGTTTCCGATAATACTGTGCATCCTTTTCCTGCCCCAGAATGTCCGCAATCTTTGCCAGAATCCGGCTGGAATTTGCCATACATGCGGTAGCGGTCCATTTTCCTCTTCCCATCCACTCCCACATGCCGACACCCGGTGCACACCAGTCTCCATAATGATGCAGAAGCTTCCAGATCCTGCGGTGTTTTCCCGCAGAAAACAGCTCTGCCCAGAACTTACATGCCTTGATATATTTTTTCATCACCGGATACATCCGCTCTAAAAGTCCTTTGTCTCCGCGAACCAGATATTCCGCCCACGGCGCCAGGATACAGACATCCCCCCAGTGATCCACCGCCATCGGGATCATGATCTCCCACTGCAGCGGTACCCGGACAAGCGGCACCGTAACCGGAATGCCACCGCCTTTATTCTGCTCGAACTTCACATCCAACAGCCATTTTTCCAGAAAACGACTGATATTGAAATTGTAGGCTGCCGTAGGAGCAAACAATGCGATATCTCCCGTCCATCCCATTCTCTCATCTCTCTGTGGACAGTCTGTCGGGATATCTACAAAGTTGGACTTCGCTCCCCACCGGATACTGTTCTGCAGCTGATTGATCAATTCATTGGAACAGGAGAAATTTCCATTATCTTCCACGTCCGAATAAAGTGCCAGTGCTTTCAGCTCCAGCTGTTCCTCTTCAATTCCCTGTACCCCTACATATCGAAATCCCATATACGTCATTCTCGGAGAATAGGTCTGTTCTCCGTCTATGCAAATATACACTGCCTCCTGCTTTGCAGTTCTTAATGGCTCTGTATACAATTCTCCATCCATCAGAATCTCCGCATGGCGAAATTCCACTTTCTGTCCCTGTCTGCCGCGAATTGCAGCATATATTACGCCTGCAAAATTCTGTCCAAAATCATAAATCAACATACCGCTTTTTGCTTTTGTGATCCGTACCGGACGAAACTCTTCGTGTGCACGAACCGGCGCTCCATACTGTGCCATGATCTTTGGATGAATCTTCACCTGCTCAAAGCTTGCCTTTTTCCAGGAAACTTTCTCCAGATCCACGGTAGCATCATACACTTCTCCATTATAAAACTCTGTCTCTTTATAATTTCCTTCTTCTGTTACTTCCCAGTCTTCACTTGTCCCGATCATCTCCCGGGTTCCATCCGTATACAAAATCCTCAGTTCTCCAAGGAGAGCCTGGCGCTTTGCATATACTCTGTTCCGTCTTTTATAGGTGAACGAACCAACTGCCCATCCTCCTCCAACTACGGCAAGCAACTCATTTTCGCCATTCAGCATATCTGTCACATCATAGGTCTGATACTGCAGCTGATTACGGTAGGAGGTAAATCCCGGTGCAAAATAGTCCTGTCCAACTTTCTCTCCATTTAGCAGCAACTCATAAATCCCCAGTGCGGTTATATACAACTTTGCACTGACAACCTCTTTTTCACAGGAAAATCTGGTTCGAAATGTCATTGTTTTGGGAGAAATTTTCGCCTCCTTGAACTGATATCCTCCATCCGTGATCCAACGTCCGGTCCAAATCGTATCCATACGTCCGGTCTCAAATTCTGTGCTGGCCTGAGCACATTCTCCCGCATCATCCTCTGCTTCCAGCCGCACTGTATATTTTGTGAACGGCTGCAGTTCTCTTCCCTCGTACGGCACCGCAATCTGACAATCGGTTTCTTTCACCCAGTCTCCGATTGAAATCACCGCTTTTTTTAATGTTACATTCTGTCTGTCACTTTCCAGACAATAGGAAATTCTTGGATGAGGATTATCCGTCACACATCCTGTTTCCATATTTTCTACTGTCAGTCTGCTTATTTTCAGCATTCTTCCACCTCTTCTTTATTTCTTACCGGAATCTGTACCGTACACACATATTTCCCGTCTGATACCTGTACATTAACTGCTCCTGACTCTCCTGCCCGGATCACTGCCAACGCCTCTCCATAATACGTATCCGTTTTCGAAGTACGATATCCACGTTCATTGTACGGACATCCGTTCCCGAGTCCCAGAAGTTCCCCGTTTTCCACAGTTACTTCCAATGTTGCCCGCTTCAACGGTTTGACTGTTCCTGTCTTATCTGTATACTGCAGTCTCACAAAACACAATCTTCCGGTTTCTGTCACCTTTTCTTCTGGAATCGCAGTCAAAACGGTTTCTTTTCCCGCTGTATAAAGCACATTTCTTGCAATTTCTCGATTCTTTGCATCATAAGAAATGGCTTCAACAGTTCCTTCCTCATAGATCACATCAAAAGAAGTTCTGCAGTCATTTTTCATCTTCTTGCTTCCAACCGACTTTCCGTTGATAAACAGCTCCACCCTGTCTGCTCTTGCATACACTTCCACCTGTGCCTTTTTCCCGGAACATCCATCCCAGGACCACGACTCAATGGCATTGCTCATCTTCCATGCCGACGGCGAATGCTTCTCCCCCGTGTGATTAACCGGGCAAACCGCGATCACTGGCTTTTCCATCAGTTCAAATGCCGTCTTCGTATAGGCAGCCTCGGCCAGTGGTTTTCCGGTCAGATCGATCCTTCCACTTCCTGCAGTGATCCAGCCTGCTCCATGTGAGAAATCCGGAGCATAATCACTATATTCCCACGCACCGACACCGACTTCTCCCATATAGTCCATTCCTGCCCACACAAAATCTCCGATGATCCTCGGATGCTTTTTCGCCATTTCCCAGAAAGCATATGCGTCAGAACAAAATGTCTCACTTCCCAGGATCAGACGATTCGGATATTTTTTCAAGTCTTTTCCATAGCGATAGATTCCGTAGTTGTATCCGGCAATATCCATATTTGCAAATGCATCTCTTGTCTTTACATCACAACCATGAAGTGTGGCTCCGATCTTCATCGTCTTACTTCCAAAAATCCCTGCCAGATTATTGAAAAATTCACTTCCGACTGCTTTTTTCTTCCCCCCTGATCGGCTTGCTTCTTTCTTCGCCTTCTTGTCGCTGTAAACGCCGAAGCCAATGGAACTTAAGAAGTTAAAAAAGATATTGATCCCGCAGGTTACCGGTCTTGTAGCATCCAGACTGTGCAGATATTCTGTCATCTGTCCCGTGAGACGAACTCCTCTCTCCTGCGCCGTCTCAGAAACTTCATTTCCTGTAGAATACAAGATCACCGAAGGATGATTGTAATCTTTTTCCACCATATCTTTTAAATCCTGCTTCCACCATTTTGCAAAGTGATTTACATAATCATACTCCGTCTTGTGGATATACCACACATCTACAAATTCATCCATAACCAGCATTCCCTGCCTGTCACAGGCATCCAGAAGTGCTTTGGAACAAGGATTGTGGGCAGAGCGGATGGCATTGTATCCGTTTTCCTTTAAAATTCGAATCTTCCGTTCCTCTGCCTCCGGATAACAGCAGGCTCCCAGCACACCATTGTCATGGTGGATACACGCACCCCTCAGGATCACCCGTTCACCATTCATCAAAAATCCGTTCTCTGCGCTCCACCCGATCGTACGAACTCCGAATGTTTCCTCTATTTCATCTTCTTCAAACCGCACCCTGCATGCGTATAAAAACGGAAATTCAGTACTCCACAGCTTCGCATCCGGAATTTCCAGCTGTATCTGAAAATTTCCATCCACAGACTTCTTCACGCTTGCGACCGGCATCTGACCAGATACCAAAGACTCCCCTTCGAAAATTTCCAACTCCAGCTCACCCGATGCAGATGTCTCGATCTTTACATCGATCACGGCAGGGCTGATACTGACTGTCGAAATCTTTACCCCATTGATGCCGATATGCTTCTTTGGCAGCACATATAACGATACCGGCCGGTAGATTCCTGCTCCCGAATACCATCTGCTGTTTGGCTGATCTGCATTGTGAGCAATAACCTGTATCTGATTTTTCATTCCAAAATGAAGAAACTCATTTGCCTCTACATAAAAATTTGTATATCCATACGGACGAAATCCGGCTCTTTTCCCGTTGAGGTACACTTCTGCATTGCGATAGACACCCTCAAATTCAAAGACTAATCGGAACTCCTCATACTCCTGTGGTACAAAGAATTCTTTCTCATACACATAATCAAATCCTTCAAACCAGCCAATATTAATGCCTCCAAGACTCTCCGGCGTCCGTTTCTCATCCAGCATTGCATCATGAGGGATCGTAACCGGTTTTCCCTTTCCCGAATCTCCGGCGTGCCTGCATGTCCAGCCGTCATTAAATGCAATCTTTCTCATTTCTTCTTACGTCCTTTCCTTTTCCATGGCTGAATCATACCATTTTTTCGCGAACAGTAACGATTTCTTACGTGAACGGTCTGTTTTTCATCGTATTTTGCACCCCTGTTTTTGTCTATTTTTTATAGTTTATTCGCTTTTTCAAGCTTCTCAACTATTTATTTTTTAGTATACTTTCTCATTTTTTGTAATTTTTCAACAATTTTAAAGTTGTTTTTCATAGATTCAAACCCTTGTTTTTATGCATTTTTAATAATTCAAATCAAATAGATATTCTATAGTGGTTCTGTATTCAAATATGCTTTTTATCTTGCCAGCGTAAAATAAAAATTGACACCTGCCATTTCTGACAGGTGCCATATGTATCCCTACTATTCAATTACTTTATAAATTCACTATTTTCAAAACTCAAACACTGCCACTCCATATGGCTGCAGCGGATATGCGATCGAATACTTCTGACCATCGCATTCCTGCTTCACCGGCTTATATACCTTCGGACGCTCCACACCCTTTCCGCCGTATTTTGGATCGTCACTGTCCAGAACCAGCTTCAGCTGCTTTCTGCGCGGCACGCCAACCCGGTAATCCGGGCGCTCCATCGGCGTAAAATTGCAGACAAACAACAGATTCTTCTTATTGTCCTTCGAATGTCTCACAAAACTGAAAATACTGCGGAAGGTATCGTCCTTGTTGATCCACTCAAACCCTGCCGGATCCGTATCCAGTTCATACAGCGCCTTATTGTGTCTGTACAGATGAAGCAGATCACGGTACCAGTTCTGGATCTGCTGATGCGGCTCCTCCGCAAGCAGATACCAGTCAAGCTCCCGCTCTTCGCTCCACTCCCGAAGCTGCGCAAACTCCTGTCCCATAAACAGCAGCTTTTTGCCCGGATGTCCCGTCATAAATGCATACGCCGCTTTCAGATTTGCAAACTTGTCAAAGCCAAGTCCCGGCATCTTATTGAGCATCGAGCACTTCAGATGCACCACCTCATCGTGGGACAGCACCAGAATATAATTCTCACTGTACGCATACTCCATGGAAAAGGTCATCTGATAATGCGCCCCTTTGCGGAACAGCGGATCCAGCTTCATATATTCTGTAAAATCATGCATCCAGCCCATATTCCACTTCAGACTGAATCCAAGACCATCCTCCTCCGGCGCACCTGTCACCTTCGGCCATGCGGTAGATTCCTCCGCGATCATCATAGCACCTTGATTTCTTCCCAGAACCACACTGTTTAAATGCTTGAAAAACGCGATCGCTTCCAGATTCTGATTGCCGCCGTACTGGTTCGGCACCCACTGCCCGTCCTGTTTTCCATAGTCCAGATACAGCATTGATGCCACCGCATCCACACGAAGCCCGTCCACATGATAATGCTCGATCCAGAATAATGCATTGGCGATCAGGAAATTCTGCACCTCCGGCTTGCTGTAGTCGAAAATCTTCGTCCCCCAGTCCGGGTGCTCGCCCTTTCTCGGATCTGCATATTCAAATGTCGGCGTACCGTCAAAATCAGCCAGTCCATGGGCATCCTTTGGAAAATGCGCAGGTACCCAGTCCAGGATCACACCGATGCCATTCCTGTGCAGATAATTGATCATATAGGCAAAATCCTGCGGTGTCCCGTAACGGGAAGTCGGCGCATAATATCCGGTTACCTGATACCCCCAGGATCCGTCAAACGGATGCTCTGCAATCCCCATCAGCTCCACATGGGTATACCCCATCTTCTTCACATAATCCGTAATTGAATGAGCAAATTCACGATAGGTATAAAATCCCTCATCCTCTGTGCCCGGATGACGCATCCAGGAGCCCATATGTACCTCATAGATCGCCAGCGGATTCTCCTTTTGATCCCACTTTTTTCGCTTCTGCAGCCACTGCTCGTCCGACCACTTCAGATTCGAAATATCGGTCACTCGGGAAGCCGTACCCGGACGCCGCTCCGCATAATTTGCAAACGGATCCGCCTTAAAAATCCGTTCTCCTGTCTGTATCTCGATACAGAATTTATACAGATCCCCTTCCTGCGCTCCCGGCACAAAACAAGTGTAGATCCCAAGCGGCTCCTGACGATGCATCTCATTCGCCCCAAAATCCCATGCGTTAAATTCACCTACAACGGACACTCTCGCTGCATGCGGCGCCCATACTGCAAAATAGACACCTTCCTGCTTCTTCTGCACGGCCTTGTGCGCTCCCATCTTGCGGAAGATCTCATAGTGCGTGCCCTGTCCGAAAAGATACTGATCTAATTCTCCGATTTCATATGGCTGTAATTTCTTTTGTACGGTTTTCTGTCTTCCCATAATCCCACCTCACAGCTGCTGTTTTTTCGTATAGCTTCATTATACTTTATCTACTTTTAAAAAGAAAGTGAAAAACGACAGAATGCCGAAGAAATTCGTCTAACACGAAATTTCTTCAGCATATTGTACGAAAGATGTCGGATATTGTTACTGACCGCCTAAAATCTGCTGCATCTTCTGTGAAATCGTCGCAACAGTCGCTTCATCCGGCCACATCACATATAACGGCTGAGATCCGGAAGAAAAGCATGCCTGCGTATCTCCTGTTCCCACAGCTGCTGTCGATTCAATCTGCCAGCTTGCACCTTCTGAAAGCTGCATATTGATGAATTTTGCCATCTCATCACTTGTCATATTGGTCTCAACACTGTCAGACACACTTGATATAATGGATGAGGCATTTAACAGAATCGCCGGACTCATGGCTTTATTCAAAATAGCTGTCAGAACAGCCTCCTGATTTCTTCCTCGCTGGTTATCCCCATCCTGAAAACTGTATCGCTCTCTTGAAAATGCCAGCGCTGCTTTTCCATCCAGATGGTTGATACCCTTGTTAAATTGATATCCTCCAGCCGTAAACTCATACTCTGAATTCACATCCACACCTCCGAGTGCATCTACAATCGTCATCAGTGATGTAAAGTTTACTCTTGCATAATAAGAAAGGTCAACTCCATACAGATTCTCCAGTGTCTCCATCGATTTATCTACTCCGTAAATTCCTGCGTGAGTCAGCTTATCTCTCTGCTCTCCGGAAATCCCCGGTATCGTAACATAATAATCCCGCGGAGTGGATGTAAGCAGAATCTTATGTGTATTCGGATTCACTGTCATAATAATATTCACATCACTGCGGCTTGTCGTTGAAATTGCACCTGAAACGTCAATTCCGCTGATATACACATTAAACGGCTCTTCCACATTTTTTTCTTCTTCCTGAACAATCTCTGTCTTAATACCATACTGGTATAACACTTTCACCTGAGAGGAATAATCTTCAATACTCTCTTCAATCACACTTGCCAGTGCCTCATTATAAATCGCTGCGTCGATCCGTCCCCAGAGAAGTGCCTCTGCCTCTTCCTGAATTGTAGAATATTCTTCCACTTTCACGGTTCTTCCCACATTTTTCTCTACATCTTCCAGCATCTTGTCTGTATTCTCAACATCAACACTTGTCTGGATTCCATAGCGATAATCTTTTGCATCTTCCAATGTCTTGGCCGAGTCATCTGCCCGGACAACAACAACCATACTGTCTGTCTTATACGTAGCTCCCCCTACTTGAACCAACAGCTTGTCTGCTTTATAAATCGAAAAAATACCACTGACCAGAATCAGATCCACCAGGATACTGATCACAAGTCCAACTATATATTTCTTTCCCCTCAAAAACTGTAAACCAAACGCAATTCCAAAAAACACCAAAAGACCTGCCCCGATCGGCACCAGATATTTTCCCGGAATCATTCCGTTCTCTTTTGCCAGCACCAAAAATAAGACAGACAATACCAGTTGAACGAATACAATACTCATTCCGCCTACATGGTAACTACTTTTTGCTTCTGTTCGTTTGTTTTCCATCCTGTAACACTCCTTCTAGTGTACTGTCAAAGTCAAAACCTGCGGATCTGACTGGTTTCCTGCGCTGTCCGTCACAAAATACGTCAGCTGGTAACTTCCCGGCTTGGAAATATCATATGCACCTTCCACCGCAATAGATGCAGATAACACATCTGCTGTATCCACATCATCAACAACTCCCTGTACATATGAAAGCGGATCAAACGGTCCTCCTGCCGGAATATCCGCAGTACCTGTGGTCAGCTGTATCACAGGGCGCTCCCCGTTTGGAGCCAGCGGCTGTGCAGCTGCTTCCGCTGCCGGTGCCGTTTCCTGCGGAGTCTGTTCCGCAGGCTGTTGTCCTGCCGGAAAATACTCTACCTCTTTTGTAGCTGTTCCTACATTCTGACTTTTATCCAATACCCCATAATATACAATTGCTTTGTTCTCACTGATCGGAACCACTTTTTCCACAAAGATATCCTTTGTAAGATCCCCATCTTCTTTGTCCGTTGCTGTCACTCCTGTCAGCAATCCTTCTGTCCCTTCTCCTTCTGTGTACGTAAGTGCATCCTCACTTACCGTAATAACAGGATCCGTTCTATCCTGCTTTGAACTTACGTATGCTACGGCAACTCCCAATACCACACATACGCCCGCCAATATAGCCCCCACAAATCCTCGTTTCATGACCGCTTTCCTTTTCTATTTTTCTCCATATTTACCGTAATATTTTCCATAATACTTGCCATAATATTTGTTCTGGCTCATATCCACTTTATTCAGTACCACGCCCAAAATCGGACACTCAGAACGCTCCAGCTGTTCCTTTACTACTCTGGCAAATTTATGACTGATCGCATTGGCTGAGATAACCAGAACGGAAGCATCACACACTCTCGCTATGATCGCTGAATCAATGACACTTCCAAGCGGTGGGGCATCGATGATAATATAGTCATACACCTTTCTTCCGCTGGAGATTAAATTTCCAAATCGCTCCTGCCCTAACAGCTCTGCCGGGTTCGGCGGTACAATTCCTGCAAAAATAACCATCAGACCTTCTATTTGGGTCTTACATACTACATCCTCCACCTTTGCCCTTCCGGACAAAAAGTGGCTCAATCCTTTTAACTCGCCCTGTACTCTGTGACGCCCTGCCAAAACAGATTTACGCAAATCCGCATCAATAAAGAGAACTTTTTTTCCGCTTTCAGCCAGCGATGACGCAACTGAAAGAGAAACCGTACTCTTTCCCTCATTCGGTGTACAACTGGTAAATACTAATACCTTGTTCTCCTCGCCTGAAAATTCAATGTTTGTTCTGAGATTTTTATACGCTTCATTACTTCGAAAATCTTTTTCCAGACCATTTAATACTATTTCCCGCATCTTCTTTTTCCTTCCCGCTTACTTCTTTTCATTCCTTTTTGTATATTTCCGTGCTGACAATCCCCTGACCTTCTTTGCGGCAGGTGTTCCTGACGCGATCGGAATTGATGTCAGAACTGTCAGTCCCAGATATCGTTCTACATCATCCGGTGTCTTGATCGTATCATCTAAGATATAGATCAGTACAATCGCTCCCAGTGCAAGAAATATTCCAAGAATTCCGCCTAACATGGCATTTTTCATCGTATTTGGAGAAGTGGGATCCTTTGGCAGGTTTCCTTCCTCAACCATATTGACCGCATCTGCATCCGTAATCTGCGTAATCTGAACGCTTGCAGACTCACGCACTGCATCTGCTATTTCCTTTGCCAGTTTTGGGCTCTCATTTTCCACGGAAATACTCAGGATACGGGTATCTGCTGTATTGGATACCGTAATCTCCCCGCTCAGCTTGTCTACGCTCATATCCAACTGCAGCTGACTGATCACCTGCTCCATAACAGAACGACTTTTGATCAGCTCCATATAGTCTTTCGTCAACTGAGAACCAGCCTGCAGATCGCTGGATGTAACCGCTGAATTGGCATCCTGTTTTGATAATACATACATCTTTGTCGTAGATGTATAAACCGGTGTCATAAACAATTTTGTCACTAAAACCGCCACTAAAGCTGCGATAATTCCGGCAAGAAGCACCAGATGCAGTTTTTTGAACACAACCTGAAATAAGTCCATCAGATCAATTGTTATTTCATCATTTTCCATTCCCATGTTCGTGTTATTCTGATTCATTTTCTCTTCTTTTTCTCAACAACTCTTTGGCATTGCTGAAAAATATCCTCCTCATGTATTCTTCTCCATATTTTCGTTCTACATATTCCGCTGCTTTTTTCATCTTAGGCTGCCTGTGGTCCACACCATGGGCATCTGTTCCCACACAATGTACCATATGCTCTCCCAAAAGCTGCTTTACGAACTTCTTTGCCGATCTTCCGCTGTCACCGGTGATACTTCCTGCATTCACCTGAATCCGCGTTCCCATCTCCCACAAATACCTGATCTGGTCCAAATCCTTGAACAAACATGGATAACGCTCTGCATGCGCCAGTATTACCTCATATCCGGCCATCTGTACACTTTGTATCCCCTGCTGAATATAAGAAAAACTGTCAGTAGGAGAAAACTCCAGAAGCACACATTGCCTCTTATTCATCGACAGCGCACGACCTGATTTCAATTTTTCTGCAACATCCTGCCCAAAAAAAATTTCGCTTCCTAAATATACACGAAATTTTTCATCTATCTTTTTTGCTTCTCTTCTTACTATGGTCAGTTTTTTTCTAAGTCTTTCAGGATGCTCCATTCCCCGTTTCGGGTGGTGATGAGGTGTCGCAATAATGCAGCGAATGCCTTCCCGGTATGCAATCCGAAGCATCTGCACAGTCTCTTCTATACTCTGTGCTCCATCATCCACTTCCGGCAAAATATGACAGTGCATATCAATATATCCACTCATCCAAATTCCCTCTCTGCTATAAAAATTTACAGTTTCCATTTAAGATTATCACTTCTAATTTTTTTTGTCAATTTTAAAAAACCGGATTTTCTGCGGACTACAGTAAAAACACCTTTTTTCTGTAATAAAGAATAAAAAACAAATCAAGGAATATACTGTACTGTACCTGTATATTCCTCAATAAGTTGTTATTATATAATGAACAAAGGGGGCGTTCAGAATAGAACGATTGATCATAGGCGGCATTGCCTTTATTTCCATAATTATCACAGAAATTATACTATACTGCCGATTGGTAATTGTATCCAAACGGGAAGAAGACGATCCATCCTCCTAGCACTCTCTCACAATCCGACACATTTCATCAAACTGATCTTCCATCTCCTGTACCAGTCTGAACTGTGTACGGGCACGAACCAGGTTGTGCTCCGGATATGCCGTCTTGAAATACGTATCTCCCTGCAGAAAATCCATCAGGAACCGGATTCCGCATTCGAATGTCATCAATCTTGCACCCCACGGAAGACTCTCCAGCTCCTCCGGTGTCAGAACATCTCTTGCCATCTCCAGATACCCTTTCACATACAGCTCATACAGATTGATATCAAAATGGACCTTGTCCAGATCACGTTCATCTTCTTCCGCCGTAGATGCGCCAAAACGAATCGAATCTCCAAAATCATTGGCTGCCAGTCCCGGCATGATCGTATCCAGATCAATAATACACAATCCCTTTCCGGACTCTGCGTCAAATAAAATATTATTCAGTTTTGTATCATTGTGTGTCACACGCAGCGGAAGAACACCTGCTTCCATCCTGCTCATCAGAGCTCCGCAGTCTTTTTCCCTTGCCAGCGCAAACTCAATCTCCGGACGGCACAGACGGGCGCGGTTCTTCACGTCTCTCTGTACAGACTGTGCGAATGCTTCAAATCGTTTCACCGTGTGATGGAAATTCGGAATGGTCTCATACAGACTTTCTGCCGGATATTCCCCAAGCTGCTTCAAAAAGTGACCAAAGCTTCTGGCTGACTGGTAAAACTGCTCCGGACGCTCCACCATCTGATAGCACACAGAATTGGTGATAAAATTCGCACAGCGCCATGGCTGTCCTTCATCATCTTCAAAATACGTCTCTCCGCTCTTCGTCTTGATATAAGCCAGTGTCTCACGATCCGGATCTCCGCCTTCCCGACGGATCACATCCCGTAAAAACTCTGTCACTCCGAAAATATTCTCCATTACCTTACCAGGCTCTTTGAACACATTGATATTGATTCTCTGCAGTACGTATAATGGCTTCTCTGTGCCGTCTTCCATCGGCATATATACTGCGTAAGTCTCATTGATGTGCCCTTCCCCAAACGGTTTTACATAACTGCACTGGGGACCGAATCCAAATGCATACAGTGCATCCTCAAGCGCTCTGCTGTCCACACCTTCGATCTTTCTCCTGGTAGAGAAGATTACTTCTCCTGCCTCTACCTTCTTCTCCTGCTTGATCGTACAGTTTGCTTTTACTACACTTCCAAGCCCCACATGCGCTCCGGCGCATACCAACGAATCATGATCCACAACTGCACCGCTGTTGACAAGCGCCGCCCGATCCACATGGGTATGCGTATTCACTACCGCGCGCTGCATGATAAAACATCCAGGTCCCAAAACCGCACTTGGACTCACAATTGCAGACGGATGCACGATCGATGGCACCTCATATCCTGCCTCCAGCAATTTGTCTGTCCAGAATAACCTCGTATGATTATTCCCAAATGCCGCTACTGCCATCTTGTATTCTCCATACCTGGCCGTATAGTCGCAGCACTTTCCGACTACGTCCTTTCCAAACGCCGCATCGTCAAGAAATACGATCTCCTCATACCCCAGCTGGATCGCTGTTTCCTTCACCATCTGCCCGAAGCCGCCTGCTCCGAGAATCAATAAACTTTTCATATGTCCCTCTCCTCGCTCTTTTCTTTTATGATATATTCATCTTTTCAATCATACAAGTATGTTTTTTCGTCTCCCTGTCATAATTAATTCCTGCCAGCAACAGATTTCCTTCATAATCCTTCAAGGCATCTATATATTGTTTCTCTTTAATCTGATCGATCGCACCTTTCGCACTTTTATTCCACTTCAATTCTATAACTACTGCCGGTTTATCTGCATGCAACTTTCTGGGGATAAAACAAATGTCTGCAAACCCTTTTCCTGACGGACATTCCCTGATAATCGTGTAATATTCTCTTGCAAAATAAAAAGCCAGATTAATCGTACAACTTAGGGAATTCTCATCATTATACTGCAAAATAGAGATTTCACGATGCGCCCGATCAATACCTTCCGCCACTGCTTCATCATCCATATTCCAAAGTGACTCCAGAAGTCTGCGGGATTCCTCTACAGAGGTAATAACTTCCTTCCAATCCATGGTACTAATAGCATTCACATATTCCTTGGAAACCTCTTTGTTTGGAATACTCACTGATTCTAAGATTCCATCATAAGTCAAATATCCTAAATGCACCAATAAAGTCAGAATATCATCTCTGGTAGCAAAAGTAGTCATATCATTACTGAATGTTCCCGTATTAATCCGAATACTCTCTCCTGCCAGCATCCCGACTATCGCATCTTTCAAACCATCCATATTCATCTGAATATAAACTTTTAACGCCTCATAAGTTTCTGTCTGATTCCAATAAGTTCCGAATTTGTGGCGAAGCATTGCTTCCACAACAGATTTTGGACTGTACATAGAATAGCAAATATCTCTGTCCTGTTTGTGCGTAATCAAACCATACCCGTCATACCACGCCTTTGCTTCTTCAAAATCCATTCCATATTCCATGCAAAGATTTTTTACTTCATTTTCTGTAAAACCAAAATACGCAGCCAGCTCCCCCGGTTCTGTCATAGAATATTCCGTAAACATATTCAATGCCGAATGAGAACCATATTTCTTAATTGGCAAAATCCCCGTCATATAAGCAAATGCTACATTATCCTGATCTTTCAGCCACGCACGCAAAAAATCCAGATACTTTTTCTGGGCTTTCTGATCCTGCTGATACTCACGAAACAAACAATCCCATTCATCAATCAAGATTACAAAAGAACGTTTTGTATGAGAATACACATCCTGCATTGCAAAGACAAGATCCTCCTCCCGTACATATTCCGGATATTTCTGCTTTAAATCAGACAGAATTCTTCTTTGCATTAATGTAAGCATCCCTTCCACATCATCTGATCTGCTTAAAAATTCCTGCATATTAATCTTCAGTACATCATACTGATTCAAATGTTTTCGGTAAGACTTACACTGACTGATGGAAAGTCCTTCAAATAATTCCTCTGTATCATCCCCGCAATCATAATAGGCTGCCAGCATATCTGCTGCCATTGACTTTCCAAAACGCCTCGGACGACTGACACACATAAACCTCTGTTGTGTATTCACATAGCGATTTGTCACATCTAACAGTTCGCTTTTATCAACAAATATTTCGGAATTTAAAGACATTTTAAACCCTGCTGCTCCCGGATTTAAATAAATGCCCATGGCATATCATCCCCTTTCGTCCTCTAAAACCGATTCCTTCCTTTCAGTATTTCCACACTTTCTAACTCTCATTATAACAGATACCATATATTTATGCTAATCATCAAACTACAAAATATAGAATTCCTCTGCTCTTCTTTGAATATCTGCCCGAAACGGCATTGACTTGTTCCTTTTTACCATCAGCCCCGGCCAGAACAGCCACGGCTGATGATATTAGATCGGATATTCTCCGATGTAGATTCTTATTTTATCTTCTTTGCAAATTCTTCCACAGATTTCGATTGGAATGCCATCCTGATCCACTCTTTCAGTACATCCAAATCACCTTGTTCTTCAATTTGATCCGAAAGTACTTTAGGAACCGTTCCAAGATTCTGCAAAAATAAGAGTAACGTATCCTTACTCTCAGAAATTCGCCCCTCTGCAACTCCTTCAGCACGCCCTTTTGCAAATCCGGCAGCCCGTTCTTCTTTCAGCATCTCTTCAAAAATCATAAAGCGTTCCTCCATCTCCCGACTTCCCTTAACGTTGCGGATAAACTTCTGTAACTGCTCCACATATGGGTCGTGAAACTCCTTTTCGCTTCCCTCAAGATCCTCTTTCATGTACTGCAGAAATGTGACCAATTCTCCCGGAACTTCACTTTCGTTCTTTCCACGGGTATTTAAAAACACAGTGGTTCGCCCATCTTCCAAATCCACATTTTCAGATTCCTGACACGTTGTCCGAAAGGTATATCGATACTTGTCTTTTCCAAATGGATCAAAATCACAGATAAAAATAACATAGGTATTCGGAAGTTCCGTATAATCTTCTCCGGTCAGCAACATCTCCATGTCCATCTGACTCTGATAATAACGGCTTCTCTTTCCAAGTGCCGACTTTCTCTCTACCTGCATCTCCACGTTATAACGCGTCTGCTTCTCATCTTTTGCATACACATCCAGGCGAACACCTTTATACTCCGGATGATACACTATGCTTTTTTCTTTGCTGACATCCACTCGATCGATCGGTATCTCCAACACTCTTTCTAAAAGACCTTTGCAATTATCTTCGTCCATCATCACTGCGCCGAACATAAAATTATCTTTGATCGTGAGTTCCTTTAATCGTTTTGTTCTTCCCATTCTATTCCTCCATATGCAGAGGAATTCTATAAGATGATTATAGCAAACCCGGTTATGAAGTCAATACACTTTTCTTAGCTTTGATAAGACTAAACAAAAATGGCAAAACTTACATGGCGGACCACGCGTTTCGCCTCACTTTTTATTGAATTTCTTCAGGCATCCCGCCCCGATCGCACACCCCACCATACATCCCAGGCTATTGTGGATCATATCGTCAAACTCAAATAATCCCCGGCACAGAATCAACTGTAACCCTTCGATACATCCGGAAATAAAAATACCAAACAGCAAACCATGCCACCACCTGATTTTGCCTCTGTTGCCAAACACAAATGGAAGTAACATTCCTGCCGGAAACAACATCACGATATTTAACAGATTCTCCCGCAAAAGCCCGGTGCCTGTGACCATTCCATGCTGCTCAATATAATGCAGGATCTTCTTCCATGACCAGAACACCTCCAACTGGTATTGGCGCTCGCCCGGCATTCTTGTAAACACAGTAGAACCAAATACTAAAAGCAAATAAAGCAATAACAGTATCCCGGCTATGGATTGCCGCATGGTAATCTTCTGTTTTTTATACAGAACTACGGCAATACACACTGCCAAAGCAAGAACCGATAAAAAAATAATCCATTCAAACAGTGACCATATCGGGTAATATGTGATAATAATCTGATAGATATCCAATTTACATCACTCCTTTATTTTAAAATATATTTTTTCTTTCTGCTGCTTTTCAAAAAGCTTCATACGCATGAAAAATAGAAAATATAATTTTAATTGGCATTTCTAAATGAATATCCTTTTGCCTCCTGATTATTTTACCATAAAACCACTTATTGTATAGACTCCCTTTTTAAATATCATATGTAAGATAAGACAACATTGCAGAAGCATGCTGACCAGAATCATCTGACAAATCAAACATGTTTTCCTGATTCTGAGCATCAAATCCTGTACTTCTCACATGATGATCTCTGCCATCTGCATATGCTATTTCAAATGTATCTATCGCACCAATCTTCACTCCATCTTTTGGAAGTTCTGTTGTATGTGGATATGCAAGCACGTTGAACCTTATTTTCAGATCTCCCTTTGGATACTTCATAAAATGACCTGATGAATCCCGCATATACATGTCTGCATGAAAAATAATCGTATCCGCCCTTTCTTTCAATACATTATACCGGATATTTAACCCCATATCTTTTACATGGTGATCCTTATCCGGATATTCAAAATGAAACATGTCAAATCCCAAAATAATATTTTCCGTTTTTGTCTCAAATGGCAACGTGATAAAATGGGATGTTGTCATAACTGAAGACTCCTGATGTTTCCAGCTAAATGCATCTACTTCTCTGCTTTTGATTACGCACTCCATGTTTCCAATCCTCCTGTTAGAATCATTCACCCTGTACAATTATGAACACCACGGGCAAATTTTAACATAAAACATTTGATTTTCCATTAAATTTTCACAATTTTCATACTGATTGAGTATCAATTATTACTGGAAATTAATCAGTCCGCTGAACTACTATACGTTATGGATTGACTTCATTACACTGTATGTTTATCTTCAGTTTTCTCTCTCATTGACATTTCATCCAGTTTTTGATATCATACTACTTGTAAAAAACAAACTTTATTTGCATAGAATCACATAAAATGATATTTAAAACTGGTTTTTGGAGGTATTTATGAAAAAATTATCTATGGATAAACTGGTGAACACAGTTATCAACGAAAGAAAAGCAAAAGGACTTACTCAGGTTCAGCTTGCTGAAGCAACAGGAATCAACCGAGCAATGATCGGAAGACTGGAAAATTCTGATTATATTCCTTCTATTGATCAGCTGCAGCGTCTGGGGGAAAATCTTGGATTTGAAGTGACGGATCTGTTTGTCGAAGAAGAGGAAACTCCTAAAGATATGGTACTGGATAAGAAGTATCGTATTGCGGTAGCCGGAACCGGATATGTGGGACTTTCTATTGCCACGCTGCTTGCACAGCACAATCACGTAACTGCAGTTGACATTATTCCGGAAAAAGTGGAGCTGATCAACAACAAGAAGTCTCCGATCCAGGACGAATATATCGAGAAATATCTGGCTGAAAAGGAACTGGATCTGACTGCAACGCTTGACGGAGAAGCTGCATATAAAGATGCTGACTTTATTATCATTGCAGCGCCGACTAATTATGACAGTAAGAAGAATTTCTTTGACTGCTCTGCTGTGGAAGCGGTGATTGAGCTTGTTCTGAAGGTAAATCCGGATGCCCTGATGATCATCAAATCTACGATCCCTGTTGGATATACTGCATCTGTCAGAGCAAAATACAATACGAAGAATATCATTTTCAGTCCTGAATTTTTGCGTGAGTCAAAGGCTTTGTATGATAACCTGTATCCGTCCCGCATCATTGTGTCCTGTGATGAAGAATCTGCCAAAAAAGCACATCTCTTCGCAGCACTCCTGCAGCAAGGTGCAATCAAAGAAAATATTGATACCTTATTTATGGGATTTACGGAAGCAGAAGCTGTAAAACTCTTTGCCAACACGTATCTGGCACTTCGTGTTTCTTATTTCAACGAACTGGATACTTACGCAGAGTCCAAAGGATTAAATACACAGGAGATCATCAACGGTGTCTGCCTGGATCCTCGTATCGGAACTCATTATAACAATCCTTCTTTTGGATACGGCGGATACTGCCTGCCAAAAGATACAAAACAGCTCCTTGCAAACTTCCAGGATGTGCCTCAGAATATGATGTCTGCGATTGTTGAATCTAACAGAACAAGAAAAGATTTTATTGCGGATCAGGTACTTCATATGGCAGGATACTATGATTATTACAATCGTGGTGAATTTGCTCCTGACCAGGAAAAACAATGTGTTATCGGTGTTTACCGTCTTACTATGAAATCAAACAGTGATAACTTCCGTCAGTCTTCTATACAGGGTGTTATGAAACGAATTAAGGCCAAAGGGGCTACAGTAGTAATCTATGAGCCAACACTTCCTGAGGAATCTACATTTTTTGGAAGCCGTGTTGTGAATGATTTAAAAGAATTTAAGAACATCTCTCAGGCAATCATTGCAAATCGATATGATTCTTGTCTGGATGATGTAAAAGATAAGGTCTATACACGTGATTTATTCAGACGTGATTAATCAGGAAAAGTCAGGGAATTTGATCAAGATTCCCTGACTCTTTAAATATTGGAAATCCCTCTTAGCGATTTCCATACATCTTTTCGTAATAGTTCTGGTATTCTCCTGAAATGATCGTTTCCCACCACTCACGGTTATCCAGATACCACTGGATCGTCTTTTTAATACCATCTGCAAATTTTGTCTCCGGAAGCCATCCGAGTTCATTGTGAATCTTTGTCGGATCAATCGCATAACGCATATCATGACCTTTTCGATCAGTTACATATGTAATCAGACTTTCCGGCTTATCAAGCTCTTTACAAATAATCTTTACAATATCGATATTTTTCATTTCATTGTGTCCACCGATATTATAAACTTCTCCAACTCTTCCATTATGAATGATCAAATCAATTGCCTTACAGTGGTCTTCTACATATAACCAGTCACGTACATTCAATCCCTCTCCGTATACAGGAAGTGGCTTATCTGCCAATGCATTCGCGATCATAAGCGGAATCAGCTTCTCCGGGAAGTGATATGGTCCATAGTTATTGCTGCAACGACTGATTGTCACCGGCAATCCATATGTTCTGTAATATGCAAGAACTAACAGATCTGCCCCTGCTTTTGAACTGCTATAAGGGCTGCTTGTATGAATCGGTGTCTCTTCCGTAAAGAACAGATCTGGTCTATCCAGTGGCAGATCACCATATACCTCATCTGTAGATACCTGATGATAACGTTTGATTCCGTATTTTCTGCAGGCATCCATCATTACAGCTGTTCCTTTGATATTCGTATCTAAAAACACTTCCGGATTTTCAATGGAACGGTCTACATGGGATTCAGCAGCAAAGTTAACTACCATATCCGGATGTTCTTCTTCAAATAATTTATAAATAGCTTCTCTGTCACAGATATCTGTTTTGCTGAATCTAAAATTAGGGTTGTCCATTACCGGAGCAAGTGTAGAAAGATTTCCTGCATAAGTCAACTTATCCACACATACAATCCGATACTCCGGATACTTCTTTAACATATGAAAAATAAAATTAGATCCAATAAATCCTGCTCCACCTGTTACAATGATATTCATGTTTTTTTCCTCCCTCGACATGTTAATGTAAAACATCGATATATTTACCGTCCAGTACGTCCTTCAGATAATGTCCATACTGGTTCTTTTTCAACACCTCGTATGTTTTTAGCATAACTTCTTTTGAAATCCACCCATTTAAATATGCAATTTCTTCCAAACATGCAATTTTACGATGTTGATGATCTTCTACTGTCTTTACAAAATTTGTTGCCTCTACCAGACTTTCATGAGTTCCAGTATCTAACCAAGTAAATCCTTGTCCCAAAAGTTCTACGCTTAAATCACCTTTTTCCAGATAAACGCGATTTAAATCTGTAATTTCCAATTCTCCTCTGGGACTTGGTTTTAACTTCTTTGCATACTCTACAACACGATTGTCATAAAAATACAAACCTGTCACGCAATAATTACTCTTTGGCTTCTCAGGCTTTTCTTCAATGGAAATTGCTGTTCCGTTCTCATCAAACTCCACAATTCCAAATCTCTCCGGATCATCTACATAGTAACCAAATACTGTAGCTTTTTTTGTCTCTTCTGCATTTTTTACTGCTTCCCGAAGCCTTTTGTTTAATCCATGTCCTGCGAAAATATTATCACCAAGAACCATGGCAACCGAATCCTTACCAATAAACTCTTCACCTATGATAAACGCCTGTGCCAATCCGTCTGGTGATTGCTGGACTGCATATGTAAGTTGTACACCAAATTGACTTCCATCTCCAAGCAGTTCTTCAAATCTTGGTGTATCCTGCGGTGTGGAAATAATCAGAATCTCCCTGATTCCTGCATTCATAAGCACTGATAACGGATAATAAATCATTGGTTTATCATAAATTGGCAATAATTGTTTTGATGTTACTGTTGTTAATGGATATAACCGTGTTCCGGATCCACCTGCTAGAATAATACCTTTCATATTTTCTCTCCTCTAATCAAATATTTTTCTAATTTAACTACACAAAATATCTTTAAATTTTACCACACAATTGATTATTAAATTATGTATTAACTATATGTACTTGTATACACTTAAAAAATCAACCGTTAAAGTTATTTTTCTTATGACGGCACCTTTTCAATGTACAAATAAGCCTATTCCAATTATTCATAAAAACTACATTTTTTGTGATATAAAAAAAACAAATCCCCATACCAACATATAAAACACCACCGATGCTCACTTGAATCAACAATGTATATGTATGTGTACCTAAAACCCTTCCTAAAAATGAAACTACAACAAACATAAATAATCCCATAGGAAAATAAAAAATAGTACTTTTTATATAATCACCTATTGGTAATTCTCTTTTTACAAACAAAATTTGAATTATACAAACTGAAATTTCTGCTACTATAGTCCCTATCATAGCTCCATATGCTCCATACTTAACTATAAGAAAACAATTTATAATTAAATTTATAAAAGCTCCTATAATCACCGAAACCATATATTCTCTATCATTTTCTTTTGGAATTAAATACTGTGTTCTAATAACATTTGCAAAAGCTATGAATGGTATTGTAATGGACATTCCTCTGATAAGTTCACCACAAAAAGAAAAACTATTTCCCCAAAAGACAGGTGCAAAAACCCTAGCACAGCCTGCCAATCCAAAGGACAATCCAACAGCTAAGTACATAATAAACTCCATTGATACTTTAATATATCGACTAGATAAATCATTATCATTATTTACTACTAAATTTGACATTTTAGGGAGCATTACAGTTCCAAACGCAGACACTACCGTCATCGGAATATTAATAACTTTTTCCGCATTTTCATAAAATCCCAATTGTATTTTATCGCTTAAAATTCCAATCATAATTTTATCCATATATTTATATAGACTAACCGCAACAGTCGGAATAAATAAAATCATTAATGGCTTGATATGTACTTTCATTTCCCCCCACGTAGGTTTGCGAAATGAAATATAATTTTTCAGAGGTATCCATAACACCATTTGACTTAAGAGAGTACTAAGAGCCATAATCAAACAATATTTCCAGAGATCTCCCTTTTCATGAACAAACGCAAATACACATATCACATTTATAATTCGTATAATTACATTTCTAGTTACTGTAAATTTAAATTTTTCTATTCCAAAATAAAACCAACTTATGTCAAATAAACCGCTTAATACATAAAATACTTGAATTGCAGCATATAACTTATCTTCTGCTAAAAGCGTAACATATAGTATATAGATAATACAAAATATAACCGAAAATAGAATATGAGCCACTACCAAACTAGAAAAAACATAACTTAACTTTTCTTGATTTTCCCTTACTTGCGCAATTGTTCTGTTTCCATAATTGGCAATTCCAAGAAGTGAAAATAATACAAAATAATACGCAACTGAATATGAATATGAATATATTCCAAGCCCCTCTGCCCCTATTACTCTAGAAATATACGGCGATGTAATAAATGGAAGTATAATTACAAGTACTTGGTATATTAACTGATATGCAAAATTCTTTTTAACACTTGTTGTTTTCACTTTCTACACTATCTCCTTATATTAATAATCCTAGGATTTTTCTCTGGCTTATCCCTTTTCCGGATACATACAAAAAATATGTAAACATTAAAACTATAGGTAATTCAAAAACCTCTGTCATATTTACAATACAAAACACAAATAAGCATATAGATATTATAGCTTGTATTTTTTTTTCTCTAATGCTTGAAATTTTTTTTACTGTTACACCTATTATTCCAGCAAAAACAGATAAAAGTACTAAACCTCCCGATAAACAAATCTGTAGTATAATATTGTGTGCCGAAAAAGTATTACCCGTATATATGGTTATGTATGCTCCTCCCGGTACTTCACCTAGCCCGAAAACAAGTGTAAAAATATTACTCAATTTTTCATAAACCCCTGTCCATATTGTTGTCCTTTCCGAAAGAGTTATATCCTTTCCAACAACATTCACTATAAAGTCTGAAATTACATCCCAAGTTAGTAATTTTGTCAGCAAAAGGAATACTGTTATTGTAACTAAAATACATTTCACAGGATTTACTAAAAAAGCTACTATTCTTGGAAATAAGCTATATGTAACAATCGCAGATATAAGGATAAAAAAAGCAATTTTACATGATGCTGATGAATCTCGAATTACTGTGAGTATCATCACAACACTTGAAAATATAGTATAAACCATGCTTACATTCTTTAAAACAAATACTCTATAACACAACAACATTGCTGAAAAGAGTAACAAAATTGTATATTGATTAGCCTGTCCTAAAAAATGAATTGCTATTGTTAAATATGATCTTGGATTAGTTGATGTTAATCCATCTGGAAACCTTAACATTAAAATGTAATTAACCCATAATATTGTAGTCATACTATAACCAGAAAATTGAATAAATCTCTCTACCCCATCACTTGCTGTTCTATATTCTAATATATATACCATACAAATTCCCCAAATAGATGTTTGAATGGTTCCTGGAATTGCTCCTTTATGTAATATGGTATTAATAACACACCATATAAAATAAATACATGTTAAGATAAAAAAAACATCGATAATCAGAGATTTCTGTTTTAATATAGCTAACAAGACAAACACGAGTTGCAGCCCACAAAAAAAATATACGGCATTACTATTTAATATCACAAAAAATTTAGGTCTTATAAAAACAAGTAATGTAATAGTTATTAAAAGGAAATATTTAATATCATCTTTTTTAATTTTCAACTCCATTTAATATCTCCTTATAATATTTCATACATTCCCACACATATCTTTCTTCTGAAAAATTACTTAATGCATTTTCTTTCCCCTGTTTCGCTAATATTTTTATTTGTTCTATGTTATTTAATAAATATACAAATTGATCAGCTAAATCTTTACTATTTGCATATTCATATAAAATACCTGTCTTTTTATTTTCAATCAGTTCAATATTTGCACCTGTATTTGAAGCAATTACGCATAGTCCAGCTTGCATATACTCTATTGTTACTCTTCCAAATCCTTCTGCCTTTGAAGCAATTACTCCTATTTGATAATTAGACAAAACTTCTGAAATATTAGCATAATATCCCTTAAAACAAATTACATTTTCTAAATGATATTCCAAAACTTTCTGTTGCAATTTCTTTATATAATCTGATGCACCATCTCCATAAAAGTCTATTTTAATACGTTTTTGATACTCCGCACTCAATTGAGTCATAGCTTCTATCACTTGCCACTGACCCTTTTCTGGTGTTATATGTCCGACAAAAATCACATTAATTATAGAACTACTAGAAATGGGGGGTAAACCACCCTTCTCTATCTGATATGAATTCCTCACACCGTTATATATTACTTTATTATTAGATTTAATACCTTTTTCAGTCCAATAGTTACGAATAGCTTTTGAAATAAAAACGTAATGAGCACCTACATTATTCATACGAGATATTTGATTTTTACGATAAAATTTCTGATTGAAATCTAACTCTAAAAATTCACGTATATGCCAGACTAAAGGAATATTTAATTTTTTACTCAATTTAATCCCTAAATCTATAACTACAGAATTGACATGGATTAAACAAACCTCTTTTGTATCTATTGAATTAACAATTTTTCCTATAGCAATTGCATTGGTAATTCGATAATTCAAATCCATCAGTATTCTTTCACCCGTTTTCCTGTAATTTAACGTTGAACACCTTTTATATAATATTGAATAATTTTCTATTCCATATTTATCACATATTAAATTATATTTACTTCTCTTAGGTGCAATAACTATTGGTTCAAAACCATAATTACGCGCAGACAATATAATTGCCAAAAATGATTGTGCAGCTCCATACTTATCATCTTCATGAGTTATATATATAATTTTATTTTTAAACAAAATAAACACCTCATTTTTCAATAGCTTTTCTCAACGCTTCAAGATACTCGTACCCGTTTTCTTGATCCGGTTCCAAATATGCACCCTCTCCCCATTCATTCCAAGCAGTAATAAACAAATATTCTGTCTTATAAACATTGCAAGCCCTATCCATTTGCTTTTTAAGATATTTTCCGAAACTTTTAGGAGTGCTCCCCTTATAAATGGTCGCCTTATTACCATTTCTAGGTGTCTTATCCCATGATGTAAACATACCTGGTACTGCGTTAGAAAAATAGGGGTCTCTACTCACTATTTGCTCACAAGTTTTTTCATAATCATAAATTATAGGCTTTCCAAACTTTTTATTACAAATTTTTTTGAAACATATATCAAGAAATAATGGAAAGTTATGCCACGCAAGTTTCCATTTTCCTTTAGAAGTAGAAATATTTATAAAATTTTGTTCCTCTGTTCTCGTATATAATGGTTCAAATTCAATTACAAAATCGAATTTCTTTTCATTATCACTATTTCGAAAGGCTGTTGGAAACTGACATCCAAAAAACATTCCAGGAAACCCTGCTTCTATTGCCAGCTCATTCCAATATTTCAACATTTCATAACATTTTGGCATTATATCTGGCTTATAAATAATAAACATGGGTTTTCCTAGTTCTTTGATATACCTTTCATCTTGAAAAAAGGGTAACAAATATTCAAAATGCCTTTTCCAATCATCTTTTGTTCCATAATTTTGTTCCATAAGTACATTTTTAAAATCACCTTTCCATGACCTAGACCATGGTTCATTTGCCCATGAAAAACAAAAAGGCATATCAATGTTTTTATTCTGTAACATCTGTTCTGCTGGTTTTTCCAATAACATTTTTCCGTTAAACCAATAATGATAGTAACAAAAACCATACACTCCCGACTTCTTTGCTATCTCAGTCTGCCATTCCTTAACTTTATCATCAAGTAAGCAGTAATAATTATTATCTAATGGAATTTTAGGTTGAATTTGTCCTTTAATTACTGGTTTAGCCTTCTTTACATTTGTCCATTCAGTAAATCCTTTTCCCCACCATTCATCATTTTCCGGAATTGCATGATATTGTGGTAAGTAAAAAGCTATAATTTTCATCTTTATTTTCCCCTTTTATCCTCATAATTTATCAACATTTTTTATTTTTAATATATCATTATTTATTTCATCTATAAGATGTACAGGTGAAAATTCATCCGAATACTTATATTCTACTACTCTATTATCTTTGATGAACTCCACATCTATCTCATTTATCTCTTTAAACACTTGAATATTTCCACTTTTATAAAAAGGTAGATTTCTCACAGAAGAGTTATTCGTTAGTAATTTTTTATTATAACAAATAGCTTCCATCGTTCTTAACGTTACACCCTCTTGTTCACCGTCCATCACTTCTACAATGCAACCAGTTTCTGCAATATATTTCAATGTGTCAGAATATGATATCCATTTATTATAATGGATTCCTGGCTGGATCATTTCTTTTCTGTTGACTCCAGAAATATAAAACTCTGCTTTTCCACTATTTTGTATGATTTTTTCGTATATACTATTTAATTTTGCAGATCTCCCTTTAGATACACCAACATAAAAAGCATCTGTCTTCCTTCCTTCTGGAAAAAGTTTTTGTGGAGAATAAAAATTTTGATGGTATATAAAGTTAAACTTATCGGCATCTCGCTTATCAAATGTATAAACTAAATCAAAACACGATAACCTATTTTTAATTACGTTTCCTCGTCTAAACATCGTATTTACAAGAGTCAATACCATAGTCACATTACTCTTTTTCTGCAAGTCACTCAATGTTTTATAATCAACACGACATGCACTCACATCCGTAAAAATTATACAATATTTCTTTTTTAACTCAAAATTCACATCACTAAAAGAATATTTTCTTTTCCATATTGATTGACACGGTAATTGAACTCGATTATTAATCAAAAAACTAAAATGTACGTGATGAATAAGCCTAATCAACTTATTATTGCTTTTCAATGGATTTTCTAACATAATTGCTTTATCTAATAATCCAATATCTTGCCACATGATATTTCCATAATCACTACCTGGTGCTACCAATATATATTGATCAAATAATTCTTTATTTTTTAACAATTCTTCTTTCATGAAACATCTTCTACTCTACTTCTACACTCTCAACAAACAGCTAATTCTTCTCAAAGCAAGCTATAGTACTAACTAATTTTTTCTCAACTAAACTGGCCTATGCAACTATTAATTTTCTATTTCCTTACAAATACAAATTTCATTATACTTCATCATATAAACATCTTCATCATATGCTCCAATACAACTCTCATTTACATTACCTTTCAAGTTGTCAATAATTAATTTCATATGATTGGCACCACTTTCATATGCATGTGGATACCCACCACCAAATCTAGGATTAACTTCTGAAATATAGTACTCCCCTTCTTTTTCAAAGATATCAATATCAATTTGTCCTCTATAACCCGCTTCTTGTACAAACTTTTTAATCAAATCAAATAGTCTTTCATCTTTGAAAGATACAGCCTTATCAGTCTCACCAGATCTCATCTTTATCTTCTTCTTTGTAAAAATAGAAACAATTTCACCACTAATTAAGTCTATGTAAACATCAGCACCTATTTCTTGACCGTCTAAAAACTCTTGTATCATAAGATTATCTGAATGTTCAAAAAGTAAATCAACAGTTTCTTTGTCATATACTTTGCTGATTGCAACAGAAGCACTTCCTCGAATTGGCTTAACAAATACAGGAAACTTTATTTTTCCCCTTTTTACATCCTTATAAAAGACTTCTCTATCTGCATAACTCTTTGCAGTCTTATATCCATGTTTTATCAGAAAGTCAAACATTTGCATTTTGTCTAAACTCAACTCACATAATTCATACGATGAACCAATTATTTGTACTCCAAGTTTCTCGAATTCACTTTTGTGTGCCGATAACAAACCTAGTTCTGGATCAATAAGACTAAGAATCCCTTTTATATTTTCCTTCAAACAAATATCATATATAACATTCAAATATTTTGGTGCTGTCATTTCAGGTACAATATAATATTTATCTGCTGCATATAATGCAGGCGCTAATCTACTACAATCTGTAGCTACTACATTTCCTTCACCTCTCAACACATCTTTAAAATACTGAACAATTTTATTCCTTGTTCCACAACTTAAAATTAGTATATTTGTCATAACTAAAACTCATCCTTTATATTTACTATATTTATCAATTGCTCTCCATTAATGAAATGTGCAAGGTTTACAATAACATCATCCAAATGTGGAAGTGCTCCTTCAACGAATCCCGCTCTATGAGGAGACATAATAACTTGATCTAATTCTTCAAATTTATTATTTGCAGATGGCCAACTTAAAGTTTCACCCCGCTTTGGTTCATTCCACCAAACATCACTCGCAAACCCTGCAAGATGCCCACTAAGTAAGGCTTTATAAATTGCGTCTTCTTCAATAATTGCTGCTCTAGAAATATTTACCAAATAACTCCCCTCTGGCATATATGAAACAAACTCAGCATTTATCATTCCTTTTGTAGTATCTGTTAATGGAAGAGCGTTTATAACAATATTAGCCATTTGCACTGCTTCCATCATATTCTCAGTACTATAACTTTCATCAACTTCTGGATACATATCTTGACTCATGGAAACAGAAAGTACTGTAGATCCAAACGCTGAAAATATTTTTCCAATTTTTCTTCCTATATTCCCATAACCTAAAATACAAATTGTCTGTTTTGAAATCATTTTAGATTCCAGATTAAGTGGTTTTTTATCCCGATTCCAATTCCCGGCACGCATTTTTCTATCATGGTAGGATACTTTTTTTATTAAATCAGCAACTAATGTCACACATAGCTCTGCAACAACTGCTGCATTAGAATGTGAATTACAAACCGGAATATTACATTGTTTCATTGCTGAAAAATTAAATGTATCTGTTCCTGTCCACGGAATTTGAATTAATTTAAGATTGGGGGCTGCATCCAAAACCTTTTTACTTACATATGAACCAAGTAAAACATCTACGTCCACTGCCGCTTTACAAATATCTTCCTCCGTATAAGTACAAGGCGCAATAATTTCAAAACAATTTCCAACTATTTTTTCCAGTCCGCTAATTATATATTTCTGATCAACTGGAAGAAGACTTCTTGTCATCAATATCTTTACATTTTTTTTATTGGCAACCATTTTATTTTTCTCCCAACTTAATCATAAATTCTTCTAACAGTTCTATTCCTAACTTAATCTGCTCCTGTGGCACAGCTAAAGAAAATCGTACATAATGATCCCAATTTTCACCAAATGCAATACCTGGTGTTGTCGCAATGCCCGTTTCAAGCACAAGCTTCGCACAAAACTCATTTGAATTCATCCCTGTTTTCTCTATATTTACCATATAGAAAAATCCTCCTTTTGGAAAAATTCCAGAAAGGTTATTGATTTTATTAATACAATTATGAAAATAAACCATTCTTTCTTCGAGTTCATTGGTATAATTCAAAATGTGATCCCATTCATGCTCATAAATACTACAAGCGCCTTTTTGAACAAAAGTAGCTACATTTGTATTTGTATTAAACTGGAGTCTTCCAATTTTATAGCAAATATCCTCTGGAGCTAATACATAACCCAATCTCCATCCAGTCATAGCATGCGATTTACTGTATCCATTAGCAAGAATTAAATGATTTTTTATTTTATCGTATTCAGCAAAACTTATATGCTTATTTCCCGAAAAAACTATTCTATCATAAACTTCATCTGATAAAATATACACACTATGCTTTAAACAAAGATCAATGATTTTCTCGACTTCTTCCCTTGTAAATATGCTTCCTGTTGGATTATTTGGGCTATTCACAATCAGTATCTTAATTCCTGATTTAATGACTGTTTCTAGTCGCTCCATATCAAAACTATAATCTTTATGTAAATCAATTGGTATAATCTCTGCTTGAGGTTCTGCTACTTTTATCATTGCTGGATATGCTACATAACAAGGTGTGCAAAGCCCTACTTTATCACCTGGTTGCAAAATTGCTGCCATAGCCGAATAAGCTGCACTCTTTATTCCAGGTGTTACAGCAACTTCTTTTGAATCAAACTCAACACCATACTGTTTTGTAGCTGCTTTTGCAATTAATTTTCGTAATTCCAAAAGCCCTTGAGCATCTGAATAATGCGTATATCCACTTTGTATTGCTTTAAAGGTTGCATCTACAATATATTTAGGCGTTTCAAAATCCGGTTCCCCCAATCCAAAAGACAAAATATTTTCTCCCATTTTTTTTCTTTCTGAAACCGCCTCCGCAAACAGTTTTGTTGGTCTTGCTGTTATTTCTTCACTAAATTTCATACTTATCCCCTTTTCTCTTAATAAAACTTATTGTATTTGTTCAAAACCGATATCTAACTAGCTTTTTTCCTCTATCAACTAAATATTTGTGGTTAATTACTATTTTTCAGAAACTTCTCTTTTATCAACATTGAGCTCTTCTAATCCATTTCTTCTCTACGATATTGATCCAAAGGTATTATTCTTTTTTCTGCAACATCTGATTTCTTTATAACCTTCAAAACCGTTATGAGTAAAATATTCAAATCACCAACAAATGATATATGTTCGACATACTTAATATCTAAAGCAAGCCTATCATCCCACATCAGATAATTTCTTCCATTAACTTGCGCTAACCCTGTTAATCCTGGTCTAACCTGATGACGAATACGCTCGTTCTCTTTATAAAATGGAAGATATTTCACCAATAAAGGCCTTGGCCCTATAATACTCATATCACCTTTTATAATATTGAAAACTTCTGGCAACTCATCTAAACTTGATGCCCTGAGTAATTTTCCAAACTTTGTAAGTCTATATTTATCTGGCAATAACTCCCCATTTTCATCTCTTTTATCTGTCATAGTCCGGAATTTATACAGTTTAAATATTTTTTCATTTTTTCCCGGTCTTTCTTGGGTAAACAATATTGGTGATCCTAATTTTACTCTCACAAGAATAGCAATAATTAAGTATAACCAACTAAAAAAAGTCAGTAATAATATTCCAAAAATAAGATCCAAAAATCGCTTAAAAAATTTTTCATACAATCCATATGGTTTATGTTTTTCCATTTGACACTCCCTAACTTAATATCTTCATTTTAAGCAAAACAGCTTTTAATTGCTTCGATTATCCTTGCCTGCTGTTCTACAGTCATTTTATTGTCACTTGGCAAACACAATCCTCTATCAAAAATGTCCATTCCTACATCCAATGGGTTTCCATCTATTCCAATTGTTCCATAAGAAATATAGGCATTTGTCTTAGCTCTGCCATCACCTTCTCTAGTCACAAATCCATTCATGCGATAAATAGGCTGCATATGCATTGGTTTCCATATTGGACGACCTTCTGCATTGATAGACGTAATTGCTTCTAATATTTCTGTTGGACAGGATTTTCCTGATTCAGAAATATACAAAGCTTCATTTTCTGATCGTACTTGTTTACACATTGCTTCTTTATCAATAATCATACAACTTAACCAATAATTGGGTTCTGAATTCTCTGCATCAAATGGATTCATTTTGACAGGTAAATCCTTGAATCCTTCTTTATATCTCTCATAAATTGTTTTTTTTGCCGCAATATGTTCTTCTAAATATGGATACTGCCCTCTTACTACCCCTGCAATCACATTACTCATTCGATAGTTATAGCCTGACTCCTCATGCTGATACCAAGGAGCATTCTCTCGGGACTGAGTAGACCATTTACGTACCTTATTAGCGGCGTCAAGACTATCTGTAAGAAGCATACCACCTGAAGACCCTGTAATAATCTTATTTCCATTAAAACTAATACAATTATAATCACCAAAAGATCCTGTCTGCTTACCTTTATATGTAGCACCTAATGATTCAGCAGCATCTTCAATAAGCACTGCATGATATTTCTCACAGATAGCCTTAATTTCATCTATCTTTCCTGGAGCACCATATAAATGAGCCACTACAACTACTCTTACTTCTGGATATATTTCAAACGCTTTTTCTAAAGCAACTGGATCCATATTCCATGTATCATATTCTGTATCAATAAATACAGGATTACCACCCTCATATGTAACTGGATTCACCGTTGCAGCAAATGTCATATCTGAGCAAAATACCTTATCTCCTGGTTGAACACCTGCCAACTTCACAGCCATGTGCAAAGCTGCTGTTCCCGCTGAGAGTGCAACAGAATATTTACATCCAACCTTTTCACATGTAAGTCGTTCTACTTCATTAATATTTTTACCTACTGTGGACATCCAATTTGTCTCATATGCTTCTGATATATATTTCATTTCCTCTCCATGCATAGTAGGTGATGATAACCAAATTTTTTCTTCAAACGGTTTTATTTCCATTCTTTTCCCTCTTTTACTTAACAAATACTCTTATATTATCTATTTTAAGAGTCTCTTACTAATTTCTTCTCCAATTTCACTGCTCTGTCTTTCCACCCAGCAGCCTTTCATACACTTCGCCTTTTTTCTCGCTGCCGTGTTCCCCCGCCGGATGATACGTTGTTACAATCTCAGAAACCTTTTCTCTGATATGTTCGTCATTTGCATATGCCATTTCCATCAGAGACTGAAGGTGCTTCAGAAAACCTTCTACCTCGAAAGGAATCGGGCATCCGATATGGATCAAATCATTCGAAGTCTTCTTCAGACCTTCTTCTGCCATCAGCTTTTCTTCGTAGAGTTTCTCTCCCGGTCTCAATCCGGTGTATTCTATCTTAATGTCAATATCCGGTTTTAGTCCTGACAGCTTGATCAGGTTTCTCGCCAGTGTATCGATCTTGACCGGGCTTCCCATGTCCAGAACAAAAATCTCTCCACCCTTTGCATAAGTGACGGCCTGTAATACCAGGCTGACTGCTTCCGGAATCGTCATAAAGTAGCGGATAATATCCGGATGCGTAACCGTCACCGGTCCGCCTGCTGCGATCTGTTTTTTAAACAATGGGATGACAGAACCATTACTTCCAAGTACATTTCCAAACCGAACTGCCACAAATTCTGTCTTGATATCTTCCGAAAAGACATGTTTTTTCACCATAGCTCCGTCTTCATCATCTGCATGTGCATAGAGAATCGGCAGTCTTTCCGGTGTCTTCTCTTTGATCATACGATCAAAGGACTGTACGATCATCTCACAGAGACGCTTGCTGGCGCCCATGATATTCGTCGGATTCACCGCTTTATCTGTACTAATCAGAACAAATCTCTGACAGCCGTTCATCATTGCCGCATAAGCTGTCTTGTAAGTACCGATCGCATTATTCTTAATAGACTCACATGGACTGTCCTCCATCAGCGGAACATGCTTATGTGCTGCTGCATGATAGACGATGTCCGGACGATAAGTCTCAAATACCGCATTGATCCTTCTCGAGTCTCGGATAGACCCGATCAATACAACCAGATCCAGTTCAGGATACTTTTTCTTTAACTCTTGCTGTATATCATATGCATTGTTCTCATAAATATCAAAGATGATCAACTGTTTCGGATGGTACTCTGCGATCAGACGGCAAAGACCCGAACCAATACTTCCGCCTCCACCTGTTACCATGACCTTTTTGTCTTGGATAAAGGTATTGATCTCCTGCATATTGACTTTGATCGGATCACGTCCCAGAAGATCCTCCACTGCTACGTCTTTCAGCGCACTGACACGCACCTCACCGGTCAGGAACTGATAGATACCCGGCAGGTTCTTCAGCTCACACCCGGTCTCTTTACAGATGTTCAGGATATCCCGCTTCTCCTGCGCTGTCGCACTCGGAATTGCCACAACGATCTTCTCGATCTTGAATCGTTCGACACAGGAGAGAATATCATCTCTTCCCCCGACCACAGGAACTCCTTCGATATATCTGCCCCATTTATTCGGGTTATCATCAATAATACAACATACGATATCCTCCAGCTCTTTGGCTGTCTTGATATCACGCAGGATCATCTGACCTGCCTTGCCCGCACCGATCAGAAGTACCTTCTTCGCCTTCGCGATCTCCTCTGCCTTTCTCTGCCGGCTTCTCTCAAGCAGTACAAACCGGTAAGAAAAACGCACTCCCAGCGTCAGCACAAACTGAATCATAATTCCGAATACATAATAAGAAAGTGGCATCTTCCCGAAAAATACATTCATTCCCACACAGTGGATCACAAATGTAATTCCGGTTGCCACAACCGTCCTAAGCAACTCGCTGTAGCTTGCAAATCTCCAGATGCTATTATAGAGACGCATCTTTCTGAACACAAAGATTGAAATCACAGCGTAAATTAAAATAAACTTAAAATAGAAATTCAAATACTCTTTCGGTATCATCGTATAACGGCAATCAAACCGGAACCATAATGCCATAAAAAAAGCAAGTATCATAGCAATAGCGTCATAAACTGTCAACCCTATTGATACAACTTGCCAGTGTTCCATCCTGTTTTTAAAAGCATGTACTCTCTTCTTCCCCTTCATCTTTTTTCATCCTACTCCTTTTCCCTAAATATTTCTCCTATTTGCCTTACTACAGATCCGGACATTTTTCAACAAAATTGTTGATTGCTCCCTGTTTTGTGCAGATTTTGAAGATTTATGTCATTTTATTTTACCCCCCCCCACACATTTTTGTCAATATCCGCGCCTGGTGAGTTCCTATGCTGATAAGTTCTTACAAAACAACGCAAAAGACTGAAGGGTATACCGCCCCCTCAGTCTTAATTCTGATCACTCTATCTCCATGCGCTTCGGGCACTTTCCAGATCGCGAAGTCCCTTTTCCATCTCTTCTCTGCAAGCAGCCACCTCATCTGCCTGCTCCATCTTCACTTCCTTCATCCGTTTCAAAAGATCCTGCAAATTCATTTCATGTGTTTTCCCACATTCTATAAAATATTCCTTTACCTCATGTACCTGATACAGGTTTTTCAAGCTTCGGCTATGGAGCTCGAGTTTATCACAAAGTGCTTTTGCTTCCTGAAAAACCCGTTCCAAATCTTCATACTTCTTTTTCAGCTCGTCATGAATTGACATATATTTAAGGATATCTGCTGATCCCGCCATTCTATTCAATACAGACAGTGCTGTTTCATATGCTGCTTTCATTGCCGCAATCTCCGGCTGTGTCAGATCAAGCCCTTCGATCGTTTCCACTTTTGGAAGAAGATCCATCACGATTTGAAATGGATTTTCATCTAATTTTTCCAGAAGCGTCGCATCAACACTTTCCAGTGCTTTCGCAAGCGCTGTCAACTCAGGCTCCAGAATTCCATATGCATATTCTGCCTGTTTTTTAATCATGTCCTCCAGCATCAATACGGCATCATCCATCTGCTCTTTCAAACTGTCATCCCTCAGCCCAAGTGTTCCTTTATGAATGGTCTTTGCCGCTTCAAGCAAAGTATCCTGCATAGTGGATTTCTCTTCTTGTACCATTTCCATTACTTTTTCCATGATTTCCGGAGTGCAGTTCGAGCTTTCATATATTTTCTCTGCCTCCGTCAGTCTTGTGATTAAATTTTTCATCTCAGGAATACATCTTAGATAGCTGTTCTCAATATCATTGTCAAATTCCTGAATTGACCTTCTTAATTGTTCCATGCTGTTTTTTAATTCCGGCAGATATTCCATATCAAACTGAATCACTGCGTTGTTTAATTTTTTCCGCTGTAACTGCAGTTCTTTTCCCGGGTCTTTCACACTTCTCACTTTGGCATTTACTTCTCTCTGCGCTTCTTCAAACAATGCTACAAGCTCCGCTGTAATATTCCCCACCTCTGACCATGAATTTACTGTACTTTGCATTCTCATTTTAAACTGCAGCAACAACGTGGAATTATCTACGTCTTTTAGCTGCTCAATGGAATTTTCAACATACGCCTCCACAGACTTCCATACCGTTTCAAGATTTTTAACGCCTGCTGCCGCCTCATTGATCACAATACTGGCATCTGCCATATTTCCTCTGACAGCTACTACTTTTCCAACAAAGTCTTCTTTTTCTCGAAGCTGCTCTCTATACTTACTCAATTCCGCACATTCCTGTGCTCTTCTGCGTCTTATATTTTCTGCCTTGGATCCATAGATGCCGCCTGTGCATGCCCATGCAACCACACCTGCCGGCGGGAAAATCATGCCAATTGCACCCCAGAATGTGTATCCTACCATTTTTTTATATTCTTTATCCAATAACTCAATTTCCTTTTGCCTGTTTACCATTTTCTCCCGCAGGTCTTGAATCTCTTGATTTAATTCCAGACATTTTAGTTCTTCCTGAATGCCCGCAGTTCTCGGAATAATCTTATTATCCATATTTTCACGATATCTGCTTATTGTCTCAGAAAGTGCGCTCGTAGCTTCTTTTTGTATTGCAATGTCTCTTTTCAATTCTTCAAGCAGTACCATCAATCCGATTTTACTCTGCTCATCGTCACGGGTAAACTGTAATTCCTGTTCTTTCTCTTCCAACGCTTTCAGCTGTTCCATAATCGGCATCTTATCGATCTCTTTCACAATCTCTTCTCCGATCATTGTGTAATTGCCGCTGAACACCTTCAGATCTGTACCGATTGATTTAATTCTGCTCTCCAGATCAGACCACTGCTCTACATGTTCTTTGATCATCTCAAACAGCTGTTGAAAATTTTTCGGCGAAAGATTCGGATTGAGCTCTTTCGAATAATTCAGATATTGTTCTACATCTTCAAGGTTCGTAGGAAGCGACAGTCCGTAAGACACATATTGCTTGATTTTTATAATCTGCGCCTTACTTAAAACAAGCCCTCTTACAGATTCGTCCCTTCCTTCCCGAAGCTGAATTCCCCTTCCTCTTCCTTTTAAAAAGATCGGATAACCCGCCATTGCCTTCAACATCAAAAGTGATACCTGCTCCTCAGAAATTTCTTTGACCATAGCTTCTGCTTCTTTTAATTCTTCATTAAATCCCTCTAACATTACACTTTTTCCACTAAACATACTCTTTTTCCCTTTCCTTTTTGTGGTAACAGCAGTTGGTTTTTAAAACAAAAACCGGAGTAGCTATCAGAACACTCTGTCTGATCTCTACTCCGGTAACCTCTGTCTCATCGGACAACTTCTACTCAAAGTTCTCTATTTATTTTATATGACGCTTGCCCTTCATCACTCGTCCCAGGTCAATAGAAACGACTTTTCCACAATCTCTGCACTTGATCTCTATCACGCCATCTATTGCGGAAAGATTATCAAACAGCCGCTTATTATTACAATTCGGGGTCGGGCAATGTACGTGGATCCCTTTTGCTTCCAAACAAATCCCTTCTTCCAACTTCTGTCACAGTTCACTTACTACGTTGGTGCACCATGTAAATCAGAACGCTTGTTCCTCTTTACAATTCATAATATATCAGAACATTTGTTCGTTGTCAATAGCTTTTCAGAACACTTAAGATCTGTTGCTTCCGTAGATTCTTCTACTTCACAATATCTCCTAATTCTAAATATTAAAATCTTTTTCTGTCAGAATAATTCTGTCTGCATCATCTGTATTCTTTCCAAGAACTCGCTTTACAAGTTTCTTGGCAGATACCTTCTGCGAATGTGCCATCGCCTCGTCCATAATGTCTTTTACTTCCGCAACTGTCACTGCGTGATCTTCTCTCTGCATCGCATCGATCCGGCTGTACAGCGCCAAGATTCCCATCTCATCAATACGATATCCATTCTCCTGTGCGTAAGTCTGACCAAATGTAACCAGCTCATCATTTACAAAGATCGGCACTTCCAATCTGCTTGTAAATTTCTTTCTGAATTCTCTATTGGAAGAAAGAACCCGATCCAGCGGCTTTCTCTGCTCTTCCAATACGATCAGCATCTCACCTGTATCCTTTTCCATCGCCTTGTTCAGCTTCGCAACCGTTCTTTCACTTAATTTTCCGGCTTTTTCAATGATCAGTGCTCCGCCGTACAGCTTAGCAATGATATCACTGATCTTCTTCTTATTCAGTGCTTCTCCGGTGATGATCGCAACTCTTCCCTGACGGATCTTTCTCTGCTTCTGGATTGCTTTGACCACATCAACCGCAAGAACCGTCTTTCCATTTCCTTTGTTTCCGATGATCAGAAGGTTACCTGTATTGGATGTACCTCTTCTGTTCGTACAATTGCGGTCCTGCTCCAGAACATCCACCAGCTGCTCACTCATGCCGCGCACCGGAACAAAGTAGGAGAACAGCTTCTTCTGCTCTTCTGTCAGTCCTGCTCTTTTTGCACCCTGTCCGGACAGATCATAGCGGCTGTGTACCAAAAATCCTGTATCGGAAATCGATAATGCATCTGCAATCTCATCCATCGGAAGCGGTGCAGTCTTTCCTGTCGCAATCAGCTTCGCAGTCTCTTTTCTGCTCAGCGGTGTCGTAGAACTCAGAATATCCGACTCAACAGGCTCTTCATCCGGAATCTCACGATCGTCCGGTTCATCACTCAGCGTCGGCTTGAACTCTTCCTGGAACCCTGCTGCAATCGATTCGTAATCGTCCTCATAATCATCATCGTAATCCAGTTCTTCTTCGAATTCCTCTTCTAGCTCCTCTGCTGCGTCTTCTGTCAGAAGGTCTTCATAATCTTCTGCACTGTCAACCTCCAGAGTCAGCTCTTCTGATTCCATTCCAAACTCTTCAGCCGCTTCCTCCTTATTCTCAAGAGGTTCGACAGAGGTACTCGTGTGTACCGGAATCTCCTCACTGTCTTCATCCGGGATCACACCTTCAATCTCATCGATCATCCTCTGGATATCCGGGGATAAGATCGGACTTTTCGGCTTGCGCTCGATCTGCTCTACATCCTCTTCATTCACTTCCGGAGCTTCCTCCGGTTCAATGCCACCCTCTGCCGCTTCCCACTCAGCAAGAATATCATCAATATCAAGTATATCGTCTATTGGCTCGTCTATTCTCTCATCCTCTTTGATTTCTGTTTCTTCTAATTTAATAGATTCTTTTTCCATATCTTCCTTCTCAGCCTCTTCTGCTACTTCAGGTTCCTCGATTACTTCCACATCTGCTGCATCTGCCGTTTCCGGTTCTGCCAGCTCTTCTAATTCTTTCAGGTCAACTTCCTTAACTTTCGTCTCGATCGTCTCCTCAATGATCTCTTCTACAGGTTCTTCGATCACTTCTTCCTCTGCCACTTGATCCAGCAATTCCAGATCTGATAATGACTCAATCTCTTCCAACGCTTCTGCCAGATCTGAGCAATCATCTTCCCCTGTACTCTCCTCGTCATCACCTTCCACCGGTCCTGCGTCCTCTTCTGCCAATTCTTCGATGTCTTCTTCGTACTCTTCCGCATCCTCTTCTGAAAGTTCAATCTCTTCCTGCTCCTGCGCTTCTTCTGTTTCTGTATGGAAAAGATTCTGAAGTGCCTCGCCAAGCTTCATCGTATCACCCAGCTTCTTCTTCGGCGGCTCCGCTTTTTTCAGCTGCTCTGCCACTTCCTCCTCACTGAGTTCGGCATTCTCCGGCTCTGCGATCTGCTCAGAACGCTCCAGCATATCCTCTGTATAGCGGGCAGCTTCTTCCTGCTCTCTTCTCCGCTTTTCTTCTTCCTCAGCTTTTATTCTGCCCAGATCGATCAGTTTTTTCGCTTCTCTTTCTGAAGATTTTTCTGCTTCTTCCAGCCTTCTGTCATACTTTTCCTGCTGAAGCGGAGTCAATGGCTTGTATCGCATCTTCAGCTCCATAGCCTTGTATACATACTTGCCTTCGCTGAACCACAGAATCAGATCATCACACTCTTCCAGACATTCGGCTGTCATCCCGGCTTCTTCATATCTCTTGGCCAGCTCGTATGCCCACTCTTCGACATACTCTGCTTTTTTGAACTGCTCCAACGCACGGATCTGCTGCTCGATCGGAGCTCTTCGTGCTCTCAACAGGCGGTATCTTAGGATGTACTGATTCGGATCTTTTGGCGCAGCCTGTACGTATTCATCATAATAGTCGATTGCCTCTTCCAGATTTCCAACCTTTATCGCAAGAGTGCACAAGCGATATAATATCTTTCTGCTCCCCTCTGTTCTATGATAGGCAGCTCTCAGAACTCCAAAACTCTTACGGTAATCTCTGATCTTTTCATATATATTGCTGACGTTTAACAGCATATTTATATTTCTGACACGCTTCCAATCAATGCTGTCAGCAATCTCAGCGGCTCTGTTGTATGCACCGTTTTCCATAAGTTTTAGCATCTGTTCTGTCTTCAACTTATATTCATACTTGTCCACTATGCTCACCTCATTATACTTAGTCTGTACCTCACAGGTATCTTTCTCTTCATTGCCTAGTTTGTTCTAGTTTACCATATGACTCCCGTAATGTCAAAAAAATGCACCCTCAATTGACATTGAAGATGCATTTTACTTTTTATTCAAATTTTTCATATTCTATTTTATAAATCGAAGGAACTATCTCGATTCCGTTCCTGTAAGACCTTTACACTTGTTAATTGATATAGCAGTCTGTCCACTAAGACTGGCTTATATGAAACCTCCTGTTCTTCAATTTAACAATATCTATAACCTAAATCCGACTCGGTATCGGTATCATCCTATCATGAAAGTCCTCTCTTCAGTTATTCTCTCTATAACCTTTCGGCTGCTGCAGTATCATCTGACGATATTCCAACATCCTATTTGATTATTCTTTCTATAACTGGGGGTGCTTCATATAAAACTGATATTCCTTATCCATGTTTCTTTACACATGTTCGGGAACTTTGGCTACATGTGGTATCTATATTCAATACGTCTGTAGATGTCGAATCTTTTCATTTTCATCCAGCTTTACAATCTCTTCGATTTGATCTTTTCATTCACTTTTACTGGATCTTATCTTTCGTGGTAAAGGTCTCTTTTACAGGAACCTGCATCTACCGTACCACTGACATATTGAAATGTAACTGATGATATACTGTCCATTGGACCTCTGCCTCCTTAGTTCGTTTATTTTTAATCTAATAGAATGATGTTTTACGAATAAAGAATCATTCTTTAGTTAAATATCCTTTTGAGATGTGTGATTGTTGTATCTCTTTTGGATTGACTTAATAATACCACTCCGCCTTTTATTTGTCAATACATTTTTTATATTTTTCTTTAATAATTTTCAAACTATTCTTTTTTGTTTGAATTTTCTGAATATTTAATTTGTATAATATGCGCATTGCGATTGTACACAGATACAGATATAATAAATTTACTTTTTAGCTGTCGTCTGTACAGCATTGGCTTCTGTCTTTTAGAAGCTGTCTGTTTTCCGGCGTTTCGCCAGATTTTCAGTTATTTTTAACCGAACATAAGAATAAGAAGATTGCATCTACAGAATAAGTTTTTTATAATGGAGGAAAGTACATGAGAAAAAATAAAAAAAGAAATCACCAGAAACACCCTGTCCCGAATCACAAATATAAGGATCGGCTTTTTCGTCTGGTTTTCAATAACAAGAGGGATCTTTTGGACCTGTACAATGCATTGAATAATACCTGCTATGAAAATCCGAATGATCTTGAAGTAAATACACTGGAGGACGCTGTTTATCTCTCTATGAAAAATGATATTTCATTCCTGATCGGCGGGACACTGAATCTCTACGAGCATCAGAGCACGTATAATCCAAATATGCCATTGCGCGGACTGATCTATCTCGCCAGGTTGTATGATGGATACGTTGAGACGAAAAATATCAATTTATACAGCAGCTCTTTAAAAAAGCTGCCGATTCCTCAATACTTTGTGTTCTATAACGGCACAAAAGAACAACCGGATGAGACGATTCTTCAATTGACGGATGCATTTGAATCTGTATCCGATAATCGGCAGCCTTGTCTGCAGTGCACCGCAGTGATGCTGAATATCAATTACGGACATAACCTTGCGCTTATGGAAAAATGCCAGCGGCTGAAAGAGTATTCTATTTTTGTGGATACGGTAAGGATTCAGTGTAAGAAAACGAGTGATCCGAGGCACGCTGTCACGAAAGCGGTGGATATCTGTATTGAAAAGGGAATTCTTCGGGATGTACTGGTGAAGCATAAAGCGGAGGTAATCAGTATGGTTCTGACATCATTTAATCAAAAGGCTTATGAAGAAGACTTAAAAAACCAGTATAAAGAGGGCGTTGAGGAGGGCATTAATCTCGGACAAAAAGAAATTGTTCTCCATATGCTTCATTCCGGCAACTCTCCAGAGCAGATTGCTCAGCTGACCGGGATTGATATTGAAGTTGTAAAACAATGGATTGAAGAGGCTAAATAATTTTTGCAAAACACATCCCCCGGATTTCAGGCTTCTTTCTCCTGAAATCCGGGGGGATCTATTCATTTTCTCTATTTTCTTAGCAGATCTCTGCTCCTGCCGGCATTGTTTTCTCCGGTGTCATCAATGCGAGATTTCCTTCTGCATCTTCTGCGCATAACAACATTCCTTCGGATAATACTCCGGCCAGTTTTGCCGGTTTCAGATTTACAAGAACCATCACTTTCTTTCCGACCATTTCTTCGGCTGTGTAATGACCTTTGATTCCGGATACGATCTGTTTTACCTGGCTTCCAATCTTCACCTGTGAGCAAAGGAGTTTTCTGGATTTTTTCACTTCTTCGCAGGCAATGATTTCTCCGACCTGGAACTGCATTTTTCCAAAATCGTCAAATGTGATCTCTGGTTTTGCTTCGATATCGATCACATCTTCCTCTTCTTTTTCTTCTTCAACCGGTGGATGCAGCTCTTCTACTTTTTTCAGAACTTCTTCCAGATCCAGTCTTGCGAAGAGGATTTCCGGTTTTTCTGTTACATGACCATTTCCAAGCTGTTCCAGAATCTTCTTGCTTGTAGAAGGCATAAAGGATTCCAAAAGCTCTGCCCCGCGGGAAATGCTCTGAATGAGGTTCCAGAGAACTGTTTCCAGACGGTCTTTTTTTGCTTCATCTTTTGCCAGTACCCATGGCATTGTCTCGTCAATATATTTGTTGCAGCGTTTGAAGAGATTGAAAATTTCTGTCATTGCATCTGCCACACGCAGCTCTTCCATCTTGTCTTCGACTGCTTTTGGTGTGCTTTCTGTCACTGCCTTCAGATCTGCATCAACCTCTTCTGCCACACCTTTATCTGTTACAGTTCCGCCGAAATATTTATTTGTCATGGAAACGGTTCTGTTGACCAGATTTCCAAGTGTATTTGCAAGATCCGAATTCATGCGCTCTACCATCAGTTCCCATGTGATCACTCCGTCATTTTCAAACGGCATCTCGTGCAGGACAAAATAACGAACTGCATCTACTCCAAAGAAATCCACCAGTTCATCTGCATAAAGAACGTTTCCTTTGGATTTACTCATTTTTCCGTCACCCTGGAGCAGCCATGGATGTCCGAATACCTGTTTTGGAAGCGGAAGATCAAGTGCCATCAAAAAGATTGGCCAGTAAATCGTATGGAAGCGGATGATGTCTTTTCCGATCAGATGAAGATCTGCCGGCCATAATTTGTGAAACTGCTCCGTGCTGTTTCCATCGCAGTCGTATCCGATTCCTGTGATATAGTTTGTAAGCGCATCCAGCCATACGTAAGTTACATGTTTCGGATCGAAGTCTACCGGGATTCCCCATTTGAATGATGTTCTGGAAACACACAGATCCTGCAGTCCCGGAAGCAGGAAGTTGTTCATCATCTCGTTTTTACGGGATACCGGCTGAATGAATTCCGGATGTGTATTGATATGCTCGATCAGTCTGTCTGCATATTTGCTCATTTTAAAGAAGTATGCTTCTTCTTTCGCAGGCTGTACTTCACGTCCGCAGTCCGGACATTTGCCGTCTACAAGCTGTGATTCTGTGAAGAAAGATTCACATGGAGTACAGTACATTCCTTCATAGTGCCCTTTGTAAATATCTCCCTGATCGTACAGTTTTTTAAAGATCTTCTGTACCTGTTTTTCATGATCTTCGTCTGTTGTACGGATAAATTTGTCATAAGAAGTATCCATCAGATCCCAGATTTTCTTGATTTCTCCGGAAACATTGTCTACAAATTCTTTTGGTGTTACTCCCGCCTCTTCTGCTTTGAGCTCGATCTTCTGACCATGCTCATCGGTTCCTGTCTGGAAAAATACATCGTATCCCTGACTTCTCTTGTATCTTGCGATCGCGTCAGCCAGAATAATCTCATAAGTGTTTCCAATATGCGGTTTGCCTGATGTGTAGGCAATCGCTGTTGTGATATAATATGGTTTCTTGTCTGCCATCTCTCTTCTCTCCTTCATAAAAAATCCCGTCTTCCTGCTGCCAAGAAGACGGGTGAATACCGTGTTACCACTTCTGATTTATCTCAGCCTCACGGCTGAAACCTCTGTGAGTGCTGCCAAAAACACTCTCTCGCTGTAAAGGGCGAACCCATCGCAGTTCACATCATGCTTGCTGCGCCGCTCGGGAGCCATGTTCGATCATCTTCCGTTCATCCCTCTCAGCATCGGATCCTTTCTCGGATCTTCCGGGAATTCTCTGTAAAATTTCGGATAACCTACTCTCTCCGTCTTTGCATTTTCCGTATGATTTTTCTACCAGATATGTGTATAAAATACACACTTTCTCGTTGAAAATCGTATCACAGCCGGAATGATAAGTCAAGATTGCACCTTTTAAAAATTTGTCTTATTACGATCCAGCGGCCACTTCGACCAGAAATTTTTTCTGCCGTAATGCCTCTTCGATCAGATCCAGTGTCTCTTCGGAATCTGCCTCGATCAGATGATAGTGATAATTGGAGGTAATATTTTTCAGAGGACTTGATTTTCCCCGCTTAATATCCTCTACAAATTCCATCACTTTTCGTCTGGATGTGATGTTAATCTCTGCCTCCATGTGACCGTACACCCTGTGATTGACCATCACGTTCACCACTTTTCCGCCCAGATCCACTACCGTACACAGCTCGTCTTCCAACTCTTCATCCGTGTGATTCACTTTGAAGATCCGGTTCACGGAATGTGGAGTATTCAGAAGATATCCCCTGTTTGTGGATATGATCTCATGTCCCGCTGCCCGGATCAGTGCGATATCCTGCACGATCACCTGCCGGCTGACATCAAATTCTTTTGCAAGCTGCGCCCCAGATACCGGAATACTGCTTTTTTTAATCTGATTTATGATTTGATCTCTGCGTTCAGAACCTGTCATAAATACTGTTCCTCTCTTTCTTTTTCTGCATCTTTACTCCACTGCATGCAGATTCTTTAAAGAAATATCCAGGATCGGAGCGGAGTGTGTCAACGCACCGCTGGAAATATAGTCAACTCCGATCTCTGTCAGACGCGCGATATTTTCTTTTGTCACATTTCCGGAGCACTCTGTCTGGGCTCTTCCGTCGATCAACTCCACTGCTTTTTTCATATCCTCCGGTGACATATTATCCAGCATGATGATATCTGCGCCGGCTTCCACCGCTTCTTTTACCATGTCCAGATTTTCTACTTCTACTTCAATTTTTCTGACAAACGGTGCATACTCTTTTGCCATCTGCACCGCTTTGGTCACACTTCCTGCTGCTCCGATGTGGTTATCTTTTAACAGCACACCGTCAGAAAGGTTGTAACGGTGGTTGTATCCGCCGCCTGCACGAACTGCATATTTCTCAAAAATACGCATATTCGGTGTTGTTTTTCTTGTATCGAGGAGTTTGATCTTGCTTCTTTCCAGAAGTTTTGCAACAGAATTGGTATAGGTCGCAATTCCGCTCATTCTCTGAAGATAGTTGAGCGCAACTCGTTCTCCGGAAAGAAGGACACGGATGTCTCCTTTGACTTTTCCCATCAGCTGTCCGTTTTTCACTTCTTCTCCGTCTTTGCAGTATAACTCTGCCTTCGTGTCCGGATCCAGAAGGGTAAACACTCTCTCGAACACTTCCAGTCCGGCAATAATTCCATCCTGTTTGCAGATCAGGTCTACTTCACCTGCCACTGCCTCTTTCATCACTGAATTGGTTGTCACATCTTCACTGGAAATGTCTTCTTTTAACGCTTCTAAGATCAGGTGATCTGCCTGAAGCTTCATTGTAATCTGATTCATCTGGTTTCTCCTTTATTTTTCATCTATTCTTTCATTTTATACAGCCTGTTCTTTTTCCAGGCACCATTGCTCTTTGATAAGATTTGCCGCTCTTTTTGCAAATACAAGACTCTCCAGAAGAGAGTTGCTTGCCAGACGGTTCGCTCCGTGCACACCGTTGCAGCTTGTCTCTCCCACTGCAAACAGCTGCGGCATGGACGTGTGGCTGTTCTTGTCTACCCAGATACCGCCCATAAAATAGTGCTGCGCCGGAACGACCGGAATGCACTCTTTTGTAACATCATAGCCTTCCTCCAGGCAATGCTCGTAAATATTCGGAAAATGACTCAATATCGTCTCTTTCTCGATCGGCGCCATGGACAGCCACACAAAATTCGTTCCATCCTTTTCCATCTGTTCCCGGATTGCCCTGGTCACCACGTCTCGCGGAAGCAGTTCATCTACGAAACGCTCCATGTTTTTATTATAGAGAAGTGCGCCTTCCCCACGGACGGATTCGGAGATCAGGAATCGTCTGCCCGGCTTTTCCGAATACAATGTAGTCGGATGGATCTGTACATAATCCAGATGCTCCAGACGAATGTGATGTTTTTTCGCTACTTCCAGTGCATCTCCTGTCAGATGCGGAAAATTTGTGGAATGCTGGTACAGCCCGCCGATTCCTCCGCTTGCCAGAATGGTATAATCTGCATAAATAGAGGACTCTTCACCACTTTTCGTCTTCACGGTGATTCCCGCACATTTTCCGTTTTCCTCAAGAATATCTGTCATGGTTGTATATTCGTAAATTGTTACGTTATTCTTTTCTCTTACACGCGCCAACAGCTTACTGGTGATCTCTTTTCCTGTCACATCTGCATGAAACAGAATTCTCGGTCTGGAGTGTGCCCCCTCTCTTGTGTAGGCAAACGCTTCTCCGTCCTTTTCAAATTCTACTCCATATCCTACCAGATCTTCAATGATTTTTCCAGAACTGCGGATCATAATATCGACAGATTCTTTCCGGTTTTCATAATGACCGGCTCTCATCGTATCTTCAAAATAACTGTCATAATCCTGTTCATCCCGGAGTACACAGATTCCGCCCTGTGCCAGAAATGAATCACTGCTCTGTGCATCTGCTTTTGTGATCATGATGATTTCTTTGTCATCCGGAAGATTCAATGCAGAAAACAGCCCTGCAACACCTGTTCCAACGATAACAACATCTGCTTTTTTATTCATAATACTCTCTTTCCTTTCGGCAGGCCTCTCTTTTTATGAAAGACACTCTATTTTGCCAGCTCCAGCATTTTTTCCAATGGTTTTCTGGAGTCAATTCTCAATTCCTTGCTCAAATGAACTTCATTTTCTCCTGTTTTTAAGACGTGAAGAACCTTTTCCAGTGTGATCAGCTTCATATCTGTACAGACAGGCTCTGTCTCTGTAAAATAAAATTTCTTATCCGGATTGTCTTTTTCCAGCTTGTAGCGGACGCCGTTTTCGGTACAGATGATAAACTCTTGTTTCTCTCTTTTCGTTGCGTAGTCGATGATTCCGGAAGTACTTCCTACATAATCGGAAATTGCAAGCACTGCCTTTGGACATTCCGGATGCGCCAGTACCTCTGCTGCCGGGTGCTGTACTTTCGCTGCTTTGATCTCCTCAATCTGCATGTGTTCGTGAATCGGACAGTATCCCTCGTTGTATACAAAATTCTTTTCCGGTACCTGCTCTGCAATAAAATGTGCCAGGTTCTTGTCCGGAATAAAGAAAATGTTCTTGTTCGGAAGTGCTTTTACGATCTTCACCGCATTTGCTGATGTAACGCACACATCAGAATGTGTTTTCAGCTCTGCTGTAGAATTGATGTAGCATACAACCGCCAGATCTTCATATGTATCCCGCATTTTCTGAATGGTTTTGGCATCTGCCATATGTGCCATTGCACAGTCTGCATGCATATCCGGCATCAGAACTGTTTTCTCCGGGTTCAGTACCTTCGCACTCTCTCCCATGAAAGACACGCCACAGAATACGATGGTCTGCTCTTTCAATCCAACTGCAACCTTACTCAGATAAAAAGAATCTCCGATGTAGTCCGCAATGTCCTGAATCTCCGGTCTCACATAATAATGTGCCAGAATAACTGCATTTTTTTCCTGTTTTAATTTCTGGATTTCTTCCACAACTGTCATATTGTATTCCCTCACTTATCCTGAATTGTTAAATTTTTATCGTTAATTGCTGACAATTATAGCACAAGACTTTACATGTGACAAGACAGTTGTGAAATTAAAAAAGAAGATACAATCCGATTTAACAGACTGTACCTTCCATATTTTATACACTTAATTTCTTTTCAGCCAGAACACTGGAAATCACAAATAGTATAATGCATGCAACAATATAAAATGCGCATTCTCCAATTCCTATATAGAGTCCGCTATGGATTCCCATAAGTCCGTATTTGGCAAACAGATTGTAAATATATTCCACAATTCCATTGATCACAAAGAACAAAATGAATGAAACAATGCCCGCAAATCTGGAATTGATCAACACCGTTCTGGATACAATGACTGCCAGAAATCCGGTTGCGATCACACAGGTCCATGCAAGGAAGAAAAACAGAAAGATTGCCATAAGTGTGATCCAATCCATATTTCCCTGGAAAAGCCACTCTGCACCAATGCGAAGCCCTTTAAAAAGCTCTTCCCATGCATCCATTTTTGCAATCAAACTCAAAATGCAGGCTATTGCTGCCAGCACGTATGCTGCTGAAATAAAGAAAATCTGTAAAATTGCTGCAATGTACTTTGCTCCCAGGATCTTCCAGCTTTGCATCGGCACCATCCAGAGCATATGACTCTGCTTTGTTTTCAGGTCACGGTTCAATATCAACAGACTTTCAATTCCCATATAGAAAAATACAAACATTCCGACAAACATTTCCAGCATTACACTGATTCCAACTGTATTCCCGTTCTCTGTAAAGGTTCCAACTACAACTGCCAGTAAAAACACCAGAAGCAGCGCCAGTATGATGTTTCTGGATGTCTGCTGTTTTTTCAGCTCATATTTGATCAAGCGTCCCATTTTGTTTCCTCTCTTTCTCTTTTCTCATTCTGCCTTTGTTCTTCCTACATGATCTCCAGATAAATATCTGCCACGGATTTTCCACTTTGCATCCGTTCTTCTTCCACTGACATCCGACGCACAACTTCTCCATCTTTGATAAAGATTGCCTCATCGATAAAACTTTCGATCTCATCGATCATATGTGTGGAAATTACAAAGGTATTTTTTTCATTTGCTGACTCCAGGATCATCCCGAGAATCTCTTCTTTTGCTTTATAATCAATTCCATTGAACGGCTCATCCAGAAGATACAGCTCTGCTTTGCGGCTCAGTGTTGCGATCACCTTCAGCTTTGCTGTCATACCGGTGGACAGTTCTTTGACCTTCATCTTGCCTTCCAGGGACATCCTTCTTACCATCTCGTGAAATTTCTTCTCATCAAAATCCGGGAAGAAATCTTTATAGTACTGCCCGACTCCGTTCACATCCAGAAAACTGTAGAAAAACGGCTCTGTAGACATGTAGGCGATCTCTGCCTTATCTCCATAGAACCACGGATGTTCCTTGAACAAAATCTCTCCGGATGTAGGCTTTGTCAGACCGGAGATGATCTTCATCCATGTGGTCTTTCCGCTTCCGTTCTCCCCGAGCAGACCATAGATCTTTCCGCCTTCCAGTTTCAGCGAAACTTCATTCAGCGCCTTTTTTGTGTAAAATGATTTGCTTAAATCACGACATTCTAAAATCATCTTCTCTCCTCCTTGTAGTCTGCAATTTTTGAGATAATATCATCTTTTTCAAATCCAAGATCCTGCATCTCATGTATAAAGCTGCTCAACAATTCTTCTGCCATTTCTTTTTTTATCGTCTCGAACATCGTCTCTTCCTGCATCACAAATGTTCCAATCCCCCGCTTTGTATAACAATATCCATGTGTCTCCATCTCTCTGTAGATTCTTGCTGCAGTGTTCTGATTGATCTTATAAAGGACCGCCAGCTCTCTGTTGGATGGAAGCTTCTCTCCGGGAAGTATCTTTCCCTGTATCATCTTTTTCTTCAAGTCGTGAATGACCTGCAGATAGATTGGCATCTCTGCATTGTAATTCATCTTCTTCCTCCTTCCGCCTCGTGTATCGGTGCTATAGTTAGATAGTACACTAGGTTTTTAGTTTTGTCAAGATGGTTTATAAAAAACAGGAGTGCCGCAAAATGATTTCATTTCTCGACGCTCCTGTCTTCCCATACTATTTACAATTCAAATATTCTATTTTCTGCGCATCCTTCTGCAAATAATAAATGCTGCCGCTGCAACACTGATTGCAATTGCCGCCACAAACGGAATCACCATGCTGTCATCTCCTGTTTTTACAACATTCTTGTCATTCTTTTGATCCGTATTCTGGCTGGTATTTTTATCTGCTCCCTGATTTGTAGTTTCATCCTGATCAGTAGAAGGAGAAGATGTGTCCTCTTTCTTTACCAGTGATCCGATCGCATTTTCCAGATTCTTTAAGGCCTCTGTAATCTCTTCCTCTGTGGCATCTTCTTTGTCTAGAACCTTCTGCGCCATTTCCATGGCTTTCTGCAATACTGCATAACTTTCTTTTGTATACTCAGACTGCGTGTAGCTCTTTGCCATTTCCATTACCTGCTGAAGCTCTGTCTTATCCTGAGCATCTCCGTTATCCTGGTCGCCACCATTGTCCGGATCACCTCCGTTATCCTGATTACCACCATTGCCCAGGATAATCTCTGCTTTTTCCGGATAATCTATGTTTTGAATTACTTCCGTCTTCGTTCCCTTGACCATTTTTACAGAATCTTCAACAACACTTACATGAACTGTTGCACCATTCTCATTTGTTGTATTGATCTGCACATTTCCAAGTTTCAAAGACTCTGTACCATTTTGAAAAAGAGTCTTTGTTCCTGACAGATAAATATTCAGGATCCCTTTTTCTTGATTGTAACGATAGTCTGCTACTTTTGCCACATTTTCAGAAAACTGAAATGTTGCTGTCGTCTCTTCCTGCACATTCGAATCTACCTTCAAGCCTACTTGAAGTGACAATATGTTTCCACTGACAGACTGCGGCAATGTCAATGACACACCGACCTGCTCCGCTTCAACTGCCAGTTCAATACTTTCCTTTTCTGCTGCAGATACTTGTAACGGAAGTACCGATGCAATAAGAAGCATGACCACGATTCTTGCTATATACTTTTTCACACTATACTCCTTTTTGATTACTGATTTCCATTGAGTTCAATTTCCGGCATTTCCTGAGGCACTTCCACATACAGAGAATCACTTACCAGTCTCTGCCCTTCGTTTGTCTGTGCATCATTTACTCTGTAAAGCTCTGCACGCACCTGTTTTCCGGCTAATTGGGCACTATCCTGCGGATCGATCCAGTAAATCCATGTACCATCCGATACATCCTGAATATTCCCGGTTTCCGGTACATCTGCAAGAATGATCTGCTGCGCTTTCAAACTTCCATCCGTATTTGTTCCGCCTACAATATTTCCATCCTGATCATAAAGAAGTACTACATTGTATGCCGGATTTCCTTTATACGAACCAACAAAAACGATTGACCCTGCCGGTATCTTATCTGCTTCTGTTTCTCCGTATTGGTAATCCGATGCCAAACGCCCAATTGCGGAAGTTCCATCTTGAGCACTTCTGAAATCTACATTATCTCCGGTAACTCCCAGTACATCCAGTTCCGATATTGATATTTCGGTGTCTTTCTGGTTATGAATGACCAGTTTTACTGCATCTGTACTGTATGTGCCGACATATTTGCCATCCACATTTTCAAAATATACCGTCTGTACTTTTTTGTCATCAAATGAACCTTTTACAACCTCTGTCCATTCATCATTATCCCCATGCACATAAATGCTGTAATCTTTGATCGCTGTTCCCTCGTTTACTGTATATTTCAATCCTGAAATGATCTGCTTCCGATTAAACTGCATCAAAACTTCTGCCTCATCTCCTGCAATTCCTGTATATGTTGTATCCGTCTTATTGTCCACTGCTTTTAAGATCGGCGCTTCCTGCTGTGGTGCACATGGTGTATCTTCATCTGCTTCTCCCGGATCTTCTGTATGAACTGCCTCCATATTTTTCGTTGTGGTAGTCCAGAATTCCTTATCCAGGCTTCCATCATGTTCGATCTTGACCGGTGTCAATGTCTTCGCTGCCGAACGATTCAAATACTTGTCCACCACTGTCACTTCATAGGTGATGACTCTGTTATTTACAGTTGTCACATGATCACTGAACTGGTTTTCTGTTGTAAATCCTACAACTTCTTTTTCAACCTGTCCTCCCGAAATCATGGTCCGCGTAATTTCATAGCCCAATACGTCTTCTTCCGGAATTGTCTTGGAAGTCAATGTAAAATCGACCTGATTTGCTGTGTCTTTATTGACGCTTACTGTAGTATCATCTCCGACTGCTTCTACATCTCCCAGACTTCCCAGGCTGCTTCCGCTATTTTCCAGACGATACACTCTTGAATCATCATTTACATAATAAATTGCCCTTGTTTCTGTTTCAAACTGCCCTGCGTAACTTCTCGTCTCATCGTTCGGGATCATTCCCCAGCGTTCAAAAAATTCGAGAATATTCTTCTGGGCTGCCGCACACGCAAGTCTCATGAAATCCTGATCTCTGTCTCCGGACAATGTCAGCGCGATACCCTGAGGTGCCGGTGCTTTTGCCGTGTTTCTCGCATAAGTATCCACTCTTGCAAAAAACAGATTATTTAACTGCTCTTCATAGTTGTCATAGGTTTTAAAGTTATATCCGGAATCATATGCCAGATGTAACTGCCAGTACATTCCAAGCTGTGTAAATACGTCCTCTGATTTTCCGGTTGTTCCGGATGTCACCTTCTCATAAACTTTCGGATATTCAAACCGAACACTGTCATTTGTATCTTTTGCCTGTGCCAACACTGCAAAATAGTTATTTGTCACTTCTGCATATGCATACGCACTCTGATTGATGTTATGTCCGATCTCATGGGCGATTCCCCAGCCAAAATAGCGTCCGCTTACGTATTTTCCATTATCAGACTGAACCGGAACTCCTGTCATCATACCAGCTGTTTCATTCCATCCGATTCCAATGTGATCTCCTGCCGCATACATAAATGCTCCTGCAAACATTCTCTGATAACGGATATTCAAATGTCTCTGCGGGAATCTGTCTTTTTCATCCGGTGCTGTCTGATTCAATCCCTTATGCTGATAGAACAGATTCATCATACCTTCCATTGCATCCATGGAATCTAACAATTTCTGTGCATTTCCCTCACAGCCGCTTAAAACCTGCTGTGCCGGCAATGAAAACAGCATCTTATCCAGTAAAATATCTGTTGCTCCAAGGATACAGTTTTCTTTGCTGTATTCGTATTCCACAGATTCATTTCCGGAATTTTCATGTACTTTTTTGTGAACAGCTTCCATTTTTTCTACATAGCCCTTCAACGCTTCTACATACTGTTCTGCTCTTTGCTGCCGTTCCTGTGCATCCGTCACTCCATAAAGATCCAACGTCGGAACTTCCACTCCGCCATTGACACGAACAGAATAGCGGTCATTTGCATTATTGCCTGTATATTGAATATATAATGCTCCTCCTGACTCTTCATCTGTTGACCAGATTTTCGGGATCGTTACATCATTTCTTCCTGTTTTCAGTGTTGTTACCACTTTTGACACAGAACCTGATTCTGCGTGATATTGTGTCGCTACAAGCTGAAGGTTTGTGTTGGATCCGGTTCCCATTGTATTGTGTCCGACAAAGAGTGTGATCTCTTCTCCTGCTGCTGCAGTAATTCCAAGTGGCTGCCATGCATTCAGACCACTAAAACCTCTGTCTGTATCTCTTGTTGTAATGGTATTGTGTACCAGAATCGGCTCACTCAACTGATTGTTCAGAATGTCCTCTGCATTATCCAGTTCTTTTTCCAAACGGTCTTTATCCGGATGATACTCTCCACTTGCCTCGTCCTTTGTCTGCAGACGATTCCTGAGGTCCTGTATCGTCTGCTCTGTCACAGATCCTTTCAGAACTGTATGAAGCTCATCCTCATATAGTCCCATAATATCATCTTCCAGAGAGTCATAATTGTAAAAACTAATCTCTGAAACCGTGATAACACGCAGGCCGGAATAATCTCTTCCGATTCCAAAACTAATTTTTTTAGCCTGAATCGGCTCTGCAATCCGAATAAAATAATATCTTTTGTTATTTTTGTCAGTTCTTGCCTCTATTTTCAGATTGTTTTTATCTACAACATGCTCGCTTCCATTTTCATCCCAGTATTTCAGACTGATCCGTGTGAAATTTCCCTGTGCCGTCACTTCCTGGAACCCAATTGTATCCATTGTATACGGCTGATCAAACTCGAATGTAAATCCTTTGTTATTAAAATCGGTATATTCCCCACCGTCATCCCAGTCTGCCATATAAAAATGAGATGCAGGATTGTTATCCACAGTTCCCCATGCCGTCTTACCCTCTAAGTCCAGAGGACTGTCTTTCATCTCCCCACGTCCTCTTGTTGCAGATACGATATGAGAACTTACTTGTCCTTCTTCGGATGTATTGATCTGCTTGTATTTCGGCATGACTGCTGGTTCCAGATCCGTTGTCTGAGCTGTGCTCGTTAAGGATGGATCACTTTCACCCAACTCATTCACACCTGTCAGATAGATTTCATATTTTACATTCTCTTTTAGCTCTGATATTGTATAGCTGTTTGTCGTGATATTTTCTATTTTGGTGTATTCTTCCTGACCTTTTTCACGGTAAAACAGATTATAAAACTCTGTGTTTTTCATGTTTTTCCAGGAAACTTCCACACTCTTATATTTTCCGACTGCCTTTACATTTTCCGGTGCATCCGGTTTTTTGTCCGCTTTCGGAACTGCTGTAACCGATTCACTGTATCCGCTTTTCCAGGTTCCATTAACAGACTGCACTTTTGCTGTGTATTGTTCTTTGTTCACGAGTTTCTTTTCATTAAATGATGTTACTTTCAATGAATTATTCTTGACTGTATACGTATCCTGCTCTCCGTTATGCTCAATCAGAACCTCGTATCCTGTCACATTTTTACAAGCATCCCAGGTAAGTGTAAATTCTTCACTACCTGTCTCAACTGCAAGATTTGTCGGAATATCCATATCCGGCTTTGGAATCCGGTTTTCCATTCCGTTTACAAATTCCACTTTGGAAATTTCCGCCAGATTATTGTTGTTCTGCATTCCCTGGATCGTAAGCGTTACTTTTTTTACAGCAATCTGACTTCCGAGATGAATCTGAATATTTCCATCTTCATCCATGGAAACCTGCACATCACTAGTTCTCAGTAAGTGCTCCACTCCATTTTCTATCGGTGCAGTTACGGTCTGCTCGTTTCCTTCTGCATCTATATATGTAATATCCACAGTAGCTTTTTGAATTGGATTTTCTTTATTAGTCTCAATTAGAATTCCGTCAATTTGTGTGTCTGCACTTTCTGAAAGGTCGAACTCTACTGAAACAGGATGTTCTTCTGAAATTTCTGTTCCACCTTGCGTTGAAAGTGTAACATTTCCTTCTCCTTTCAGTAAATCCTCCAGGTTTCCTTCCACATTTGTGTCTTCTCCCGGTTTCGGGCTGATCGCATCTGCAGAAACAGATTCTTCTATGCAGGCCAGTGTGTGCCCTTCTGCCTGATATCCTTTTGCAAAATATTCCAAATCTGCCAGATCTGTTTTCTGATCTCCTGTCAGATCCGTCAATTCTGATGACTGCTCTGTATCAATCGCATCTACTAATACTGAACGGTCTGTGTCATCGATCACTCCGTCTCCTGTTACATCACCAATCAGCAACACACCCGGATGATAATCCCCCTCTTCATAGGTATATCCCTCTACAAACCCTGTCATCAAATTTACAGCATACGACTTGCTGTTCACTTCGATTGTCTGTGTGTATGTAGCAAATCCGGGAGCTGCCACTGTCAGCTCATAAGTTCCTGCCGGTAACTGACTAAAATGAACTGTTCCTTTTGTATCCTGAATTTCCTGATTTGCTGCCAGTTCAATGCTCTGACTTTCCTGACCACTTAATCCAACCGTAAACGTTACACTTTTTTGCAGCGTAATTCCCGGCGCAATTGATACCTGAACCACTCCTATATCTTTCAATGGAGCCTGTTCTGTTCCATTTACTGCCTGAACTGCATCCTGACCCTCAGTCTGATATTCCATTTGTACAGGATTTTCTTCGGTAGCGTAGGTCACTGTTCCTGATGTCAGCATCAAGGTTGCTGCAAGCAAGATTGATACTACTCGTTTCATAACTATTTTCCTCCCTTTTTCTTTTGGACGATAAAAAACAATCTATCTTGATTGTTTTTCCCACCGTTTCACTAATATATCACAATTTGTAACCCCTTATCAATTGTTTTTTTCTTACCTTATCCCCTTCCTACCAACACTGCCCACTTCTGCTCTCCGTCATCCTTTAAATCTACATCCGGAAAGCTTTTGATATACTGCTGAAACTGCGAATATCCATAATCTCTCACTTTAAAATTCCCGAACTTATTTCGAATCTTATTTCCGAGAGTTCCCAGAGATACTCCCTGACATCCCGCCTGTTTCAACTGGTACATAATATATTCTTCAATACGTTCCTGCTGACTTTTATCTTCATACAATGTCACGGATACTTTTGTTCCATCCTGTAACAGCTTCAGTTTTGGAAATGTTTCCAGAAACTTGGACAACAGACTGTATCCATATCTTCGCACATCGAAATCCGGGTACAGTTTGACCAGACGGCTTCCGACCTCTCCAAGTCCTGTCTCCTTATCGTTGTTTTGATTTTCTGTAATAATCTTCACGACCGCTTCTTCAATCTGACTCTTGGAGACTGCACCGGCAGACTCTTTTTTGGACTCTTTTCCTACAACTGCATGTGCCGCTGCTTTTTCCGGTTTTTCAAGCATGCTGTCTTCTAACAGCAATTCCAGTACGGTAAAAATGTCACAGGCTTTTCGAAACGGCGGCGGTGTCTTATCTTCTCCCATTCCAATCACCATTTTTCCGCTTTCCCGAAGTCTGCTTGCCAGCTTTGTAAAATCGCTGTCACTGGACACCAGACAGAATCCTTCCAGCTCGCTTGTGTACAGCATATCCATGGCATCGATAATCATTGCCGAATCGGTCGCATTTTTCCCATGAGTATAGCTGAACTGCTGGATCGGTGTGATTGAGTTCTGCAAAAGCACCTCTTTCCAGCTGGAATTGTAGGTGCTGGTCCAGTCCCCGTAAATCCTCTTGTACGTGACATTCCCATACTTGGACAACTCATCCAGTATCGGTTTGATATATTTTGCTGAAACATTGTCCGCATCGATCAGCAACGCGTATCTCTCTTCCATATTTGATAACCCTCTCCCTCTAAATTTTTCCATTCAAACACACCATTCTCACAGATCATGTAGCTGTGCTCTGAATTTTCTTTTGGAATCGACACAGAACCCGGATTCATGTACATGACACTCTGATCTGCTTCCGTATGAATCTTTTCACATGCCGGTATATGTGTGTGTCCGTTCAGCAGAATATCCCCTGCTTTCAGCATCGGCAGCTTTCCCGGATTCCACACATGACCATGTGTTGCATAAATATTCTGTCCATCCAGATTCAAAAAACAATAGTCCGCCAGAATCGGAAATTCCAGAACCATCTGATCCACTTCCGTGTCACAATTTCCTCTGACACATAAGAGCTCCTGTTTTCTTGCATTTAACATGGCAATGACTTCTTTCGGCGCATACTCTTTCGGAAGATCATTGCGGGGGCCGTGATATAAAATATCCCCTAACAAAAGCAGTTTATCTGCCTTCTCCCTATCATATGCCTCCAGCATTTTTCTGCAGTAATATGCAGAACCGTGAATATCTGATGCGATCATTAATTTCATATGTGATTCCCTCTTTTCTCTATTAAAAAACACTCTTGCTCAATTCCTTTTCCTGTTTCTATCAGCCTTTTGATCAGCTCTTGCAGCTTTGGATTTTCATCCTGAACACGCTTTAGTTTTTCCAGTGTTTCCGGTTCTATCACTTCTGTAAATTCCTGATATGCTTCATATGTCTCAACATCCATCTGAAGCGGCTCTAACTCCGGAAAGATTGTTTTTCGTATATACTGAAAAATTTTGATTCCACCGTAATCCAGATCTCCGCTGTGAAAATATTGCACTTCACAGGATGTCTGATTTTTTAACACTTGATGCAGCTGCTTTAAAAATCTACATTCTTTTGGAGAAAAATATCCATGACTAAATAAGTATAGAATACCATCCTTATACGGTGCAGAGATATAATTGGCTTTATTCTCAAATATCACGATCTTCTGAATATTCTGTACTTCTTTTATCGCGGCATGCTCCAGTGTCCGACTGTTTAATGTAGTACCGAACCGATAACACTCTGTATTAATCTCCTGAGTGCTTCCATTTTCTTCTTTCAGACAAAAATGCAGTTTCCCTTTTAAAGACAGTTCTTGTGCATATTCTTCGATCCACAGCTGCTGAAGCACTGTCGTGTCATCCATTTCTTTTTCTACATCCGGACAGAATTTTTTCGCAGTACTGATGACATGACTTTGCATCTCTTGTTCAAATGTTTTTGTATTTCCCAAATATTTTTTACTGAAAATCCTTTTAAAAACAGATTCTGTAAGCTGATCCAGACCTTCAAAGCACGGGGCATATTTTTTCTCATCCGCTAATAATTCCAGAAGATCTTTTTTTCGTTTATTTTCCGATCGTTCCAGCAAATCCTGGTAATATGCACGAATCCACAATTTTATATCCACGTCATCATTCTTCCCCTTGCAGCTGTTCAAACTCCATTCGTTCAAATTCCTGTATCGAAATATGCTTTTTATTCGGATTTGCATACACAAATGTCTTGTCTACATTTTCCAGATAGTTCTGAATCTTATCATTTGTTGCACTGATAATCGCCTGAAATCCCAGTCCCCGGATCAGAGAAATACAACTTGTTACTTTCTCTGCATCCATTTTGGAAAATGCCTCATCCAGGACAACCAGACGCAGGGTTGGCGGACGCTTGATCTTCGGAGACAGATTGATTCTGTAAATCTGTGCAAAGCTTGCCAGAAGCGCGATGTAAAGTGGGTTCTGACCTTCTCCACCGGAATTTTTCTTGATCATCTTGCTCAGACCGATCCGCATATCCTTTTCTCCCTGCACGATCTGCTGCATATCAAAGGAAAGATACGTGCGATAATCTGCATATTTATCCATATTTTTTCTGGCTTCCTCCAGCTCTTCCCTGGTGGCATTCTCCGGCGGAATGAAAATCTCGATCAGCTCATTCATCAGATCTCCGTATTCTTCCTCATGCTCCATGGTAAACAGGTTCATCTGATTTTCCATGTGGTCACTCAACTGAGACGGATTGATATCCAATGCGTCATCCATAAACATCCGATAGAATCGTCCGTCCGGACCTTTGTTTTTCGTAATGACAAACTGATACTTGTCCTTTCCGAAATCCAGACGGCTGATGATCCGGTTCAATTCATCTTTTTTCTGATATGCCTCTTTGATTGCATAACGAATCTTGGATACAAAATCAACTTTAAAGTGTTCCACTGCTGCTCTCGCCTGTTCCTGTGCTTCTTCCCTGTATTTTTCCAGGTTATCGCACTCAAGATTTGAAAGCTGCTTTTCGTACACGTCATTATCACGGATCGTTGCAGAATAGGTTCTGTTCGGATATTTTCGAAGATATGCACTCCTTGCTTCTACCAGTTTTTCATATGCTTTTTCCTGCGCATCTTCCAAAGGCTGTTTTTTCTTGATACGTTCCCGCATCAGGTACTCATAATTGCGGCTCTGTCTGCCCTCCAGATACTCCTGAAATTCCGGCTCATATTTTTCTCTGTCCTGCTGCCGGAATTCATTTTCTTTCTGCACTAACTGTTCATTAAAATCTACCTGCATGTTCTGGAATCGTTTTCCGTTTTCCTGATGATTCCAGATGGTTTTCTGAACTGCCTCAATCTCTGCTTTCTTTGCTTCCTGCTTCTGCTGGATTTCCTGTTTCTGCTGCTCCCACACCAGAACGGATTCCTCTCGCAGCTTCTGCATTGTATCCAGAAGTCTGGCCTTTTCTGCCTCCTTTGCCGGAATTTTCTGCAGATCAGACAGCCATTGTCTGTAATCCTCCAGAGGCTGTGTCAGTCCTTCCAGCTGAGAGATCCTGCGGATTTCTTCCAGCATTTCCTGCAGTGGAATCCGTTCCTCCTGAAGACTCTCACATTTTTCTTCCAGACGGCGGATTCTCTGACGCATACTGGTCTCTCCGATATATGCCCTTCTCGTATAATTTTCCGGATTGATATGCTGCAGACGGAAACTGTGGTACAGCACACAGTCTGCAGTGATTCCGATCCGGTTCTGACGAAGCTCTTCGATACTTTCACATTTGATGACATTTCCGAGGAAGAAATTGATGTATGCCTGCACATACGGCTCTTTTGCGATCAGTTCCTGTGCCAGGGCTCCTTCTTTTACTTCCCATTCTGTCTCCTGTACTTTTTCTGTATCCAGAACTGCTGCCCGGAAAAATTTCTTCTTATCCATGTCCTGATAGATTTCCATGGCAGTTTTCGCGTACTTTGGTTCCACGACCAGAAGCAGCTTGTTGTTTCCGAGATATCCTTCGATGGCATTGTGCCAGCGTTCGTCCCGCACATCCAGAAGATCTGCCAGAATCTGCACATTGACAAACTTGCCGCACTTCTCATGCAGCCGGTTTCTCAACTCATATCTCGCTTCTTCCAGTTCTTTTGGATAGGCTTTTCTTCCCTGTTTCAGCTCTTTTAATTCTTCCCGTGCTGCCTTTTCTTCTTTTTTGACCGCGCGAAGTCTGGCATCTGTCTCCTGACGCTCTTCTTCCAGTTCTTCCCGGATCTGTGTCAGACTTGTCTGCAGCCTTTCCAGCTCACCTTCCGTGATCTTTCCAGAAACAAACCGGTCAATATCCCACAAGGTCTGGTTCGGCGTCACATCTTTTTCTTTCCACTCTTTGAGACCATCTGCAGTCTTTTTCCATCTTGCCTTACTGTTCTGCAGCCGTTCCAGGGCTTCGTTCAGACTCTCCAGATCTTTTTCCATGGCTGCATAACCACTGTCCGCAATCTTCAAAATTATTGCTTCGTATTCTTTCTGAAGTTCTGCCTGCTCTTTCTCCAGATTGACTCTTTTCGCTTCCTGTCCTGCAATCTCCGTCTGTGTCTCTTTCATCCGGTCATTCAGTTCCTGGATCTTACTCTGCAGATGCAGGATTTCCAGCCTGGAAATCTGATAGGTACAGGACGCCGTCTCTTCCTGTTTTTCTTCATACTGCCGATAGGAACCCCGGATCTCCTGAAGATACCCGATTTCTTCCATGGTCTCTTCGATTTTCCCGCGCATTCTTCCATACTGCATCACACTTTCCTGCAGCTCTTCAATGTGCATATCCTGCTCCATACAGATATATTCTTTCACGAAATCTTCCAGTTTGATATTCATACGGAACGGAATGGCTCGCTTGAACAAACGAGGAAATTTTTCGATATCCAGACCACCCAGATAAATGTCATACATCTGTCTGCGGAATCTCTCATTGCTCGGACCACAATAATACTCTTCCTTTAAAAATGTCCGCTGCAGATATTCTTTGACTTCAAATGTCGTCAGGCAGCGCTTATCCGCCCGGTACTGATTTTCCAGAAGCCCGCTTTTATGCCAGAAAAACAGGCGATTGATCTCATTTGTGGCTGTCTCAACATCAAATACCACTCCCACACACTGCTTTTCTTTCGTATCTGTCTGCTCCAGCTCCAGAACGATCGTACTGGAGAAATTCTGGTTTCTCAAATACTGGGATTCGTTATTTTCCCCGATGTTCACCATTCCCCTTAAATATTCGATCAGAGAACGGTCAGAGTCGTCTGCTGCCGCCTTATTAAAAAATCCTCTTCCGTCTGTGTTCGCGTACAGTACGATCTGCATGGCGTCGATCACTGTAGACTTTCCACTTCCGGAATGTCCGGTAAAGAAATTGATTCCCTGATTAAGAGTAAGTACTTTTCTGTCTATGTAATGCCAGTTATTCAGGCAGATTTTCGAGAGCGCTTTGAACGCCTGTTTTGTCTCCACTGTCTTCCTCCTCGCTGAACGTCTCTAATAGTTCTCTGATATCATCTCCAAGCAGCACTGTATTGATGCACGGATAAATAACAAGTCTGCTGTTCTCATCCAGCTCCTCCATCACATCCACAGGTTCCACAATCTGATATTTTTTCAAAAATGCAACAGTCCTCCGCATCTCTGTCGGGGACGGCAGGCCGCTTAACACATGGAATTCTCCCGCTTTTCCGTTCACTGCTCCAAGAGTGGTCACAATATGGCTGCTGGATGACACTGCTGCCATCTGCTCATCATAGATCAGCTTTAACACCAGAATATAGATTGTGGCAAGTCTGGAGAGCTTTTCTCCCCATAGTGTCTCTCCCTGGATGTACATGACGCCCATATGCAGATTTTCCTGCAGTGTGATTCCGGCAACTGCAAAATATTCCTCCAGAAATTCCCTGTGCTTGCTGCATACACGGTACTCCCTGACCGGAACCATCCGCCCGGTCCGTTTTTCAAATTTTCGTTCCAGAAGAAAGGTCTGACGATATAATGTCTGGATCACATGTTTGATATCGTCCTGCTCTTCTTCCGAAAGCTGTTCGTAATATTCGATCATTGCGGTCTCCTTCGCACAAATTTTAATGCCGGATATTGATACTGTCCACTTTGGATGACTGTCTCCTCCTCATTCAATACCCGATATTTACTGTTCTTTCTGGTACTGTAGTCATATGCCAGGATCAGTTTTTCAAATGCTGTCTCTTCTGTAATATGAAGTGTTCCGGCGTCCATCACTTCGTTTTCCATATGCTCTTCGATAAAATCCTCTATCTCCTGTCTGCTGTAGCGCATCTGAATCCGGTTTAACTTCAGCACATCCTCCCGGTTCAGATCTTCATATTCTTCATCCTGTCCCATCTGGCTGATAAAGTCTGTCCTCTGTTTTCTTCTCTTATACAATGATTTTTCGGAAATCATCTCAAACAAAGACAGGTTCATCCGTTTTCCCGCTTCTGTAAGCAGCCTCTCCGGTTCTTCCTGCGCAGAAATTTTATTCAGAAGCTGCACCACCAACCCCTTGGTATCGGTCTCTCCGCTTAACAGATAATTCATCCGGCTCACGGTTGCCCGCACATATTTGGAATGCTCTCTGTCCATATTGGAGATCCTGTGTTCAATGTCATCAAAGCCCCGTTCGATCAGATCCAGCAGATCTAACACATCCTCTTTCGTATCTCCTGCTGCTTTTGCTTTCTGCCGGATGCTTTCAATCCATTCTTCATTTTCCCGCATATCCCGGAGACATTCTTTGATGTCCATCTTGTAGATATAAAAATTGTCTGAGGTCTTTAAGATATGATACTTTTTCTTGACAATTTCTTCCACATACCCGTCCAGATGCTCCCGCAAAAGTTCTCCGTAAGACTCCTGATCCAAAAGCCTCTCGAAAAACTTGTCCATATTATGAAGCATATCCTGCAGCGCTTTGTTCAGCTTTCTTGTATTGATCAGGGCCGTCCTGAGCATATTCAGATTTACTCTGGAATTATTCTGAAAGGAAAACAGTGTGGCATATACATTCTGAATATATAATTCTGTTTCTTCCAGCTCTTCGGACGTGAGTCGCTCAAATGCCTCAATAAAAACCGCCGCATAATCCGGTATCACAATATTTGTGGTCATCGTACTGTAATCTTCGATCTTCTTCAGCCATCCGGTCTTTAAAAGCCACCGTAAAATGCGGGATGCTGTCGTCTCCAACATGTCAAAGTCCGTCTCGTTCTCCTCCCGTTGAAGCAAAACCTGTTTCTGTGCATTCATATCACTCAATACCTGCACACAGATTTCTTTCGTCAGAAAATAATTACTGTACTGATATTCCTCATTGATCACCAACAGCGACTCCATGTAAATCTCCCGGTTTACCGAACGGAACAAACTCCAGAATGTGTCCGGGATCTCGTATCGTAACTGCATAATTTTCTCCGTATCTCGTTGATTTGTGTCTGTCATATTATAACACGAAGTCCTTCTGTTTTTTATAATTTTTTAATTCAAAATTGCTTTCAATACAAAAGCAAGCAATGCTATCTGTTACTTTTAGCATTACTTGCTTCTTCGCTTGATTATTTACTCCATTTTTTTCTCTAATATCCTAGTTAATGATCTTTTCTAGTGCCTCTAACGTACATTTTACCATATGCTCTCCCAGTTCCTTGCTTGCTTCTTTCGCACTTTCTGCAAACCACTCTGTGTTCTCTTTTGTTTTTTCTAAATCGACATGATCTGGATAAAGAGCATATAGCAAGCTAGTTTCAAATTTTCCAGCATGATCAAATCCACCACACTTATGCTGCGCTTCTTGACTGATTAATGGAATTACCTTGATATAGGAAAATGGGTCATCACCTGATCCAAGATTTTCATAGTAATCGGCATAATCATTGCTTCCCCACCAACCACGTCCACGAGTATCTTCCATATATTCCATAGTTAATTTTTTTGCGGCTTTATGACACGCTAAAGTCATTGGCATCAAACCAGCTTCCTCAGTCTGATGATGAGCTACACAATATATATTTTTCACACCACCATATAATAATGATTTCAATATATTGTAAATGTACTGTTCATATACATCAACATCAACTTGTATCGTCCCTGTTTCAGGTCCTCCTACTGCATAACTTGCAACTCCATACCAAATCGGAGGACAAACTACAACTTCTTTCGTTTTCTCTAGCTCCCTAAAGATTCCATTGATAACCATTGTATCGCATCCACAACTTGCATGATGAGCATGATATTCAATTGTTCCAATTGGGATAATAAACGGAACTTTTCTACGTTTTGCATCTTCAATTTCATCAAAAAGCATATCAATTAATTGCATAGCACATCCTCCTTCTTTAATGTTTATACCATTTAAAACTCAAGTTCATACAATTTTCCAATTTCTGGAGAGAGAACATCACATCCATCCTCTGTTACTGCAATCCCCTTTTCCCAGCGTACCCCAAATGTATCTGTTGAGATAAATGTATCAATCTGGAATGTCATATTCGGTTTCAAAGCATAATCAGATGTTGTTTCAACCCATGGTGCCTCGACTTCAATCATACCCGTTCCATGCAATGGACCATATACAAAATTATCTTTATATCCATTATCTACATAATACTTATAAAAATTTTCTGCAATCTGTGAAGCCGGAACACCTGATTTTACCTGCTGCTGTGTCCATTTATGAGCTTCAAGTCCAAACATTACTACATCTCTTCTTTTACCTTCCAATTTTCCTAAAACAATTGGATATCCGATTGCTGCAGAATATCCATCGATTTTAGCCGACAAGTTCAGCTGAACAATATCTCCTTTCTGAAACTCTCTGTATGATGATCTGGAAATTGCGTGTCGTGTCGATGCTTCTGAAAATACATACATAGGAAGTCCTTCATATTCTGCTCCCTGCTCATATACTACTCTTTCTGCAACTCCAACCATTTGAAGTTCTGTCATTCCAGGCTGAATTTCTTTAATTACCTGTTGAGTCGCCAGTTCAGCAATTCGATATCCTTCTCGTAAGCAATTAATCTCGTTTACCGATTTGATAGACCGTAATTCTACCATTATATGATCTGCTCTTACAATTTCTGCTTCTGGAAATGCTGCTTTAATACCTTCTATAATAATAACTGAAGTATCCAAATAGCTGGCGACACCAATTCTTAATTTCTTTCCATTTACTCCGATTGCATGAAACACATCCTGGTATGTATCAGCTTTCAACTCTGGATATGCTGGATCTGCACTTTCCCTATATTCTTTTAATACAAAAATTTTTTCCAAACGAGAACGATCTGCTGCAAATTCTCTACTTTCTGGTCCTACCATTAGAGCTGCATCTCCAGAAGCTGAAATAGCAACCCCTGATCTTTCAAACAATGGCCAAAATCCTGAAAAATATCTTGCATTTGCATAATCTGCTTCATTTGAATTAACAATCATTGCATCAAGCTTTTCTCTCTGCAATATTTTTGCCGCTCTTGTAACTCTCTCCTTATACTCGTGATCCGGAATAAAAATTTTACCATGATTTGACATTTAATTATCCTCCTAATCTCTTTTTTAAATTGAATATCCTGTCGTTGTATAAAATGCTACTGTTCTAGGCTCTGCCCTTCCATACTGTGCAACTACAGGGGTATTACTTTCCAGCATAATCGCATACTGTTCACCAAATTCTGCTGTATATTTTCCAAAATCCTTTTCTTCATTTGTTCTGAGACACCGTACTCTTCTGGCCTTTACACATATTTCCAAATCCGATACAGGCTCTTTGTCTGTGTAAAGAAGCGTTATTTTAATATATGCATCTTCATCACTGACATTTGTAATAATAATTGATTCATGCCCTGGTATACTATTTACCCCTTCTGGTGGAAGTTCTGCATCTGGAAATATCCAAACTTTACTACCGTATGTCATTTTTACCTCCTTTTTCTTAACCAGCATAATTAAAAATTTGTTTCATATCATGAAAGAATTCGCTTTGCTCATCCATACTGTATTTTTGAAAACATGGATGGGTATGCATCCACCACTCTCTTGTGACAGGATCTGCTTCCATTTTTCTCATATCTTCTTCATAGTCGCTTCCTATGTATTCAAAATAAGAAAATACGTAAGATTGAAATCGGAATATTGAATAATTCCTAATATTGCATTCCGAAATTTTCTTCAGTACATCTGGCCAAACATCGGCATGGAGCCTTTCATATTCCTCTATTTTTTCTTCTTTTAACTTCCCTATTTGACCAAATTTATTTATCCCCACTTTTTACTCCTTTTTAGAAAACGAATCAATCAATACAACGACAACAAGAATAATTCCCTTTACAACCCACTGCCAATATGTGTTAATTCCCATCAAAACCATGATATTAGAAATTACTTGAAGGAATAATGCTCCAACAACAATTCCTGCAATTCTTCCTTTCCCGCCTGTTAAAGAAGTTCCGCCAAGTACACAAATTGTCATGACATCAAATAAAAGTTCATCTCCTAATGATACATTTCCTGATTGTGTTCTGGATGTAAGCCCCAATGCACCAATCGCGGATAACACACCACATATTACAAATGCAAGAATCGAAATATATTTAACATTTAATCCAGATAATTTTGCTGCTTCTTTATTTCCGCCTACTGCAAAGAAGCTTCTTCCGGTTGCTGTATGGGCAGTGAAAAAATATAAAATGACTGCAACAATCAGCATAAGGATTACTGCAATTGGTATACCTGCAATTTTTCCTAAAGCCAGTTTTCCGAATGTTTCAGATAAACCAGAAATCGGTAATCCGTCTGAGTAAATATAGTTAATGCCTTTTAACATATTCATTACGACAAGTGTTGCAATAAAAGATGGCATTTTTCCGTATACTACCAGACATCCGTTTACAACTCCAATTAAAGCTGACATTAAAATCACCAATATGAATGCTACTCCAAGTGGTAATCCATTTTTTACAGAAAATCCTGCAAAAAAAATGGATACCATACCTATAGTTGACGAAATAGACATATCCATTTCACCAATCAATATTACAAAAAACTCTCCCATTGCAATAATTGCAACAAATGATGCCTGACGTAACACATTCATGATATTCGTTGTTGTTCTAAAATTTGCATTAAAACAGCATAGCGCAAATAATACAACAAACAAAAATACGATCATCCAATCACTTAATAACGCTTTTACACCACCGCTATATTTTTTTGACTTTACTTTGTAATCATTCATTCTGCGTTCACTCCTAACAAATTGTTTATGATAACTTCCTGAGTCTTTCTTTCACCTTCTACTTCATCTAAAATTTCTCCCTCATACATGACATATACTCGATTACACAGTCCAATAAGTTCTTCCATTTCTGGTGACACTAATATTACTGCCTTCTTTTGTTTTGTCAGTTCATGGATCAGATTATAAATTTCAAACTTAGCACCAATATCAATTCCTCTGGTTGGTTCGTCTAAAAGAAAAATTTCTGTATCTCGAAGCATCCATTTTGCAATTACAATCTTTTGTTGATTCCCTCCAGATAATTTTTTAACGTTTTGCCACAATGAATGATATGCTAAATTCATTTTTTCATTAATTTCATACGCAGCTTTCATTTCTGCTTTATGATCCTGAAATACTCCTGCTTTTCTAAAAAGTTTCATAGATGGTAAAACAGTATTATCTTTGATATCAAATTTCATAACCAATCCTAATGTCCGCCTTTCATCAGGAACTAATCCCATTCCTAGCTTAATAGCCTGCTGTGGTGATTTAATTTTCACTGGTTTTCCTTTGATCAATATTTCGCCATCCGTCACTTTATGATTTCCAAATATTGCCTGAACTAATTCCGTCTTTCCTGCCCCTAAAAGACCCGCCAGCCCTATAACTTCACCTTCCCTTACCTGAAGATTAATATTTCTAAAAGCTTTTGGCGCTGTCAAATTCCTTACTTCAAGAATTACATCACCAAATTCTTCATTGATAGGTGGATATACATTTTCCAGTTCTCTTCCGATAATCATTTTGACAAGACCATCATAATCAATATCTTTTACTTTTCCAGAATTGATATATTTGCCATCACATAATACGGTATAGGAATCACAACATTCAAACACTTCTTCTAATCGATGTGAAATGTAAATAATTCCAATGCCCTTTTCCTTAAGAACAGATATAATTCTAAAAATATTTTCAATATCTTTCTCCTGCAGCACAGCAGTCAATTCGTCAAAAATCAATATTTTAGGATCATCCAATAAGGCTTTTGCAAGTTGGATAATCTGCCGCTCTGCCGTTCTTAAATGTTTTACCGGAATGTTTAAATTAACATCACACTGCATGTACTCCAACAATTCTTTTGCTCTCTTATCTAATGCTTTCCAATTAATATGACCATGTTTTTTTTCATATCTTCCTACGAAAATATTTTCCACTCCCGTCATATCTCCCATCAAAGTAAACTCTTGATGTACAATTGCAACACCCCTTTTTTGGGATTCTCTGACGTTATATGCTGGGATCTTAATTTTTTCTCCTTTAATTACTAAATCACCTTTGGTCATTTGGTTTTCGCCTGTAATACACTTTGACAATGTGGATTTGCCCGCTCCATTTTCCCCTACCAAAGCATGACACTCCCCAGGCATTAGTGTAAAATTAACCTGATCTAATGCCTTTACACCAGGAAATTCCATAACGCCATCATGTATTTCCACTAAAGGAGTCATTTTTATTTTACCTTCTGCCATCATTTACTCCTTCCTATAACCATAACCACCCAAATGCTTCTACCCCAGAGCTGATAACCTCTTCATCTTTATCTTCTGGATGCCTCATATTATGTATAATTCTTTTTAATTCATGATACGGAAACATACAACTTCCCACACCCGTTTCTGTCACCGGATTAATGTCAAAAAACATTTCTTTTACGATATCAAAATCTTGCTCGTTGTAATATAAAATTTCATCAAGCAATTTTTCTTTCTTCTCTTCATCATCTTCCTTCTCATATGCCAATGCTGCCAACACCATATCGTAAATAACTGCATTTCTGCGTTCTGCATTTTCCAATTTATCAAAATGAGGCAGCCAAGGTCTTAATTTTTCATTCAAATACGCCTCTTTTTGTAACATCTTTATCTTACTTAAAATATTTTCATGATTCTGCTTTGCTTTCAAAATTGCTGGTATATCATCTTGTTGCATTTTATTTTTCTGGAATGGAAATGGTGTTGTATACAATGGAATCTGACTTTCATGTATAGTAACCATATTTTTCATAACATATAAAACAGTTTCTCCTAAATCTCCAAAATTCTGTTTACATGCCATATGGTAAAATTCCTCATTGTCCATCTGAGAGCCCCATCCATAATTACCGTGAGCAAACAAATGCATAAATAAACCATACCATTCAAACATAAAACCATTGATACCATGAACTCCCATTTTTACGCTTCCTCTATGCTGCCTGATATCAGTTTCAATGACCTGTTCATTTGTCTCATCTTCGTAACGGATCACATTGCTTTTAAATGTTCGATACAATCTTCCCATTGTAGAAGTAATTGAATTGGATTCTGTATCCCGTGCCCATATTCGATCTCTTCCAAATGCGTCACACCATTTTTCAAACTCACTCTCTGGTACATACAAACCTGGTGCCCAAAACAGCATGATATCCTCTGGCATTGAATCCACACATTCTTTTAAAAACATAGGATCTTTTTCAAGCGGAGGCTGTCTAAATGCCCTGATTCCAATGACCGCATCTTTATTGATATTTCTGACCTCGTCATAAATTTTTTTCAGCAGCCACATATTTGCTTTATGCTTTGCTTCTCCCGGACTATTTGAAATTGCATGCCATCTCTTTTTACAATCATCGCATTCACAAAACCAAAATCCCTCTTCACTTTCTTCTAATGTATATCCATCAAATCCAATCTTTGCAATCTCTTTCATAGATTCTACAATATACTCCACATTACCCGGATAACTTAAACAAAGCGAATCAAAATCATTCCTAAAATCGCTATCTTTTGGCGGTTTCATTCTTGCTTCCGGATGTTTGATCGTAAATCCTCCATTGTATGAATTCAAACCCACATAAGCAAAAATTTTCACTCCGTATCTATGAGATAATTCAATAAACTTCTGCAAAAATGGTTCCTCTAAATTAGGATGTGTATATCTTACTGTCAACCATCTTCTATTTTCGGCATTCCAAATTTTAATTGGCACATTTCGGAATACTGTCTCTGGATATTTTTTCATTTCAAATGGCCAATATCCATACATAACCAAATTAAACTGATTAATTTTATTGTCCAGACAAATATTCAAATATTGTTTCCACTCTTCAAATCCCCATAACTGACTATCAAATCCAAATCTTCCATATCCTGCATACCAGGAAAATGTCTGTGCAATAGCCCTCACTTCTAATGATGGCCAATCTGTAATGTGACATATCGGTAAAACAAATGAATCTTTACTCTTCTCCAACAATTGCTTCAAAGTAGTCATTCCATTCAAAAAACCAACTCTGTTTTCATAACGAAGTATCACATTTTCTTTGCTGATATTTATGTCATATCCTTGTTCTTGAAATAATTTTTTCTGATCCGAATCAATATTATCCAGAGAATCAACCAGCATTACTTCTAAAATATTTTCTTCCGTTTCATTTATTTTAACTTCTTGATAATTCCAAAAACGTTCTCTTGATAATGCAATCAGCTCTTCGGAAATTCCTTGTTCCGATTTTAGCCACAAATTTTTAAATTTCTTTGTTTTATTTCCATCTTCGTGTACAACTTTTGGTTCTGGTAGCAAATCAATCACACAACATCCCTCCATTATTCTAAGTAACTGGCGAGTCTGACTATATCGCCAGTTACTGTTTTCAACTCACTTTTAGCCGAGCCATTTCCAGTTCTTCCAATCATAATCTTTGATGTTTTCCTTTGTGATAACTTCTGGATCTGGCAAATCATATTTCTCTGGTAGTTCTTCCTTATCCATTAAAACTTTAATCATTGCATCTGTTGCCTGATATCCTAATACTACAGGATCCTGAAGAACTTCTCCCAACCATGCTTCATTTCCTTCTTCAAGCCATCCTAATACGTCTTTATCTCCAGCAATACCAATAAATTTAATTTCTTCTCTTCCCTGTGCGACTGCAGCATTATATGCTCCAACTACTTCTGCATCATTATGTCCACATACTACATCTATTACAGATTCTCTCTGGAGAACATTTTCCATTAATGTCTGAGCTGAATCCCTTGTTCCTGCTCCAGTATCTCCTTCTTCAATAATCTTTGCATTTGGATATGACTCTAATACAATTTCCTTAAAGCCATCAAATCTGTCCGAAGAAGCTTTTCCTGATGTTGGTCTTGAAATAAATAAACAAACGGGATCATCTTTTCCAAGAGTATCCAGATAAGCAACTGCTGTCTCTCCAGCCTTCCTGCCTAAAGCCTTCATGTCATGTCCTACAAACGTAGACCAAACTACATCACTTTCAGATGCCGGTTCTTGAACATAATCACCAACAATAACAGGAATTTCATTATTTACACATTCTTTCATTGTTGGGATAGCAGAAGAGGCATCCGCCGGAAAAAGAATAATACCATTACAACCTGCAACCTGCATATTATCCAGGTTTGTCAACATTGTCTGTACATCTGAATGGGAATCTTCAAAATCAAATTTGATTTCTACGCCTTTGTTTGCTGCATTTTCCTCTGCCCACTGATTACATCCATCTACAACTCCCTGGAACCATGGATACGCCGTTAATTCCATAATGGAAACTCCAATTTTAAATTTTTCCGCACCTGTCTTTTCATTCGTTGTTTCCTTCGAACTTTCTGAACTTCCACATCCCACAAGCCCCATAACCATTGCTCCTGCCAATAACATTGCAAGAAATCTTTTTTTCATCACTATCTTCCTCCTTTAATAATAATTTTCTTGCTTAATTTTATCTTCATTCTATCTATCATTTTCATTTAATTCAATATTTTAAGTTAAATTTTCTTTCTATTAAATTTAAACGTTTAAATTTAATAACATTTGTTTACATCTAATTTACTTTTTCATACTTTTGTGGTATGTTGAAAAAAAGTCAATTCATGTTTTTTTAATTTAAGGAAGGAGGCACGATTATGGCGACTCTCAAAGATGTTGCAAATCTAGCTGGTGTTTCTATCGCTACCGTTTCAAACTATTTAAATAATACCAAACCTGTCAGCAAAGAAATTTCTAAAAAAATACAAGATGCCGTTAATGAACTTCACTATTCCATTAATCAAAATGCCAAAAATTTGAAATCTAAAACAAATACAGATATTGGTGTGATTTTACCTAGTTTGAATGATAGTTATTACGTGCAGCTCTTCCAAGGAATCAAATCATATTTCCAGAATACAAATTACTATTTAAATCTTGACTTCTCTGAAAATATACCTGAATCCGAAAAAAACATTGTCCATAATTTGTTGAAGAAACAAGTATGTGGACTGATTTTAGTTTCTTGTCAACCTATGAATTGGAAGTTCTATTATGATAATTTTACATCTAAGAATATTCCACTTGTTTTAATTGATAGAAATATTCACAGTCTGGATGCTAATTTTGTTTCTTTCAATAATAGAATTCTTTTAAGAAACATGATCGAATCCCTATTACAATCTGGTTTTACTGATATCTATCTCATGTCAGGTCCAGAAAGTTATGGCTGTGAATTTGAATGCATACGTGGATTTTGTGATGCCTTTAAAAACTATAATTTGTCACCACCTGCATACGCCTTTTTTCAAACAGATATGAGTAAAGAAGATGCTTTCAGAAAAACCATTCATCTTCTCCGATCAAGAATTCCACAAGCGATTGTTGCAACTTCCGAATCATTAGCCGCCGGAATTATTGAAGGTATAAAAATTTTAGGATATACAACCAACGATATTCCTGTTTTCACTTTAGGTGAGGAGCATTGGAATCTTCATACACACTCCTTTTCCTCTGCCTCTACGGTGCGCCCGGCAATGAAACTCGGTCAGTTGGCCTCTAAACTTCTGTTAGAGCAACTCCAGTCACCTCTAACAAAAGAAACTGAAAAAATTATTTTAAGTGGGGGAAAATTTTATAATTATAACTCATGTGATAAATCACACGTTATTAAAAAAGAAAAAAAAGAATTTAAAGAAACAATTCGTGTTTTAATGCTTGATACGTCTCAAGTTCATTCTCTGCTGGGTTTATTAAAAAACTTTGAAAACAAAACAGATATTCATGCAGATGTAACGATTCTTCCACATCATCGTTTATATGAAACTATTGTAGAAAAATACCGTTCAAACAACGAACAGCCTTATGACGTATTTATGTATGATATTCCCTGGCTTCCTTCCCTTGCCTCTGAGCAGATATTAGAAGATATCACTACTAAATTTCATTCCATTAACCCTGATATCTTTCTTCCGAATTGTTTGAAGTATTACAGCATTTTTAACGGTCGCTATTACGGCATTCCTTTTATGTATGCTCCACAAATTTTTTATTACCGAAAAGATTTATTTGAAAACACGGCATTAAAAAATGATTATGAAAGAGAAAATAATATTTCACTTCGTCCACCCAGTACTTTGAAAGAATTTAATACAATTGCCGATTTCTTTACAAACAAGACCACTGCAATTTCATATGGAATTTCCATACCTACTGCCTATAGCGAATGCCTAACTCCTGAAATATATATGCGTCTCAGATCATATGGCGGCAGTCTTTTCAATCGACATGGAAATGTCTGTTTAGACTCCGATCATTCCTTAAAAGCATATATTAATTTTGTTAAATCTATAAAAAATGCAAAACCCGATTACAGAACAGCTACAGATATCAGTGTTGTCGATGATTTTCTAAAGGGAGAAACCGCAATGCTTATTTCATATCCATCATTTTTATCTGATGTTACTGACCTGAGAAAAAATAGTATTGTGGGCTCAATAGGCTATCACTTAATTCCTGGTCATTCTCCTTTGCTTGGTGGTTGGGGACTTGGTATCAATAGTCACTCTGATAAAAAACAAGAAGCTTTTGAATTTCTCAAATGGACTTGCGATGAGCAAATTACAAACTATTCCTCTTTATTAGGTGGGCTTTCTGCGCTAAATAGCACCTACACCAATGATGAATTAACAGAGTTGTATCCTTGGCTTCCTTTATATCATTCTATTTATAAATATACCAAGCCTACAATTCCTCCCAAACTATCTAATAACAAGGTCATCCCTCAATACGAAATTGATGCTGTTGTCTGTGACTGGATATATAAATTGTTAGATTCTGAAATTGATGTTCAACAAGCTATTACCAATACACATTTAGAATTAGAATCTCTTCGAAATACATATCTTAATGATGAAAGATAAAAGAAACTCAAAAATGGAGCACCTCATTTTAAATGACATGCCCCATTTTTGAGTAATAGTTCTTTTCATCCCACTTGACATTCCCCGAGAAACTCATCAAAATAAAAATAACAAAATTTATGACAATGATAAGGAGCGTACTATTTTCATGGATTTTTATACCGCCAAAACCCAATTCAACAATTATTTAAAAGACTACGACTGCCACAATGACAAAATTCGTCTAAAAATCGTACATACCTACGGTGTTGTCAAAGAAAGTGCCGATATTGCCGCCCGTATGAAATTATCTGAGGAAGATACGTCCCTCGCCAAGATGATCGCACTGCTGCATGATATCGGACGTTTTGAACAGTTGAAGCAATTTGACAGTTTTCTCCCTGACACGATGGATCACGCAGCTTACGGAGTCAAAATTCTGTTCGACAATGCGCCTCATCAAAATCTGATCCGTAACTTTATTCCAGAATCAGATTTTGACGAAATCATCCGTATTTCCATTGCCAAACACAGTGATTTTAAGCTGGATGGAATTTCCGATGCACGTACTTTACTTCATGCAAAGATCATCCGGGATGCCGATAAACTGGACAACTGCCGTGTAAAACTGGAAGACAGACTGGAAACTTTTATGGATACTTCCGCAGAGGAAACAGGCGCCTCTGCGATTTCTCCAAAAGTAAGAGATTCTATTTTACGTCATGAATGTATCCTGTCCTCTGACCGGGTAACACCGATGGATTACTGGATTTCTTATCTTGCTTATTTTTATGATATTAACTTCCGGGAAAGTCTGGATATCATCGAAGAGCAAAACTATATTCCCAAAATCATTGCCAGGATCCCTTATACCAATCCGGAGACAAAAGAAGTGATGAAACGCGTGGAAGAAGAATTGATCGAGTATGCCCGGATCGGACTTATCTCTTCCTGTCCATAATCTTACAATACACCATCCCGGCCAGCGTACTCACTGTTGTCGCCACAATCCCCGCACCTACAATTGCCGCCGGATTCACACTTCCATACTGACTCCGGTAGGCGATCACATTGATCGGGATCAACTGCAGCGAAGAGATATTCATGATCAGAAATGTGCACATTTCATTGGATGCCACGCCGGGCTTTCTTGCCTTTCCCGGCGCTCTTTTCATCCTTCTTTCCTGTTCTAATTCGGCCAGTGCCTGCATTCCCTGAAGTCCGGCAGGCGTTGCCGCCCAGCCCAGCCCCAGAAAATTTGCAATAAAGTTTGTTGTAATATACTGATTCGCCTGATGCTCTTTCGGAATATCAGGAAACAAAAATCGGATCAGCGGTCTCATTTTTTTCGATGCCATCTCAATAATTCCCGCCCGGGACGCAATTTCCATGATTCCCATCCAGAATGCCATCACTCCCACCATTGTAATACACAAGGTTACTGCATCTTTTGCAGAATCCAGAGCTGCATTCGTGATATCGGGCATTTTTCCGGTGAATGCACCATATATGATTCCGATTATAATCATTCCTGCCCACAGATAATTCAACATCTTTTATTTTTCTCCCTGCCACATATATTTTTCTACCAGTTCAAACGGTGCCGGTCCTACATCCAGTACTGCCTTATGAAATTCTTTCTGGGAAAAATCCTCGCCCTTTTTTTCGACCCATTTTTTCTTTAATTCCAGAAATTCTACATAGCCGATATAATACTTCAGATAATTTCCCGGAGATCCAATGATCAGATCATAAATCTGATTCACTATCTCCGCACTTCCGACTCCATATTCTTTGAAAAATTTTACAGTATCCATCCGATTCCACCCATCATAATGAATGCCCATATCTGCCAGCGCATACAATGCCAGCAAAATGGAACTGTTTTTCTGAAGTAGAACCGCCTGCTCCCTGGTAAGCGAATCTGCCAGATAGTAGGAACCCATTTCCGCATACGTTGCCCAGCCTTCCACATATCCGCCAAAATTGAAAATACTGCGCAGTGGATCCGGCTTTGTCGATGCGTAATAAACCGTCTGATACAGATGCCCCGGATACCCCTCATGAGCCAGTGTTGTATACAGTGTCAGCTTATTACCCATCTGGGCCTGGTTGACATAGATGACATTTTCTTCTGTGTCATCCAGTGCCGGTATCATATAGAATGCCGGACTTAGATGTGCTTCCATGGCTTTTGGCACATATTTTACTTCTACACTCGTCTGGGGAAGTTTTGGGAACGTCTTCTGAATATCCAGACTCAGGCTGTTTAATATTTCTTTTGGATCGGTAGATTCCATCACTGCTGTTTCCTTTGCCTGTTCTGCTGTCAGTCCGATCACAGCTTTCATTGCCGCCAGATCATCTTTCATTTGATTCTTTGTCAGTTTCTGTAATTGAGGAACTGTTCTTGCAGATCCTGTGGACGCCTGCACTGTCAGCTCATAATATTCTTTTCCGTTTGGCAGATAACAGAGTCCTTCTTCGTTCTTACTGGAATCTTTCAACTCCACCACGGTTTTAATCAGCTGCTGATAGGCCGGCAACACATAGGTCTGCAGCATATATGCATTTTTCTGGATATAATCACTTTTCTCCGATTCGGACAGATCTGTAAGCTTCTGGATCCGATCAACAAACGTGGAAATCAGATAGTTGGAGTCTCCCATATCAATGAATGCCTGACACTGTTCAATTACGGTGTCCGCCGTATAGCTTGCCATAAAAAGCCCTTTTTGTGCCTTTTCCTGTTCAAATGCGATCAGGGAATTAAAATAATCGGGTGTTGTTTTCATCAACTCCAGATAAGCATCCACATCTTCTTTACTTTGAAACTGATATTCTGACAACAGTACCGGAATCTGTGTCTGCACACCGCTGACTGTCCCCATGGGCTCTTCATACAGCAGATAGTCACTTTCTTTTTTAGATAACTCCAGATAATAATCCAACACATCATATGTAAGCCTGTTTTCCCTTGATAATTTCCGATAGGAAAATCGTTTCAATGCCGCCTGTGTATTTTCCGTGGAAATTTTTCGGGTTCCTTTATCCGTATTAAAATATCCGAATGTAACCGGGGAATCCTGAATCCCATACTGACCGGGGTCTTTGAGTGTATAATGCAGACTGACCGTATTTGACGCCACTTCCTGACAAAATAAGGTTTCGGTAAATTTTCTGAACTTTTTATTCTGGATTTCTGAAGACTGCCCGTGACATCCGGACAATATCACAGACAACAGCAAGGTAAGAACAAGAATGATCGAGATGACTTGCTTTTTTGTGCTCTTTCGCAAACGATCTGACATGGCAAACTCCCAAAATCGATTTTGTTTTATCTTATGAGTTCTTGAGGGATGTTATTCTCTGAAACCGCATATAGATTTAAAAATCTGATTTTATTTTGGAGTCAGCCATGAATCTTTTTCTCTACCTCACCAATTTTATTGTCCCGTTTCTGATCCTTGCCATCATCGTCTATGGACTTCTGATGAAGATCAACGTCTATGAACATTTCATCAAAGGTGCCCGAAACGGATTTTTAACCGTTCTCAAGATCATGCCCACACTCATCGGACTTATGGTGGCAGTGGGTATTCTCCGCGCTTCCGGGTTTCTGGAGATGATTTCCTCCTGTATCGGGCAGTTTACTGCTGCCATTGGATTTCCCGGAGAACTGGTTCCTCTTACGGTTGTCAAAATGTTCTCTTCCTCAGCCGCTACCGGACTTCTTCTGGATCTCTATAAAGAGTTTGGTACGGATTCTCTGATCGGACTGATCGCATCCATTTCCATGTCCTGTACAGAGACCATCTTTTATACTATGAGTGTCTATTTCATGACCGCAAAGATCAAAAACTCCCGCTACACACTGACTGGAGCGCTGATTGCCACCTTCGCCGGACTTGCAGCCAGCGTGGTCCTTGCTCAATTCATGCTGCAATAGATTGTTTTGCAGGTTTGAATATGATACACTGATGTTAGACATAAGGAGGTGTTCTGATGGCGAGTATTACTCTTGAAAATCTGAACAAGACATATCCCAACGGATTTGTATCTGTCAAAAATCTTTCTTTGCATATAGAAGACGGAGAGTTTGTTACCTTTTTCGGACCAAGCGGCTGCGGAAAATCCACCATACTTCGCATGATCGGTGGTATGGAGGATATTACATCCGGTGAAATCTATCTCGGAAAAGATCTGCTCAACGATATTCTGCCCCGTGACCGTAGTCTTGCCATGGCGTTTCAGAATTATCAGCTCTATTCTCACTTAAACGTGTATGACAATATCGCGCTTGGACTGCGCCTTCGCAATCTTCCGCGGCAGATTATTGACAGCCGTGTGAAAATGGCAGCACATTTTTTCAATATCACGGACATTCTTGAGAAAAAGATCCGGGTGATCAATGAGGCGCAGAAACAACGCGTTGCACTTGGACGTGCTGTTGTATGCAAACCAAAAGTCCTTCTGGTCGATGAAGATTTTGCCCGACAGAACGAATATCGCAGAAAAGAAATGATGCGTGATATCCGGCGCATCAACAAAGAGCTTGGCATTACAGTCCTCTATGTAACTAACAAGCGGGGAGAAACTGAGATTGCAGGACAAAAAGTAATCTCCATGAGAGACGGAGAGGTTGTGGATATCAAAAAAATCTGAATCACATAAGCTCATCGTACAAAAAAGGAACACAGAAATCTTTCACTGATCTCCGTGTTCCTTTTTTATTTTCTGCTTTCCAGATATTGATAAATATCCCTCTTAGACACTCCCCTGTCCTTTGCGACAGCTTTCATTGCTGATTTCTTATCCATTCCCTGTTTTGTGTATACTTCCATGTGATCTTCAATGGTCATTTCTTCCCACTGTTTTCTCTCCTCTTCCCGGGCTTCTTCCCGGCTCTTCCCCTCGATCACCAGAACACATTCCCCTTTTGGAGGATTTGCCTCATAATGAGCCACTGCTTCTTCCAAAGTCACTGCAAGAGCTGTCTCATGACGTTTTGTCAACTCCCGGCATACGGTAATCTTCCGGTTTCCAAGCCGCTCCAGAAACAATTTCAGAGTCTTTACAAGACGATGAGGTGCTTCATATACGATCATAGTCCTCGTTTCAGTCTCCATCTCCTTTAAAATCTGTTCCCGTTCTTTTTTATCTGATGGCAAAAATGCTTCAAATGCAAATCGTCTGGTAGACAGCCCGGAAATTGTCAGTGCCGTAATACAGGCTGCTGCCCCCGGAAGAGATGTTACCGGAATTCCGGATTCATAGCACATCTTCACAAGTTCCTCTCCGGGATCCGAAATTCCGGGCGTCCCGGCATCTGTGATCAAAGCGATATTCTGTCCTTCCAACAGCTTTTCTACCAGCTTTCTTCCTTTTTCGTATTTATTGTATTCGTGATAACTGGTCATTGGTGTCTGTATCTCAAAATGATTTAACAGCTTGATACTGTTTCTTGTATCCTCCGCTGCGATCAGATCCACTTCTTTGAGTGTACGGATCACACGAAAAGTCATATCCTCCAGATTTCCGATTGGAGTTGCACACAAATATAACGTTCCTGTCATGCTGTTTCCTTTCTCTCACCCTCACCGGGTATACATAATTATAGGCGGTTCGATCGTTACCCTCGGTTTTCCGCCTCGAAGACCTTCAATCAGCACCATCGTAGGTTCCTTATCAATATAAGGATGCACAAATCGGATCCTCTTCGGTTCGATCTTATATTCACTCATCTTCGTCAGAATCTCTCCCAGACGAAACGGTTTATGTATCATATAAAACCGTCCTTTCCCGTCCGCAAGTAATTGTTTGCTCTCTCGTAAAATATCATCCAGAGTACATAAAATCTCATGCCGCGCGATCGCTTTGGCATCTCCCGGATTCTGCAGACCATGCTGGTTCAGCATATACGGTGGATTGGTCACGATCACATCAAAAAAAGTCGGCTTGAATAACGCTGCCGCCTCTTTGATATCTCCCTGCACAATCTCAATTTTTTCCTGCAGATGATTCCACTCTATACTTCTTCGCGCCATATCAGCACTTTCTTTTTGAATCTCAAGTCCGATAAAATGCTCTCCTCTGGTCTTTGCGGACAATAAAATCGGTAAGATCCCAGTTCCGGTTCCCAGATCCAGAACCTTCTCCCCCGGTTTGACCCTGGCAAAATCAGAAAGCATCACCGCATCAATCCCAAAACAAAATCGTTCCGGATCCTGGATGATCTGAAGCCCATTAAGCTGCAGATCATCCAGACGCTCTCCGGATTTTAAATTATTTGTCATCTAATCTTGACGCTCCTTCTCCCTTTTCCAGTTCCGCGAGCTTGCGCATCTCTTCTTTTGAGACCTTCGCTTTTCGCTTACGCGGACGGAATTTTAATTCTTCCGCCTGATATTCCCTGATTTCTTTTTCATCGTTTTCCAGATTTACAACTACTTTCACCAGTTTTCTCAGAACACTTAAGGAATGGACCGTTCCTGTCAATCCATCTGAAGTCGTAACCGTATCTCCTACTGACGGAAGCTGGCTGTTTAATTCTTCATAAGTCTCTTCCTCGTTCGTCAGACAACACATCAGCCTTCCGCACACTCCGGAGATCTTGGTCGGATTCAGGGACAGATTCTGCTCTTTTGCCATCTTAATGGAAACTGCAGCAAACTCGGACAAATACGTGTGACAGCATAATGGTCTTCCGCAGATTCCGATTCCGCCCCGGATCTTCGTCTCATCTCTTACACCGATCTGACGCAGCTCGATCCGAATGCGAAATACTGCTGCCAGATCTTTTACCAGCTCACGGAAATCGATACGCCCGTCTGCTGTGAAATAAAACAGCACTTTATTGTTGTCAAATGTATATTCCGCATCGATCAGTTTCATCTCCAGACCATGCTTTCTGATCTTTTCCAGACAAATCTGAAATGCTTCCTTTTCTTTTTCTCTATTTTTCTCTTCTGTCTTCTGATCCTGCTCTGTGGCGATCCGAATGACAGACTTCAGCGGCTGTATCACCTCTTGATCTTTTACTTTTCTGGTTCCGATCACAACCTTTCCATACTCTACACCGCGCGCAGTCTCCACAATCACGTGGTCTCCCTGTTTGATCTCAAACTTTCCCGGTGAAAAATAGTAGATTTTTCCGGCTGTCCGAAACCTTACTCCAATCACTTTTGTCATTCTATCAGTTCTCCTTTATTGTCAATAAAAGCAATTCCATCGTCAGTTCAAAATTGACATTTGCTTTTAGTCTGGCCTTTGCCTTTTCAATTCCGTCCAGAATATTCTCGATTCCCTCGTAAGAGCTCTTGCTTGCCCGGTCCTTGATAAATCTGAGCTGATCAGAAAATACGACCTGATCCACATTCTTTGTGGCTTTATAGATCAGCACATCCCGATACCATACCGAGATCACATCCAGATAGTCTGTGATATTCATCTTATAAGAAACCACTCGTTTTACGGCTGCCTCCAGCGCATCCACATCCATGTCATTAATCTCACGCAGCAGATGAACTGCCTCTTCCTTGATCTCATTAAAATGCTCTGATGTCGCAAGCATGATCGCACGTCCCATATTTCCCTGCGCAAACGCCACGCACACATCTGCTTTATAATCCGGAATCTCCATCTGTTCCATCAGATATTTTTTGATCAGCTGATCTTTGATATTTCTCAGCTTCAGCATTACACATCTGGAACGAATCGTGGGAAGAAGAATCTCCGCATTCTCTGTCAAAAGCAGGATCACCGCATAAGCCGGCGGCTCCTCGATCGTCTTCAACAGCGCATTCTGCGCCTGTACACTCATCATATCTGCATCTGGTACAATATAGATCTTATATTTGCTGCTGTATGGCTTGATCACAATATCATTGTTGATCTGCTCTCTGATGTCATCAATACTGATCGTATTTGGTTTTTCGTGTGTCACCCTGATAATATCCGGCTGATTATTAGATGCTGCCTGTTTGCAGGACTGGCACTTTCCGCATGCGTCTCCGTCTTCATCCCGGTTCTGACACTGCAGGCTCATAGCGAACAAATTTGCCAGAAGTCGTTTTCCGGAACCTTTTTCCCCATTCAAAATATATGCATGGGAAACCTTATCTGTTTTTACCGCATTTTCAATATACTGTATTATATTTTTGTGTCCAACCACGTCTTTAAAACTGCTCATATCATCACCTGCTGTCTTTTCTTGAATTCCTTCTGGTTACTGTTTCAGTATAGCATAATTTTGATGTAAGATATACCCAGATTCCTGCAATTGCACAAAAAAAACAGCAGAAGTCTCCTTCCGCCGTCTTTCTTATATTCTGATCCCGGTGTCACCGTCAAACAAGTGCAGTTTATCATTTCTGAGACAAAAAGAAATCCTGTCTCCCCGTCTATATGGTGTGTCTGCATTTGTCCTCAATGCCACATCCTTCCCTTCGTATGTAAAATAAAGATAGGTTTCTGCACCGAGCATTTCATACACCAGAACCTCATGCTCTGTTCCTTCCTCTGTAAGTACCAGATCTTCCGGACGCACACCTACTGTGATCACCTCACCCATATATCCCTTTCGGAAAACTCTTTCGGCATCTTCTTCTGTCAGATTGACCGCAAAATCTCCAATCTGAAGATAGGTTCCATATTCTCCGCCTCTGCAGCATTTCCCCTGAAAGAAATTCATAGGCGGCATTCCGATAAAACCTGCCACAAATGTATTTGCCGGACAGTTGTAAAGTTCTTCCGGTGATGCGACTTGCTGAATCACTCCGTCTTTCATCACTACAATCTTTGTTCCAAGTGTCATCGCCTCTGTCTGATCATGCGTCACATAAATAAACGTCGTTTTCAGCTTCTGGTACAACCTCAGTATCTCCGCCCTCATCTGTGTTCTTAATTTTGCATCCAGATTGGACAATGGCTCATCCATCAGGAAAATTCTTGGATTCCGTACAATTGCACGTCCCATTGCCACTCTCTGCTTCTGCCCGCCCGAAAGTTCTCCCGGCTTTCTGTCCAGAACCCCTTCGAGTCCAAGAATCTTTGCCGCTTCCTCCACCTTCTGTCTGCGTTCTTTTTTCGGTACCTTTTTCAGCCGGAGGCTATATGCCATATTCTCAAATACGGTCATATGCGGGTACAGTGCATAATTCTGAAACACCATTGCAATATCTCTGTCGCATGACTGTACCTGATTCATCATTTTTCCATCGATCAGAAGCTCCCCGTCGGATATTTCCTCCAATCCTGCGATCATCCGCAGCGTTGTCGATTTTCCACATCCGGAAGGACCTACGAAAATCACAAACTCCTGATCCTTGATCTTAAGATTAAAATCCTGTACCGCAACTACTTTGTCTTCATATTTTTTATATACATGTTTCAACTGAATCTCAGCCACAGCAATGCCTCCTTAATATCTATATCTGTTCCAATAATTGCGGAAGTTCTCCCACAGAATTTAATATATAATCTGCTTCCCCGCAAAAATCTGCTTCCTGACTCACTCCGCTTAAAACACCAATGGCAACTCCCCCGTTTTCTCTTGCAAAACGAATGTCATTATATGTATCTCCAACCACTGCGATTTCCTGCGGCTTCAGTCCGAATTTTTTCTGAAATTCCAGAAACATATCTGCTTCCGGTTTCGGGCGCAGGACACCATCATCCGCTCCCACATAATCAAATTTTTCCAGTACCTCCAGCCGTTTCAGACAGTTTTTTGCAGACGGCACAGTATCTGCTGTTGCAAGTCCGATCCAAATGTTTCTCTGTTTCAGCGAATCAAGGACTGCTTTAATGTCCGCTGTTTCCACATACTGTGCCTGACTTTCCGTCACATATTCAGCAAACAGCCGCTCCAGCTGCATCCTCACTTTTCGGCTGTCCAGATAAATCTGCTCCCTTGAAAGTTCATCCGTAATATCCAGAGCAATTTCTGAATAGGACTTATACGCAAGCCCGCCATAAGGATCGATTTCTCCATTCTCGATTCCCATCGCATAAAACACACGTTCCTTTACTTCCTCTGAAAGCTCATTTTCTTTTAAAAACTGTATTACGACCGCTTTTGCCGCACCCAGCCATAAGGAAAAAAAGTCAATCAGAGTTCCATCTTTATCAAATAAAATTCCTTTAATCATCTGCTAAACCTTCTGTCTCTCCTTTGATTTCTCCGAAAGTTGTCCTCTCCGGATCTTTCTTTCCTCGAAATACCGGGTTTACATATCCAAGAAATTCTTTTTTCTTTGTTCTGACTTCCAGTCTGATCCACTGCCAGGAGGTACGTTCCAGAATCAAGTTTGTCTCTACATGATATCTTCCGGTTTCAGACGAACTGACCGGCAGCTCCACATAATTTCCATTCATCACAAGAAATGCTTCCGGTTCTTCTGTCAGTCCCAAAATTTCCGCCCGATATGTAATCTCACACTTCTTTGCAGTGATCTCATCTCCCGGAAGACAGTCCTGACCATCCACCTTGATTTTTGGCTCTATTTTGCAGAATCTGGTCACACACAGATGTCCCTGCCTTACTGCATTCATCAGATTTTTCGGACTTAATCCGTCACAAAATACCCATGTTGCGGGATCTCCCACCGCAGACGGAAGGCTTGCCCCGTCATAAAATTCATCCTCCAGATTGTGAGAATCACTTCCTCCCACTCCGAACACACGAATTCCTTCATTCCATACTTGATCCAAAAAACGAATTGCCATATCATTAGATCCCGGCCCATCCGGATATGTCGGATCATTGATGATTTCTATACAGTTGATATCCCGCAGATCTGTATTTTCAAACTGCCACTTCCAGATGGTCAGAAACGGATGATTGATACTGCGAATCCATCCTTTTTGTTTTGCTTGTGCTATCGTCTGGTCCATATACATATCTATGATCTCATCTCCGTTATGCTTCACGATCTCCAGAATTTTCTCCGGCATTTCCGTAATTCCAAACAGATTCATGTGTCCTTTATCTGTCGTTACCTCAATTCCGGGAAGCACACAGAGTGAAGTCTTACACCAGCCGGTATGCATCAGATTATGTTCTGTCGGCACATAAAAATCCAAACCGCTTTCCTCTGCTCTTTCAGAAGCATGACCGATCGTCTCTTTTCCGTCAGACAACCTCGTATGCGTATGAAAATCACCCTTATACCATCCGGATTCCGGACAAAATACGTTCTCCCAACGATAGCTTTTTTCCGAGATATGAAGTCCGTTTTCCACCCAGCATTCTCCGCCGATCGGATCAGAAACCTCATCTTTCCGGTCCGAAACTGTCAGTACAATTTCTCCGGTTTGTTCTCCCAGCTTCTGCGCAACATATTCTGTAAAAATGCCGATTCCGATTTTCCATGTTCCGGGATAAATCTCTCCCGGAACACCTCCTATCGTTGTATCCTTTGTGCTTTTTCCGATTCCCGGGTTCTGCTGCCCATATCCCAGCAGCTTCTGAAACCGAATTTCTTTTTTGGGATCTTCCAGAAACAAGAATGCCATATACTGAAATTCTTCGGGCATTTCTATCATCATCTGAATGTGTTCTGTTCCTTCCGGAATTTCAATCCATTTTTCCTGAATATTTTTTTCTTCTTTTCCGATTTTAAATCTAATCTGATCTCTCATTTTATAATGCATCCAATGCTTCCTGTGCTGTTTTCTGTGCTTCATCCAGAGCTTCCTGTGCAGGTACGTTTTCCAACTCTACCTTATCCGCTGCAATTGACAGGGCATCCAGAATCTTTCCTCCTGTCGGATCCTGAAGAGCCGGTGTTCCGTGAGATGCCTGCTGAAGCGGAACCAGTGCCTGAGGATTTTCTTCTGCATAAGACTTAAACTCTTCTACTTCCTGTGTAGACTCACGTACTGCCACATATCCTGTGCCCATGGACCATTTTGCCTGATTTTCCGGAGTTGTAAAATATTTCATAAACTCATAAACACCTTCTTTTTCTTCATCAGAAGAATTCTGAAGCATCACAAGCTGCAGTGCATCTGCCGTTGGTGCTGAAGAGTTGTCGTTAAATCCAGGCTGTTCCATTGCTCCCACAATGCTAAAGTCCAAATCTGCCTGATCTCCGGAAGAACCTGTATAACCGCCTGCTTTATTCTGCAGAACGTCGTCAATCGTCGTGTACCAGTATTCCCAGCCCTGTCCGCCGGAATTTACTTTCATGATCTTGTCATCGTGAATCCATGTACGGAAGCTCTCCCATACTTCTACCCATTCGTCTGAATTGATCATCACTTTTTTCCCATCCTCACTCAGAAGAGAGGCTCCGTTGCTGAGTGCTGCATCAATCAGATTTCCTGAGCCCCACATTGGCTCCCAGCCCACAAAGGAACCATCAGAAGCTGTCATTTTCTCTGCTGCCGCTGCAAGATCCTGCCAGGTCTTGATCGTTGCCGGGTCAATTCCCGCTTTTTCAAATGCCGCTTTATTGTAGTACATCACCTGTGTTGTACCATATGCAGGCAGTGCAAACAATTTTCCGTTCTCATACTCCCCCTGCTCATAAAATACCGGCAGATAATCATCTTTTTCAAAGGAATCATCTTTTTCTACATACTCATTGATGTCTGCAACCAGATTTTTTTCAGAAAGATTTCTGGATTTATCTGTATCCAGAAGTGCCATGTCCGGAGCTTTCTTTCCTGCGATTCCTGCCTGCAGTTTTTCATAAGTCTCTGTATAATCCGCCTGCGTTGTTGTCTTAACTTCATATTTGTCCTGAGACTCATTGAATGCATCTACAATGTCCTGAAATACATTGACTGCTGTTTTTCCCCCGGAATACCAGAGATCCAACTGAATTTTTCCATCTGCTGTCTTTGTCGTTTCTGCAGCCTTTGCATTGTTTCCACATCCTGTCACCAGGGACATTCCAAGTACACAAACTAATAATGCTGATACAATTCTCTTTTTCATTTTCTTTTTTCTCCTTCATGCATCGTATATCGTTTTTTCTTTGCTTTCTTTATGTAAAAAAGGAATTATCCTTTCATACCCGTATCTCCGCCGATTCCATTGATAAACCACTTTTGCGTAAATGCAAACAGAATCAGAAGCGGCAGTACGATCAATGTACTTCCTGCCATGACCAGGGGCCATTCTGTTCCATAAGCACCGCCTTCTATAAAGAATTTTCTCAATCCCTGTGACACCATCATCTTCTCATCCGCATCTGTGATCAGAGAAGGCCACATATAACTGTTGTAGCAGGTAATAAAGTTCATCAGTCCAAATGTGATGAACGAAGATTTTGTCATCGGACACACGACCCGCCACAGAATCTTCCAGGAGCTTGCCCCGTCGATTCTCGCTGCCTCGATCAGTCCCATTGGAACCTGCATGAATGCCTGTCGAAGCAGAAAGATTCCGAAAATGCTGACACAGTTGGAAATGATCAGCCCTGTAAACGTGTTCAGCAGATTCCAGTTTGCCAGAATAATATAGCTCGGAATATATGTTGCTGCTGTCGGAAGCATATAAGTTCCCATGATGACTGCAAACAACGCTTTCTTGCCTTTAAAATTCATAAAAACAATCGCATAGGCGATCATCGCACCTGTTACGATCTGCAGCGCCAGCGTGATCACTGATACAAACAAACTGTTGCCGACATATCGAAGAAGCGGTGATTCAAAAATGACCTGGTAAAAGTTATGCCACTGGAATTCTGCCGGAAAAAATGAACTGACATCCATAATCTCCGCCTTTGTTTTCAGTGCACTTAAAATCATCCATACAAACGGAAAGATTGTGAAAATACTGAAGATCAGTAAAATCATTCCTTTTCCGAGTTTTTCGATTCCTGTTCTTATCTTCATAATCTGTCCTTCTTTCTAATAATGCACCCATTTTTTCGATGCACCGAACTGTACTGCCGATAATACTACGGTGATTATAATCATCACAATCGCCACCGCAGTTGCCTGTCCCATGTTAAACTCTTCAAACCCAAGCTGATAATACATATACAGCAAGGTTCTTGTGCTTCCGGACGGACCTCCCTGAGTCAGGATCTGGATCTGATCATATGCCTGCAGTGAAGTTACCATCGTAATAATTACCAGGAAAAACGTAGTCGGAGAAATACACGGAATCGTAACATCCCGGAATCTCTGCCACCTTTTTGCTCCATCCAGCCCGCTTGCCTCGTACAACTCTTTCGGAACCTTTTCCAATGCGGAAAGATAAAAGATCATCGCATATCCCAGACTCTTCCACACAGTCACAATGATCACAGCGAGCATTGCTGTGTCTGAACTTTTAATCCACTGTAATTCGGGGAGATGCAGAAATCTCATTACCGTATTTGCAATTCCCGTATTCGGATCGTAGATCCAGGTCCATACGATCGACACTGCAACAGTCGGCGTGATCCATGGCGAAAACAAAATAAATTTGATGATCCCGCTTCCTTTAAATGCTTTCTGCATCAAAAGAGCCAGCATCAGACCAAGTACGATCGTCGGAATCAGAGTTCCCAATGTAAACACAACTGTGTTCCAAAGTGCATCGTAAAATCTGGCATCCTGAAACAACGAAATAAAATTATCAAAAAATACAAAATTGTAGTCCGGAGTCATATAATCCCAGTCTGTGAAACTAATATAGACAGATCGCAGGATCGGATAAATCCAAAATACGATCAGAGGAATGAATGCCGGCAGAACAAAAAGAGTCACACTGCCCAGTTGCCTGAATTTTACTTTATTCTTCATTTTTTCTATCCTTTCTTATCAACCCGTAAATCCCTGTCATAATTCCTGCCGTTACCGGGAGCGCCAGCCAGATTCCTCTGATATCCCAGACAGCCGGAAGCAAAAACAGACAGATTGGCGAAACTGCCAGGCTTTCTATATAAGTCATAAACACCGCTTTTTTCGTCTGCATGACTGCATTGAGGCAGGATACATTCAATTTTGCCGTTCCCGTTAACAGAAATGCAAATGAACTGATCAGCATCCCCGAAGAAAAATACTGCTTTGACTCTGCTGACAGACCAAACCATCCTCCAATATACGGAATCATACAGATCGTCACTGCTGCCGCCGTGATTCCTAAGATGATTTCTGCGGTGTAAGCGATTTTTTTTACTGCTCTTACCTCTGTCTCCTTTTTCGCACCATGATAAAAACTAATCAGAGGCTGTACACCTTCTCCGATTCCCGTCAGAAAATACTGAACCGGGAATGCAATATAAGAAATAGCCGCATAACACGCCACCGCTGCATTTCCGCCATAACGAAGACACTGCAGATTTGTAAAAATAAGTGCAGCTGTCGGCGCAAGTGATGTTCCAAATGCCGTAATCCCAATCTTGAAAATATCTGCAGCATATTGCCTGTGCCACAACAGTCTCCATTTTCGATAACCTGTTTTCCACAGGATCGCACATCCTGCCATAACTACCACGGCCTGCGCCGTCACCGTTCCAAATGCGGCTCCCCTGATTCCCATATTCAATCGGAACATCAGATAATAGTTCACCAGAATATTGACTGCAAATCCTGCTGCCATGCTGAGCATTGCTCCCAGCGACTGATTCATATTTCTCAAAAGAGGCATGATTCCGGTTCCTGCCACCTGAAGGATACTTCCGGCAATAATGATCGCCGTATACTTGATTGCTTCCGTCTGAACACTTCCCGCAGCTCCCAAAATTTCTAAAAACGGTTTCTGTACCAGAGACAGCAAAATCGTTGCAAGTATACCTGTACCGATCAGAAATGTCATTGTAAGCTCAAACAAATTTTCACATACCTTCTGCTCTCCCCGCCCTCTGTAATGAGAGTACAAAACACTTCCTCCCGTTCCGATTCCAATTCCGAGCGCAGTGATCAGTGCCGGGATCGGCCACGCAATATTAATCGCTGCAAGCCCTGTATCTCCCGCTGCCTTTCCTACAAAAATCCCATCCACAATGCTGTACATTCCTGACATGGTAAACGCCAGTACGGTAGGGAATGCCTCTTTTATTACTTTCTTTAACATCAAACTGTTTCCTTTCTTAATGGCACGTTCGTCATTATAACGTTCCTTTTTTAACATCACTTCAATTGCAAGTTAAACTCTTGTAAAGCAAAAAAAGAGAAACAAACGGCAAATCTGCCCGTCTGCTTCTCTTTTTATCTTTTTCCTGTTTTCTTTTAAAGCGAAGTCATTTCTTCCCGGATCAACTCTGTAATTTCACTCAGACATTTTTCCATCTCCAGATTTTCAAATCTCCTTACAATTCCTGCTCTTTTCAAATTCTCTTCGGAGAAATCCTCTGCATCTGCCAGAAAACGCCTGCACATCTCCGCATATTTGGGGTCCTTCTGCTGTCGTTCCCTGCAAAGCGCTCTCTCCAGCCTCAGCCCGTCCTCTACCTCAATGTAAATCGGAATCAGCTGTTCTTCTCCAAAATACTCCCGCATCCCATAATAAGATTCCAGAGTCCCTATCACAAGATAATCATACTTCTGGAGATCTATCTGCCCGTCATCTGCTGTAAAATATGTCCAGATTCCACACTTTGTATTATAAGAACGTACTTCTATGACACGTTCTTTCTCCTTAAGCTCGTTCAGCCTTTCTTCGTCCACAAAAAAATATTCCACACCATCGGTCTCCCCTTCCCTGATCGGTCGGGTCGTATAAGGAGTAATACGCTTTAACTGCGGCAGTTTTTCTCTTATTTTCTTATAAATCGTATCTTTTCCGGAAGAACTTTTCCCCATAATATAAAAAATTTTACTCATTTATCAACACCTCAATATAGTTTTCCACACTAATTCCTTCCACAGAAAACCCTTTGTTCTGATAATCTACTAACATCGCTGCTGTTTCCTTAGTGATTCGTTCCCCCGGAACGATCAGCGGAATTCCCGGCGGATACAAATACGCATATTCCATAGAAATAAATCCCGCTGACTTCTGCCAGCTCAGGCTCTTTACTGTTTCCATTCTTCGCATTCCTTCTACCTCAAAGCTCGTGAAGACCTGTTCCTGACGGGGCAGATAATATCTTTTCTCTTCCTCTGACTTTTTTTCCAATTCCTCATCAATCTCAAAAAAAGCACTGATCAGCCGATCCATTCCTTCTTTTGTATCTCCAATCGAAGTCATGGCAATCACATAAGATCCTGCAGCCATTTCCATCTGCAGATGATATTCTAAAAGCAATCTCTCATATAACATTTTCCCTGTAAACACTCGATTCTCTTTCTTAAGAATCGTATCTTTTACAGACAGCACCAGTTTGGATCTGTCGAATTCTTCTGTCTCCATCAATCTGATATGCTTTAATTTTTTCAACTCTCCCCTTTTGCTTTCCAGATTCTTCACATAAGTCTCAAACAACACATCCCCCTGCTCTGCCACCATCCTCAGACATTCATCCATACTTGCCATCAATACATAAGAAGGACTGCTCGTCTGAAAAATATGCAGATAATTCCGAATCTTCCTTCGATCGATCCGTGTCCCATTCAAGTGAATCAGTGCTGTCTGCGTCAATGCCGGAAGTGTTTTATGCAGACTGTGTATTACAACATCTGCTCCCTTTGTATTTGCATTCTCCGGAAAATAAGGGTGAAATCCAAAGTGTGCTCCGTGTGCCTCATCCACAATCAACGGAATTTTTTTCTGATGTACAATTTCAGAAATCCTCTCAATATCCGACAACACCCCGTCATATGTCGGTGATGTCAATACCACAGCCTGAACCTCCTTATGTTCCTCTAATAACCTCTCAATTTTCTCAGGAGACACAGCCATATTCAGTTCCATTGTCTCATCAAATTCCGGATAAATATATACCGGACGCAATTCATTTAAAAAAACAGCATGATAGACCGACTTATGACAGTTTCTTGCCATTAAAATCTTTCCGCCTTTTTTAGTACATCCCATTACCGCACTTAAAATGCCCGCAGTACTCCCATTAATCAAATAGTGCGTCTCCTCTGCATGATACATGGACGCTGCCCTGACTTCCGCTTCCCTGATGATCTCCTCCGCATGATGAAGATTATCAAATCCTTCAATCTCTGTAATATCAATTCCATATGGTAAATTCGCTTGTGTAACATCCGAATTACGTTTATGCCCAGGCATATGAAACCCATAATAATCCGACTTCCCATATGCTTCTAATTTTTCATATAAGTATTCCATAAATTTTTCTGCAAATGCTTATCCTTCCAATTTATTTCTATCCGTATCACTTGCGCTTTTATTATATCTTCTGTATACCTGTGTTGTAAATTAGATGTTATCCACATCTATTTCCGATTCAAATAAATATTCCAACATATTTCAGACTTTTTCACATATTATGTCTGTGCTGAATCTTTTGCATAGCATAGGTGTAATCAAAATATAAGTTAATATAACAAAAAGAACAAGCAAAATCGCTTGTTCTACAATGAGCGTGCGGGGATTCGAACCCCGGACAACTTGATTAAAAGTCAAGTGCTCTACCAACTGAGCTA
>OATT01000019.1_pt1 | contig 190811 bp, 133 predicted proteins | sample 1476071 | NCBI WGS metagenome assembly OATT01 (sample SAMEA2579989, study PRJEB22360) | human gut metagenome | biome: human gut; feature: human-associated habitat; material: faeces | place: Denmark | collected 2008/2010 | reverse complement strand
CTGTTTCAGAAAAAGGGGGGGAGCAAATATGGCTGCCGCCGTTCCTATATATCGCCAAATATGTTTATGTTTCCGCCGTTCCACCCGGCTCCAGAAATTCTGTAACGCCTGCTGAGGGGATGCCTCTTTCGAGTTATGAAGCAGACGTGTAGCTACAAAGATCTGTGCCACTTGCTTAGCCATACGGCTATTGGCCTCGGAACTGCGTATCCACTCCTCTACTTTTTGTTTCTCTTCTTCGCTGACCTCTTTTTCAAAATAGCGGAGTAGCAAAGATTCATCTATCATTTTCTGTTCTTGCATAATTGACATCGTAAACGTTTTATTACCCGCCTACATATACAATACACAGAAACCGGAGGATGTACTAAACAAAAAATGATTTTTTTATTGCTGTTCGATAAAAAACTTAGCAGATGAAAAAAAGAAGGGAGGGAGATTATAACATAAAACCGTAAATAACCAATATGGGAAGATAATCTTTCAATCTCTCCCGCAGAATTTTGAGAGACTGCTGAATGCGGTAATCAACAGTCTTAATGGACACTTGCAATGCTTCGGCTATCTCTTGACGGGTTTTGTTTTGAAAGCGATGCATAGCGAAAGCCTGATGGTAGGAAGGCGGTAATTCGTCAATAGCCTCTTGGATAAGTGATTGCAGTTCATTGACAACGGATAAATCTATAAACTCATAAAAAGCATCCTGCTCTTGCTCAAACCACGATGATTCTTCAAGCATTTCCTTTTCTTGTCTCCGAAGTATATTAAAGCACCTACGTTTGACAGAAGTAATCAGATATTGTCGTAAAGAAGAGGAAGTAGTATCCGGCACAAAAGTCGTCCTGTTTTCCCATAGCCACATCATCAATTCCTGTAACACTTCTTTGGCGTCTTCTGCTGACACATAATAACGGCCATACCCATATAATAAGGTATAGTACTTCATAAAAAAGTCATCGAAGGCTTTCTTATCTCCTCTACTGATAGAATGCCATAGCACTATATCCTCATCTACCGTCAGGTTTATATCAGGTTTTATCGACATTACTTGGTCATTTTGAAACGATCCAGATTACAATTATTTATAATTTGCAAATATACACTTCTTTTTTAAGCAAACATCAAATATCGTTAATTTAATCAATAAAAATATATACTAAAAAGATGCAAATCTATTACATTCATATCTGCATCATTTACTTTTCATTATAAATCTCCCATAAAGGACATCTCATTCCATAACAAAAAAGAAAAAAGCAGACTCTTCTCATTAAAACAATCTCTTCGTTTTTAATAAACTATTGAAGAGTTTATTATAAACGGTATCCAAGTTTATTATAAACTATAAATTCCGAAATCAAGGATAGAAATATGATTTTTTGCAACAAAAAAGGCTACAAACCCTATAAAGATTCGCAGCCTTTAGTTTATACGCCCCCCCTCACAGCTTAACTACTGCAAGAAACTACTATTATATTGTTATAATATTGCACTATTTTATTTTTCATTATTTTTAAATTTTTCCTTTATCCATTGATAGTTGGATCTACAAATATACAAAATCAAAAAGGCTTTGTCAAGAGTTTCCTGCCCATAAGACGTTTTTTTTGCAATCCATTGCGACAAATTTTATTCTTGTCGCAATGAGATTCTCTCATAACGGAGAGAATACTTTGAAAATATCATAACCGGATTATAACTTTATAATCCTATCTATTATTAACCGCCTGCGTTAACTGTTTCAAGGCCTGTTCTAATGTAGCACGCGGACAAGCAATATTCAATCGCATAAAACCTTCGCCTTCTTTGCCAAAGGTAGTGCCCTCATTCAGAGCCAGATGAGCATCTTCCACAAACAGACGATTCAGTTCTTCCCGGTTCAATCCTAATTCGCGGCAATCAAGAAAGATTAGATAAGAAGCTTGCGGACGGATCATCTTGATAGTGGGAACCTGTTCTTTCAGATAGTGTTCGGTGTAATCAATGTTTCCCTGTATATAGGCAATGACCTGGTCCAGCCATTCTGTTCCGTGACTGTAAGCGGCAGCCACACTAAGATAAGCAAACAAATGCCCTTCACTGAACTCGCTTGCTTCCATATAGGTCTGAAAACGGTGACGAAGTTCGTCATTCTCAATAATTGCATAAGAACTTGCCAGCCCCGGCATATTGAATGCTTTACTCGGAGACATAAAGACAAGTGAATTCATCCGTGCTTTTTCTGAAATCAAAGCAAAGGTGGAATGCTTGTAAGGAGGTAAGGTCAAATCGGCATGAATCTCGTCAGAAATAACCAATGTGCCGCTTTCATAACAGATATCAGCGATTTGAGAAAGTTCCTCTTTCGTCCATACACGTCCGCCCGGGTTATGAGGATTGCTCAAAACCAACAGTTTACATCCTTGCACATCTTTGCGGAAACGGTTGAAGTCTATATGATACTGGCCGTCTTTCAATATCAGCGGACTGAACACGACTTCGCGCTCATTCTTCTGTGTCACCAGAAAGAAAGGATGATAAACAGGAGGCATGACCATTACTTTATCTCCTTTCTCCGTGAAACAATGGATGGCAAAAGCCAATCCACGCACAATGCCGGGAGTAAATGTCAGCATATCTTCGCTAATCGTCCACCCGTGGCGTTCTTTCAGCCAGTTAATGATAGACTCCGCCCATTCCTTGCAGGCAAAAGTATATCCGAGCACTTCGTGTTCCAAACGTTTCTTCAAAGCATCTATCACAAAAGGAGCCGTACGGAAATCCATATCGGCCACCCACATCGGAATCAGGTCATTGCGTCCCCAACGACCTTCCACGGCATCCCATTTTACGGAATCCGTACCTTTACGGTTTATTATTTCATCAAAATTATAGTTCATACTGCATGATGTTTTTTTATATTATGTGAAACAGAAGTAGCATATTTATAATTAATACTGATTATTAATCACTTACATAGAATTAAATCAGAACTTAACCCATTTTGCTAACCGGGAACAAAAATAGAGATTTCCATTGAATTGTATAGTTCGAAAAAGGGAAAAATTATTATTCATTACACTTTCTATTCCACCCAAGTTAACAAACTGATAACGGAAAATATAGAAGAAATAACCAATGTAAAAATCTCCTTTATTGACTATTACGAACAATAAAGGAGATTTACCTAGAAATTAAAGTTCTTTCTTACTGAAAAGTAGGCATTTTGAATCTGTATAATAATCCACCTACCATGGAAGTTACACGGTCAGGTCTTCCCTGTTCGGAGCCATCGTATGTATCGGTACGGATACCGATTTTAGGTTCGGCGTACAGATACAAAGAAGAAGCCACCTTCAGTTTTACCTGCACACCAGCATCCAGTCCCGGCACTGCTCGGAACTTACCATAACGGCGTACCAGTCCGGCCGTAACTCCCACAAAAGGAACAACATCTATCACATGATTGGGGCTGTATCCTTTTGCCAATGTGGCCAGACTTATCATATAATCCATACCCAAACCAGCATAATGGAGATTCATCTTTGACGACGTTTTGGCCTTGTACATAATTGTTCCATTTGCCCGCCATGCAGATAACGGAGTGTACCATTTACCAATGCTTCCCTTTGCTTCTACACCTGCATTCTTCACCAAGTCTTTGTTGGCTACAAGCAAGCTACCCAATCCAAGTGCACCGGAAATGAAGTAACGCTTGTCATCCAGACCAAACACGCTACGATTGGCTGTTTTTGAATAAGGAACAAAGAGATAGTGAAAACCTGCATTGACTCCTACCATCACGTCTTTCTGCATAAAGCCCAGATTACCTTCAATAAATTTATCTCCATAAAAGCGAATCTGCGGTTCAATGTACAAACCGAGAAAATCATTCACATGCCATAATCCCTGTATGCTTGCATTAACACCCGGTTGGAATTTATGGTCTGATTTGGAAGTATAAGCAAGGTTGATACCTACCGAACCTATTAAATCAAAGATACGATCGGGATTGTATCCACTCATGGTAGACATTATGCCCCACAAGTAATCAAGACTGCCACTGACGCTGGCATGTCTAAGTTTGCCCGCTTTAACACTTCCTGGAACTACATAGTTCGTAAAAAATCCACCTGTACCCACGAGGCGCAAACCGGAATAAGGGCTCAACCACTTACCTATAGAAACAGAAGCCTGCGGACCTAAAGAACCAAGGTTTTCAAGGTTCGTCTTATTCAAGAACATTTGCACACCAATTCCCGAAGTCATAAACAGATTGTCTGCGATGTGATTGCTTGAGAATCTGTTCTTCGGACGTGCCGCACGGTCAATCGTATGATAAGTCAAGCCAAAATTCAACTCTCTGAGCTGATCTGTATTGCGACCTACTCCGCGACCTCCTGCATATCTCTTACTATACACATTGAGGCGAGGTTCTATAAATAAATCCACAGAACGGTTGATACGGAAACTTCCCTGCACACCGACTCCTATTCCCGGAGCATACTTGGCGGTTTTATCCACTCCTTTCGTACCTGCCAGATTAACTCCGGCAATACCGATCAGACTAAATATTCTGTCTTCATCATATCCCCAAAGAACATTATTGATATTCAACAGATAGTCAGCATGCAGATCGACATGTTTAAAGTAACCGCTTGCGCTGCCCGAAGGGGTGTCCGAAATCCCAACTGTCCCGGACAAACGCAGACCGGAAGAAGGACTGAACCATTTACCGATTCCGGCAGAGAACTGGGGACCTAATCCTTTAATCGTATTCTTGATTCCCGGAACTTTCAGTGTACTGATACCACCAGATAAAGAGATAAACATATGATTCAGGAAGGAGCTATTATCGAAACCATCGAAATGTATCTTAGTTCCCATTGGAGCACCAGGCATATAGGTCAGACCTACCAGAACTGAACCAGCCATTTTATAGTTTCTCCAATTTTCCGTATACGCAAAACTGTCATTATACCATCCGATCCGTGGCTCTACAAACAAATCCAATGTAGAAGAAAGACGTACATTTCCCTGTAAACCGAGATGAGCACCATAATAAAGTTGACCGCCACCTTTCAAATCCGGATACTTTTCGGAACGATCGCTATTGTCACCCACCTTAGAATAACCGGCTTCTATCCCTGCAATCCCTACTAACTCAAAACAACGATTTGCATTGTATCCGTATGCCAGGGAGGACATATTCAACAAATAGTCCAGGCTGCCGCCACCCATTTTTATTTTAGAATCGTAGATACCCGACGACAGATAACCCAAATTCACCCCTATCCGAAGTCCGTGAACCGGAGTAATCCACTTTCCCATAAAGAGATGGGCGGTCATTCCCATTCCATCCTGACTATCTCCACTTGTTAACAAGCTGTATGGTCCTATTCCGGCAGAGAAAAAGAGATGTTCATTGAATCTATTACTCTCGAACTTTTCATTTGCAGGGCGTTTCTGTAACATATATTGCAATGCACCATAATCCTGTGCCCGTAAGGTAACAGCAAGCATCAGGAAGATTGCCACTGCTACATATTTATTGTTGATTCTGAAGATATTCATCGTTTACTCTTGTTGTATATATCATTATTTAATTTTCTGCTCTTCTGGCAGCAAGTCAATAATATCACCATCCACCTTCGCTACTTCCAATAAGGAAGGATCAAGTTCAAGGGCCTTCTCAATGCTCATAATCGCATCACCTATTTTCTCCAGACGGTTGGCGGCAATCGCTTTTATATAATATTCGCGAGCGGTCTCTACCTCCATGGTGGAAATCTTATCCCATGCCTCCTGATTTTTCTTCATTGCCAATAGCATCACCACCTCATTGAAAGGACTAGTAGCCGCCACCTTCTCGAAAGCATCATTATAATAACCGGCCAATGCCTGAACGATGGCCTGCAAATCTTCAGAAACCGCTTCTTCGGGAACCAATGTCAAGACTGAATCTGCTTTTGTATATTTGCCTTCATGCAGCAAGGCAATAGCCTGATTGGATAATAACTCCACCGGTGCCGATTTACTGACAAAAGGTTCGAGAATATTTGAATCCGGAGTATCTTTCTGTATCGTTACTACTGCCAGTTCATTGGCTGCATACGTAAAGTTACCATAAAGTTCAAGAGCCTCCCTACAATACTTTTCCCTCTCGTCGGGAGTTTTTGCCGTCGTAATCATACGGTAATATTCGAAACGGGTAAGTTCCTTCGGATTCTTTCTGTAAAGTTCTCTAATCTCGTAGTCCGTTAAAGAGCGGAAAATTGAATAACCATAGGTATATTGCACCTTTCTCAATTTAGGCAAATAAGTAGCCGCAAGTTCCTTGTAGAAAGGTTTCGATTTCAAGACCCCATTCAATCGATGAGGAGTAGCTGCGTATTGTTTGATTAAATCCTCTACTTCTTTAGCTAGTTCCGGCTTGGAGTTTTTTTTCAGCAATTCTGCTACCTCCTTCCAGGAGGCAACCGATGCATCCGATTTCACTTCCAACAGTTTACGTGTTTCCGGGTCCAGTTGTGCCAGTATACGTCCCAGGGCTTTATCCGTACGCAATTTTGCCAGACGAAGATTCGTCTCGTAAGAACCGTCCGGCGAAGCCACCCCCGTAATATGAAAACTCTTCAAAGAGGCATCCGGGTTCGTCTCAATACTACGTAATTCCTGATTCAATCGGTTTAGTTCCACTTGATTCTGTGGATTCTTATCATCCAGGTCGGCTTTACCTACCAAGAAGGTCAAGTTTACCTCGCCTTTCGTATCCCGCAACTGCATCACAGGTTTCGGAAGATATTTCTCATCCGTCAGGCTGAAAGCGGAGAATTTATACTCCAAAAAACGAAGTGGGTTGACCGTTCCGCGTGCAATGGAGAAAGAGTCACGATAAATGATAGTCCTGTAATTCTCCATTGCCAAATGCACATCTGCACGGTAGTCATGTTGCAGATATTCTATATAGATAGAATCATGGTAAGCAATAATATCCCCCTTGCGTGAAGAAGTCGTTTTCACACGGATGTAATCATGTAAAGGGTCTTTATCTATATCATAATCGTACATTCGATTTTGCGTTGTATTATAAGTATCTCCGTCGAATACAACAGGACGCATCAACAGACGCTTTTTCAGTGTCACATCATAAATGGAAGGCTGCAATACCAAGCGACGATGCGAGTTAAACATCTCCTTAGGCACCGGGACACGGGTTTTCAGATGGAAATAATTACCCTTGATTTCGATGTCCGTAGGTTCCGGAATCACTTTGTCCTTCACTTTGGAAGTAATCGTTACTTCGTTCAGCTCGATGACGGCATCTTTCAATACTACATTCAAAATTTGCTTTCCTGCCACCTTCACTGTTTTGTCTTCATAACCGACACATGTAAACTTCAACGAGCCGTTTTTCTCAACTAAGACACTGTAACGGCCATCCTCGTCGGACATTTCTATACGTTCGTCATTGACCGGATTCAGCACATTCACATTCGGAACACTTTTTCCCTGCGGGTTTGTGATATGCCCCTGCACACGGATCCGTTGGGCGGATACATTCATGCCGACGAACATCATCGCCACGAGAAGTATACCTGTTAATCTATCACGTTTCAAATTGATTTTCATTCTCTTTTCTGACTAGCTAATGTTCGTTATCGAATAATATACACAAAGGATACCCCCAGTTTAACAGGTGCAATGGTGGTCTTACTATCGTTGACCGCATCCGGTTTCGGAATACCCTTATCATACTTGAACTGACGGTAACGCAACACACCCACTCCGGCAGTTGCTTCGATATTCCAATGATCGCCCAGCACCCATACATATCCATAGGTCAAACCGGCGGCGTATGCATCACCTTTGTGATGCACATCTTTTACCATCATATTAAAATTATTCACGAAAGCGGTGATTCCAAGAAAATGGCTCACCATCGGACGATTTAGCCAGTAACGAACTTCAGGCTGAAAATGCGTGAAAGTCGTTTTAAAGTTGTCTGTACTGATTGGATTCGCAGCAATCCCTATGTTCAAGGAGACATGACTACCCAATACAAATTCTGCTTCTACATTCGGACTGGCGGTCAGCCAACCCAATGCATTTGTCTTCACAGCCACCCGTTGTGCGTGCACATGTACACCACAACATAATAACAGAAATGATAACGCAACTATTACCCTGCGACCATTTCTCATCACATATACCATCATTTATTTCCCACTAAATATTTCCCACTCAATATTTCCCCACAAAAAGGGCCTACTGTCCAATTTATACACTCCTTGGGCAGAAAGCCACAAAATTAGAAAAAATATAGTATAAAAAACGTTTAAACATGTTTTTTTTGTTTTTTATTGCAACAATTTCCATCTTAGACCATCATATACCATACTACAGATAAAATAAACTACAGTATAATAGATTGTAGTCGCTCTCTTTGTATCCGAATTAAACAGATTAAAATCCGGTCTAAAATCAAAAAAAATATTTACTCATAATTCAGCATAATGATTAATTTTCAGGGTTAATTATTATGGTTATTTTTCAGGATCAAAGGTAACACAATCCGAACAAACAACTGATTATCAGAATTATACATAAAATATCTGGTTATATTTTAACTTTTGGAATAAAAGTAGTACATTTGTACTCAATTCAAAAAGGAATTTATGACGAAAGCTCTATTTTTTGACATAGACGGAACGCTGGTCAGTTTTGAAACTCACCGTATCCCGCCTTCTACCATTGAGGCATTGGAGGCAGCCCACGCAAAAGGGCTCAAAATATTTATCGCTACCGGACGCCCGAAAGCCATTATCAACAACCTTTCCGAATTGCAAGACAGAAATCTCATTGATGGATATATAACCATGAACGGAGCCTATTGTTTTGTCGGAGAACAAGTTATTTACAAAAGCGCTATTCCACAGGAGGAAGTAAAAGCAATGGCTGCTTTCTGCGAGAAAAAAGGAGTACCGTGTATCTTTGTGGAGGAACACAACATATCCGTTTGCCAGCCTAACGACATGGTAAAAAAGATATTCTATGATTTCCTGCACGTGAATGTTATTCCGACTGTTTCGTTCGAGGAAGCAACAAGCAAGGAGGTGATCCAGATGACACCTTTCATCACGGAAGAAGAAGAAAAGGAGATCCGTCCGTCTATCCCTACTTGTGAAGTAGGGCGTTGGTTCCCGGCATTTGCCGATATTACGGCCAAAGGGGATACCAAGCAGAAAGGCATTGACGAAATCATCCGTTACTTCGATATGAAACTGGAAGAGACTATGGCATTCGGTGACGGAGGCAATGACATCAGTATGCTTCGCCATGCTGCTATCGGAATTGCCATGGGACAAGCCAAAGAGGATGTGAAAGCTGCCGCCGACTATGTGACGGCTCCGATTGACGAAGACGGAATCAGCAAAGCAATGAAACATTTCGGAATTATTTGAGACAAGCAAATACGAAGATGAGCGTAGACACTGACAATGCTGCATTTCAGGATGCACTGAATCTGATTCAGTACACCCGACAGTCGGTCTTTCTGACCGGGAAAGCGGGTACGGGAAAATCTACATTTCTGCGTTATGTCTGCGAGCATACCAAAAAGAAATATGTTGTACTTGCTCCGACCGGAATTGCTGCAATCAATGCCGGAGGAAGTACGATGCATAGTTTCTTCAAACTCCCTTTTTATCCGCTATTGCCGGACGATCCCAATTTAAGTCTGCAACGCGGCCGTATCCATGAGTTCTTCAAATATACGAAGCCGCACCGCAAGTTATTGGAACAGATAGAGCTGATCATCATTGACGAAATTTCCATGGTACGGGCGGATATCATTGATGCAATCGACCGCATCTTACGGGTATATTCTCATAATCTGCGCGAACCTTTCGGCGGAAAACAGTTACTATTGGTAGGCGACGTTTTCCAATTGGAACCTGTCGTGAAGAATGATGAACGGGAAATACTGAACCGTTTCTATCCTACTCCTTACTTTTTCTCAGCAAGAGTATTCGGTCAGATAGATTTAGTTTCTATCGAACTGCAAAAGGTTTACCGGCAGACTGATCCGGTTTTTGTCGGTGTACTTGACCACATTCGTACTAATACTGCCGGAGCAGCCGACCTCCAACTGTTGAATACCCGATATGGAAGCCAGATTGAAGAATCAGAAGCGGATATGTATATCACGCTTGCTACCCGAAGAGATACGGTAGATTCAATCAACGAAAAAAAACTGGCCGAGCTTCCGGGAGAATCGATTACTTTTGAAGGAGTTATCGAAGGAGATTTTCCCGAAAGCAGTTTACCCACCTCACAAGAGCTAGTGCTAAAACCCGGTGCACAAATTATCTTTATCAAGAATGACTTTGACCGTCGTTGGGTAAATGGCACTATTGGCGTCATTGCCGGTATTGATGAAGAAGAAGAAACGATATACGTTATCACTGATGACGGGAAAGAATGTGACGTTAAACGGGATTCATGGCGCAATATCCGTTATCGCTACAACGAAAAAACGAAAGAGATCGAGGAAGAAGTATTAGGTAGTTTCACTCAATATCCTATCCGGTTGGCTTGGGCAATTACAGTTCATAAGAGCCAGGGCCTGACTTTCAGCCGGGTGGTAATCGACTTCACTGGAGGAGTATTTGCCGGTGGACAAGCGTATGTCGCACTCAGCCGTTGTACTTCTCTGGATGGTATCCAACTCAAAAAGCCTATTAACCGGGCAGATATTTTCGTCCGTCCGGAAATCGTCAACTTCGCCGGACGATTTAATAACCGGCAAGCTATTGACAAGGCATTGAAACAGGCACAGGCCGATGTGCAATATGCCGCAGCCGCCCGCGCTTTCAATAAAGGTGATATGGAGGAATGTCTGGAACAATTCTTCCGTGCCATCCATTCCCGCTATGATATTGAAAAACCTGTTCCCCGCCGCCTGATTCGCCGAAAACTCGGCATTATCAACACCCTGAAAGAACAGAATAAAAAGCTCAAGGAACAGATGCGGGAACAACAGGAACGCCTACGCCAATACGCCCATGAGTATCTGTTAATGGGAAACGAATGTATCACCCAAGCACATGATATACATGCTGCCCTTGCCAACTACGATAAAGCGCTCAGCCTCGATCCAAACTACATAGACGCATGGATACGTAAAGGAATTACTTTATTCAATAATAAAGATTATTTCGACGCTGAAAATTGCTTTAATACCGCAGTAAACCTTCATCCGGCAAATTTTAAAGCTGTCTATAACCGGGGAAAACTCCGGTTGAAAACAGAAAACACAGAAGGTGCAATCGCCGATCTGGATAAGGCTACAAGTCTGAAACCGGAACACGCCGGTGCACACGAACTTTTTGGAGACGCTTTGCTGAAAGCCGGAAAGGAAGTGGAAGCTGCGTTACAATGGAGAATTGCAGAGGAACTGAAGAAAAAGAAAAAACAATAAATATATACAAAAGGGAGGAAACGGGAACCGACCGTTGTTCCATCACTGACCAATACACTGTTCCTCACCGAGAAAGAGACCGTTGCTCACCGAAGAACGAATCTCCTCCACTACAACCCTTGAAGAGCCATTGCCTCAACCACTCCCTGCCATAATTCCGTGCTTTGGATTCCCCTAATTTTAAAATAAGAATCCCTAAAAAAATCTCTTTTATCCCTTATTATCAAAAAGTTTTATTAGTTTTGTTCCTTACATATTATCAGACTCTTAAAATAGAAGCAAATGAAAAAAGGTTTGAAAATCGCAGCTATCACCGTAGGAGTAATTATCATTCTAATGCTCCTTCTTCCTTTCGCCTTCCAAGGTAAGATAGCCGATATTGTAAAAACAGAAGGCAACAAGATGCTCAATGCGCAATTTGACTTTAAGAAACTTAACATTAGCCTGTTCCGCAACTTTCCACAGGCTTCTGTCACTCTCGAAGATTTCTGGCTAAAAGGCACTGGTGAATTTGCCAATGATACCCTTGTACAAGCCGGAGAAGTTACCGCCGCCATCAACTTATTCTCTCTTTTCGGAGATAGCGGTTACGATATTTCCAAAATATTCATCGAAGACACAAAGCTGCATGCCATTGTGTTGCCGGACGGACGTGCCAACTGGAACATTATGGAGCCGGATACGACAGCCGCTACCGAGACTCCCGCTGCAGAAGAAGAATCTTCCCCTTTCAAAGTGAAACTCCAACGTTTCGTCATAAAAAACATGAATCTGATTTATGATGACCAACAAGGAAAGATGTATGCTGACATCCAAGACTTTAACGCAACCTGCGCCGGAGACTTAGGCAGTGAACGCACCACACTGAAACTGGAAGCGGAAACAAAATCCCTGACTTACAAGATGAACGGGATTCCTTTCTTGGCGAATGCCAACATCTCCGCTGAAATGGATGTGGACGCCGATCTGGCCAATAACAAGTACACATTAAAGGATAACACCATTCGCCTCAACGCTATTCAGGCAGGTATTGACGGCTGGGTAGCCTTGAAAGACCCGGCTATCGACATGGACTTGAAACTCAATACCAACGATATAGGTTTCAAAGAAATCCTTTCGCTAATCCCGGCTATCTATGCCACCGAATTTTCCAGCCTGAAAACCGACGGAACCGCCACACTGAACGCAACAGCCAAAGGCACCCTGCTAGGAGATACCGTACCTGCGTTCAATGTCGATATGCAAGTCAAAAATGCCATGTTCCGCTATCCGGCTTTACCGGCAGGAGTAGACCAAATTAACATCAATGCCAACGTACAGAATCCGGGAGGAAATATCGACCTGACGACGGTGGATATTAACCCGTTTAGCTTCCGTCTGGCAGGTAACCCGTTCAGTCTGACTGCCTACGTGAAAACGCCGGTCAGCGATCCTGACTTCAAAGTGGAAGCAAAAGGAATTCTTAACCTTGGTATGATCAAACAAGTATATCCGCTTGGAGATATGGAACTAAACGGAACAATCGACGCTGATATGCAAATGTCCGGGCGCCTTTCATCTATCGAAAAGGAACAATACGACCGCATACTGGCTGCTGGAACGATTGGTTTAACAGACATGAAACTTAAAATGCAAGATATGCCGGATGTAGAAATTAAGAAATCACTCTTTACGTTTACACCCAAATATCTTCAGTTGAGCGAAACAACCGTCAACATCGGTAAGAATGACATTACTGCCGACAGCCGGTTCGAAAACTATATCGGTTATGCGTTGAAAGGCACTACCTTGAAAGGAAGTCTGAATATCCGTTCCAACTATTTCAATCTGAACGATTTCATGTCGGCTACGGGTGAAGAAATGTCTTCGTCCGGTGATGTAACAACTACGGATTCCGTTAGTTCCACGGGAATTGTTGAAGTTCCCCGCAACATCGACTTCCAAATGGACGCTAATCTGAAACAAGTACTGTTTGACAAGATGTCCTTCAACAATATGAACGGTAAGCTTACTGTCAAAGACGGTAAAGTAGACATGAAAAATCTGTCTATGAGCACTATGGGAGGAAATGTTGTGATGAACGGATATTATTCCACCGCCGATGCCAAGAAACCTGAGTTAAAAGCTGGATTCAAACTGACGAATATAGGTTTTGCACAAGCTTACAAGGAACTGGATATGGTGCAGAAAATGGCTCCTATCTTTGAAAATCTGAAAGGGAACTTCTCCGGCAGTATCAACGTGTTGACGGATTTGGACGCAGCCATGAGCCCCATATTGAATACAATGCAGGGAGACGGCAACCTCTCCACACGCGACCTTAGCCTAAGTGGTGTGAAAGCTATCGATCAAATAGCTGATGCGGTTAAGCAACCTAGCCTGAAAGAGATGAAAGTAAAAGATATGACGCTGGACTTCATCATCAAAGATGGACGGGTAGAAACAAAACCGTTCGATATTCAAATGGGAGACTACAACCTGAATCTTTCCGGTAGCACGGGTCTCGACCAGACTATCGATTACACAGGAAAGATTAAACTTCCTGCATCTGCCGGTAATATCTCCAAACTAATGACTCTTGATTTGAGAATCGGAGGTTCGTTCACTTCACCTAAAGTCAGTGTCGATACCAAGAGTATGGCCAATCAGGCTGTGGAAGCAGTAGCCGATGAGGCTATCAGCAAATTAGGCCAGAAACTCGGACTTGACTCTGCTGCCAGTGCCAACAAAGATTCTATCAAACAGAAAGTAACGGAAAAGGCGGCCGAGAAGGCATTGGACTTCTTGAAGAAGAAACTTAAATAAAAAAATAAGGAAAAGAGATTATGCTTCTGAAGCTATATGATAAAAATAACAATCCGCAGGACTTACAACGGATTATCGACATTCTGAATGATGGCGGACTTATCATTTATCCTACTGATACGATGTACGCTATCGGCTGTCATGGACTGAAAGAGCGTGCTATCGAACGCATCTGCCGTATCAAGGAGATAGACCCACGTAAAAACAATCTGTCTATCATCTGCTATGACTTGAGTAGTATCAGCGAATATGCCAAGGTGGACAATAACGTCTTCAAACTTATGAAACATAATCTTCCGGGACCGTTTACTTTCATCCTGAACGGAACAAACCGACTGCCCAAAATCTTCCGTAACCGGAAAGAGGTAGGCATCCGTATGCCGGACAACAATATTATCCGGGAAATTGCCCGTCTGCTGGACGCTCCGATAATGACCACCACCTTGCCATACGATGAAGATGAGGATCTGGAATATATAACCGATCCCGAACTAATCGATGAAAAGTTTGGCGATATAGTGGATCTAGTTATTGACGGAGGTATCGGAGGAATAGAACCTTCAACGGTAGTAAAATGCACAGAGGATGAACCGGAAATTGTTCGTCAGGGAAAAGGTTGGTTAGAAGAAAGTTAGTTTCTTCGACAGAATTCATTACAAAATGGGCTGCTATCAATTCAACATTGATGCAGCCCATTATTTATAGAGTCTGTTCTATATTATTTAATCAAAGATTCCGGATCCAAATGACCAGCTTCAATGTCCTTGAAATAACGGTAAGTTCCTACTTTCAATTCTTCAGTCGCAGCATCATCACATACGATAATACCTTTTTCATGCATCTGCAATGCACTGATTGTCCACATCTGAGTGATAGAACCTTCTACGGCATGATACAGTGCACGGGCCTTGTTGTGTCCATTCACGATAATCATCACTTCTTTGGCAGAAAGAACAGTACCCACGCCTACTGTCAAAGCAGTTTTAGGCACTTTATTGATATCATTGTCAAAGAAACGAGAGTTAGCAATGATTGTATCCGTAGTCAATGTTTTCTGACGAGTACGTGAAGTCAATGAAGAACCCGGTTCATTGAAAGCGATATGTCCATCAGGACCAATACCACCCATGAACAAGTCGATACCGCCATAAGACTTAATCTTTTCTTCGTAACGTGCACATTCTGCATCCAGGTCAGGAGCATTGCCATTCAGGATATTCGTATTTTCAGCCTTGATATCAATATGACTGAAGAAGTTATTCCACATAAAAGAATAATAGCTTTCCGGATGTTCTTTCGGCAGTCCTACATATTCATCCATATTGAATGTTACTACATTCTGGAAGGAAACGATTCCTTTCTTATTCAGATCGATCAAAGCTTTGTACATGCCCAGAGGAGAAGATCCGGTAGGACAACCCAATACAAACGGTTTTTCAGGGGTTGGATTGGCAGCTTTTATTTTTGCAGCAACGTAATGTGCAGCCCACTGAGATACGGACTGATAGTCCGGCTGAATAATAAGTCTCATAAGTCGATTGTTTTATAGGTTAGTTAATAAATTAATAATCTTATTCACTGTTTTAACGGTCTTTCTTCAAGCGCTCTGCCATGGCATGTGCCAGATTCTCGCATTGAGTGTAGGTAATATCCCTCATCGCCTGCTTCATCTCTACCGGATCGCCTACCAGTTCAAATTTACTCTTTTCTGCAAACTCTGCCATACGTTTCACCGCAGCACCTGCCCATGCGAAAGAACCGAAATACCCCAGATAACGTCCTTTCACCTCACGCACCAGAATCTTTGAAAGCAATGATTCTACCTCCGGAAAAATCTGATTGCTATATGTAGGAGAACCGATAATCAATCCCTTATAACGGAAAATATCTGCTATAATATAGGAAGGATGGCTCTTAGCAACATTATGCATTACGATATTCTTGATTCCTTGTGCAGAAAGTTCTTCAGCAATAGCCTCAGCCATTTGTTCTGTATTTCCATACATACTTCCGTATGCGATAACTACTCCCTCATCAGCGTCATAACGGCTCAAACGATCATATATACCGATCACTCTAGCTATATTTTCTGTCCACACCGGTCCATGAGTAGAACAAATAGCAGAAATAGGAAGTCCGCCAAGTTTCTGCAAAGCCTTTTGTACAGGACTTCCGTATTTACCTACGATATTAGAATAGTAACGAACCATTTCTCCCCAATACTTATCCAGATTAATACGGGTATCCAGAAAGCCACCGTCTACTGTACCGAAACATCCGAAGCCGTCGCCGGAGAAAAGAACTCCGTCAGTCTCATCAAATGTCATCATCGTTTCCGGCCAATGCACCATAGGGGTCATGTAAAAGCGCAGTTTATGGCGACCTAAAGCCAAAAAATCTCCGTCCTTCACCAGATATTGTTCCCCGGTCACACCGTAGAAACCTTCAATCATGCCGAATGTCTGCTTATTACCCACGATAATAATCTCCGGATAATGCTGTTTTATCAATCGGATAGATCCGGAATGGTCCGGTTCCATGTGATTTATTATTAAATAATTGATAGGACGTTCACCGATCACTTGCTTGATCTTACGCAGGTATACTTCAAAATAACAGATGTCTACTGTATCCACCAATGCCACCATTTCATCATCAATCAGATAAGAGTTATACGAAACTCCATAGGGCAACGGCCACATCGCTTCAAAACGGTGTTTATTACGGTCATTCACTCCCACGTAGTGGACATTTCCTTTAATTCTTGTTTTCTCCATTCTTCAACTTTATTAATTTCACTTTCACCACCGGCTTCCTCTAAAAAACAGGTAATTATTCAGTGGCAAATTTATCACCTGCAAAAATAATTCTTTTTTCCGAATCCCTGTACTTCTTCCCTTGATAAGCACCTCTTTCTTTCATTCTTTTTTGCAAACGTACTACAAATTCATAATTTTTCAATCCCCAGTCCGGAGCTATTAATAAATCTTTAGGAGATTGAGAGACAAAACGTTCTACAACCATATCCGGACGAAGATGTTCGACATAGTCAATCACCAGATCAATATATTCGTTTACCTCCGTGAACAGATGAAAATCCGCCGGGTTTATATCATATTCGTGCGCCATACGGGTCCCGCGAATCAACTGTAACTGATGAATTTTAAGAGTTGACAAAGGAAGGTCAGACAGGATTCCCGCTTGCGCCACCATAGCGTCAGATGTTTCTCCCGGAAGTCCTAGAATGATATGTCCGCCTACGAGAATGCCACAAGCAGCCGTCCGCCCGACAGTTTCCACGGTATCCTCATAAGTATGTCCGCGGTTTATGCGCTGCAAAGTTCTATCACAAGTACTCTCAATACCGTATTCTACCATTAGAAAAGCGTGTTTGTTCAATTCCTCCAGATAGCGCAACAACCCTTCCGGCATACAATCCGGACGAGTACCAATCACCAACCCCACTACGTCTTCTACTTCCAACGCTTCCTCATATTTACGTTTTAATCCTTCTAACTCTGCATATGTATTAGTATATGCCTGAAAATAGGCCAGATATTTCATTTCAGGATATTTACGGGCAAAGAAACATTTACCTTCCTCCAACTGAGCAGTGACCGACTTCTCTGTCCGGCAATAATCAGGATTAAAGGTCTGGTTATTACAATAGGTACAACCGCCCCACCCTTTCGTCCCGTCACGGTTAGGACAAGTGAAACCCGCGTTCAACGAAATCTTTTGTACTTTATAGGGAAAATACTTACGCAGAAAAGTTGGAAAATCATTATATAGAAGATGAGTTGACATATTCATTACTGTTCATTCATTATTTAATCTACAAACATAAGAAAAATTAGCGAGGTAAAAAAAGATGCCCCAAAATATCTTCAATATATTAAAATAATCATAAATACCATAAGATAAATTAATAAATATTGCAAAAGGAGAAACTATTTAACTAGATTTGTCTTGATTTTAGGCATTGACGGGAGGACACTTGTGAAAGTATTGTGCAATTTATTCCCCAATTATGATTTCATCTCACCATACCCCATGCAACTCACGTCAATAAAATAATCCTCTTTGTATTCTTTAACCAGAATATAAAGAGGATTTTATATGAGGATACTAAACAATAGTATATGTATGCTTATTTTTGATTAATAAATGAAAGTTTTATCTTCAGTCATAAAATCAGTTTTATAATCCCAGTCTTTCTTTCAATAATCTGTAACCGGAAAGGCTTACCCGGAGCTTAACCCCGTTTTTTAGTAATAATTGATATGTTTCTTTCCCGAACAGTTCAACCCGTGATATCTGTGTTACGTTGACAATAGTCGAACGATGAACACGAACAAATGTTTCAGGCGGCAGATGCGTTTCAAAATATTTCATAGTTTGTTCTTTCAGGTATTCTCCTGAAGGAGTGATTAACATCACATAATCACCACAAGCTTGTATGTAGATTAGTTCATCCGCTTTAATCAAATGAATACGTGAACCGTCTTTCACTGTGATTCGATCAATTAATCCAGCCGGAACTTCCACCGGTGCCTCAACTACCTGATGCTCAATCAGTTCTTTTTCAAGTTCCTGATTCAAAACTTCTTCTTTAGCGGTAATCAAACGATACCAAAGAGTTACCGCAATCAGAACCGGCAACCCGAACAATAACCGGAAAGGGATTGTCTGTGTAAAAGGGATATAGGATATACCTGCTATCCGTACCATACTATCACAAACCATAAAACAACCTGCCAGCCAAAGCAGACTTCCTACCACTATCATGATAATATCTGTCTGCAACAACGAAACGAGCCCGACAACATACCATGCCAAATAGGCTAAGGCAGCTAACCAACCCATCGTTGCTATCCCATCTACCAAGGCAGGAAGGTAATCAGCTCCGGTGTATAGGCAGACTAATGCTACCTGAGCCGCAACCAACACCAGCAAAAGCAGCAGTATCGGAATCCAACGATAAGGGTAATCTATAATTGGATGTGCTTTCATACACTAGTCTTTTATCTCCAGACCTCCAAAAGAAAGCGTACCTCGAACTACTAATATGCTCTCATAGTTAATATCCCCGTTATGCCAACGTTTATCATCACAGCCACCGAAGAAAGTATTACATTTGAATACTACTTTCCAATCGGAAGGAACATAAATCTCAACTCCTCCCCAGCTACAGTCCAGATCGATATAAGTTTCTCCCAACGCAATATGGGTATGACGCAAATCAATAACTGTACCCCCGAACGAAGTACGAACAATAGCTCCTTTGAATAGCTCATCAAGTACGACATGACGTGCCGCTCCCCAAACATTTTCCGAATGCAAAAAGCCATCGACAGACTCGCATTGTTGCTGTTCTTCTTTAAAGTTCATACCCAGACCTCTCCGTTTCATCCATTCCTTGCGATGATGTGCCATATGGCTATGAGACCAAGGCCCTCTTCTTCGGGATTTGAAAATCAACAAAACACCCGCTATTATCAAAGCAAGAGGCCAGACCATTGCCTGAGAATTCTCAGGCAACCATGAAAGCCCACCCAATAAGAAATAGACACCAATCAACAAAAGAATTATTCCTCCTACAAAATGGCAACGTATCATCGAATATATACCTAATATAATAAAAAGAGAATACCAGGATACTATCGTGCTAAACAATTCAGCAGTAATCCATCCCATATTGCGGGCAAACAGTAGTATCCCCGAAAGGATAAAAAGTGAAGCTACCAGATATTTACCGGAAAAGCCTGTAGCAGACAAAGTTTTTTGTTTCTCTTCCATTATTTCTATTATTAATTGATTAATGGTTCAAAGATACGCCATTTCTTTATGCTTTTACAGGCTTTTCTGCTGATTTACGGTCAATAATCCGATGAATACCGGATAAAAACCGATGAAACTTATCATAATACTCATTGTTTTACCTGCTTTCACAAGCAAATAGAACTAAGAAATCTAATCATTAAAAAACAATTATTTGGAATGACTTGCCGGAAAAGTATTCTCCACCAAGCCATTCAGATACACCTCTAGATTTGTATAAGCAGCACTCAAATTATACTTCGCCCCGTCAGACGCATCATTAGGATTTAAGCCTTTTGCTATTTCCCATCCGTCCGGTATACCGTCCTTGTCTGTATCGACAAGAGAAGAGGTTTCAGTTATATATTCGTCCCACTTTTCTATAGTATCCTCCTGACTGTCTATCAAACCATATCCACCACCTTTAGATGCATTAGTACTATAAGTACCATTAGCAGTTTCACTTACAATACGCCTATCAATCTTATCTCGCTCCGGAATGATATACTTATTATCCTTCCAGCCACATGTCCATGCCCCTGCATACGCCAGCACAGTTTCGTAAGCGTCTGTAGCAGATTGCATAAAACTGTAATCAGAAAGGATATCAATGCGCATGTCCAACAATAAGTCAGAAGATGTTCTTTCGTCATTCTTTACCTTGAATGCAGTAGAAGAAGTATTATTGGCGTTGGCGCTGGCAATCTCCTTCTGCTGTTCGCCTGACAAGTCCACACATGTATTGTCCATTATATTGCCATTCACATAAAAGTAACCAAATACTCCGGCATCTTGGGCATTCTTTCCATCATCTATATAAGCGGTGAAAAAACGTGCATGGGTTTTATCCTTGGCGGAAGCAGGACCTAGTTTATAATAGTTATTCATAATATTGTAATAACCTCCCTGAGCTCCATAAGCACCTTCATTAGTCCAATTATAAATTACATTATTACATAAGTCCACCTTTTCCACATCTGCCCGATTCGAATAACGACTTCCACAAAGACGCGGAGTCCGATTACTGTGATGAGCCAACAAATTATGATGGAATGTGGCAGGTGAACCACCCCATATTCCACCATAACCATGAGCCTCTTTTTCATGTATCGAATGCCACAAGCTTTCGCTGAGAATACACCACTGCATTGTAAAATTAGTATTCCCATAAAATGAGGCACATTCATCAGTGCTCCAACTCATGGAACAATGGTCAATAATAATATTCTGCTTTCCGAGATAATTATTCTGATAACCATTCATCGCATCATCCTCTATTCGTTTTTCATCTCCCATACGACAACGGAGGAAACGAATAATTACATTATTGGCATTCACCCGCAAAGTATTGTCCTTCAAACAGATTCCCTTACCCGGAGCTGTTTGACCTGCAATAGTAATGTCATCGTTGGTGATAACTAGTTGTTTCTGCAATTCGATCACTCCTCCGACTGCAAAGACTATTGTACGTCTTCCCTTCTGCTGTATAGCATGACGTAAAGTACCCACCGCCCCATCATCAGCTAATGAAGTCACTATATATACAGTACCTCCCGCACCTCCTGTTGTATACTTTCCTGCACCATAAGCTCCCGGAAAAGCAACAATGGTGGTACGGTCGGGGGTAGGATATTCCGGTAGCCCCGATTCATCTGTCAACTGTTTTTCTGTTGCCTGTTCGGATGAACAGGCAACTACTCCCCCAAAAAAGAAAGCCGACAATATAATTCCCAATATATTTTCTTTATAAACCCAAATAACAAGTTGTCCTTTTATTAGTCTTTTCATGTTCCTGATAGTTTAAAGTGATTATCCTTTTTATTACGAACGAGTTCACCTCACAAAAGTATGGAAACAGAAATATACTCATGTGCAATATTTGTTTTTCACTTTGTATTTATTGTTGATTAATTATGGTTGAATTAAAAAAAAGACAAGTTTCAAATAACAATAAATACTATGCGAATAACAATTATTACACACGTAGCTACCTAAATATTCATACCTTTACGCCATTAAAACGAAAATCAGAATAAAGTTCCATATCAAAACAATAATCAACTAAAGAAAGAGCATGAATAAAAAACTACCGGCAGCACTGTGCATTTTACTCACTATACCTATAATGGTAAGTGCGACAACCTATATATCCATTGATATACAGGATAATAAAAGTGTCAATAATGAGAAGAAAGACTATCCGACCCCTGATCGAAACAAAATTATAGCTTTTCCCGGAGCAGATGGTGCCGGAAAGTATACAACAGGAGGTGCCGGAGGTACTGTATATATAGTGACTTCACTAGCCGATGACGGTTCCGAAGGAACTTTCCGTTGGGCTATCAACCAAAAAGGTACTCGCACAATCGTTTTTGCAGTAGACGGAATCATAGAGCTGCAAAAACCTCTGAGAGTCAACAATGGAGACCTAACCATTGCCGGACAAACAGCTCCAGGTGACGGTATCTGCCTAAAAAACTATACTTTCTCCATTCAAGCCGACAATGTAATTGTCCGTTTTATCCGCTCACGCATGGGAGTTGACATCAAACAAAAAGGAGACGACGCTATGAACGGCATCAAAAACCACCAAAATATTATCATTGACCACTGCTCCATGAGTTGGAGTACCGATGAATGCGCCACTTTTTATAATAATCGCAATTTCACTCTCCAATGGTGCATCATCAGCGAAAGCCTTGCCAACTCCATTCATGAAAAAGGAGCTCACGGCTATGGAGGCATTTGGGGAGGACAGACTGCAACTTTTCATCACAACTTATTGGCTCATCACACCAACCGTACTCCTCGTCTTTGCGGAAGCCGCTATACTGGTAAACCGGAAGAAGAAAAAGTTGATTTATTCAATAATGTAATCTATAATTATGGTAGTGACGGAGCTTATGCCGGCGAAGGAGGTTCCTACAATTTCATTAACAACTATTATAAACCGGGACCTTTCAGCGCTACAAAAGGTTCTTTTAAACGTTTGTTTACCGCATACGCCGACGATGGAACGAATAAGAATGAAGCCGGTGTCCACGGTATATTCTACTTTAATGGTAATTATATGGACCCTACTTGTTCCAAACTCACCGACAAACAAAAAGAAGCTCTTTACAAAGTGAACAGAGACAATACCTACGGACTGGTAATCAAGAAAGACTTTGCACCTGAAAAAAAGTTGTTGTCCTCTAAAGCTTTCAATATAGCCGAACGTACTTCCTTGCAATCTGCGAAAAAAGCATATAAAGACGTGCTCGAATATGCCGGTGCTTCGTATCGTCGTGACATAATAGACAAACGCATTGTAGAAGAAACCCGCAAAGGTAATTATACTTATGAAGGTTCCCACGGTAGCACCAACGGCATGATAGACCAGCCATCGGATGTAGGAGGATGGCCGGAATATAAATCGGAAGTAACTTTAGTCGATACCGATGGTGACGGTATGCCGGATGAATGGGAAAAGAAAAATAATTTGGATCCGAACGACCCTGCCGATGGTACTAAGTATAGTTTAAGTCCGGAATACACAAATCTGGAAGTATATATGAACAATCTGGTCAATCATTTATTCCCCACAAAGAAATAGAATTTTGACACATAACACTTCCAAACAGACACAGGAAAGCGGAAAGTATATAGCAATACTTCCGCTTTTTTGTTACTCAGAGGTGGAAAAACAATATTTCCCATGATAAAAACAATTATTGCACATAGATAGCGCTGTCGATGACTTATTTTTGCACAAACAAAGCCTTACAAGTAACCGAATGTTTATAATATTAACAATCTATATATTAAAAGAAAAATGATGTCTAAAAGAATGAAAAACATGCGAGTTTTACTGCTAATGATATTAGCAGTTTTTTCGCTAAGCGTATCAGCGCAGACTATTACCGCAACCGGTAATGTGAAAGATGCAACCGGAGATCCAATTATCGGTGCTTCCATCGTAGAAAAAGGAAATACCTCCAATGGTACGATTACCAATCTGAATGGTGATTTCTCTCTCAAAGTTCCTGCTAATGCCACTCTTATTGTTTCATACATCGGTATGAAGACACAAGAAATTGCAATCAAAGGAAAAAACAAAATCGACGTAACTTTGTCTGACGACACCAAAGCATTAGATGAAGTCGTTGTTATCGGCTATGGTACAGCCAAACGGAAAGATATCACAGGTTCCGTTGCTACGGTTAGTTCCGAAGTATTGAGCGCCGTTCCCGTAGCTTCGGCAACAGAAGCCTTGCAAGGTAAAATGGCGGGTGTACAAATCACCACTACCGAAGGTTCTCCTGACGCAGAAATGAAAATTCGCGTACGTGGTGGTGGTTCTATCACAGGTGACAATACTCCGCTGTTTATCGTAGACGGTTTCCCGGTAGAGTCTATCAGCGACATTCCTGCATCCGATATTGAGGATATGACTGTACTGAAAGATGCATCTTCTACAGCTATTTACGGTTCCCGCGGTGCAAACGGTGTAATTCTGGTAACGACTAAAAGCGGAAAGGAAGGAAAACTGAGTGTATCTTATAATACCTACTATTCCTGGAAAAAAATGGCAAAGACCTTGGAGACATTGAGCGCAACTGATTACGTAAAATGGCAAAGAGAATACGCCTTGTTGCGAGGTAATGAAAGCAAATTTACCAGTCTTTTCGGCAACTGGCAAGATGCAGACTTGTATGAAAACGCCCCAACCAATGACTGGCAAGACCAAGTATTCGGCCGTACAGGAAATACCTTCAATCATAGCTTGACAATTAGCGGTGGTTCGGACAAAACTAAATTCAACATGGGATATGCCCACATGAATGACAAAGCTATCATGCTGGGGTCTTCTTTCCGACGTGATAATTTAAGCTTAAAACTTAACCACAAGGTAAATGATAAAGTCAGCCTCGACTTCTCTATGCGTTATGCCAATACCACAGTAAACGGTGCAGGTGCCAATGAAAGCAAGAGTGAAGTATCTTCAGCCGACTCACGCATGAAGAACGTTATGATCTACCCGATGTTTAACTTTCCTGATTTGAGTGACAGTTATGACCCGGATTTTCAGTTGACAAACCCGATTACATCAGTATATGACACAGACCGCAAGCAGAACCGTCAGACTTTCAACATGAATGGAAGCTTTTCATGGGAAATCTTCAAGAACTTCAAGTTCAAAACAGAGTTCGGTCTGGACTGGTACTACAATACCGATAAGAAATATTATGGTCCAAGTACTTACAATGCACGTACCAACAGTTCCGATACAGAAGGTGTTCATCCGATGGCTTATTTTGCCGACACGCAGCGTAAGACTTTCCGCAATACCAATACAGTAAATTACAACTTCAAAGATATCATCAAGAATAAAGACCACAACCTGAATGTATTGGTTGGTGAAGAGACTATCAATAAAAAAAGTTCATTGAATGATGACCGTCTGAGCTTCTTTCCTGTCAGCTTTACTGCTTCTCAGGCTTGGGCCTTGTCTTCACAAGGTACTCCTTATAGTGTAGACAAATATACTAACGCAGACGACAACTTGCTTTCCTACTTCGGACGTGTCAATTACGATTTCCAAAGCAAATATTTGATTAGCGGTACATTCCGTGCCGATGGTTCTTCCAAATTCTCTAAAGGCAATCGTTGGGGATATTTCCCTTCAGCTGCCGTAGCATGGCGTATTTCCTCAGAAAAGTTCATGGAGAAGACCCAGAATTGGCTTGATGATTTGAAAATACGTTTTTCTTATGGTACCGCAGGTAATAACAATATTCCCGCCGACCAGACTTCTCCCGTATGGTCTTCCGGTTCTACTACTTGGCTCAATCAATTCCCTTCTTATTGGACAAGCGGCATTGCCTCAGGTCAAAGTGGTTCCTACGCATCCAATCCGGACTTGAAATGGGAAACGACCGTTACCCGTAACGTTGGTTTGGATTATACCTTATTCGGTGGCAAGCTGACCGGTAGCATCGAATATTATAAGAATACGACTAAAGATTTACTAATCGCATTCCCTGTTTCCGGTTCCGGTTATGACTACCAGTACCGCAACCTCGGTAAGACTGAGAACAAAGGTTTTGAAATATCTCTTACCTGGAACATCATCAGCAAGAAAAACTATGAGCTGAGCTTCAATGGTAACGTAGGTTTCAATAAAAACAAAGTAAAGAACCTGGGTACATTATCACAATATCCGGCATCATCCGGTTGGGCCTCAACACAGATTCAGGATGACTTCATCGTGAAACCAGGCCATTCAGTAGGTGAGATCTACGGATATGTAACTGCCGGACGTTATGAAGTAAGTGACTTTGAAGACTATTATGCCAGCGGTGAAAAATGGGTATTGAAACAAGATGTAGCAAGCAATGCAGGTGTTATCGGTGCCAGTTATCTCCGTCCGGGTGCCTTAAAACTGAAGAATATAGACGACAGTGACAATGTCATTGATGAAAAAGACCGTACCGTTATCGGTAATACCAATCCTAAAGCCAGTGGTGGTTTCGCCCTTTCAGGTCGCGTATATGGTTTTGATTTGAGTGCAAACTTCACTTACAGTATCGGTAATGACGTTTATAATGCCAATAAGATTGAATATACTTCGTCCTATCAATACTATTACCGTAACATGATCGACATTATGGCCGAAGGCAAACGTTGGACAAACCTTGACGCCAACGGAAACTTGGTAAACGATCCCGCACAGTTGGCTGCATTAAACGCCAATACTACCATGTGGTCACCCTATACCAGTTATGTATTGACCGACTGGGCTGTTGAAGATGGCTCCTTCCTACGTCTGTCTACATTAACAGTAGGTTATACTCTACCGCAGTCCCTGACTAGAAAAGTGGGTATTAACAATTTGCGTTTCTACGCCACATGTTATAATGTATTTTGTCTGACCGGTTATTCAGGCTTCGACCCTGAAGTTTCCACCCGAAACAAAACAGCTCTTACTCCGGGAGTAGACTACTCCGCATACCCGAAGAGCCGCCAGTTTGTAATAGGTCTTAACTTAAACTTCTAAAACGAAAAAGAAATGAAAAATATAACGATTAAATCATTGACAGCTGTCGCCCTTCTTGCTAGTCTGTCTTCTTGCAGTGATTTCTTAGATCAAAGTTCTCCTTCATCTTTAGACGGTAAGAACATTTTCAGTACTTATGAATATGCACAAGGCACCATTGCCAATATCTATCAGGAATTTGGAGAGCAAAACTATCGTGCACGTGCCATTTGGTATGGATACAATACAGATATAGAATACTATAACAGTTCGGACAAGGCCGACGGAAAGGCAGACTTGGCAACATACAATGCCGGAGTCGGAAACGATCAAATGAACACCAGTACCGGGACCGACCTTTGGGCTAAGATATATGCCGCTATCGAACGTGCCAATCTGGCTATTGAAGGTCTTCGTGAATATGCAGACCTGACAAATGCCAATATGAAACAATTGTTGGGGGAAGCGCTCACGCTACGTGCCTTACATTATATTGACCTGATTAATATGTGGGGAGATGTTCCCGCACGCCTGACTTCATTAAACGCCGACAATATGTATTCAGGACGCGAAGACCGTGATGTCATCTACAAGCAGCTCATCATTGATTTGCAAGAGGCACAAGACCTTTGCGCGTGGCCTAATGAGATAGACGCCACAAAAACAGTGGAACGCGTGAACAAAGTCTTCGTAAAAGGTCTCCTGGCCCGCGTATGCCTGCAAGCATCCGGCTACGCTCAGCGTCTTGACGGAGAAAACCGTTTAAGTACGGATCCGGAACTATCCAAAGCACGTCTCTACCCTATCGCACTGCAAGCTTGTAAAGATGTAATGGAACAGGAAGGCACTTACGTGGCTTTGAAATCAAATTTTGAAGATATCTTCAACAACAACGGAATCTCAGGAGATGTTATCAATGCAGGCAGTGAATCATTGTTCGAGATAGGTTATAGCAATAACCCCGCACGCGGACGTATCATGTACACTTTCGGTATCAAGCATACCACTGCCGACAATATGACAACCATGCTTCAGGGAAGCCAGGTTGGTCCTACACCAACTTTCTTCTTTGACTATTCAGTAAAGGACTTGCGCCGTGATATAACTTGCTGCCCATTCCAATGGACAAAAGGCGTACAAACTCTTCAGTCTTTCAAAAGCTGGAGTTTCGGAAAGTTGCGTTATGAATGGACGAACCGTATGATTCCTACCGGAAACGATGACGGTATCAACAGACAATATATGCGTTATGCCGACATCGTACTGATGCGCGCCGAACTGGAAAACGAGTTGAATGGTGCATCTGCTGCCGTTCCTTACCTGACTAAGATTCGCAACCGCGCTTTTGCGACCTCCGACCGTGCAACAGAAGTTACAGCTTATGTTGCAGAAGCAGCTCTCAGTAAAGAAAAGATGTTCCAGGCAATTGTTGACGAGAGAGCTTATGAGTTTGCCGGAGAACTGATCCGTAAAGCTGACCTTATCCGTTGGGGAATGTTGAAAAGTAAAATGGACGAGACAAAAAACAAGATGAAAGCTATTGTGAGTTTGACCGATTATGATTCTAAACATCCTTACAGCCAGCTATCAGGCCATGCATATTATAAAATGAGCGCATATACCTGGACTCGTAATGGTATAGAGACTACCGAAAAGGATGCAAAACTGAACCTTTACGGTCTGAACTATGGTGAAATGGATATTAATCCGGAAGGCTATACCGAATTTTCAGACAGTAAGGGCGAAGCATCCACTTGGATCAAAGATAATGCCCTGGAAGATGTTATTGACTATCTCTATGTTCGCGACCCAGACAAATATCAATACTGGCCTATCTTTAACGTCAACTTGAATGATAATCCTAATCTTTCTAATTACGAGTGGTATTAACTAACTAAATGATTAAACAACAATGAAAAAATATATACTATCAATTTGTACATTAGCTGCCGTTTGCCTGGGTAGTGTTGCAGTGACATCATGTAGTGAACCAGATGATATCAATGATTTAGTTCTTAATCGTGTCTTGTCGCCAACCGGCATCACTGCACGTATTTCACAGGAAGTAAACATCATTGTCAGTTGGAATGAAATGTCAGGAGCTACCTCTTACGAACTTGAAGTTTATGCGGACAGTCCCGACTATGACCAACGTACACCGGATGCCTCATATACCACAACTTTAACCGAAAAGACTTTAACCAATCTTATCGGAGAGACTGATTATTACATCCGCGTAAGAGCCATTGATGAAAACAATTCTTCCCGCACATCCAAATGGGTTGACATCAAGCGTACAACCAACCCCGAACAGAACATGAAAAAGGTAAAAGCCGGCGACATTCAGAGCACTTCTGTAAAAGTAACATGGACACCGGGTATTGAGGTCGATGCTGTCATCTGTGCTCCTACTACCGCAAACTCCAGTGCCAATACTGTGACGTATACGCTGAATTCAACCGACATATCTTCCGGCTCCGCCACTATCACAGGTCTTACACCGGAAACCAATTACAGAGCTACATTGAAGTTAGGTGAAAAGACTCGTGGTTATTCTACTTTCACCACTAATCTGGATTTGAGTGATGCTATCGAACTTACTCCTGCTGACGATTGGGTTTCTGCTATTCAAGATGCAACACCAGGCAGTAAATTTGCTCTTACACCCGGTGAATATGTGCTGACAGCAGCCAAATTACAAATTAATAATAATGTAGTCATTGCTGCTAAGAATTCTGCCGAGCCACCGGTAATCAACACTTGTATCCATATCTATAACGGCGCTTCACTCTATCTCTATCAGGTTGTGTTAGATGGAACGAATACTGATGGCAGTCAGGCTATTGAATACAAAAAGGAAGGAGGATTCGGTGACCTTACCATTAACGGGTGTGAAATAAGAAACTATATTAAAGGACTTATTTACATCAATGTTGCAGCAGTACCAAATACTATCAAGATAGAAAACTCCCTCATTCATGATATCGTGTGTGACGGTGGTGACTTTATTGATAGCCGTAAAGGTGGTTGGAACAATCTCACCATTTCAAGTTCCACAATCTATAACTCCGCCTCCAAGCGGGACGTACTACGTGCCGATGACGCATCAAACAGCGTAACTGCAAACATGGTAACTTCGATTGATAAATGTACATTCTATAATGTAGGTAACGGTGAAGCCAACTATCGCTTCTTCTATCTGCGATTCAAGGGTAACACCAACACGTTTACCAACAACGTAATTGCCAACTTCAACAACAAACGCGGCTTTGCCAACTCAAGTGCCGTAGGAAAGCCAACCTACTCGAACAATTATTACTACAACTGTAAGAACTTGATCTCATTGGCTGAAGGCAATACGGACACAACAGTAACGTGCTTCGACACAGAAGGAAATGTTCTTGAGAACAATCCGTTCGCCAACCCGGACAAGGCTGATTTCACTATCACTGATGAACTTTATCAGAGTTATGGTTTTGGTGACCCGCGCTGGCTGCCATAAACCACGAACAACATAGATACTAAAAAGAGAGGTCACTTCATTCCGATGAAGTGACCTCTCTTTTTAGTATCTTCACATGAAGGAAGAACTCTGTGCCTAAACTCGTATTATCTCCCCACTTTCTCTTTATACTCCGTCGGCGTCATCCCCACCTGCGCCTTGAAACATTTGCTGAAATAACGCGGGTCATTGATCCCGACCATATATGAAATCTGCGTCATATTAAACTCTCCGGTTTCAATCAATTGTGTAGCACGTTTAATACGGATTTCTTTGATAAACTCGATAGGCGCTAATCCGGTAAGCATTTTCAGTTTCTTGAAGAATACCGAACGACTGACAGCCAGTTCGCGTACCAAATCATCCACCACCAACTCGCCATTATCCATGTTCTGCTCCATTAGTTCCACCAATTTATCCATAAACTTACGATCGTTGGGAGACATATCGGGAACAGCAGGTTGTGCTTCCTGCTCCGGTTCAGTCCTGTTTTCTTCTCTTGATTCCCCCTCTGCCGATACAGGCAGATCTTCAGGAACAGCAGCCATGTTGATATGCATCAGGCTATCGCGATAGAAACTTTGCAGTTTCTTGCGCTGTATCAACAAGTTTTCTACACGGGCTTGCAGATAGGTGGCACTGAAAGGTTTCGTGATATAGTCATCTGCACCGTACTCCAGTCCTTCTAATTTGCTTTCGATAGTAGTCTTGGCAGTAAGCAGAATAATAGGTATATGGCTGGTCATCATATCCGCACGCAGTTCACGTGTCATTTCGATACCATCCTTTTCGGGCATCATCACATCACTGATAATAATATCCGGCAAATACTTCAACGCTTTACTCCAGCCTTCCATTCCGTCGGCCGCCTCCACCACCCTGTATACCGGAGTAAAGATGCTGCGCAGAAACTCACGCAACTCCTGATTATCTTCGACTAACAACATTAACTCTTTAGAAGTATCTTCCGCTAACGGTTCTTCCTCCGAAGACGATTTCTCAAACTCCGGACCAGCTGCCGTTACAAGAGTTTCAGATTGAAGCGATGCATTGGCAATGTCCACCACCTGCCCCATTCTTACCGGAGCTTCCGCATCGTCAAGGATAAATTCGACTTCTTCGTCATAATGTTCTTTCCCTTTCAGGAAGTCAACCTTGAAACAACTCCCTTCTCCCAAACGGCTGTCAACGGAAATTGTAGCCTTATGCATCTCCACAAGTTCCTTTACCAACGAAAGCCCGATGCCCGTACTAGCCTGATTGAAAAGATTCTTATCCACCAGATTCTCGAAGCGGACAAACAACGACTTCTTCTTGTTTTCCGCAATACCGATTCCCTGGTCCTGTACACCGATCGAAACGGTATTCTCATCTTCACGAATAAAAATCGTAATCATCTTGCCGTTCGGCGTATATTTGAAAGCATTGGAAAGCAGGTTAAACACAATCTTTTCCAACTTATCCACATCCACCCAAAGAAACAAATGCTGTTTCTCCGTCTCAAACAGGAAATCAATCCGATGTTCCTCGGCTACGGCTTCGAAATTATCCATGACCTTACGGACAAAGGGCACGACATCCACACGTTGCACCTGCATCTTCATCTTCTTGTTCTGAATCTTGCGGAAGTCCAGAATCTGATTGACAAGACGAAGCATACGGTTAGTATTCCTCTCTACCACCACCAACTGTTCACGGACGTCCTCCGGTAACTTATCATTCTTCAAGACTTGTTCAACGGGACCCGCAATCAGCGTCAGCGGCGTACGAAGTTCATGGGAAATATTAGTAAAGAAACGCAGCTTTATATCCGAAATCTGCTGTTCTATGGATACCTCATGCTTCAACCGATAAATAGTAAACAGGATATAAACTGCCACAAGAATGATAACTAGAATCAACAGCACATAGAGTACGTATGCCACCGGGGTTTCCCAAAACGAGGGAAGAATGACAATATCCAGCACACGTTCATTCTCTACCCACACACCATCACTGTTTGTAGAACGGACACGAAGCACATACTCCCCTTTCGGAAGATTCGTATAAGTCACACTACGTTGCTTGTCGGCAAAGGTCCATTGTTTTTCAAATCCGTCCAGAATGTAGGCATACTGCACATTCTGCGGATTGGTATAATCGAGCGCTGCAAACTGTACAGAGAAGATATTCTCATCGTGCGAAAGCACCAGCTGCTCCGTATCATCAATATCTGCCTGCAACAACGATTGTTCCCCGGGCACAACATCCTCATTGGCTACTGTTAATTTAGAAAACACGATCGGAGGCACATAACTACTCTTACGGATAGAATCCGGGTTGAAGATAAAAACCCCTCCACTGGCACCGAACAGCATATTGCCTTTCGCGGTCAATGTGGAAGCCGCCTCACTAAAACGTACCGGGAAAGTTATACTACGCTCATCATAACTTTCAAACCGTTCTTCGGAGGGGATGAATTTACAGATTCCATTCTCCGTACTAATCCATAAGTTCTGTTTATCGTCCTCGCGAATGGAAAGCAGTACATCCGAAGGAAGCCCGTCCTGCACCGAGTAAGACTTAAACGCCCCATGTCCGTCTTCACTGATAGAGATCAGTTTGTTGAGTCCGCCACCAAAGGTAGCCAGATAAAGTTCCTTATCCGTAGTGGGGATAATCCAGTGCACATCATTGTTACTCAAACTTTGTGTATCGTTCGGCATACGGGAGAAGTGATAGAACTGTACATCTTCCGGTTTCTCGAAATTCTCGTCAAAGGCTACGGCACCCGTCGTCGTTCCCACCCACAAACGGCCGTTATTGTCGGAAGTGATAAAACGAGCCTTGTAGCAGGGATCAATAGGATAACCTTTCAAATGGTTACGGTGATTGATAAACAAAACCTTTCCGTCCTCATTCTCCGTGAGATAATTGATACCACCGGCAAAGGTAGCCGCCCAGATTCTCCCGTTATGATCTTCGTACACACAATACACATTGTTATCGCTCAAGCTATACATATCATCCTCTTGGTGAAGATAACGGGTCAGCTTGTACGACATTCCCGAAGGAGAGGTTGCCTCGGCACGGATCAGCCCGTCACCTTTTGTCGCAATCCAGATCACTCCTTTCGAATCCTGAATGATAAAATAGGCTGTTCCCTTCACGGGAGTGCCGACAGTGGAAATTATGCCGTTTTCCGTCAGATATCCCTTATAAGTTCGATCGGCGTCATATATACGAAGTATACCGTCCTTCACACCGACCCAGAGATTCCCCTGTTTGTCTTCACAGAGGGCACGTATCTCATTATGCAGTGATTCATATTCCTGCGGTACGGGAGTCATCATCGAAAAAGGAACATTACGGTAAGTCACCTTTTCCAATCCCTTGGAATGGGTACACATCCACAAATTCCCTTGTTTGTCGGAGAAAGCCGAGTGAATCTTATTGGAGAAACGCCAGTCACGGCTGCCCAGTCCGTTATAAAAAGGAACCAGCCGCTTCTTCTGAGGATCAAAATATGAGAAACCACCTCCATACGGGTGTACCCACAGATAGCCGTTCACATCCTCATGGATATGAAAAGCAGGACGTGAACGTTCAGGATTACTATATTCAATAAGAATCTGCTCACGCGTCACTACTCCGGTAAACGGATTGAAATGAGCTACCACACCCGGTTCTTCCTGTTCGAACCAGACTTCCGAAGAACGGTCTACATAAGCCGATAGAATGGGTTTGGCTGGTAACTCCTTGCAAGTCAGAAATGAATAGTGTACCGATGCTTTCGTTTTCAGATTACAGGTAAAGAAACCGTCCGAATCCGTAGTGATGACCGACATATCCGGTGCAACCGTATGAATAGAGGTGATCCGCCCTTTGGTCGGAAGTTCGAGCAATACAAATTCTCCGCTTCCTTTCTGATATACCCAGACACGTCCGTGGTCCGAAGCAAAGCAAATATCCTCATCACGTTCCTGCACGGCATAAAAAGCCTGGTTCATTCCGCTAAGCTTTCCTTTGGTTTCCGTAAAATAAGAAACAGGTTCTTTGTCTCCTGGACGAATCATGCCCAACCCGTTGTCTGTCAGCAGCCAGTCATTACCGGCTTTGTCCTGATGTACTTTAAACACGTGTAAAGAGGGAAACAATTCCGTCTTATTGGAATAAATATCCCATGTCAGCCGATGATTCTCGTCGGGATGAGTCAGAATGCGAATCGCACCGTCGTTTTCAGTCAGCAGCCAGACAGTTCCGTTCGGCATTACTTCAATGGTATGTACATTGAATGCACTCCCCTCCTCACCGGCTGCGGGCACTTGCTCGAAAGTTTCCGTTTTCGGATCAAAGCGATGAACGCGGTTGTCATAGGTCAACAGCCAGAGAAAACCGTAACGGTCTTCATACATACGGTCCGCCCGATTATTGGTCAGACTGATGTAATTTCCCTGTCGTGCCTTGTAAGTTTTGAAAGTGTACCCATTAAAACGGTTAATACCATCCCAGGTGGCAAACCAAAGATTGTCTTTATGGTCCTGAAGAATGCTCATGACTGTATTTTGCGACAGTCCGTCCTCAGTAGAGTAATGGGTGAAAAAGCAATGCTGCTGTGTATGTGCCGTGAACACAATAGCTAGCAGGAGAATCACTGAAAGTAAAGTTTTCTTCATCATATCACTCGGTTCTGTGGCGTAAAGATAGAAAAATAACAGGATTTTAATACTATCTTTACCAGCTATTTAGCAGAATCAGGTTATTCAATAAAACAAGTTTTCAGTTTCAGGCATAAGAGTTCAACGTTTTACATCTAACAGATGATTTCCGTTTTTTACCGGATTCCACCCGTCATCACCGGCCAGCACTGTTTCTATCTCATATCCTTTAAGAATTTTCAACTGATGGGAGAAAGAGGCACGTGCCTTCGGATTGGCACCTTCGCCACGACTGTCATACTCTGCATAAAAAGCAGTTTTCTCGTTTTCCTTCTTCCCCCAGTTGTTCCAGCCTTCGGGAAGGACGTGCTGTCCCAGTTCGCAACGGACAAATACGGCTTGGGCATACGGACGCCAGGGACGGGAGAGATATACTTTCTTCGCTTCAGGTGATGCGGTGAGCTTACAATCATAGAAGACGTAGCCATACTTTTTCCCTTGGTCGGTAGAAGGTGCGGTCACATAGCCGTCCCGTTTGCTGTGAATGTGGCAACGGTTAAAGACAGCCGTAGACCAACCGAAAATGAAATCAACTGTTCCTTCGATGTAACAGTCCTCATAATATTGGCGACTTTGCTTGCCGTAAGTATAGAGGGTATCCTGAAAACCTAAAAAGCGGCAGTTCTTGAAGAAGGCACGGTCGGCGGAGACAAAGCAGGCAACTGCCTGCCCGACGGGACCGGCGGAGTTCTCAAAAGTGATATTCTCTGCATAAAAGTCCGGTGCATAAATATAGCAGCTCGATGAACCGGAAGTTCCCATGTTCTCGCCAAATACATTTTTCTTGTTGGCGAAGTCGTCATTGGTCAACGTCGCGCCTTCTTCTCCGATCAAGGAGACATTAATCTTGCTTTCGGGGATGATAATCTTTTCTTTATAAGTACCTTTACGTATCAGAATCGTGGTGCGGATGTTCTTACGGAAATCGGGAACCGCATTAATCGCTTCCTGAACGGTGAAGAAATCACCGCTTCCGTCTTGTGCCACCACGTAATCATAGTGGCGGATATATGGTGCCAGTTCCGGAACTGCTTTGCCGATTGCCTCTACTGCCAACCCGGCAATCACACGTGCGCCATATACATTCAGATGAGTATTGTCTTCGCGGCCTTTCGGGAAGGCGGGAACCTGATCCGGTTCGACGAACATGAACAGTTTCTTTGACTCTACCGGACCGAGTCCTTCCACCAAGTCGTGTGTTATCTTATTCATATCAATAAATGCAACTCTGAGTTCTTTCGCCACATTACGCGGAGAATCCAGATAAGCTCCGTGAGTATCGAATAAAACGGTTCCTTCTTTGGGCGGTTCACTTTCCCCCGGTGTCCGGCGGACATCTTTTGAAATGGAAGTGTCCTTAGGCTGAACAAAGTTACGGCGGACAATGGAATTGAACAATACGGGGATTCCCCCTTTGGCTCGAGTCTCGTTCACGTAGCGACGAAGATGATCATCGAAGGCGGTTCCGGGATCGGTATGGCGGGTGGGATCAGCTTTTTCATCATTGTGCCCGAACTGGATAAAGACATAATCTCCCTTTTTCACCTTAGAAATGACTTTTTCCCAGCGGCCTTCACTGATAAAACTTCTGGAACTTCGACCATTGGCAGCATGATTATCTATCCTGATATCCTCGGAGAAGAATCCGGGAAGTACCATTCCCCAGCCACGTTCGGGATTTCCTCCGTCCAGTTTCTTATTGGCCATAGTAGAATCTCCTATCATAAAGACAGTTACGACCGGTTTATCCGCACGAAATGCGGAACAGAGGATAAAGGCTGCTACCAGTAATCCTATCATTTTAGCCCCTAGTGTTTTCATATTCTTCACGCTCTTTTAGTTCTTCTTCGTTTTATCTGCCACCTGCAACATTTTGTCTTGCACCTGAACAAGTTCAGTTTCAAGGCTCTGAAACTTTAGTTTCAAGCGTTAGAAACTCTAGTTTCCACACGCAGAAACTCCAGTTCCCACATAGAGAAACTACAGTTTCCCCGCCTCGGAACCTGGATTTCGAGCTTAGGAAACAAAAGCTTCAAGCTCCCCAACCGATCGGACATCTTATCTGTTCCTATTTATAAGGATACCAATTGCTATCTTCTTTAAAGATATTCTCCGGTGTATACTTCAATACTTCTTTCTTTGTAAGCTGTTCGGTCCATGCCACACGTCCTTCAGTCTTTGCGCCTTCGCCCGTATTGCCAAATTCGGCATAACGGGCTGTTTTTTCATTCTCCGGATTCTTCCAGTTGTGCCAACCTTCGGGACGGATATGGTTTCCAAACTCACAGTTAATAAAAGCTGTCGCTGCATACGGACGCCACGGACGGCCCAGATAGACCTTTTTCACTCCCGGAGCAGCAGTCAGCTTGCAATTCTTGAAGACATAGCCAAATTCTATATTTTGAGGAGTAGAAGCGGCAGTGATATACGAATCACGTTTGCTATGCAGCTCACAGTATTCGAAAAGTGCAGTGGAAGGTCCGAAGATAAAGTCGGTAGTACCTTCGATGTAACAGTTGGTAAATAAGAGCCGTGCCCCTTCCGAACCGGTATAGATAGTGTCCTGATTTCCCAGAAAACGGCAGTTTATGAACATCAGCCGGTCACCCTCGGTATGAAGTGCCACGGCCTGTCCCAAAGGAGCCGCATTATTTTCAATCGTTAAGTCCTTGAAAGTAATATCGTTGCCCGATACCTTGACGGTGTACGTGCGGAATGTTCCCATTTTGTTAATATTGGCATGGTCGTCGTAGGTGATAATCGTATTTTCGGCGCTTTCGCCTACCAACTGAACGTTCTTGACCCAAGAGGGAATTACCAGCTTCTCTTTATACGTGCCGTTCTTGATATAAATTGTCACCGTGTAATCCATAAAAGCGCGGACCGCTTCCACTGCTTCCTGAATATTGCGGTAATCTCCTGTCCCGTCGCGTGTGACGACCAACGTATCTTTGCGCTGCTGTTGTTGCGAATAAACTGCCGTTTCTCCTACACCAAGAAAGAGAATTAGCAATATCCCTTTAAAAATAGTCCCTTTCATCGGCATAAATTACTTTTGTAAACGTTCATATTCCAAGCTAGCCATGATAAATGGCCCCACAACTTTGGGGTCGTTATTACGGATTGTTTCATTAATATAATAGTCGTAATCACCGGAACGATATACTTTTCCTCCCAACCCGGCTACTGCACAAGCCTTGGTTATGGTTACCAGGCCGTTCCTATCCACTTTGATAAAATTATCAAGGAAACCTTTATAGCCCTTCAACGCTACATCCAGATAAGATTTATCAATATATCCCTTGCGGACAGCCTTAAACAAGGAGTAGATAAACATGGCGGAACAGGACGATTCGACATAGTTTCCTTGATCTCCGCTTCTATCCATGACCTGATACCAGCCTCCAGTTTTCGGGTCTTGCAGTTTCTTTACCTGCACAGCAATATTATTCAGAATAGCAAGCAGCGAATCCCTCCCTGCTTCGTGCTTCGGAATAAAATCCAGCGCATCTACCAACGCCATGGCATACCACCCCATAGCACGTCCCCAGCAGTGCTTCGACTGCCCCGTGACCGGATCCGCCCAACGTTCGGTGCGACTGACATCACACGCATGACGGTAAAGTCCGTTTTTCGGGTCGTAAGTATGGCGGGCGCAAGTGACAAACTGGTTAATTATATCCGCATAGTCTTTCGGAAGGTTGTTGCGGAATGCATATTCTGCATAAAAAGGAGCTCCCATGTAAAGTCCGTCCAGCCACATCTGATGCGGATAAATTTTCTTGTGCCAGAAACCGCCATCATCATTACGGGGCTGTCCTCCAAACTGGCTGTAAAGCAGATCGAGCGCTTTCTTGTATTTCGGATCTTTGGTTTGCTCATAAATACGGAAAAGAATTTTCCCGGAATTGATGCGATCCAGACTGTAATCGGTTAATTTATAGGCGGTAATCGTTCCGTCGGCGTGCACCATTGTATCTGCGTATGCAATGGCGTAGTCGCGGATTTTCTTGTCACCATACGTATCATAGACATCAAGCATGGCTCCCAATTCAAGACCGTGACAATAATCCCACTTTAGCTTGGGCTGAAAGTCGAGTTGCCAGGATTCCGGCCAACGGATCATTTCTGATTGAGTCATTCGTACAGACCAGGGGAGTTTCTTATCTACCTGCTGCGCCGACATCGGGGGAATGATTGCAGCCAGTGTAAGCAATATAAAAAGAACAGATGCAAGGGTTCGTCTCATGGTTTGTTATTTTAAGGATTCAACATACTCGTTTTTCACGCTACGAAAGTAGTGTATTTCTTCCAAACCGGATAGGAATTTTTAATCAACTAGGTGCATTTTTTGTTTTTCGTGTACGGAAACGACTATTTTTGTGCACGCAAACGTCAAAAATGTCCATTTTTGATGCAATATCTGATAAATTAAGAGTTTCGTTTTGGAAGAAAGCAAAAAAGGTCTTACTTTTGGCACGGTTTAAAACTAATGCCCTCTGGGGAAACACAGAAAATTATCATTAAAACAGAGAAAAATAGAACAGAATGGAAGAAGTATTTAAGTACATTATCGGTCTTGGAGCGGCAGTAATGATGCCGATCATTTTCACGATTTTAGGAGTATGTATCGGTATTAAACTTCCCAAAGCGCTCAAGAGCGGTTTGTTGGTTGGTGTCGGTTTCGTTGGTTTATCAGTAGTGACGGCATTGCTAACCAGCAGTCTGGGTCCGGCATTAAGTAAAATGGTTGAAATCTACGGATTGGAATTAGGAATTTTCGACATGGGGTGGCCTTCTGCTGCGGCGGTAGCTTACAATACCTCAGTCGGTGCTTTCATCATCCCTGTTTGTCTGGGAATTAACTTATTAATGTTGCTGACTAAAACAACCCGTACCGTCAATATCGACCTTTGGAACTACTGGCACTTTGCATTTATCGGCGCTATCGTATACTTTGCTTCCGACAATATCTATTGGGGATTCTTTGCAGCTATCATCTGCTACATCATCACGCTGGTAATGGCAGACCTTACCGCTCCTGCTTTTCAGAAGTTCTATGATAAAATGGACGGAATCTCTATCCCGCAACCTTTCTGCCAAAGTTTCGTTCCGTTTGCTATCGTAATCAACAAACTATTGGATAAAATTCCGGGATTCGACAAACTGAATATCGACTCTGAAGGATTGAAAAAGAAATTCGGCTTAATGGGTGAACCCTTATTTCTGGGTATCGTAATTGGTTGCGGTATCGGCGCACTGGGTTGCGGAAGCTGGAAAGAAGTGGTAGACAGCATTCCGAGCATATTGGGTCTGGGTATCAAAATGGGCGCGGTAATGGAGTTGATTCCACGTATCACCAGCCTCTTTATCGAAGGTCTGAAACCGATCTCCGACGCTACTCGCGAACTGATCGCAAAAAAATATAAGAACAGTGCCGGACTGAGTATCGGTATGAGCCCCGCTTTGGTTATCGGACACCCGACGACACTGGTGGTATCCCTGCTTTTGATTCCCGTAACTATATTCCTTGCAGTCATTCTGCCGGGTAACCGGTTCCTTCCGCTGGCATCTTTGGCGGGTATGTTCTACCTGTTCCCGATGATTCTGCCTATCACGAAAGGTAATGTAGTGAAATCGTTTATTATCGGACTGGTAGCATTAATCGTAGGTTTGTATTTCGTAACGGAACTGGCAGGTTTCTTCACCCTGGCCGCAAAAGACGTATATGCTGCTACGGGCGACCCGACAGTGAATATCCCCGCAGGCTTTGAAGGCGGCGCACTCGACTTTGCTTCCAGTCTTTTCTGCTGGGGTATCTTCCACCTGACTTACAGCCTGAAGATTATCGGCCCGGCAATCCTCGTGGTACTCGCACTCGGAATGGCTATCTACAACCGTATCCGCATGACGAGAAATGATGCAAAAGAAGCATTGAACAACAAATAGTACATAATATATAATTCAAATAAAGATTCGAAAGATGAAAAAATTAGCAATTGCAATGATGTTGGGTATCGCAGCGATGTCTGCTTCTGCCCAGGTGAATTACAAGATGCAAGTGGCTTGCAATCCGCAAGACGTGAAAACGTATGATACAAACCGCCTGCGTAGTAGCTTCCTTATGGAAAAAGTAATGGTTCCGAACGAAATCAACGTTACTTATTCTATGTACGACCGTTTTATCTTCGGTGGTGCCGTGCCTACAACAAAAGAACTGGTACTGGAAACAATCGATCCGCTGAAAGCTAAGTTTTTCCTTGAACGCCGCGAACTGGGTGTTATCAACGTAGGTGGCGAAGGAATCGTGACCGTAGACGGCAAAGAATATACATTGAAGTTCAAAGATGCACTGTACGTTGGTAGAGGCAAGCAGAAAGTGACTTTCAAGAGCAAAGACTCAAGCAATCCTGCCAAGTTCTACATCAACTCTGCTACTGCTCACAAAGAATACAAAACGCAGTTAATTACGATTGACGGACGTAAAGGCTCTCTGAAAGCCAACTCTTTCCCTGCCGGAAAATTGGAAGAAAGCAACGACCGCGTTATCAACCAGTTGATTGTAAACAATGTACTTGAAGAAGGTCCTTGCCAACTGCAAATGGGATTGACGGAACTGAAACCGGGTAGCGTATGGAACACGATGCCTGCACATACTCACAGCCGCCGCATCGAGGCATACTTCTACTTCAATGTACCGACCGGCAACTCTATCTGCCACTTCATGGGCGAGCCTCAGGAAGAACGCATCGTATGGATGCAGAACGAACAGGCTATCATGTCACCGGAATGGTCTATCCACGCTGCTGCCGGAACAAGCAACTATATGTTCATCTGGGGCATGGCTGGTGAAAACCTCGACTACGGAGATATGGATAAGATTAAATATACAGAAATGCGCTAGTCATTGCGCATCTCTGCAACCATATAAATAATCCGAGAAACTTCATTCATTCCTCTGTATAAGGAAAGAATGAAGTTTTCCGGATTTATCATATTCTTCTCCCAAAGAATACAAATGTAACACCTGACATATACTATGCAACAAAATCATCCTATAATGCAACGAATTATACATGATTTTGACCAATTATTACAAATAACTTTCATTCGAAATACCGACCTTTGTCAGCAAATCAAAATCTATTAAATCCATTATCATGAATGCATTTCAAAAAACAGGCGAAAAAATGACAAACTACAGATGGACTATCTGTGCTATGCTATTTTTTGCAACAACAGTTAATTATCTCGACCGCCAGGTGCTATCGCTGACCTGGGACGAATTTATCAAACCGGAATTCCATTGGAATGAAGTACACTACGGTACTATCACTTCCGTATTCTCTATTGTATATGCAATATGTATGCTGTTTGCCGGTCGCTTCATCGACTGGATGGGCACCAAAAAAGGGTATCTCTGGGCAATCGGTGTATGGTCGGCAGGTGCTTGTATGCACGCACTCTGCGGAATTGTGACCGAACAATATGTAGGTTTGCACAGCGCAGCCGAACTAATGGCTGCTACCGGTGACGTGGTTGTTGTACTGGCTACCGTCAGTATGTACTGCTTCCTTGCCGCTCGCTGTATCCTTGCACTCGGTGAAGCGGGCAACTTCCCGGCTGCTATCAAAGTAACGGCTGAATACTTCCCTAAAAAGGACCGCGCTTACGCTACTTCTATCTTTAACGCCGGTGCCTCTATCGGTGCCTTGATCGCTCCCGTTTCCATTCCGTTGATTGCAAAAGCATGGGGCTGGGAAATGGCATTTATCGTAATCGGTGCGCTTGGTTTTGTCTGGATGGGTATGTGGGTATTCATGTATGATGCTCCTTCAAAGAGTAAACACGTCAACAAAGCCGAACTTGATTATATCGAACAGGATAAATATGAAGAAGGCGCCGCCCCTGTGATTGAAGAGGTGAAAGAAGAAAAGAAGATGTCTTTCCTTCAATGTTTCACTTACAAGCAGACATGGGCTTTCGCTGCCGGCAAGTTTATGACCGACGGTGTGTGGTGGTTCTTCTTGTTCTGGACTCCGTCTTACCTGAATACCCAATTTGACATCAAGACTTCCGATGGACTGGGAATGGCTTTGATTTTCACCCTTTATGCCGTAACAATGTTGTCTATCTATGGCGGTAAACTCCCGACTATCTTTATTAATAAGACAGGTATGAATCCTTATGCTGCCCGTATGAAGGCAATGTTGATTTTTGCTTTCTTCCCGTTGGTGGTATTGCTGGCACAGCCATTGGGTACATTCTCTCCGTGGTTCCCGGTTATCCTTATCGGTATCGGCGGTGCTGCCCACCAATCTTGGTCGGCTAACATCTTCTCTACTGTAGGTGATATGTTCCCGAAAACCGCTATTGCAAGTATTACAGGTATCGGTGGCATGGCCGGTGGTGTGGGTTCCATGTTGATGCAGTTCGGTGCAGGTCTGCTGTTTGTTCATGCCGACGAAACGCACATGACATTTATGGGATTCGAAGGCAAGCCTGCCGGATATTTCATTATGTTCTGTATCTGTGCGGTAGCTTACCTGGTAGGCTGGGTGATTATGAAGGCATTAGTACCGAAGTACAAACCTATCGTATTGGATTAATCTATCATCTGATATAAAATGAAACAGGAAGGTATCCAATTAATAATACCTTCCTGTTTTTCGTAAAACAAAATATTCTAGTAAAACAAAAAAGCCTCTTCTCACGAAGAAGGCTTTTTAGGATTACTTATTCTACATTACTTCCTGCTTTTAAAATGAAAAAGAAGCATTCTAATAATGGAGGATAGTAATCGTTAAGATGAAAAAAAGGGAAGTCTCACGACTTCCACAATTCTTCTAACCTTAAATCTAAATCTCTATGAAAAAAACGTGTTGCAAATATAGGCGTTTGTTCATTATTGAGGTGTTAATGAATTGCATAAAGAGAGAATAAAAACTAACATCTGCAAAAATTAGCGAATTACCCCTGAGTCTCTATTAAATTTAATAAACTTTCATAAAGCGGGTTGGATTTCAGGTATTTCGGGACTCCTGTCACAAACATCTGTTTCCTTGCACGAGTAAGGGCTACGTTCAATTTCCGGTCTATCAGCACTCCATTCTCTTCTGTTAAATTCGACACAAATTTTAACTGATAATAACTATTTATACAACAGGAATAAATAATCACATCCCGCTCGCTACCTTGAAAACGTTCGACAGTATCAACCAATATCCGATTGAGCGCCGGGATACCTAACGCTTCTATTTCTTTTTTTATAAGTGCTATCTGACTGCGATAAGGTGTGATAACTCCCAAAGTACGGGAATCGTCAAAGTCTGTCCGGTGAGATTCATAGATTTGAGCTGCCAGACCTGCGACAATACGGGCTTCGGAATAATTTATCTTGGCCGACCCTCCCGCCTTCTCCGGCTGTGAAGGATAAAAAGCAAGACGGGAAATGTGTTCGGATGACTCAGTCTGATGCGGCAGGCCTACCGGTATCAGATGTCCGCCATAGAAAGCCCGGTTGGCAAACAAGGCGACTTTGGGATGCATACGTCCCTGACGACAGAGCATATCGTGTGAACGGTGAACGGCAGGGCAATTCCGATAAAGACGTTCAAACAAAGAGTCTTTCAGGTTAGTCAGCCCGATAGCCAACAATGTTTCGTCATAGATAGCAGATTGCTCCGCTTTTTGCAGGACAACGGCAGGAAGTTGTTTATGATCACCGATCAGGATAAACTTATCTATCGCATTCCTGTCGCCTTCGCCGTGTGCACAAAGAATACCTAACAATTGCGGTTCCAATATCTGAGTAGCCTCATCGACGATAGCTACATCAAAGTGCTTCAACCGAAAGAGTTCGGGCTTTCCCGAAATGGCGGCCACAGTTCCTACCATGATACGGCAATTACGTATACGTTCATAAACATCGGCACGGCGTGTACAGGATGCCAACTCGTTTTCGATCAGATGTCCGCGATATGCTTCATCACAGGATAATTCGCTCCCTACACGGATAAAGTCGACAGCAGGACGAATCGAAGCAAGCGACTTGCATATTTCATCAACAGCACGATTGGTATACGAAAGTAGAAGAATTTGTGAGTCTTTATCGGCATGGAAAGTCTCCACCATTTTCTTCAGGGCACAGGAGGTCTTACCCGTCCCCGGAGGACCGACTAACAGGAAGTAATCTTTTGCAGCTTTCGCTTTCAATGCAACGCGGGTGAAGTCGTCTTCCGCTTGAGCTATGAGTATATCCAATGATTCGTCAAACTCCGGCGGGCGCTGAGAGAGCAATAAATCGCGCCGTTCCTGCGTAGCAGACAGATAAGCATATAATCCTTGATACATCGAACGGAAAGTGGTATCCATCGTATCGTGCTCTATCGCATAAAGACTCCGGGCAGGAAGTACGGAAGGATTTTGCTGTGTAGCACGTAAACGGATTCCGACTTCATGATCCGTCAGATATTCAATATTCCCTTTGAATACCATTTTATTGGTAACATTATCTGTATCAGAGTTCCGTTCGTAAAGAATTATGGCATCGCCTTGACGGAAATTAGGGAGAAAAGTTCTTTCTCCTCCCACCTTCTCTTCCGGAGGGAAGGCCAACGTAAGACCGGCTTTATGTTCATCGGCTGCATGATTCTCCTTAATTCTCAAATCATAAAGAATCTCTCCTGCTTCGCATTTCTCCGCCAAAGTGGAAAGCCACAAGGAAGCGGCTCCGGTGCGTCCCTCATAATCCACATCTCCGGATTTGGAGGTATAAAGTTCTTTTGTTATAAAGTTATATATTGCATAGAAATATTTTTTCTCCAAAGGAGAGAGTGCTTTCAATTTCGACTGGAAATTGTCAATGGAAGGACGCAGGTAGGTTTCCCAAAAATGCCCTTTCAAACCTCGCTCGTTCAAGGTGAAGGAATTGATGCCTTCTAGTTTCTGCGCGGTATACTCCAGACTATTCCGTAACTGAATTCCATATTCATCAGCAACAATGCGGTTGCGCAAGTCGATCACCCGACGCACCAGTGCCCAGGAAGGACGGGAAGGATAAAGCAACGGATAGCGGGTGTATAGCAGATAAGCTTTCACTTTCCGGTGGTCCATTCCCATAGAATATTGCAGGACTGCCTGATAAAGCAACATTTGCACTTTATTATTCTCTTTCGGCTCCACTTTGCCACGGATAGCATATTCGTCAGCCTTACCCGATTTCATTTCGATAAAGGAGGACATATCCCGTTGCATATAGTCGAGACGCCCTTGCAGTCCGAGTGCTTCGCAAATATAAGACGGTTCGAGCACAGCATCCGTCTTATCCAGTTCGTATCCGGCAGCATGGAAAGTATCGTTTACCGTTTCACGGATATGCTCAAAGTGAAGTTTACAGTCATCGAAGAACCGGCGTTCCTTTTCCTTGTCACGCAAATCGGGACAGGCTGCCAATTCGATAGGATAGCGCCGGAAAGCTTTCTGCATACACGCACGGTAATCAATTTCTTCTTCCTGTGCATGAATCCATTCATCCAGAAAAAGGTTGGCAATGTTTCCCAGCAACAAAGGGCGTGCATTCTCAATCGACTGAAGGCGGGAAAGAACATAGTTTGCCGGATGATGCCCGTAGTCGCGGAAACATTCGGCAAGGGAACTGATGTCAAGCAGGTAATCCGGTTCGAGAACGATAAATGAAGGGGTCAATACGCCCGCTTCATCCACCGCAACGTCTAATAGATTTATTTGGGCATATTGCCATAGCAGCCGGCAGGTTTCAGCAGATTCTTCGTTTATCTGAGGAATGTTATAGCGAACCAAATAAGGTTTCTCCGATACTTCATCCAACGGAGTTACATATAAATATTGTTCATCGGCATACTGAAAGCAGACGCGCATCCGTTGCACACGTTCAAGGGCAGGAGGTGCAACCAGATAAGTTGCATCGGTACGGGGTAGCAAACGGTATAATTCAACAGGAACATCTTCACCGGACAATTTACGGATAAGAAAAGCCAATGTCTTGACGTCTCGCAAAAGATTCTCCCGGGTAGGAACAAGCTGGTGATTCAAAACCCGATTGGAAGTCAGACGGAATGTATGCAAACGATTCTGCTCTGCATAAGTAAGTCCGGTTTTGGCACCTACAAAACTGATTCTGGCGGAAAGGTCGGTCATTTGCAGACTCTCATTCTGCATCTCCGAACGACAAATACGTTCCAACAAATCACGCATTTGTTTATAGCCAACAACCAATTCCACACCTTTCTCCCGGCAAACAGCCAGCAGTAGTTCATAAGATTCTATTCCTTCATTTGCTTCCATAAAACAAAGGTACGTGATAAATCTTAATTCTTATGCAAATGAGTGCCTTCAAATACCCGACGATGTTTAAACTTCTTCTGTTATATCTTCTTCCTTCTTGTCTTTTATCATCAAAATACTCATTTCATACAACAGATAAAGAGGAATAGCTACCACACTCAACGTAAAGGGATCGCCCGTAGGAGTGATTATAGCAGCGGCTATCACGATGACAACAACAGCGTGACGACGATATTTCCGCAAGAAAGACTTGTTGACTATTCCCAACAAAGAGAGTAACCAAGTCACCAGCGGAAGTTCAAAAGCAAGTCCCATACAGAGAATCAACATCATAAAATTGTCAATGTATGAATTGAGCGAGAGAATGTTTTCTACTTCTGAACTTAATTGGTAAGTAGAAAGGAAGCGAAGTGTCAACGGGTAGACCATAAAATACCCCAACAAAACACCGATAAAGAACATGAATGTACCTATTGTCAGGGCTTTCCGTACTCCTTTACGTTCATTGGGATAAAGGGCAGGACTAATGAAACGCCATATTTCAAAAAAGAGATAGGGTATGGCAGTCACTACCGACAACATAAAAGCCGTTGACAGATGGATAAAAAAAGGAGCAGCCAAGTTAATATTGACTAACTTCACATGAAAATCTTGCGTAAAAAAATCATCAGTCAGATCGAATTTCTGTCCGATGTATCGTAATAAATCGTAGAATATGAAATCATTGTGGCAAGGTGCCAGTATCACATGATCGAAAAGATAGGGCATAGCTATAAAATAGCCTATCGCCAACACGAACCAAATCCCAATCACCCGAAAGAGTACCTTACGCAGTTCATCCAAATGATCCCAAAAGGTCATTTCTGCCATTCGAACTTTCTTCTTTACTTAGCTGAATCTGCCGGTTTGTCAATTTCGTCTTTCGCCTTATTTATTTCATCCTTCGCTTCATTTACTCCGTCCTTGAAGCTCTTGACCCCTTTACCCAAGCCACGCATCAGTTCAGGAATTTTCTTTCCACCGAAAAGAAGAAGAATAACCAAAGCAATAATAATCCATTCGGAACCGCTGGGCAAAAAGCCTAATAATAATAAGTTTGTCATAAGTTTATTTGATAAGAGGTTTCTACTAGTTGGTGCAAATATAACATTTTCGCCACAGAGTAGCACAGAGTTCCACGGAGTTTTTTATTATTTTGCCCACCCTGTGAAACTCAGTGTTGCTCTGTTATGAACTAATCCTGATAATAAACCCGCTTTACCCGAGTGGATATACTAGTCAACACTTCGTAAGGAATCGTATCCAGTTTATCAGAAAGGACAGTAATCGGAAGATCATCACCGAAGATAATCGCCTGGTCACCCTCACGGCAGTCGATGTCCGTTACATCAATCATACAAACATCCATACAGATATTGCCGACATAAGGCGCTTTTTTCCCATTCACCAGACAGTAAGCGTTTCCACGTCCCAAATGGCGGTTTAATCCGTCCGCATAGCCGATAGGAATAGCAGCAATGCGTGAAGGACGTTCCAAATGTCCCTTTCGGCTATATCCTACCGTATCTTCTGCAGGCACGTCCCGAATCTGAAGAATCGTTGTCTTGAGAGTACTTACATTGTGTATAATCGAATTATCTATCGGACTCACTCCATAAAGTCCGATTCCCAAACGTACCATATCAAACTGTGCACCGGGGAAACGTTCGATTCCTGCCGTATTACAGATATGACGCAGAATCTTATGTGAGAAAGCGGCTTGCAACTCCTGCGAACCTTTCTCAAATAATTCTATCTGCTGACGTGTAAAAGAATCGAATTGAGGCGAATCACTACCTACAAAATGAGAGAACACCGAACGGGCAATCACAGCGTTCTGAGCTTTCAAGCGACGAATCAGCAAGGGAATCTCATCAATGCCAAAACCCAGCCGATGCATACCCGTATCCAATTTTATATGAATCGGGAAGTTGGTGATTCCTTCTTTCTCGGCTGCTTTAATCAAAGCATCGAGCAGGTGGAAATTATAAACTTCCGGCTCCAGCTTATAGTCGAACATAGTCTTGAATGCTGTGAGCTCAGGGTCCATTATGATGATAGAAGAAGTAATACCTGCTTTACGAAGTTCGGAACCTTCATCGGCTACGGCTACAGCCAGATAATCGACATGATGTTCCTGTAATGTCTTGGCTATTTCATACGAACCGGCTCCATAAGCGGAAGCCTTTACCATGCAGATCACTTTCGTTTCGGGATGACGAAGCATCGCACGATAATGATTCAGGTTCTCCACCATTGCACCGAGATTTACTGCCAGAATCGTTTCATGCACTTTCAGTTCCAGTTCTTCGGACAACAGATCAAAGTTGAACACACGGGAACCTTTAATCAGAATTACTTCCGAATGAAGTGATTTCAGCAGATTCGAAGCCAGAAGAGCTTCTGTATTCGGGAAGAAATAACGTTCCAACGCATCGTCAAAACGAGCGGTACAGGAAGAAATCTCTGCTCCTACGCCAATCAGTTTGTCTATTCCACGACTCCGTACCAACTGTGCCACACGACGATAAAGTGTAGCGGTACTTTGTCCTGTTTCTAAAATATCCGACAAGATTAATGTACGTTTCAATCCTTTCTTCTCCGAACGACGTACCAAAAAATCAAGAGCGATATCCAATGAAGCCAAGTCCGAGTTATAACTATCATTAATCAATACACAATTGTTCTTTCCTTCTTTTACTTCCAAACGCATGGCAATCGGTTCAAGACGTGCCATACGCTCTGTTATCTGATCGGCGGGGGTCATTAAATAGAGGCAGGCTGCCAGACAGTTCAGTACATTCTCTATGGAAGCGTCATCAATAAACGGGATGCAGAAAGTATTATCCATATCCAGATAACGGTAGGAAATAACAGTATGATCTTCTTTCTTAGTCACCCGGCTAATATATAACGGACGTTCAATATCCTTACGGCTCCATGCTATTTCACGAGCTGTCAACATCGACTTTGCTACACAATTGCTGATAAGTTCGTTATCTCCGTTATAAATTACGACATCACAATCTTTAAAAAGAGTCAGTTTCTCCATGCACTTCTCCTGTAATGAGAAGAAGTTTTCCTGATGAGCACCGCCAATATTAGTCAGAATGCCAATAGTCGGCTTTATCATCCGCTTCAAAGCATTCATCTCTCCCATTTCAGAAATACCGGCTTCGAATATGCCTAGTTCTGCTTCTTCATTCAGTTGCCAGACCGATAAAGGTACACCAATCTGTGAATTATAGCTACGCGGCGAACGGACAATACGACGGTCGGGACTCAGTAACTGGTGTAACCACTCTTTCACAATCGTCTTTCCATTGCTCCCTGTTATACCGATAATCGGAATTTTAAACTCCTCCCGATGTATTTCAGCCAGCTTCTGCAAAGCCTTTAACGGATTGGTAACGATGAGGAAATTGAGGGTGGAGAGCTTTCCTAGTTCTCCATTCTTAAATTTCTCAAAGTCTTCTTCAGTAACCACAAAGTTACGCACTCCCCGGTCATATAAATCGGGGATATAGCGGGCTCCACTGTTACGTTTCGTAGTCAGGGCAAAGAAAAGAGTTTCTTCCGGGAAACTAAGAGAGCGGCTGTCTGTCAGTAGCCAATCAATCGTCGCTTCGCATTCGCCCACACGGCGGGCACCGATACATTCGGCTATGGATTCAATCGTATATGACATAGTTCTGTTTCTTTTTGAAAATCTAAGTACGGGTATTTTCCGATAAGTCGTTCTATTTTTAACACTATTTGTCCTAAAAAGCGTTGATACGCTTCCGATTCGGGATGAAAGGGTTTATGCGCCATATCTTTGCGGATATCCTCCACTTCTGTCATAACCTGCTTTGTTTCAGCAGAAAAAAAGGAATCAGAAAAGCATTTCCACAGGTAGTTCACGGCCAATGGAGACGGATGCAACATATCATCGGCATAAAACCGGTAATCGCGCAATTCGTCAAGTACTATCTCGTAAGCAGGAAAGTAGAAAACCTGCTTCGGAAACAATTGCTGCAAGCGGTCGATTGTAAGCAACAGGGTCGATTTACTAAGTTGATTGGCATGCATTCCGTCACGAATATGCCGGATCGGGCTGACTGTAAAGAGAACCTTCAGATTCGGATTACGTGCCGTCATACCGGCAATCAATGAAGTGTATTCGTTCACAATCTCGTCGACTGACAGGAGCCGGCGGTTAAAATTGCTTTCCGGCAGCTTGTGGCAGTTGGACACTACCCTCCCCGTTTCTTTCTGTTCATAGACGTAGGCGGTGCCGAAAGTCAACATCAACCAATCCAGTTGATGAACCGTCTTATGGGCCTGCTGCAAACGATGATTTATATTCCGGATGACCTCGCCCGCCGTAGCTGCGGAGAATGAGCCATGATGCATCGGGCTATGCCAACACTCCTTATAAGCAAATAAATCTTCCTCCTGATACACCTTCCCTTTTAATATTTCAACTAAGGCTGTTGAAACAGAAAAGGGATTGTAGAGAATACCAAAAGGATTCACATCTACCCTGAATTTGTTTTCCGCCAGTTGCCTACCCATGTTTTCTGCAAAACAGGAGCCCAGCAGAAGTTTTTGTCCGGCATGAGTAACAGGCGGCAAGCTTGCGGGCAGTTCAACCTTCGTTCGAAAATCCATATATTTTTTCTCCTTATTAATTCCTTTTCACGAAGCAAAAGTACAATAAAGATGTGTATTCCATTTCAGGTTCCACATTCTTTTCGTATTTTTGCACTAAATTTCCTAGAATCATGAATAATGAACCGATATATAACTTGCTAAACACTATTGATTACCCCGAAGATCTACGGAAACTAAACGTAGAACAACTACCGGAAGTATGCAATGAACTGAGGCAAGACATTATTAAAGAGCTATGCTGCAATCCGGGACATTTCGCTGCGAGTTTGGGGACAGTGGAATTGACCGTAGCCTTACACTACGTCTACAATACGCCTTATGACCGTATTGTGTGGGATGTGGGTCATCAAGCATACGGACACAAGATTCTTACGGGACGACGGGAAGCTTTCTCCACCAACCGGAAGTTGGGAGGAATCCGTCCTTTTCCTTCACCGGAGGAGAGTGAATACGATACTTTCACCTGCGGACATGCATCCAATTCTATTTCTGCTGCTCTCGGCATGGCAGTTGCCGCTGCTCAGAACGGAGATTCCAACCGTCATGTCATAGCTGTCATCGGTGATGGTTCGATGAGTGGCGGACTGGCTTTCGAGGGACTGAACAATTCATCAACCACCTCGAACAACCTGCTCATTATCTTGAATGATAACGACATGGCAATCGACCGTAGTGTTGGCGGTATGAAACAGTATCTTTTCAACATGACAACTTCCAACCGCTACAACCAGCTACGTTTCAAGTTGTCACGAATGCTGTTCAAACTCGGTATTTTAAACGAAGAACGCCGCAAAGCCCTTATACGTTTCGGCAACAGCCTGAAATCAATGGCTGCACAACAACAAAACATCTTCGAGGGAATGAACATCCGCTACTTCGGTCCTATCGACGGACACGATGTGAAGAACCTCGCCCGCATATTACGGGATATAAAAGACCTGCAAGGACCTAAAATCCTGCACTTACATACCATAAAAGGAAAAGGATTCGCCCCGGCAGAGATGCACGCTACCGAATGGCATGCGCCCGGCAAGTTCGATCCTGTCACCGGCGAGCGTTTTATTGCCAATACGGAAGGAATGCCTCCTCTCTTTCAGGATGTTTTCGGAAATACGCTTGTGGAACTGGCCGAAGCCAATCCTAAAATTGTAGGTGTTACCCCGGCCATGCCCAGTGGCTGTTCGATGAACATACTGATGTCTAAAATGCCTAAACGGGCTTTCGATGTAGGAATTGCCGAAGGACACGCCGTCACCTTCTCCGGAGGTATGGCAAAAGACGGTTTGCAACCTTTCTGCAACATCTATTCTTCGTTCATGCAGCGGGCTTATGATAATATCATCCACGATGTAGCTATCCAGAACTTGCCTGTTGTCTTTTGTCTCGACCGTGCCGGACTGGTAGGCGAAGACGGGCCTACTCATCACGGAGTTTTTGACATGGCTTATCTGCGTCCGATACCTAACCTGACGATTGTATCGCCTATGGATGAACATGAATTACGCCGTCTGATGTACACAGCCCAACTGCCAGACAAAGGTCCGTTTGCCATACGTTATCCCAGAGGTCGCGGAGTATTAGTCGACTGGAAATGTCCGCTCGAAGAAATTCCCGTAGGTAAGGGACGGAAATTGAAGGACGGTAAAGACCTCGCAGTTATCAGCATAGGTCCTATCGGAAATAAAGCGGCTACTGCCATTGCCCGTGCCGAAACCGAATCGGGCAAAAGCATTGCACATTACGATTTAAGATTCCTCAAACCACTGGATGAAGGACTGCTGCACGAGGTAGGCCGGAAGTTCCGCCACATCGTTACCATAGAAGATGGAGTGATTCAGGGAGGAATGGGAAGTGCCGTACTCGAATTTATGGCCGACCATGAATATACTCCGACCGTGAAACGTATCGGAATCCCGGATAAATTCGTTCAACATGGTACAATAGCACAACTATACCAACTCTGCGGAATGGATGAAGACAGCATCACTAAAGAACTTTTAAAGCAATGCGCACTTCAGCTAAGCATGAGTGGAGTTAAAGAATTAACCAACTGAAAATGAAGATTATTATTGCAGGGGCCGGTAACGTAGGCACCCACCTGGCTAAATTATTGTCCCGGGAAAAACAGGATATCATCCTAATGGACGATGACGAGGAAAAACTAACCGCACTTAGTTCCAACTTCGATTTGCTGACGGTCACCGCCTCCCCTTCTTCTATTTCCGGTTTAAAGGAAGTAGGTGTGAAAGAAGCCGACTTGTTCATTGCCGTCACCCCGGACGAGAGCAGGAACATGACCGCTTGTATGCTGGCTACCAACTTAGGAGCCAAAAAGACCGTTGCCCGCATCGACAACTACGAATATCTTCTGCCCAAAAATAAAGAATTCTTTCAGAAACTGGGCGTAGACTCCCTGATTTATCCGGAAATGCTTGCCGCTAAAGAAATCGTATCTTCCATGCGCATGAGCTGGGTACGCCAATGGTGGGAGTTCTGTGGAGGTGCTCTGATCTTAATAGGTACCAAGATGCGTGAAAAAGCGGAGATTCTGAATATTCCACTCTATGAATTAGGTGGCCCGAATATCCCCTACCATGTGGTAGCCATTAAGCGTGGAACAGAAACAATTATCCCGCGTGGAGATGACGTTATCAAATTGCATGATATTGTTTATTTTACGACCACCCGCAAATATATCCCTTATATCCGGAAAATTGCCGGTAAAGAAGATTACGCCGATGTGCGTAATGTGATGATTATGGGTGGAAGCCGCATTGCTGTCCGTACTGCACAATACGTACCGGACTATATGCAGGTGAAAATCGTAGATAACGATATCAACCGTTGCAACCGCCTGACTGAGTTATTGGATGACAAGACTATGATTATCAACGGAGACGGCCGTGACATGGATCTTCTGATTGAAGAAGGGTTGAAGAATACAGAAGCCTTCGTCGCCCTGACCGGAAATTCCGAAACCAACATTCTTGCCTGTCTTGCCGCTAAACGTATGGGCGTGGAAAAGACGGTGGCAGAAGTAGAAAACATTGATTATATCGGCATGGCCGAAAGCCTTGACATCGGTACGGTTATTAACAAAAAGATGATTGCCGCCAGCCATATTTACCAAATGATGTTGGATGCGGATGTATCCAATGTGAAATGCCTGACTTTTGCCAATGCAGATGTAGCGGAATTCACCGTGCCGGCAGGTGCCAAGATTACCAAACATTTTATCAAAGACCTTGGCCTTCCGAAAGGAACCACTATCGGAGGTATGATTCGTAATGGTGAAGGAGTACTTGTAACCGGTGACACGCTGATACAACCGGGCGACCATGTCGTTGTGTTCTGCCTGAGTATGATGATTAAAAAGATTGAGAAATTCTTTAATTAAGTATTAGGTTTTAAGTATTAACCGCAGCTTGTTTATGATTAACTCAAAGATGATATACCGCATCATAGGATTCCTGCTTCTAATAGAAACAGCTATGCTGCTATGTTGTGGAGCTGTCTCTCTTTTCTACAAAGAAAACGATTTGCAGAGTTTCCTGATTTCATCCGCTATCACCACAGGCGTCGGTATATTGATGCTTGCAATTGGCAAAGGTGCGGAAAAGTCGCTCAACCGTCGTGACGGATATGTCATTGTCAGTACTGCCTGGATTGCATTCTCGCTTTTCGGAATGTTACCTTATTATATAGGTGGATATATCCCGAGTATTACGGACGCTTTTTTCGAAACGATGTCCGGATTCAGTAGTACGGGGGCTACCATTATGAACAACATTGAATCAATGCCACACGGAATCCTTTTCTGGCGGGCAATGACACAATGGATAGGAGGTTTGGGAATTGTATTTTTCACAATTGCCGTTCTGCCGATTTTCGGAATGGGAGGCATTCAAGTATTCGCTGCCGAAGCCAGCGGTCCTACTCATGACAAAGTACATCCCCGTATCGGCGTTACCGCCAAATGGATATGGGGTATCTATGCCGGAATGACAGGAACGCTGATTGTATTGCTCGTATTCGGCGGCATGAGTGTATTTGACAGTATTTGTCATGCTTTCACGACGACCAGTACCGGAGGATTCTCGACCAAACAAGCTAGCATTGAATATTACCACTCTCCTTATATAGATTACGTAATATCCATTTTCATGTTTCTTTCAGGTATCAACTTCACTTTATTGTTGTTGATGTTCAACGGAAAGATCAAGAAATTCATCCATGACGCAGAGCTGAAGTTTTATTTTATCTGTGTATCTTTTTTCACAATATTCATTGCCTTCTGGCTCTATCGAACCTGTGATATGGGAGTAGAGGAAGCTTTCCGTAAATCATTGTTTCAAGTGATTTCATTACAGACTTCTACCGGTTTTGCCACAGCGGATTATATGCTTTGGCCCTCCATTCTTTGGGGGTGTCTGATTGTGGTTATGTTGATAGGAGCTTGTGCGGGCAGCACGACAGGAGGTATCAAATGTATTCGTATGGTGATTCTCTTTAAAGTAGCAAAGAATGAGTTCAAACATATCCTACATCCTAACGCCGTACTACCGGTACGGGTTAATAAACAGGTAATCTCTCCTTCGATTCAATCAACGGTACTGGCATTCACATTTCTGTATGCAGTTATCGCCATTATCAGCATACTCATTATGTTGGGTTTCGGAGTAGGATTTCTCGAGTCAATCGGAACCGTTGTTTCAAGTATGGGTAATATGGGACCGGGCCTCGGTACCTGTGGCCCGGCCTATTCGTGGAGTGAGTTACCCGACGCTGCAAAATGGCTACTTTCTTTCCTTATGCTCCTCGGACGTTTGGAATTATTTACGGTATTACTGCTCTTCAGTTCCGATTTCTGGAAAAAGAACTAAACGAGTATTGACATAGATCAATTGGAGTGCTAAAAAAACCTTTTTTGCTACTTAGAGTTTGCAAAAAGTATAAATATAAATCCTATATTTGCAGCCGTTATAAGAGAAAGATGAAACAAAGCTTAAAATTCGGATTACTTTTGGTACTGGCTTTGCTAATTCATTGCGTCACTAATGGAACAATGGAAGATATTTGCAAAGTTACCTCCCCGACTTATCGGCAGGAGAAGTGCTACGTATCCCAAGACCGTCCGATTCATAATGCGATTGAGCGTCTTTATAATCTATACTCCACCCAATCGTGCGATATGAGCCATACGGACGTCGCCCATGTTCCGACAGACAAGAGCATGTTATTACTGATCGCCTATTTCTGCGAACATTACAAATTGCAAAGTCCGCCTTACTCATTTTCGCTTCACACTCCCAACTACCTTTATGATCCTGTTACCCATTATATATATGGTTTAAGGAAGATTGTCATTTAGACAAGCCAGGGCACTATTTTTTATTCGATTTATTTCAGGCAATCAACCTCTTCTCCGGTGGGTGAAGGGTTTGTTGTTCATTTCTATAATATTCAATCTAAACAGCTATTGAATTATGAATTTTACATTTTTAGTTGTTGTTTTACTGACAGCGCTTGCTTTTGTCGGTGTTGTGATAGCTCTTTCGCGAGCTATTTCCCCCCGCTCATACAATGAGCAAAAGTTCGAGGCATACGAATGTGGTATACCGACACGTGGTAAATCATGGATGCAGTTCCGTGTGGGCTACTACTTGTTTGCTATTCTGTTCCTAATGTTCGATGTAGAAACAGCTTTTCTGTTTCCGTGGGCAGTAGTAATGCGTGACATGGGACCACAAGGACTTATTAGTATTCTCTTCTTCTTTATTATTTTAGTTCTGGGTCTTGCATACGCCTGGAGGAAAGGAGCATTGGAATGGAAATAACCAAAAAGCCAAAAATAAAATCAATACCTTATGAGGAGTTCATTGACAATGAGTCATTGGAAAAGTTGGTCAGGGAGCTTAATGCCGGAGGGGCAAATGTCGCTCTCGGAGTCCTTGACGATTTCATCAACTGGGGACGCAGCAATTCACTGTGGCCGCTTACTTTCGCAACCAGTTGTTGCGGTATCGAATTTATGGCATTGGGTGCCGCTCGTTATGACATGGCCCGCTTCGGGTTCGAAGTAGCACGTGCCAGTCCGCGTCAAGCTGATATGATTATGGTATGCGGAACAATCACGAATAAAATGGCTCCGGTATTGAAACGTCTGTATGACCAAATGCCCGACCCGAAGTATGTGGTGGCCGTGGGGGGATGCGCAGTCAGCGGAGGCCCTTTCAAAAAGTCTTACCACGTAGTGAACGGAGTAGACAAGATTCTTCCGGTAGATGTATATATCCCCGGATGTCCGCCGCGTCCCGAGGCTTTCTATTATGGCATGATGCAGTTGCAACGCAAGGTAAAAATAGAAAAGTTCTTTGGTGGAGTGAATAGAAAAGAGAAGAAACCGGATTATATAAAGAACGAAGAGTAATCTTACATTCTTAATTTAAAGGATTTATGCAAGAAATACAATTTATAGCCCCCGTAGCATTACACGACGAGATGCTGCGCTTGCGGAATGAAAAACAGATGGACTTCCTCGAGAGCCTCACCGGCATGGACTGGGGAGCAGCAGATGAGAAAGATACTCCGGAAAAACTTCGTGGGTTAGGCGTAGTCTATCATCTGGAATCTACTGTCACAGGCGAACGGATAGCAGTAAAAACAGCTACAACCAACCGTGAATTACCGGAAATCCCGTCTGTCAGCGATATATGGAAGATAGCCGACTTCTACGAACGTGAAGTCTTCGACTATTATGGTATCACTTTCATCGGTCATCCTGATATGCGCCGTCTTTATCTGCGCAATGACTGGATAGGTTATCCGATGCGGAAAGACAATGACCCAGAGAAAGATAATCCGCTTTGTATGACAAACGAAGAGACGTTTGACACGACCCGGGAAATAGAGCTGAACCCGGACGGGACAATCAAAGACAAAGAAACCAAACTCTTCGGCGAAGAAGAATATGTAGTCAACATTGGTCCTCAACATCCAGCAACCCATGGTGTCATGCGCTTCCGTGTTTCTTTGGAGGGTGAAATTATTCGTAAGATTGATGCAAACTGTGGCTATATCCATCGGGGTATCGAGAAAATGAACGAAAGTCTTACTTATCCGCAGACATTGGCTCTGACAGACCGTCTTGATTACCTGGGTGCCCATCAGAATCGTCATGCACTATGCATGTGTATTGAGAAGGCAATGGGTGTCGAAGTTAGCGAACGCGTACAATATATCCGTACGATTATGGATGAGCTACAACGTATCGACTCCCACTTATTGTTCTTTTCCGCCCTTGCCATGGACCTCGGAGCGCTGACAGCTTTCTTCTACGGATTCCGTGACCGTGAAAAGATTCTCGATATTTTTGAGGAAACTTGCGGCGGACGCCTGATTATGAATTACAACACGATTGGCGGTGTGCAAGCTGACCTTCACCCGAATTTTGTCAAACGGGTGAAAGAATTTATCCCGTATATGAGAGGAATCATTCACGAATACCACGACATATTTACAGGTAATGTCATTGCCCAAAGCCGTATGAAAGGTGTAGGAGTGCTGAGTCGTGAAGATGCTATCTCTTTCGGCTGTACAGGAGGTACAGGACGTGCTTCGGGTTGGGCTTGCGACGTGCGCAAACGGATACCGTATGGTGTATATGACAAAGTAGATTTCAAAGAAATTGTTTATACGGAAGGTGACTGTTTCGCCCGTTACCTGGTACGTATGGACGAAATAATGGAGAGTCTAAACATCATCGAACAATTAATCGACAATATTCCCGAAGGCCCCTACCAAGAGAAAATGAAACCGATCATCCGTGTTCCCGAAGGTAGTTATTATGCTGCCGTGGAAGGAAGCCGTGGTGAGTTCGGTGTTTTCCTCGAAAGCCAGGGTGACAAGATGCCTTATCGCCTGCACTACCGTGCCACGGGACTACCGCTTGTTGCTGCAATTGACACAATCTGCCGTGGAGCGAAGATTGCCGACTTGATTGCTATTGGCGGAACGTTGGATTATGTGGTCCCGGATATTGATAGATAAACAAGTAATAAGTATCAAGTATTTTAAATTATATGTTCGACTTTAGTATAGTAACAAACTGGATACATGAGCTGCTTCTCTCCATTATGCCGGAAGGAGTAGCCGTATTTATAGAATGTGTGGCTATCGGTGTGTGCATCGTTGCATTATATGCCATACTGGCTATCATATTGATTTACATGGAGCGCAAAGTCTGCGGATTCTTCCAATGCCGTCTCGGTCCGAACCGTGTCGGTAAATGGGGTTCTATCCAGGTGATCTGCGACGTGCTTAAAATGATGACTAAGGAAATCTTCATGCCGAAGGGCGCCGACCATTTCCTCTACAATCTGGCTCCGTTTATGGTGATTATCGCTTCGTTCCTTACTTTCGCTTGTATTCCTTTTAATAAAGGTGCGGAAATTCTGAACTTCAACGTAGGCGTATTCTTCCTGTTGGCAGCTTCCAGTATCGGAGTTGTCGGTATTCTGCTTGCAGGCTGGGGCAGTAATAATAAGTTCTCGCTGATTGGTGCGATGCGAAGTGGTGCACAGATTATCAGTTATGAGCTTTCCGTAGGTATGAGTATCATGACTATGGTAGTGCTTATGGGAACCATGCAATTCTCCGAAATTGTAGAGGGACAAGCTAATGGCTGGTTTATCTTCAAAGGACACATTCCCGCGGTGATTGCCTTCATTATCTATCTGATTGCCGGAAACGCCGAATGTAACCGTGGTCCGTTCGACCTTCCCGAAGCGGAAAGTGAGTTGACCGCCGGATATCATACAGAATATTCGGGGATGGGTTTCGGTTTTTTCTATCTGGCGGAATATCTGAATCTGTTTATTGTAGCCAGCGTTGCCGCTACTATTTTTCTGGGTGGTTGGATGCCGTTGCATATCGTAGGGCTGGACGGATTTAATGCCGTAATGGACTATATTCCCGGATTTATCTGGTTTTTCGGCAAAGCATTCTTTGTGGTATTTCTATTGATGTGGATTAAATGGACTTTCCCCCGTCTGCGTATTGATCAGATTCTGAATCTGGAATGGAAATATCTGGTTCCTATTTCTATGGTAAACTTATTAATAATGGCATGTTGTGTAGCCTTCGGCTTTCATTTCTAGCAGATTAGATTATGGAATATAAAGATAAAAAATATACGTACTTAGGTGGTCTGGTGCACGGCATCAGTACACTGGCAACGGGTATGAAGACCAGTATCAAGGTGTATTTTCGTAAGAAAGTAACCGAGCAATATCCCGAAAACCGGAAAGAGCTGAAAATGTTCGACCGGTTCCGCGGCACACTGAACATGCCCCATAATGAGAATAACGAACATCGCTGTGTAGCCTGCGGTTTGTGTCAAATGGCCTGTCCGAATGACACCATCAAGGTTATCAGCGAAACCATCGAGACAGAGGACGGCAAGAAGAAGAAAATCCTGGCAAGATATGAATATGACCTGGGTGCTTGTATGTTCTGTCAACTTTGTGTCAATGCTTGTCCGCACGATGCTATCACGTTCGACCAGAACTTCGAACATGCGGTATTCGACAGGACGAAGCTTGTATTGAAGTTGAATCACGACGGTAGTAAAGTAATAGAAAAGAAAAAAGAAGTTTAAGATATGGGATCAACACTTGAAACAGTAGTATTCTACTTTTTGGCAGCATTTATTATTGCTATGTCCATTATGACGGTGACCACCCAACGTATCGTCCGCTCAGCTACTTATCTGTTGTTCGTGCTTTTCGGTACGGCCGGCATTTATTTCCTGCTGGGTTACACTTTCTTGGGTTCTGTCCAAATTATGGTTTATGCCGGTGGTATCGTCGTTCTTTATGTATTCTCCATTCTGCTGACCAGTGGAGAGGGTGACCGCGCAGAGAAACTGAAACGAAGCAGGTTCTTCGCGGGACTCTTTACAATGGTTGCCGGCGCAGCAATTATCCTGTTTATCACGCTAAAGCATAACTTCCTGCAAACCAACAATCTGGCTCCACAGGAGATAAACATCCACTCTATCGGTCATGCCCTGCTAAGTAGCGACAAATACGGTTATATATTGCCTTTCGAAGCAGTCAGTATCTTGTTACTGGCATGTATTATCGGTGGTATTATGATTGCACGTAAGAGATAAGGAGAATTAAAATTAAAGATTAGAAATTAAAAGTATACCATTATGATACACATGGAATATTATCTGGTAGTTTCTACTATCATGATGTTTGCAGGAATCTATGGATTCTTTACCCGCCGGAATACACTGGCTATCCTGATTTCTGTGGAGCTAATGCTGAACGCCACGGACATCAACTTCGCCGTGTTCAACCGTTTTCTCTTTCCGGGAGGAATGGAAGGCTATTTCTTTGCACTATTCTCTATCGCCATTTCGGCTGCTGAAACCGCAATAGCAATAGCCATTATGATAAACATCTACCGTAACATCCGAAGCATCCAAGTCCGCAACCTTGACGAACTAAAATGGTAGTACCAAGGCGGTGGCAAGATGCCACTTCCCGGTTTCCATTCGGATGATTCCGCAAGATATTATAGTATAAGTAACAATAAAACAAGTAATTAAATAAAACTGTATGGAACTAACAATTCTAATACTCCTTCTTCCTTTCCTCTCCTTTCTCCTATTGGGAATCGGAGGTAAATGGATGTCTCATCGGACAGCGGGTACAATCGGTACGCTGGTACTGGGAGCAGTAGCAGTGCTATCATACGTTACGGCTTTCCAATATTTCTCCGCTCCGCGACTGGAAGACGGAACTTTTGCCACACTGATACCTTACAACTTCACGTGGCTTCCTTTTACAGAAACTTTACACTTCGACCTGGGTATCCTACTCGATCCCATATCCGTAATGATGTTGATTGTCATATCTACCGTATCACTAATGGTACATATCTACTCCTTCGGTTACATGAAAGGCGAAGTCGGTTTCCAACGTTATTACGCTTTCCTGTCCCTGTTTACAATGTCAATGCTGGGATTGGTCGTTGCAACAAATATCTTCCAGATGTATCTCTTTTGGGAGCTGGTAGGTGTAAGTTCATACTTATTAATCGGATTCTACTACACCAAACCGGCTGCAATCTCTGCTTCCAAAAAAGCATTTATTGTCACTCGTTTTGCTGACTTAGGTTTCCTGATCGGTATCCTGATTTACGGATATTATGGCGGGACGTTCGGTTTCACTCCGGATACGGTATCATTGATTAGCGGTGGTGCTTCTATGCTTCCGTTAGCTCTCGGACTGATGTTTGTGGGTGGTGCCGGCAAGAGTGCAATGTTCCCATTACATATCTGGTTGCCGGATGCAATGGAAGGTCCGACTCCTGTCAGCGCTTTGATTCATGCGGCTACAATGGTGGTTGCCGGTGTTTATCTGGTAGCCCGTATGTTCCCGCTTTTCATTGCTTACGCACCGGATACCTTGCATATGGTAGCCTGGGTTGGTGCATTTACTGCTTTCTATGCAGCAAGCGTAGCTTGTGTACAATCGGATATCAAACGTGTGCTCGCTTTCTCTACTATCTCGCAGATTGGTTTTATGATGGTAGCTTTGGGGGTTTGTACTTCCATGAACCCGCACGAAGGCGGATTGGGATACATGGCATCCATGTTCCACCTTTTCACACACGCTATGTTTAAAGCGTTGTTATTCCTCGGTGCAGGTAGCATTATCCATGCGGTACACTCCAACGAGATGTCGGCAATGGGAGGATTACGTAAATATATGCCTATCACACACTGGACATTCCTGATTGCTTGTCTTGCCATTGCAGGTATTCCCCCGTTCTCCGGTTTCTTCTCAAAAGATGAGATTTTGGCCGCTTGCTTCCAATACAGTTCTGTTATGGGTTGGGTGATGACAGTAATTGCTGCAATGACTGCTTTCTATATGTTCCGTCTCTACTATGGTATCTTCTGGGGGAGCGAACCATCCCGGGCAAGTTCCCATTCGGATAAGAACTTGGAAGCGGCACCTTGCCACCCGCATGAAAGTCCGTTAGCTATGACATTCCCTCTGATGTTCCTGGCTGCGGTAACTTGTGGAGCCGGATTTATTCCTTTCGGACATTTCATCAGTTCAAATGGAGAATCCTATTCTATTCATCTCGATCCGTCGGTAGCTATCACAAGTGTCGTTATTGCTATCATTTCTATTGCAATCGCTACATGGATGTATAAGAATGCCAAACAGCCTGTTGCCGATTCTCTGGCAAAACAGTTCAAAGGTCTGCACAAAGCTGCCTACAATCGTTTCTATATTGATGATATATACCAGTTCATTACACATAAGATTATCTTCCGTTGCATCTCTACTCCTATTGCATGGTGGGACCGTCATGTAGTGGACGGATTCTTTAACTTCCTGGCATGGGCTACCAATACCACTAGTGACGAAATTCGTGGTTTGCAGAGCGGTCAGGTACAACAATATGCGTATGTGTTCCTTTGTGGTGCACTGGCACTTATCCTACTATTAATCTTATAAAGCACAGAACGATATGAATTTCTTATCAATATTCGTACTCATCCCCTTACTAATGCTGGCCGGTCTTTGGGCAGCCCAAGGAATCAAAGCCATCCGAGGGGTTATGGTTACCGGCGCATCTGCACTTTTGATTGCCTCCATCGTACTGACCTTTATGTACTTGGGAGAACGTAGTGCCGGCAACACGGCAGAAATGTTATTTCGCGCAGATACCCTATGGTATGCTCCGCTTCACATCTCCTACTCGGTAGGTGTCGATGGGATCTCAGTAGCCATGCTGTTACTGTCTGCTATTATCGTATTCACCGGGACATTCGCCTCATGGCGTCTGCAACCTTTGACCAAAGAATATTTCCTTTGGTTCACCCTGCTCTCTATGGGAGTGTTCGGATTCTTTATATCCATCGACTTGTTCACCATGTTCATGTTCTACGAAATCGCACTGATTCCGATGTACTTGCTGATTGGTGTATGGGGTTCGGGACGCAAAGAATACGCAGCCATGAAACTGACACTCATGCTTATGGGTGGTTCCGCCTTCCTGCTGATCGGTATTCTCGGAATCTATTTCGGCTCGGGAGCAACGACGATGAACCTTCTCGAAATCGCACAGTTACATAATATACCTTTCGCACAGCAATGCATCTGGTTCCCACTGACATTCCTCGGTTTTGGTGTACTGGGTGCCCTTTTCCCGTTCCACACATGGAGTCCGGACGGTCACGCTTCCGCGCCGACGGCGGTATCCATGCTCCATGCCGGTGTATTGATGAAACTCGGGGGCTACGGATGTTTCCGTATCGCCATGTACCTCATGCCGGAGGCAGCCAACGAACTTTCATGGATATTCCTGATATTAACCGGTATCTCTGTTGTTTACGGAGCATTCTCCGCTTGCGTACAAACGGATTTGAAATACATCAACGCCTATTCTTCCGTATCCCACTGCGGATTGGTTCTCTTTGCTATCCTGATGCTGAATCAGACAGCCGCAACGGGAGCTATCCTCCAGATGCTTTCCCACGGATTAATGACAGCCTTGTTCTTCGCCCTTATCGGTATGATTTACGGACGTACACACACACGTGACGTTCGCGAGCTTGCCGGTTTGATGAAGATTATGCCGTTCCTGAGCGTATGTTATGTGATTGCCGGTCTTGCCAATCTTGGTCTGCCGGGCTTGAGTGGTTTCATTGCCGAAATGACAATCTTCGTCGGTTCATTCCAGAACAACGATGTATTCCACCGTACATTGACTATCATTGCCTGCTCCTCGATTGTGATTACAGCAGTCTATATCCTGCGTCTGGTAGGTAAGATTCTATACGGTACCTGTACCAATAAACATCACCTCACACTGACTGATGCGACGTGGGACGAGCGTGTAGCCGTTATCTGCCTCATCGCCTGTGTAGCGGGATTGGGTATGGCTCCTTTCTGGATAAGCCACATGATTGGTGAAAGTGTATTGCCGGTTGTCTCACAACTAATCCCATAAGCCGGAATCTGTAATTAATAACTAGTAATTTGTAATTAACAATATGGATTATTCACAATTTCTACATATGCGAGAAGAGCTGTCGCTCGTAGTTGTCCTGCTACTACTGTTTTTGGCCGACCTCTTCATGAGCCCGGACGCACACAAAAATGATGGGAAAGCACGACTGAACACAATGCTACCTGTCATTCTGATGGCGGTCCATACAGCTATCAACCTGATTCCGGGAACTGCCGCCGACGTATTCGGTGGTATGTATCACTATGTCCCCATGCATACGGTTGTCAAGTCAATCCTGAATATAGGTACGTTGATTGTCTTTCTGATGGCACACGAATGGATGAAACGTGAAGACACCGCCTTTAAACAAGGAGAATTCTATGTATTGACACTCTCCACCTTGTTTGGTATGTATCTCATGATTTCCGCCGGACATTTCCTGATGTTCTTTATCGGACTGGAAACAGCTTCTATTCCTATGGCTGCCCTGATTGCTTTCGACAAATACCGCCACAATTCTTCCGAAGCCGGTGCCAAGTATATCCTTACGGCACTTTTCTCCAGTGCGTTGCTGTTGTTCGGCCTGTCAATGATTTACGGTTCTGCCGGAACATTGTACTTCGATGATCTTCCCGCACATATCGACGGAAATCCCCTGCAAATCATGGCATTCGTATTCTTCTTTACGGGTATGGCGTTCAAACTGTCCCTCGTTCCGTTCCACCTCTGGACAGCGGACGTTTACGAAGGCGCTCCAAGCACGGTTACAGCTTATCTGAGTGTTATTTCAAAAGGCTCGGCAGCATTCGTGTTATTGGCTATCCTGATTAAAGTATTCGCCCCGATGATCGATGATTGGCAAGAGGTACTTTATTGGGTAACTATCGCTTCTATCACGATTGCCAACATATTCGCTATCCGCCAGCAGAATCTGAAACGCCTCATGGCATTCTCCAGTATCTCACAAGCCGGATATATCATGTTGGGCGTCATCGGAGGCACAGCACAGGGAATGACAGCATTGGTATATTACGTACTGGTATATGCAGCCGCCAACCTTGGTGTATTTGCCGTTATTACTATCGTAGCACTGCGCAGCCAGAAGTTTACACTCGAAGATTACGCAGGACTTTATAAGACGAATCCGAAGATAGCGCTCCTAATGACCTTGTCCTTATTCTCATTGGCAGGTATCCCGCCATTTGCCGGATTCTTCTCGAAGTTCTTTATCTTCATGGCCGCCTTCGATGCAGGTTTCCACTTGCTAGTATTTATTGCACTGGTGAATACAGTTATCTCACTGTATTACTACCTGCTGATTGTGAAAGCAATGTATATCACTCCTTCCGATAATCCGATTCCTACTTTCCGCAGCGACCGTTGTACCAAATGGGGACTGGCGCTTTGTACGTTGGGCATTATCGGACTGGGTATAGCAAGCATCGTATATCAGTCTATTGATAAATTCTCGTTCGGAATATAATTGAAAAGAAAAAAGTTATCCCCGTCTCCAGTCTGCATTTATTGTGACAATAGAGACGGGGATAAAAATTATTAGAGGGTGTACACTCATTCCGCCACAATCACCCCCGGCAGTCTGAACCAGAACCGTGAGCCTTTGCCCGGTTCGGAATCAACTCCTATCCGCCCGCCAAGTTGTTCTATGATACTTTGGCAGATAGCAAGTCCCAATCCCGTGCCGGGCACAAAAGAGTTGAGTTTGACGAAACGTTCAAAGATATGCAACTGCTGTTCCTTATCAATCCCTATTCCCGTATCCTGCACATAGAATTCCAGTTCTTCCCCCTTCATCTGATAGCCTACACGGATACTTCCCTGCGAAGTAAACTTAATCGCATTGTTTACAAAGTTAGAGATTACCTGATGCAGACGATTACGGTCGCTAATGAGATGGTATTGCGGAAGATTAGAATCGAACACCAACGCTACTCCTTCGCTCACTTTCATTTCCATAGAACGGACAATATTCTCGCACAGCAAATTCACATTTACATCTCCGTAAGTAAAATCAAACGTACCGGCTTCAATTTTCGAGAGATCCAGTATGTCCGTAATTAGTTGCAACAACAGTTCATTGTTGTTACGGACAATCTTGACATATTCCTTCCGTTCCTCAATATCTTCCGCCTCAACCAACAAATCCGAGAAGCCGACAATGGCATTCAGCGGAGTACGGATTTCATGGCTCATATTAGCGAGGAAAGCACTTTTCAGACGGCCTGCCATTTCTGCCCTGTCACGTGCCAGAATCAGTTCCGCTTCCGTCTCTTTCAGTTCCGTGATGTCGTAGTTGATACCTATGATTTCAATTTCATTCTCCTCGGGCCTGTAATTAGTCACCATAATATTAGAACGCACCCAGTTCCACTGGTCTATGGTTCCCACGCGACGAACACGCATTTCTTTCTGAAAATGGCGTCTGTTGCCCTTCTTCACTTCCTCATAGAAGTCGAGAATATATCGGCGATCATCCGGATGCACGTGGCGGTAGATACCAACAACTTCGCTCAACGGCGTATCTTCCTCCTCTCCCACATTCTTATACCATTGTTTAATGGCATATCCTTTCCGACTCATAAGGTTTAGCTTGGCATACCCCACTTTGGCATAATCGGAAATCAACAGGAAGAAATTCTCGAAGTCGCGGATGCGGTTTATGGCATCAATACGTTCGGTATTATCAATGTTAATCAATATATATCCGCTGAAGTTCCCTTCATTGTCATATAACTTAGTAACTTTCGTATACAGCTCTATTATATCCGAACGGTTCGTCAGATAATATCCTTCGGCACGCCGGAAAGAGTAGTTAAGACGGAAATCCACCAAATCTTCATTCCGCACACGGTCGCGGATTTGCTGAGGGACATTCGGATTTTCAAAAAAGTTCACTCCGATTACTTCCGATTTATTTACCACTCCGAATATTTCCAGATTCATGTTGTTCATATCAACCAGATAGCCGTCCTTGTCGTAGATTTCTACACCGGCCGGGATATTGGCAAATATATTCTGGAACAGTTTTTCGCTACGGTCCATTGCTCGATTGGCTTTCACTGCCTGCGTAGTGTCGAGGAACAAAGCAACCACTTCATCTTCCTCCGGCGAATAGACAATCCAGTGAGTATAAATGCCCGTCTTGGCAACATAATCATCTCCTTCCTTATACGTGTTACCTTGCATTACACCTACCAGAAGCTCCAGTTTCGAAACATAGTCAGGATGTATCTTCGAGGCAGGACATCCCATATATTCTTTTATCGAACTACCGAAAAATTTAACAACTAAACTATTTCCGTCCGTCACCTTATAATCGCAAGGCCGATTCTGCTCATCACGGATTATCGACAAGCGCAAATACCCCATAGGCATGAAACGGAACAAATTATTCAGAAAGACCTGTTCGCGGATAACCTTATCCTTTGCTTTGCGCAACTCGATACAAATACTTATAATATTGGCAAGTGAAGAAAACCATTGATAGTCTTCATTACTCCATTCGTGATAAGTCTTAACCAGATCAATGCCCATATATCCCCAAATATGGTCGCCCGCCCTTAAAGGAGTCACCATGATTGACAAGATGCCTTGTGCATTGAGGAAACGATATTCGTCTTCCGCTTCCTCTGGCAACTGGTTCAACGAATTCAACAGAATAGGCGTACCGGAAAGAATCTGCTTGCTCCACCATTTTGCCTGGTCAATAGGAAGATTCTGCTGACTGTCTTTTTCCGACGATACCCCTTCGGAAACGACCTCGTATATACAACTCTGGTGAGTGTGATTTTCGTCATATTCGAAAATATAGACACGACCTTCCCCGTAGTAAAGATTCAGAATGTCGTTCAATATCTCCATGACACAAGAGTCTACTTCTTCATCGTGAAGGAAACGGAGCAAAGACTGGGAGATAAAACTCTGACGACGAAGCAGACTGTTCACCCTTCTCAAAGCGTCTCTTTGTTCTGACTCCTTAGGGGCTTCCACCCGTTGAATGACACCGAAGGATTTATCACCGCCATTGGTTCCCGTACCTTTCTCACGATGAGCCAGGCGGGTATGCAACCAAATCTCACCATACCGGGAACGGACGGGAAAAGTCTGTTCATAAAAGTTCCGATGAATATTCGCGTTTGCACGAAATTCCTGAATGATTTGCTCACGATAATCTTCACGTATCAACTTTTGGAAATCTTGAAAAGAAATGGTATCCCCCTCCAATCCGAGGAGTTCACATAGAAAATCCGAACACAAATAATGCCCTGCCGCAAAATCCGCTTCCCACCATCCAATTTGGGCTAGAGAAGACATCTTAATATACCGCTCGTAGTCTGTTTGCATATTTTATTTATCATAGGATAACAAGGAACAAATATACGAAAAAGAAAATCAGACCGATTATATAATATACGAAATAATTGCTAATAACAGAGGAATTGACAAGGAGAAACCAAATATAAAAAAGATGTGCCATAACTCAAAGGTACCTCAATCGTAACCTTATTAAGTTATGACACACCTCTCATGTCTTTCTGAAAAACAGACTTCGAGCAGTCAAGAATCAGAGGGAGGAGAAATTATATCCCGTCCAGGTGAACAGAGAAACGTCCGTACCTGTGTTGCCTGCCGGTTCGGCAAAGGTATTCAATGTACCGTTCAGTTTCTTTCCTGTCAGGTTCAGTGAGTTTGTAATGCTGACACTGGAATCTGCATTACCTGCACCCTTGCTATCGCTCATATCAATCAGGTCGATTGAACCGCCCGTACCCTTTACCAATGCGTTGACGATAGCAGCTTTCGCACCACGACGAATCTTTATCACATCCTGCATACGGTCTACGTTGTCTGCCTTATCAGCTGCATTATTCACAATCGTCATGTTTTCCACGCGGAAATCAGACTGACGCAGATGGGTAGGATACAAGCCGTCGAGATTACCGTCCGCTTCAATGCCGCGCGGATCTGCTTCCGTGCTGGTATAACCGTTTTCCCATACGCCATAGCAGTTTTTCAGCGTACCGCTATATCCTTGTGTGAAGTCGAACATATCATCATCCGGATTTACAGCCAGAAGATTGGTTACGTTCACCGTTCCGCCGAAGAACTCGATTGCGTCATCGGCACTTTCGAGCACATAGATATTTTCTATCTTTGTACCGCTACCCACACCATTCAGTGTCAGACCGTTGTGTTCGATATCGGCAGTGGAACGGGCTCCGGCATAACAGATCTGCACGTAAGTCAATGAACCGGAGTTATCATCATCTACATTGCCTCCATATTTAAAACTGTTGTCGATTTCCGTCAAGCCCGTATCGCTCTTATCGGCGTTCTGACCGGAGATAGGAGCCTTACCATTGATAATGATACCACCCCAGTAGCCGGAAACGGGTGAAGTGGTGTTGGCAGTAAAGATGACCGGCTTGTCTGCCGTACCATCAGCGTAGAGTTTACCGCCCTGTGCTACTAAAAGATAGCTGCTGAAACCTTCACGAGCTTTAATCGTTGTTCCGGCAGGGATATTTAGGCGGCCACCGTCGGCTACGATTACCGTTCCGTTCAGGATATATTCTTTAGATTCCAGCGTCTGTTCGCCGGTCAGTGTTCCGGACAGGATGTTGTCGCCCACTACGATAGAGCTACCTGTGCCCTCTCCGTTTCCACCATTACCGTTTCCATTACCTTCTCCGTCACTGTCACTGCTACATGCAGCCAACGTAAGTGCAGTTGCCATAGCGGCACACGTCATAAAGTTCACAAACAATCTTTTCATTTTGCTTCAATAATTAGTTAATAATTCTATTCAGTAATCAGTTAATAATCAAGTTCTGTAATCAATTATCTTATTCTATTTCTATTGCCGGGACTTAGAATGTGCACGACACTCCCAGGCTGATGTTTATTCCTTTTTTATAATCGCCGAGCACTACCTTTTCGCCACTCTCATTGGCTTTGCGACTCAATTTATGGGAAGGATTCAGCAGGTTGCGAGCTTTCAGGTTGAGGGAGATATATTTGTTCAACCGGGCCTGCGAGACGAAGTCGAGTGTGACAAGTCCCCGTTCCATGATGTCCTGATATCCTTGCGTTCCAATCGTATAAATCTTATCGCTCACATAATTAAGAACCAGCGTATTGACAAAACTGCGTTCGTCTCGGGTGAAATGGTGAGAAAGGTCGAAGTTGGCAATCCACGGGGCAGCTCCTTCCAGTTGCGAACCGGTGGTGACGGTTGCCAAAGGCATCTTCGCATTGGTGTAAATGTAGGAACCGTTCAGTCCGAAGGAGAGTTTGTTCATGCCGTTCGCAGCACTGCTCAACGGACGGACAAACAGGTTTTTACGTATTTCCACCTCTACTCCGGCAACTGTTGCACGATCCGAAATATTCTCGTATGAGAGATATCCACCGGCACTGGCCACTTCAATGCGGGAGATCGGATCTTTGATATGTTTATAGAAAGCTGTCAGCGAAACGAGTTCCGTCGGGCTGGGATTGAAGTCCCATTTGAGGTCGAAGTTATAGTTGTCCGAGGGTTTCAGATTCGGATTTCCCTGACTGTTGAAATTCACGCCTACATAGCGGTAAGGAGATATTTCTTTGGCTTGCGGCAGCGTATAGGTCTTGCTTGCCCCCAAGCGGAGGGAATGTTTCTCATTCAGATTATATTTCAGATTGAGGCTGGGCAGGAAATAGTCTTTCCGGATGGTGTTGCTTCCTTCGGAACCGCCTCTATTCACATTATAATCTACATTGATATCTACATAATCATACTTCAACCCCAAGTTTACAATCCAACGCGGGGTAAACTGATAAGTAGCTTCGGCGTATGCCGAATGGATATTCTTGGTGACAGTATACTTGTCCACATTCTTCTGAATCTTGAACCAGCCGGAAGATAAGTTGTCCCGATTATAGTAATCATCAAGCGAGAAACCATCCAGCGAAGGGAAGTCGGAAGCATGTTCCACGGTCAGGTTGTATTCCGTAGCCTTGAAACTGTCGTCTACAAATCTGCCTGTATAGCCGAGGCGGATATTGGAGATTTCTTCCATATCGTCTTTCAAGCGGTAGACCAAGCCTGCTTTTACATTAATATCATCTTCGTCCAGTGCGGAGAAGTAGCGTTGTTGAGAGTTTCCCCGAAGCAGGGTGTATCCGTTTTCCGCTTTCGTGATATTGTTGATGCGGCGGTCCGGCTCGTATCCTTTCACCATATTGTAGGAAGCACCGGCATCCAGACTTAATGATTTGGTCAGTCCCCAATTGGTCAACAACTGATTGACGATTAAAAGGTTATCATTAGATTGCTGACGGCGGGTCAATCCCAAGTTATCGTAATCATCGCTAAAGATAGAATTCTTGCCGGTGTAGTCGCCTACCGACTGCGTGCCGGCGTGTATCATCATCAAGTTATAGCTGACGTGGTGACGGTTGTTCATATCGTAGTCCACGTTGGCCAGTAGCAGTTGGCTGATATTCTCGGCATATTTTTTTCCCTGCATATCTTTATAGATTGTGCCGCTGGTAGTGGTATTGCGTATCACCTCGTCCGTATACTGATAATCTGTTGTATGTCCGGCGGTCAGGAAGAAAGAAAGCGGATTCTTGTCCTTACCTATATAGAAACGTTTTCCGCCGGAAATGCTGTAACTCCGGTTTATCTGGAGATGTTTTTCGGTAGGGTCGAGTTTATTCTTAAATCCCCAAGTGTTTTCGTCGGCAGGTTCGGTGCGGTTGGCAAAACCCATAAAGTCCACCCCGTCCATTTTGAGGAAATCGGCTGTCAAGGTTTGCGTGTTCAGTCCGCCGGAAATGCCGATACCGAAGTTTCCGCCACCTATCAGTTCTTTGGAGACGATGTCGATCGTTGCGCCGCCGACATCACTGCTGCCGCCTGCGTTGAAGGCTTTGTTGACACCTACGGACTGTATGACGTCCGTTCCGAAAAAGTCGAGAGAGATATTCTTATATTCAGGGTCTTCGGAAGGAAGGGAGAAGCCGTTGAAGGTGGTTGCATTATAGCGGTCGCCCAGTCCGCGGACAAAGACGTTCTTCACTCCGTCTTGTTTGGATACTCCTGATACTTTGGTTACGGCGCCTTCCGCATCGGAAACACCTTTGCGCGAAAGTTCCTTCACCCCTACGGACTGCACTGCAATGACGGCTTTCTGCTGTTCGAGCAGCAGCATATTTTCATTCTCACGATTCTTCTTTGCTACGACTACCACATCGGCAAGTTCCTGTGCATCCGTTTCCAGTTCCAGATTCAGTATCACCAGTTTGCCGTTCTCCACACGGACCTTGCGACGAACCTCGGTCTTGTATCCTACATATTTTATTTCAATATCATACATACCTTCCAACACACCACCGGCATTTAACTCAAAATTACCGTCCATATCAGTGACGGCTCCGGCCTGAGTGCCTATCAGACGAATCGTTGCTCCGATTAAAGGCTCCTTGGAAAGTTTGTCTTTCACAGCTCCTTTCACCTTGATATTAGCAGCCAGCGAAGAAAGTACACACAGCATACAAAAAAAGGCTGCAACGGAAAATCTTAAAAGAAATAGTTTTTTCATCGAACTTTGCTCTACGTTTTAAATCCGTGGGCAAAGGTAGGGGGTGGGTGTTACAACAGTAATACGGAGAAGATACAATCGGTTGAAAGATAGGTTGCAAGATTATTACACGACAGACAAGCTCAGTGCCGGGATATGCCACCGGCCTGTCACAACTGTGACATCGGCTTGGCACAACTGTGACACCACGATGGCACAACTGTGACAAGCCGGTGGCACAAGCCCCCACTCAGAACATCTCCAGAAAGCTTGCGAACAACTAATGGAAGAGATGTACGGACCTTAAACCAGCTTCTTCTTTTTCCGGTAGTTCTCACGAAATTCTTTAGGAGAGCAAGCCTTCTTCTTTTTGAAGATCCGGTTGAAGTTGGAAAGATTATTGAATCCGCACTCATAGCAGATTTCGGCTATTGACATGGTAGAATCCACCAACAGGCGGGAAGCAAAACCAAGACGTATATCAATGATATAGTCGGAGAGATTCTTACCAGTCCGCAGTTTGAAGAACCGACTGAAGGACACATCCGTCATTCCAACCATAGCTGCCAACTGCCCCAGGCGAATCTCCTCCTGATAATGGGCATTGATATACTCCTGCACCTTTTGCACACGGCGGCTGTCCGAATGAATATCTATCTTGGCAAAAGACGAACTGGACAATGTGCGGGCTTCTTCTTCAAAAAGGGAGAGTTCGTAGAGAATCGTCATAAACTTGATTACTGCATAGAATCCCTGTTTCTCAGAAGCAAGTGTATCGAGCAACGGATATATTTTAAGAATGGCGGACATCGGGAAACAAAGTCCTTTCTGCGCCTTATCCAACATCCGGCGGATAGAGTCAAACTGGTTCTTATTGATAAAGCTCTTGAAGAAAAGATCGGAAGAAAACTGGATCGTTATCTCCCGTATCTCTTTCGAACGACATTCGTTCTGTTCCCAGACGTGCTCCAGGTCTTTACCTGTTATCAAGACCAAATCATAGTCGCCTATCACTTCGGAAGAATCTCCGACTACCCTTCTCACTCCCGCCGCCTTCTCGGTAAAGTTCAGTTCAAACTCGGAATGATTGTGGATAGGATAAGTAAATTCTGTCTTATAACGTTCTGCAATATAAAAACAGTCCTTGTCTGATAGAGGAGTGATTTCGCGGATTATCTGATTTGGTAACGGTGTAGTCATGACAATGGATAGTTAACAATGTTTTATTATTCTAATACTTATTTCTCTATTTTTACTCCTATCCGGCGCAGGTCGGCACCCGAAGGATTCTGGAATACTTGCAAGTCAAATTCGGGAATAATGGCAAGCACATGATCGAATACGTCTGCCTGTATGCCTTCATAGGCAACCCAGACTTTATTGGCCGAAAAGAAATAGAGTTCCAGAGGGATACCGGTTTCCGTCGGCTGGAGCTGGCGGACCATGCAAGTCAGTTCCTGATTAACGGTAGGAAGGCTTTTCAGATAATTAGTCAGGTAAGCGCGAAAAACACCCAAATTTGTCTGACGACGCCCGTTTACGAGTACTGAATTGTCAATATTATGTTCTTTGTTATATTCTTCCACTACTTTCTCCGTCCGGTCTACGTAATCTTTCAACAACTGTATCTTTCGATACTTCGCCAACATCTCCGGAGTACAGAAACGCACGCTGCTCATGTCTATATTGATAGAGCGTTTCACGCGGCGGCCACCGGACTCCTGCATTCCCTGCCAGTTCTGGAAAGAGTCACTAACCAGCAGGTAAGGCGGAATAGTGGTTATGGTATTATCGAAGTTGCGCACTTTCACGGTGTTCAAGGTTACTTCTATCACCGTACCATCCGCACCGTACTTTGGCATGGTAATCCAATCGCCCACTTTCAGCATATTGTTGGCAGAAAGCTGAATACCGGACACAAATCCCATGATACTGTCTTTGAATACCAACATCAGGACGGCAGCAGAAGCTCCGAGTCCCGTCAACAACACCACCGGACTTTGATTAATCAGAATACTGATGATGATAATAGCCCCTATAAAGAAAAGGATGACTTGTGCCGTCTGCAAAAGTCCCTTCAAAGGCTTGTCCCTATATTGCTCTTTCCGGCTGTATACCTGATAAATGGCAGTAAACAACGAACTGACAAACCGCAGGAATACTGCAAGGATATAAATCATGCAAAGCCTGCGTAAGAAATCGAGCAACCCGGAATCAGCGTGTTCGGGGAAAGCAATAGGAATGGCAATATAAATCAGAATCGGTGCCACCATTCTGCTAAGATGTACCATTACCTTATGATCGAATACGATATCATCCCACGTCGCCTTAGTTTGCTTCACCAGTTTTGCCACTACCCGCAAGATGATCCTGCGGCAGATTACGTTAGCCAGTAAAGCGATTCCGATAATAAACAGCAGCACTATCAGATTGTCAATCTTGTCAGCCCATTCTTCGTTCACTCCTGCCGATAGTAACGAGCGGTTGACTTCCTGCATCACTGCTCCTCCCAATTCTTCCACTTCCCCACTCGCTAATGCTACACTCACCGTATCAATTACTTCTTTCATAAATATTTTTTCTCTTTTGGTTTAGTTCTCTTTTATCTATTGTTTATTTCATTCTCCTTTCGCCAAGTATTCCTGAATGTCCTGCCGGAGCCATTCGTAATGAAAGAGCCGTTTATAGGCTACATTCTTTTTCAGCATGATCTCTACATTCACCTGACTGTTCTGATAACAGGTCAGTTCGTTTCTAAATTGTTCATTATGTTCTGCGAGGCGTTTGATCTCCTGCTCCCGTTCACGCCTCAGAGCAGTACAGACCGGAATCAGGAGTTTCATCACGACATTGTCCATTACGTGATGTCCCTGCATATATAAATAAGTCGTTTCGGGCATTAATCCCAGTTCCTTCAATTCATCACGTAAGTTGTTCACCTGATTGACAATACGGGGAAAACGTTTTTTCAATTCCGAAAGTTTCTGATTGACACGGTGTTGTAAAGCTTCCAGACTTTGTTCGGGATGCCTCAAACTTATCTCTTTCAAAGCCGTATATGTATGGAAGTCATACATCGGAAAGGTATAAGTATCACGCTGGCGGTAGAACCAGATATTCCACAGGAAAAGCGGATATACGATTTCCGAGTAACGTTTCAGGTAAGCATCGAAATCGAGAATAAAACGGTCGTTCAACGTAGCCTGCACACACACTTCATGAAGACTTTCAGCAAAACAATGGTAGTTTTCAATGGCGTAAGTGTAGGTCTGGAAAATATATTTGTTCCGGTTAATCTTACGGGAGGTATTGGTAGCTCCTTGCAACAGAAAATCATAGTCACTGTCGACACAGGCAATCAGGCTTCTTCCCAGTTCCTTTGTATTCAGCGTATTCATCAACACCATTTTCTTCCCTTTTGCCAGGGAGGTGGCGGAAGGAAGCATCACCTGGAAATAATGTTCGTCATCTTCAAATTCTTCGAGCAACGTACGCCAGAATGCGACATCATCATAGCTTTCTACATAAGCAATGATACGCCGGCGCGCCTTCTTCGAGTAGAGTTTATGGGCAGCGTTGAAGTAAGAAGAAGTCAGGTTATCTCTTAGTGAAGTTGCCATGTTGATAGTTACTAATTATACAAATTATGGTTTCGTTTGGGAACATCCTTTTTCAAACGTATGTTCCAACGAGGTGGATATATCGCTCACTTCCGTCACGGCGTCCAGCCAACCTTCCATAATGACGGCAGGCGAATGGGTAGTCAGGATAATCTGCACATTCGGATTCAGTTCCCGTATCATTGAAATTAATTTCTGCTGCCATTCGATATGAAGGGAAGCCTCCGGTTCATCCATAAACAGCACACAATGGCTGTTGTCCTGCACGAGTACCGTCAACAGAATTACTAACATCTGCTTTTCACCGGAAGACAGTTTATAGGGAAACAGCAGTTCGCCATCCTGATAGAAAGCAATGTCGTTCCGTTTACGGTCTATCTTCTTACGGGTATAGCTGAACAGTTCGTCAATCATATCCTGAAAACGACGTTTGGCAATCGACAGGGTCGCGGCTTTTCGCCGTTCTTCTTCATCGTTGCTCGAAAGCATTTCTATCATTTTATTGCCTATGTTGACCTGATAATCAAGATAACGGCGTTGGAGAAGGTAGAGCTGCCAGTCCAGTTCGGACTTCACATTCTTATCTGCCATACGGGCTGTAAAGTCGCCCATAATCAGGGGGCGGTCGTAACTGCGAATCACATCATACGGTATATAGGTGGCCTCGGGATTGTCGAAGAAAAGACGCACGCCGTTTTTTTCGTCGCTTTTCATCTCGCCGGAAAGGTCTTCAAGATAGCCGACGGAACGATTGAGAATCGTTGTCTTCCCCACTCCGTTAATGCCGGAAAGGATATTTACGTCGGGACGTAAATCCCAGCTTATATTAAAACGTCCCCATAGTCCGTGGATTTCGATACGACGGATATAATTGGCTTGTTGTTCCATAATATTCAAGTTTAATCAAGGCAAATATAAATAAAATGTCCCGTTTTCATGCACAAACGGGACATTTTGTTTTATCGTCTTCTCCTTTCTCTGTTTCAACAGAAATGAGACTACTTCATTTCTATCTCCGGTGTGGACGAGGACGCGGTCTGGCAGTAGTCCGCCGGGAAGATGATTACATAGTATCGCAATGTCTACCACAACACCTTTCTTTATCATTTATCAAATGCTTATTATGATTAAGTTTTTGTCTGTGCAGGGAAGAATTATTCCCCTTGCCATTTTTTCTCAAAGTATGTCAGTTTATTTACCGGATTGAGAAAATACAAGAATAAAAAAGTTACCTTTGCCAACCGTTTTTTCTAATTAGATGTTATTCTTATAAGATTATATTAAATCACTATTATCAGCATGGACAAAAGTAAGAATCTACACGGTCATCTGTTTGCGTTGACAGCAAACGTTATGTGGGGCTTAATGGCTCCTATTGGTAAATCGGCTCTGCAAGAGTTTTCCGCTCTTTCCGTCACTACATTCCGTATGATAGGAGCTGCGGCTGCTTTCTGGATGTTATCTATATTCTGTAAACAAGAGCACGTCAACCACAGGGATATGCTAAAGATTTTCTTTGCTTCTCTGTTTGCCTTAGTATTTAATCAGGGGATCTTTATTTTCGGACTTTCCATGACTTCGCCTATCGACGCCTCTATCGTAACTACTACTTTGCCGATAGTAACCATGATTGTGGCTGCCATTTATCTGAAAGAACCGATTACAAACAAGAAGGTATTGGGAATTTTTGTAGGTGCTATGGGGGCACTTATCCTTATTTTAAGTAGTCAGGCTGCAAGTGGCGGTAACAGAAACCTTATCGGCGACTTGCTCTGTCTGGTAGCACAAATCAGTTTCTCTATCTATCTGACGGTATTCAAAGGACTATCTCAGCAGTATTCAGCGGTAACAATCAATAAATGGATGTTCGTTTACGCCTCGATATGTTATATACCTTTCTCCTATTATGACATCTCAACGATTCAGTGGACCTCTATTTCCACCGTTGCTATCATACAAGTGCTCTATGTAGTATTAGGGGGAAGTTTCCTAGCCTATCTCTGCATTATGACGGCACAAAAACTGCTTCGTCCTACCGTTGTCAGTATGTATAATTATATGCAGCCGATTGTGGCTACGATTGAATACCGAGCCGGCCGTTGGTGGCTACGATTGCTGCCATTATTATGGGAATCGGAAGTTTCGGCTGGCAGAAAGGACTTGCCATTGCGCTCGTATTTCTCGGTGTATATATTGTAACGCAAAGTAAGTCGAAGGCTGATTTCGAGAAAGCGGGAAGGGAATTGTAATAACCACCAATCATTATTAGTTATCAGACACGGATTACACAAATTTCACAGTCCTTTGATTGACTAAAACTGTGAAGTCCGTGTAATCTGTGCCTGAATAGTTTTATTCTAGTTAGCCAGGATAGTCACTTCTGCACCGGACGCAAAGTCTTGTCCGTTCTGCGAACTCAAAGCAGTAAAGCGAATATAACGTGCCTTTACCGGCTTGTCGAACATCACCCTCTTTTCCTTTGAGTTATTAGCAAAAGTACCTTTCTTGACCGGATCACCCCATTCTTTACCATCCATGCTGACTTGAATAGAGTAATCCTTGATATTACCATTATTTCCATTCTGACGCGGCAGATAGGTAAAGCCTTTGATTTCTTTTACTTCACCTGCATCAAGATCCACCCAATGCGGATATTTGGCAACCGTTACTGAATACATTGTATGCCATATCGTACTAGGATCACCGTCAACCAGATTAGCTGCATCTCCATCGCCTGATTCCTGGCTGCTGGCATATACCACCTGCATCTGGATACTTTCTATCTTTTCAAACTTCATAACGGCACTAATATCCTTATTGTCCTTATACCATGCTTTCACAGTACCTCCATTACGCAAAGGAATAGGTTCTGTATATTCCTGTACCTTTTTACTACCGTCAATCGTATAGCAGAATACAGCGTCTTTCTTTGCCGACGTCAATTCTACCATCCCGGCAGGAGTACGTGTGATAGACAAAGGAATATCTCCGGCAGGAGCAACATTAGCAACAGCTGCCAAATTCGCACCAACAGCCGGACGGATAATAAAGCCCATATTATGATGACCGGCAAATACCCTGTCTTGAACAAGAGGGCCACCTTGACCGCAGCTATTACCACCCAAACCAGTAACTGCACAATCCAGATGCAAATAAGTATCACCTGCTTTAGGCAATTGATATGGATGAGAAGCCAGGATCAAATCAAGAGCAGAATATTGAAGTGCAGACACCGACAGGCGATCGGTAGCTATAAAGACTGCCCCTTGTCCTGCCTGATTCGTCAATGCACACCAACGTACATCTTCATGATTACCCATATCCTGCGGCTTCGGGAAATTCACAAACTCACCCGCTACCGTATTCGTATGTTGCTCTATGAACTGGCCACTCTTACGGTCGGCATAGTTATCAATCGGTCCACGACCATAATAAGTAAAGTTAGCATATTCCTGAGGAACTTTCATCACATAGCCAAGACGTGGCAAAGTCAGGCTGGGACGAGTAGAAGTAATACTGGACTGCAATTCGATAGAACCGTCCGGATAAACCGTCCACACCTGATTGGTAATAAACTTAAAGTCATTGGCTCCAAATTTCCGGTCTGTCAGTTCCACAATACTATTCTTACCGGAACTGGTCCCCCCTTTAATGCTTGCAGCATTCGGCGCCTGCGATTCTACGGTAAAACTCAATACCATTTTACCATCCTTCTCACGAGCTGTTACCTCTATCATTTTATGTTGCAGGTTATGCAACCCATATTCAAACCAAGGAGCATAGAACCAGTTATCATTGTTTGTAAAGGCACGAAGTGCATCAAGTTTCGGTCCGTTTCCGGCCGCAATAATTGTTTTATCGCCGTATTTCAAGCTATAAATACTTCCGGTCTGCTGATCGAATTCCGCTTCAAAGCCGTCCCCTTTAATTTCGATTCTCTCTGTACTCGGGTTCATACGACTCTTCAGACTTCCCGCAGTAGCGGCAGCCACTTCACTGATTAACGGACGATCCGTAGCTTCCTTCACCAGTACCTGTTCTTCCGCCATTACGAAGTCTTTATCAGCCCAAGGCATCTTGTCTTTCAATATAAACTGCACTTTCACAAAGTACTCCGCATCTTTTTTAAACGCAGCACGATTATAGGGAAGAGAGATTTGCATCCGCTGGCGGGGAGCCAGATTGATGTCTTTCTTCAGAGTTGCCTGAATAGCCTTGCCGTCCTCATAAACGGACCACATCAAATAGTAGTCGTCCGCCAGATTCTTGAAATAATACTTATTGAAGATCTCAAAGACACCCTTCTCAACATCGACAGCTTTCACTCCGATATTCTGATATACTTTTCTCACTTCATAATATTGAGGTTTCGGTTCCAGATCTCCGAACACGATTCCGTTCATTACAAACTGCCCATCATTGGGAGTATCGCCGAAGTCACCTCCATAAGCCAGATAACGCGTACCCGTTTTCGGATCGTAATTATACATGGACTGGTCTACCCAATCCCATATAGCACCGCCACAGAAGAAGTTGGTAGACTCCATAGCTTCCCAATAATCAATAAGATTACCGCAAGCATTTCCCATTGAATGAGCATACTCGGAGATATGGAACGGATATTTAATATCATATTTCCCCTGTACAGCACCACGTACCCAACCGATAGACGGATACTGATTCGAACCCATATCAACAATATCATTGTTACGTTCATATTGTACGGGACGGGAAGTATCGAACTTCTTCAACGCATCATAAGCCGCCACAAAATTCTTACCCGGACCGGCCTCATTACCTAACGACCAAATCACGATAGAAGGATTGTTGACATTGGCATGCACCATTTCCATAACACGAGCCACATGAGCATTTTTCCATTCCACCGGATGAGAAAGCGAAGCGGCACCATAATAATATTCGTGTGATTCGATGTTAGCCTCATCTTCCAGATAGATACCATATTTGTTGCACAGGAAGTACCAATACGGATCATCCGGATAGTGAGAGTTACGAACATGATTGATGTTAGCACGCTTCATCAGCATAATTTCTTTTTCCATCATCTCACGGGTAATGGCATGTCCCACAGCAGGGTTGGATTCATGACGGTTCACCCCTTTCAGTTTAACGGTCTTTCCGTTCACATAATAATAGCGTCCGGCAAGCCCGAACTCATCTTCTGACGCAGGTGTATCTTTGATTTCCACTTTCCTGAAACCTACGATAGTAGAAACCGTTTCAATAGTCCTGTTCTTTTTATCTTTCAGTTCAGCAACAAGCGTATAGCGATAAGGAAACTCCGCCGACCACTTGTTAGGAGCCTTCACCTGAAAAACAGTTTGAACCTTACCAATCTCATTCGGAACGATCTTCTCTATAACCGGAGATGAAACGCCGTCTACCAACGTATTTTCATCAGAATACAGTTTATTGGCATACAAAGAATAATATACTTTATAATCCTTGGCTGCCTTTTTATCCAAGTTACGGATATCAGCGTTGATAGTCAAAGAACCATCCGTATAAGTAGCGTCCAAATCGGGAATAGCCACCAAGTCACGGAAATGAACCTTGGGAACCGAGTACAAAGCTACCGTACGGAAGATACCCGGCAGACGGAACATATCCTGTGCCTCCAGAAATGAACCATCCGAGCTACGATATACTTCGGCTGCTACGATATTTTTGCCTTTCTGAAGATAAGGGGTAATATTGAAATTAGCGGTATTGCGCGAGTTCTTGGAGAACCCCACATACTTACCGTTAATCCAAAGATAGAAGAAAGAATCCACACCGTCGAAACTGATGAATACTTCCCTGCCGTCCCAATCCTGAGGAATCTCAAAATCGCGGCGGAAGGAACCAACCTCATTACGGTGCTTATAAGTAGTCCAGTTAGCGGGCGGAGTACGCATCACTCCTCCGCGCCAGTCGTCTACCTTCACGCTATGTTGGAAGATAACCGGTTGATTGACATAAATAGGAGTTCCATACTTCAAGCTTCCGTCTTTCTGAATACCATAGATATTCCAGCTCGACGGTACAGGGATTACGTCCCACGAAGTCACATCATAATTCGTCTGATAGAAATCTGCCGGACGGGAATCGGGGTCGGGTGCCCAATGAAACTTCCAGTCGCCATTGAGAGACTGCCAGAACTTACTGTTTTCGGGCAATACTTTGCGAGCACTTTCCAAGTCTTGAAACGGAAAGAAATAAGCATGCGGCTGCTCCTTATTGAGTGCCAAGTTTTCGGGAGATTCCCACTCCGCTCCTGTCGGAGCATTCAAGGTAGCATAGGTAAACCCTTCCAAAGGTTGGTCTGCGAAACTCTGTACTGTGAGGGTGCAGCACAGAAGACCTGTTAACAAGGTTTTGTTCATAAGGTATTTTAAGTCAATAAATAATATTCTGTGTCCAATATTCATGGTTCTCTGAATGTAAATACAATCAGAAAGCATACCACCCCTATTTTTTCATCCGCTTTTTAACGTTCTTTTTCTAGTCGTCCCGTTTCAGGTCTGCGAAATAAGTATCGAGTAGGCTCTTTGCGGCTATAAATGATGTCAGATTTCCTTGCAACACTTGCTGTTCCTTTTCCAGAAGCATGGCTTCAATCTTCGGATTATGATAGAAACTGTCACGAAGTTGTTCGTTGATCGTTTCATACATCCAGTATTTACTTTGCTCGTTACGACGATATTCAAAATAACCGTTGGTCTTCACAAAGTCAATATATTCATAAATCATATCCCATATCTCCTTCACTCCGATATTATAAAAACCGGAATAGGTCAACACTTGGGGAGTCCATCCCGATTCGGGAGCAGGGAAAAGATGCAAAGCGTTACGAAATTGAGTAGCAGCCAGTTTTGCACGTTCCAGATTATCCCCGTCGGCCTTGTTGATAACAATGCCGTCGGCCATTTCCATAATACCGCGCTTAATGCCTTGCAACTCGTCTCCTGTACCTGCCAACTGAATCAGCAGGAAGAAATCTACCATAGAATGAACAGCCGTTTCACTCTGTCCCACCCCGACGGTTTCCACAAAAATCTTATCGAATCCGGCAGCCTCGCAGAGTACAATCGTCTCACGCGTTTTGCGTGCCACTCCTCCCAACGAACCTGCCGAGGGGCTAGGGCGGATAAATGACTTCGGATGTACGGAAAGCTGTTCCATACGCGTCTTATCTCCTAAGATACTGCCTTTACTACGTTCGCTACTGGGGTCGATAGCCAACACAGCCAGCTTTCCTCCTTTTTCAAGCACGTGCAAACCGAATACATCTATCGAAGTACTCTTTCCCGCGCCGGGAACTCCGCTGATACCTATACGGACAGAATTTCCGGAATGAGGCAGGCATTTCTCTATCACCTCTTGTGCTACGACCTGATGTTCCGGTTTCACACTTTCCACTAATGTCACAGCCTGGCTCAAAATAGTAATGTCGCCTTTCACAATCCCCTCAACAAACTCCGCCACCGAAAGCTGACGCTTTTTCGGCTTACGTTTCAGGTAAGGATTTACAGACGAAGGCTGCTCGATGCCTTTGTTGACAGCAAGCCCTTTGTATTCTCCACTATTTTCAGGATGTTCCATAGCCATAGAATTTAGCGTTTGATATTGATTTCAACTTTGGGATTCAACGGGTCGTTTGTAATCATAAGAATGCGTAAATGATGCTTCTTATTACCGACGTCACGTTTACGAATCGTCACTTTCAGTTTCGTCATTCCGTCCGGCGGCAGCACGGTCTTTTTCAGACTAACGCCCACAGAAGAATTAAACACCTGCAACTTACTGATTACTAACGGAGTCTTTCCGGCATTAGCAATCAAGATATTGTAGCTGGCTTTCTTTTTCTTTATCAATGGTACACTGAGGTCTATATTTGTTTCCGAGATACGGATAGCCGGTGCGTCCAACGAATCTTTCGCCGTCATCCGCGAGAAATCGGGAAGTAGAATAGCCGAAACGGGAATTTCATTATCCTCACTGACCTTATCACCGGCAAAACGGGAGAGATAGACGGAAGTCTGTGTCAATCCGTAATCATTCAGTTGGCTGGCGTCCAGCGTCAGTTTGACAGTTCCTTTCTTTCCTTTGAGCAACACTTTAGGTTCCGCCTCCATTTTCAGGTAAGGAGGAAGATGCATCAGTACCGGTTCATAAGGACGGTCGGAAAGGTTGGCAATGCTGAACGTCATAGTTGGTTGCTGTCCGCGATATACATCGGGGAAGGCAAATTCATCCCGGTCGATACGGATATTACCGATAGCGAAAGGATGAGTCTTCGTATAATCCTTTATTTCCTGCACCACTTCACCCGTAAACTTCAGATAAACCAGATTCGGAGTAGCATTGCTATAAATACCGACCGACTTCTCGAAACGTCCCAATGCTTTGGCATCAAATGAAGCCTTTACAATACCTTTCGCTCCGGGAGCAATCGGTTCTTTTGTCCAGTCGGCCACGGCACAGGCACAAGAAGTGGTGACGTTGGTCAGCACCAAAGGCTGATTTCCGGTATTGGTAATGGTATACTCCACTGTCACCGGACGTTTCCATTCTATTTGTCCGAAGTTGTGCGTCTCCTTATTAGAAGAAATACGAGGTTGGGCGACAGCTGCCAAAGTGACAATAAGCAGAAAAAATATAGATAGTAAACTACGTTTCATGTGATATATTTTATTTTGGTGTACAAATGTAGGAGTTTTAGATGAGATATGAAACGTATTGAAAGGATTATTAACGGTGAACGTTTACCGTTCACCGTTAATAAGTTAATTATTTCACTTCTACCGTCATTGAAGCCGAATGAGAAGCATATTCCGGCGCATAGGCACATTGCATGGTTGCCAGCCCCGTTTCGTAAGTTCCCGCACGACTGACACGGTAACTATATTCCAGTACATAAACTCCCTTCCCCAAGTGATCGAAGAAGAAATTGGTAGAAGCATCTTTAATGTCCACATAATAGCCGATTCCGTTATTCCAGCGATAACCGGAGACACTGCCGATCGGCTCGAAACAAGCGCCACGCTGATCTTTCAACTGTACAAAGTCCATTGCACGGTCTACACGGATACTCAAACGGGAAACAACCTTATCACCTACCTGAAGCACCGTCTTTGCCGTGACCGGTTGCAGCTGAGGGGTATCATTCACCGTACGTTCCACATATAATTGTTTCTGTACATTTAACTCACCTCCCTGTTGCTTCACATCCTTGATCGGCGATTCATATTCTGCATAAACAGCTCCCCAGGCAATCCCCGGATTTCTCTTTTCCACTTCAATCTTGCGGGCATCCATGACATTCTTCTGTGTAAACGAACGTTTGATATATCCCAGTCCCGGCACCGTAGTCTTGCTCGGACTCACCGTTTCCAGTACTTCATTGGCAATCACAATCCGTACATCGCCCTGATTGTCAAGCAAATTAGTACCTTTCATCAACAGTGCATACACCGCATCTGCCGTAGTTACAGGGGAATCCCATTGTTGCGTCTGCTTCTGTTTCAACAGCCAGAGTTTCATTTCTTCCACCGTTTCGCTGTTTCCGCCGATCAATTCCAAAGCTTCCATAACGTCTACATGAGCCTGCATCCTCATTCCTCCCCACGCATAAGGATTCTCGTTGAAAGCGAAGAACATCCCCTGTTCGTCCGTCTTTGTCAGATGTTCTTTCAGAGAAGCAACAAATTCCTGCGCTTCTTTCTTTTGTCCGGCTTTATCGAGCACGATAGCAGCAATCGCCTTCGTATTCATTGAAGCTGCCGGAAGCAACTCTTTCACTTTAGAAAGATAATAAGCATACGCAGCTTTATTGGCAGCAGGAACCTGTCCGCCGGAAATAGCGACAATATACAGATATTGCAGGATAGAGCCCGACACTCCTGTGAACTTCACTCCTTCTTTCTGTGCTTTAAGAATATTTTTGTATTCTTCCAAAGCTGATTGGTGAAGATAAGTCAACGCCTTTTCCTGTAAAGCAAGTGCTGGTCCGTCCAACTTCTCACTGGTCAGCAAAGCAAGGCGGGCATTCAATTCGGCAATATAGGCCGTGACATAACCGCTGCCGTTCATTCCTTTATACCATGACCAGGCACCGTTGGAATTTTGCAATTCCTGCAATCTGGTCAGTGCAGCGATATTATTGTTACGGATATTATTCAAGTCGAACAGTGTAGCGATACGCTCTTTCTGCTGTTCTTCAGTCTGTGCTTCGAGTACCCACGGAGATTCGGACAACAGAATATTCTTCACTTCCTGATTCTTTTGCAAGTTGCTCAAGAAGGTTTCCTTCGTACCGCCCTGAAGTCTCCAGCTATCAAACACAGCCTTGATGCGTGGCTGACTGTTCATTATATACGAAGCCAATGTATTCGCATAGTAGGCGGTAGCCCATGAAATAGCGTTATTATTGACCGGAAGGCTCAAAGAAGGCAATGCCTGAATAGCATACCAAGCAGGATTTCCGGTAAATTCAATCGTCAGTTTACGGTCTGTTGCCGTTTTACTATGCCGGTTGAACAAACTGTCGAGCGAGAAGGTGCGAGTTTCTTCTCCACGTATAGGCATGGGCAGTGTCTCTACCAAATGTTCCTTGTTGCTGAGTACCGGAACCAATTGTTGCTCTCCGTCGCTAAATGTGCCGCTATCGGCTATCATCCGACAACCCAGTACCTCGTATTTATCACTGACGGTAAACATGAAGTTCACGCCAATTGTCTTGCCTGCCTCAACGGAGAACTTCTGTTTCTGTGTGTCGACAACCTTCTCCGTCACCGGATCGAAAAGAATCATGCTTACTGTTCCTGCTTGCGGCTTGCCAGTCATGTTAGAGACAGAGGCAGCAATAGAGGTCTTATCGCCCACACGCACGAAACGTGGCAGATTCGGGGTCAGCATAAATTCTTTACTGGTAATAGCTTCTCCGTCCAGCGTTCCCATTAACATTCCCTTGGTGTGAGCATATCCACGGAAATTCCAACGTGTCAGACTTTCGGGCATAGTGAAAGAGAAAGAAACCTCTCCCTGCTCATTGGTACGGAGTTGGGGATAGAAGAAAGCAGTCTCGGCAAGATTTGTACGCAAGCCGGCAGGAGCTTCAGGAAGCGCTTCTTCTCCGGAAGCGGCATCGGCCTTTCCTGCTACCATTGGCACTAACTCCGATTCAAACATTGTATCCGCAGCATCTTCGGAAACTAGCGCCGATGGATATCTCACCGCATTGCTCCGGCTTACAACGCTGCCTGTCACCGACATTTTCTTTTGCACTGCATATCCTCTGACCACTACTCCATCAGCTATGGATTCTGACATCGCATATGCATTTCTTATATCAGGCTGCATAGCGAATCTGTCATACAACATTGCAGGTACTTTGAGAGACTTACGATCCCACCAATAATTGTAGGAGTTATTTCCAACATATCCGTTCATCCAATCGGAATAAGGAAGCAGTTGCTGGTAGTAAACCCGGAAATCCTGCCGGCGGTTCCAGATTTTATCAAGTGAGGCATCATACATCGTCGCCAACATTTCGGCATGAGCAGCCTGTCCCTGCGGTGTCTTGATTGTCAGTTTCCATTCCTCTTTCTGTCCGGGACGCAATTTATCACGGAATACGTCCCACTTCATCACCAATGTCTTGTCCGGCAAACGTTTTCTCGCCTGAACCCGTTCCTGATAAACCTGTCCGTCCCTCACCATACAGAAGTTCACGAAGATACCGTTACCGTAACTTTCCTGATACGGATATTGAAAACGAACAATCGTATCGGACAGATTCAGTGCCTTGCTTTCCAGCAGTTTATCACCGCAAAATACATTCATCATTATATAGGTATCCTTTTCCGAAGTTCCGAAATAGAATACCGCCGGATGAGCAGTGTCAAATTCCGTATTCTCTGCATAGAACCACACGGCGGACTGAACAGGCGGACGTTTGTCGTCAGAAGAGAAAAGAATCGTATTTGCTTCCGCCGTCACTTCTTTTCCCTGGTTATCTTTCACCGTTGCCTTCAGCACATACGGCCCGGAAGAAAATTTCCCCCAATTGAAGGTCATTTCCTTATTAGAAGTAAACGTTCCGGTTGCAACCGGTTTCTCGCCCAGTTGCTTGTAGTCCTTATCTTTCGCCGGATATAAAGAGTATGTACCTTTCACTTCCACAGGCTGTCCGTTCAGATTCTGTGCTTCAAACACAATGTTGAACGGCCTATCCTTGCAAATCTTTTCTTTCAACTCCGTCTGCAAAATCAATGAACGCTGTCCTGCCGAAATCATCTCCGTAGACGACTGTGTTTCACCTGCCGCATTGGTAACAGTCGCTTCAACAGAATAACGATAATATATTTTATCATTATTCTTATAATCTGCACTTTCTTCCAGGCGAACCGGGATCGTAAATTCTCCGTTCCCGTCGGCAGTCACTTCACCCGAAGCAATCTGTACAGCCTCCGAAATCCTCCAGAAACTGCGAACAGAACGCTTCACCGTATACTTCACCGGAAGGTCCTGAAGCATCACACCGCTATAAGACTGTATCTTGCCTTTTACCTGCACTTCATCTCCGAGTCGGTAACTTTCCGTTTGCTTTTCAAACGTAATATCGAATGTCGGACGTTTATAATCCTCCACACGGATATTCGTTCTACTTTCTCCCGCCGTCAAAGAAAACATTCCGTTCAGACAGGCCGAAGGTAATGCGAAATCGGTGGTAAACGAACCGAATTCATTGGTACGTACCGACTTACGCCCCACTTCCTGATTATTTGTGTCCAACAAAGTTACAGTATAATCTTTACCGGGAAGCACATTGGCTGTATCCGATTTCTGCATATAAGCAATACCTTTCACATACACTGTCTGACCGGGACGGTACAAGGAACGGTCGGTCAATAACGTCATACTTTCCGTCGCTTCATCCTCATCATCGTAATAGCCGTAGCTTCCGCCGTAAATACTTCGTTTCGGCATGGCTGTATCCACGCCTTTCGAAGCTTTCAAATATCTGTATTCGGATTTCCAGGGGAACACCACTTTTCCTTCTTCTCCCGTCGTAAACTCCTGCAACACTTTTTCGTCATTACTATACAATATTATTTTTGCGTTGGGTACAGGATGCCCGGTTTGAGCGTCCAAGGCCGCCACTTCATACTGTTGCCCCGGCAAACGGCACGTCAACACTTTGAAGCGGGTCACGTTAAACTCACTTTCACTATCCCGCTTGGCACGAATATCAGGAACAATACGCATGACGTAAGCTCCCACTTCCGGGGACTTGAAAGTGAACACCGTGTCCTGCGTCCGATAATCTTCCGGACGAAGAACCGAATAATGCTGTTCCTTCACCAACTTCTTCGCTTTATTAAAAAGGCGTACCGTAAAACCGTCCAGATTCTTATGCGAAGCTCTCAGTTTAATTTCTTCGCCGGGAAAAGCCTGGCTGATCACATTGACATTCAAATAAGGAGATAGAATCTCCTGCCTCAGATTCTTCAAAGCATTAATCCTATGGTAAGACGGATAAAGTCCGATTGCCTCGTCACACAGTTTCAAGGCACTTACCGGCTGGTCTTTTTCAATTGCAAACTGAGCTTGCGCCAAATAAACTTCAGCACATATCGGTTCCGATTTGAATTTGCTTTTCAGTTCATTCAATGCAGCCAAATAAGGATCTTGCGTCAGTCCTATCAACCCGTTTTTAGCCTGGAAGGAACGGAACGCCTGATCCGCCATGCGTCGCCACTGCAAATAGTTGAGCAGTGCCAACACGTATCCTTCGTTCAGACCGGCTGCCTGATAGGCGGAAATCATATTTCCATAGATAGATATAATATCCTGTTTTACCGGATCCGAAGAAATATCGCCCGGTAATGTTCCGCTACTAAGTCTTTCTATCCGGTTCAAGGATTCTATGCCACGGGAAGCCAACAAATGATACATATCATGGTGATAATATTCACTAGTCTCCCCTAATTCCACAAAAGGAATATAATCGCGTGAGGACGTTTTGAGCAGCAGCACAGAGTCCGCCAGAGCCTCTTTCACATTTGTCCGCACTTTCTCTACGAATATATTTGCTGTCCATTCGCGTAGATCTGCGGAAGGAGCTTCCTCCACGATTTCCGTCCTTCTCCGGAGCTCCCATTGGTTATTGGCTGCATAATCAGCATAGATTCCCGCTATCAATGAGTGCAATATAGCACGGTCCATAGGCTGTTTAGTTTGTTTCGCCCATTGTTCCAGCCCGGTCAGACCGACATAAAAACTGTCGGGAGTCACTATTTCCTGATATTTCATCCTCCACATATATGCCTTCAGCATCTGGGCGGAATTCTTTTCTTTTTCTCCTTTCCGGTAAATCTCGTCAGTCAATTTTATTACTGTTTTAGGCAAACTCTTTTTTCCTGCCTGTTCTACTTCTTTCCATAATTTGTCGAAACTCTGTGCCTGCACTGCCGGAATCACTCCCAACCATAACAGCACCACCATACAAATCTGCCTTATTTTCATAATCTTTCTAGTTTAAGTTCGCTATAAGTCTCACTGTATAAATAACAAAGTAAAGAAATAAAGTTTAAACAATCATCTTTTTTTGAATAAATATAATAGATTTGCACAATCATAACAGATATAACAACCACAATGATTGTGATCATAAAACAGAGTTATCGCCGTTAATCCTCTCCTAACAAATTGTTTATGATATAAAACTGACACTACGCCTTAACACTGTTGGTTTCGCGGCTCGAAACCCTGGTTCCATACGCTGGAAACTTCAGTTTCAGTTACTTGAAACCATTAGTTTCTTACCGATGAAACCATAGTTTCTAACTGATGAAACTTTAGTTTCAAGCAAAGGAAACTAACTCGGACGGTAACTGTTTTGTCGTACACAACCTTCTTCTATCGAAAAAAACAGTGAATACAATATCCGGGACTTATAAGAAGCAAAAAAAGTGGGGATAACGCTTTCAATAACGTATCCCCACTGCAAACTTAGCTAATGTTCTCTCTCTCATTTTTCAATTCTGTACCCCCATGCAAGCATTTCGTTACGACCTACTTCACTGAGGATTTTTCTAACTAAAGAACTTATTTTCTTCATAATCTTTAAACTTTTAAATTACTAATACTTGAAAACTAAAAAATTAAGCTTCCTCGTTCGGGCGAATATTAATTGTTGAATATCCCCAAACATGTACGTCGGCTTCGCCGATCTTTCTAAACAATCTTTCTAACCTTTTCATTTTGTTATCCTCTTATTTACATGTTATACAACACAAAAATACAGCCTTTGTTTATACATTGTACCCCAAAAAGGAAGAATTTTATGTTTTATAGCATATTTATTGATTTGCATCAATTAATTTATTTGTTATGAAGTAAAATCGTAATATTTAAGGCAGCAAATATGACAAAAAGGCACGGATGACATTTCATCCGTGCCTTTTTCTATAAGAGACCTATTATATAATAGGAAAGAATAGCATTTATTTCATTGGAGTCTGTTCCAAAGTTGCAACGAGGAAGTCATAGAACTTCTGTACAGTAGGAATCAATGCTCTTTCGTCCGGTGAATGTGGTGAGCGCAAGGTAGGACCGAAGGAAATCATATCCAATCCCGGAATAATGGCACCGATAATACCGCATTCCAAACCTGCATGAATCACCTTCACCGCAGGTTCCACGCCAAACTGCTGCTTATATGACGCTTTCATCGCGTGCAAAATCGGAGAATTCACATCGGGCTGCCAACCGGAATAACCTCCTGTCATCTCTACCTTCATACCTGCCATAGAGAAACAAGACTCAAGACTGGTAGTGAGATATTTCTTCATACTATCGCTGGAGCTACGAGCCAAAATTTTAATTTCCGCTTTTCCACCGGCAATTGTTATAATAGCAAGGTTGGAAGAAGTCTCTACCGTATCGGGAACGGTCGGAATCATACGGGTCACACCATTCTGACAAGCAAAAATAGCATCAATCAGATTGTCCTGAATTTCTTCGGGCACTTGACCTGCCGGAACTTCCACACGTTCTGCCGTGAAACTGATCGGAGTCTCAATCGTCGAATATTCTTCATTGAACAGGTCTTCGCAATATTTCACCAAGCCCAACAATTCTTCTTCATTCTCAGCTGGAATGGTAACAACCGCGTGTGCCTCCCGTGGAATAGCATTACGCATATTGCCGCCTTCCCAACTTGCCAGGCGTGCTTCGTAACTGGCAACTGCCTCGCGGATAAAGCGAACCAGCAATTTGTTGGCATTGGCACGTCCTTCATTGATTTCCAATCCGGAATGCCCACCACGCAAGCCTTTCAACGTAACCTTAACAGCGATATCGCCTTCTTCGGGAGCTACCTCCTTATATTCTAGTGTAGCAGTGACATCCATACCGCCTGCACAACCGATATACAACTCGCCTTCATCTTCCGAATCGAGATTCAGAAGGATTTCTCCGTTCACTGTCCCCGGCTTCAGACCGAACGCGCCGTACATACCGGTTTCTTCGTCTTTGGTAATCAGTGCTTCCAGCGGACCATGTTTCAAATCTTTCGCTTCAAGCACAGCCATGATAGCAGCCACGCCAAGCCCGTTATCTGCTCCCAGCGTAGTTCCTTTGGCCTTTACCCAGTCGCCATCTATATAAGTTTCAATAGGATCTTTTTCAAAATCGTGCACCGTATCGTTATTCTTCTGCGGAACCATGTCCATGTGTGCCTGAAGAATCACACCTTTCCGGTTTTCCATTCCCGGAGTTGCCGGTTTACGGATAATTACGTTACCTGCTTCGTCTACAAAAGATTCCAGTCCCAAGCCTTTTCCGAAGTTAATCAGAAATTCTGTTACTTTTTCCATGTATCCCGACGGACGGGGAATCTGTGTCAACGAATAAAAATGCTTCCATACGTTTTGTGGAGCTAAAGAAAGAATAGTACTCATAACAAATCTATTTTTATAGTGATTACTTTCGCTGTTTATTGGTCAACGACAAAGCCGCCAAACCATATACGCCCAACAAAACTACTAAAAAGGTTTGAATCCCGTGCACAATCAGAGCAAATATTCCGGCATCTGTTTCATTTACTCCATAAAGCATCATCATCGAAATGACCGCAAAATGCCATGGACCCGCTCCGTTCGGCGTAGGCACAATCACTGCAAAAGTACCGCCTACAAACATAACCAGCGCCGCCAGGATGCTCAGATGAGCAGTAAAAGCGAAGCAATAGAACGTAAAATAGAAGTGAAAAAAATAACATCCCCAAATAGCCAATGTATAAAAACTAAAGAGAGGTATATTGCGCACTCCTTTCAATGACATCACACCTTCCCAAATATTGAGCACAAAACCTTTCACTCTTTCATAAAAGAACAACGTCTTCCGTAAATAATAAAGAAGCATTCCCACTCCGATAAAACAGAACAGGACGATATAAAACCACACGGAAGTCAGCAGATGCAGGAGCGAAGGTATCTTGGTTCCAGTCTGCTGAAGAAAAGTAACAAATATCGGCAACTGAAGCAACACCGTGACGCCTGTTATCAGAAGAATTGTCAATGTATCGACCAGCCGTTCTGTAACAACCGTTCCGAGCGACTTGGCAAAAGAAACATTATCATATTTGGCCAGCACGCCGCAACGGCTCACTTCCCCGACCCTGGGAACTATCAGACTCGCGGCATACGATATGAAAATAGCATTCACACAATCACTCCTTTTCGGGAAAGCTTCCAACGGCTCCAACATCTGCTTCCACCGCCAGCCGCGAAACACCTGTGCGAGCACCCCGAATAATAACGAAAAGAACATCCACCACCAGTTCGTACCGTGCAGCAACACCTCACCCACCTTTGTAAAATCAAAGTTGTGATATACCCAAAATAGAATAAAGCCGCCCAAAACAATCGGTAATATCAGTTTCAGCGTCTTCTTTAATAGTTTCTTCATGCTTAATTCTTCATTAGCTTCGCTGACACATCTATTTATTTTTTTTAAATAGTGGTACGTTCTTCATTTAAAAGAATTACCTTTGTCGGCTGCAAAAGTAATTATTTAGTTGGTAAATGAAATTAGTAAAGCCTAAAAAGTTTCTCGGACAGCACTTTCTGAAAGATTTGAAAGTGGCGCAAGATATTGCCGATACGGTCGACCCCTTCCCCGAACTGCCTATTTTGGAGGTAGGACCGGGCATGGGAGTATTAACCCAGTTCCTGGTGAAAAAAGAACGGCCGGTGAAAGTCGTGGAAGTGGACTATGAATCGGTAGCTTATCTTCGCGAAGCTTATCCGTCGCTGGAAGATCATATCATCGAGGACGACTTCCTGAAAATGAATCTCCACCGGCTGTTCGACGGCAAGCCTTTCGTACTGACAGGTAATTACCCGTATAATATCTCCAGTCAGATATTCTTTAAAATGTTGGATAACAAGGATATTATCCCCTGTTGTACGGGCATGATCCAAAAGGAAGTAGCCGAACGTATTGCCGCCGGACCGGGCAGCAAAACTTACGGTATCCTCAGCGTATTGATACAGGCATGGTATAAGGTAGAATATCTGTTCACCGTCAGCGAACACGTATTCAACCCGCCGCCCAAAGTAAAAAGCGCCGTTATCCGCATGACACGCAATGATACGCAGGAGCTTGGCTGCGACGAAAAGTTGTTCAAGCAGGTTGTGAAAACGACTTTTAATCAACGGCGCAAAACGTTGCGCAACTCTATTAAGCCGATTCTGGGAAAAGAGTGTCCGCTCACAGAAGACACATTATTCAATAAACGCCCGGAACAGCTATCGGTAGAAGAATTTATCGATCTGACCAATAAAGTGGAAATAGCGCTGAAAGAGATGAACCTTCAGCCGTAAGTTGTAATTCGTAATTTGTAATTGACAAGCAGATGAACGAGGAATACATTGACAACGTTAAACACCTGATTGAGCAAAAAGACGCCGACCAGGTAAAAGAGCTTCTCGCCGACCTACACCCGGCCGACATCGCCGAATTGTGCAACGATCTGAACCCGGAAGAAGCCAAGTTCGTCTATCGACTACTCAATAACGAAACCGCCGCCGACGTACTCGTCGAAATGGATGAGGACGCCCGTAAGGAACTTCTCGATATGCTTCCTTCCGAAACAATCGCCAAGCGGTTTGTGGACTACATGGATACGGACGACGCCGTAGACCTGATGCGTGAACTGGACGAGGACAAACAGGAAGAGATTCTTTCGCACATCGAGGACATCGAACAAGCCGGAGACATCGTCGATTTGTTGAAATATGACGAAAATACGGCCGGTGGTTTAATGGGTACGGAAATGGTGCTTGTCAATGAGAACTGGAGTATGCCCGAATGCCTGAAAGAGATGCGCCAACAGGCGGAAGAACTGGACGAGATTTATTATGTATATGTCATCGACGACGATGAACGCCTGCGAGGTATATTCCCGCTCAAAAAGATGATAACGTCTCCTTCCGTATCCAAGGTAAAACACGTGATGCAGAAAGACCCGATTTCAGTACACGTGGATACGCCGATAGACGAGGTGGTGCAAGCGATCGAGAAGTATGACTTGGTGGCTATCCCCGTGATCGACAGTATCGGCCGGCTTGTCGGACAGATTACCGTTGACGATGTCATGGACGAAGTCCGTGAACAATCGGAACGTGACTATCAGTTGGCTTCCGGTCTTTCGCAGGATGTAGAAACGGATGATAATGTTCTCCGCCAGACAACGGCACGCCTTCCGTGGCTACTGATCGGCATGATCGGCGGAATCGGCAACTCGATGATATTGGGAAATTTCGATTCGACCTTTGCCGCTCATCCTGAAATGGCTTTATACATCCCGTTGATCGGTGGTACGGGCGGAAATGTCGGAACGCAATCGTCAGCTATCGTCGTACAGGGCCTCGCCAACAGTTCGCTGGATGCCAAAAATACATTCAAACAAGTGACAAAAGAAGCGGTGGTGGCCCTAATCAATGCTACTATCATTTCCCTGCTGGTATATACATATAATTTCATACGGTTCGGTGCAACAGCAACAGTCACCTACTCCGTATCTATCAGTTTGTTTGCCGTAGTGATGTTTGCCTCTATTTTCGGTACGCTGGTCCCCATGACTCTCGAAAAACTTAAAATAGACCCCGCCATTGCAACGGGACCATTTATAGCTATTACAAACGACATTATCGGCATGATGCTCTACATGGGAATCACCGTTTTATTATCATAAAATCAGAATAAACGAAAAAAAATAAGCAAAATAGTATGAAGTAATCGTTTTATTTCATTAATTTGTGACCCAAAACTAATATACAATGATGGACGCTCATGACACTAATCAGCCCTTGAACCAAGGGGAATTAGAAGAAGAAAAGAAAACAGTCGAGGTTTCTGAAGCCATTACAGAAACTCCGTCTGAAGAAACGACTGCCGAAGTTCAACCTGAAGCAGCTCCTAAACCTGCCACAAAGGAAGACGTACTAAACCGATTGAAAGAGCTTGCACAAGACGCAGAGAATGCGAACAAGCAGGAAATAGACAATCTGAAACAATCATTCTACAAGCTACATAATGCCGAACTGGAAGCTGCTAAAAAACAGTTTACCGACAACGGCGGCGCCGAAGAAGATTTCGTTCCCGAAGAAGACCCGGTGGAAGTGGAATTTAAACGCCTAATGGGGGTAATCAAAGAAAAACGAAGCAAACTTGTAGCCGAGCAGGAACGTCAGAAAGAAGAAAACCTTCAAGTCAAACTTTCCATTATCGAAGAACTGAAAGAATTGGTAGAATCGGGTGACGATGCCAACAAGTCTTACACGGAATTCAAAAAGCTCCAACAGCAATGGAATGAGACGAAGTTGGTTCCGCAAGGCAAAGTAAACGAACTTTGGAAGAATTATCAATTATACGTAGAGAAATTCTACGATCTATTAAAGTTAAACAACGAATTCCGCGAATATGATTTCAAGAAGAATCTGGAAATAAAGACGCATCTTTGCGAGGCTGCCGAAAAGCTGGCTGATGAAGAGGATGTGGTTTCTGCTTTCCACCAACTCCAGAAGTTGCATCAGGAATTCCGTGATACGGGTCCGGTAGCGAAAGAGTTGCGCGACGAGATTTGGAATCGTTTCAAAGCAGCTTCTACGGCTGTAAATCGCCGTCACCAGCTACATTTTGAAACGCTGAAAGAAGCGGAACAACATAATCTGGACCAAAAGACCGTTATCTGCGAAATCGTAGAAGCGATAGAGTTCGATGAACTGAAAACATTCTCAGCTTGGGAAAACAAGACACAAGAAGTCATTGCCCTGCAAAACAAATGGAAAACTATCGGTTTTGCTCCCCAAAAGATGAACGTGAAGATATTCGAACGTTTCCGCCGTGCCTGCGACGACTTCTTCAAGAAAAAAGGAGAATTCTTCAAGAGCTTAAAAGAAGGCATGAACGAGAATTTGGAAAAGAAAAAAGCGCTTTGCGAAAAAGCGGAAGCCTTAAAAGACAGTACAGACTGGAAAGCAACTGCCGATACCCTGACGAAACTCCAAAAAGAGTGGAAGACAATCGGACCGGTAGCCAAGAAACATTCGGACGCTGTTTGGAAACGTTTTATCACGGCTTGTGACTATTTCTTTGAACAGAAAAACAAGGCTACTTCTTCACAACGCTCTATCGAAGTAGAAAACATGGAGAAGAAAAAGGCATTGATCGAAAAGTTGTCGTCCATAGACGAAAACATGGATATCGAGGAAGCCAGCACACTGGTACGGGATCTGATGAAAGAATGGAATTCTATCGGTCATGTACCATTCAAAGAAAAAGATAAGTTGTACAAGCAATATCATGGATTGATCGACCAGTTGTTCGACCGTTTCAACATTAGCGCTTCGAACAAGAAGTTAAGTAACTTCCGGTCAAACATCAACAATATACAAGGTGGCGGACCACAATCTCTATACAGAGAACGCGAAAAGCTGGTACGTACTTACGAGAGTATGAAGAATGAACTCCAGACTTACGAAAATAACCTGGGTTTCCTGACTTCCACCTCAAAGAAAGGCAGCAGCCTGTTAACCGAGTTGAACCGTAAGGTAGAAAAGCTGAAAGCAGATTTGGAACTTGTATCACAGAAGATTAAAGTAATAGACGAATCTATAAAAGCAGAAGAATAATCTTTTTGTAAAGAAAGTTGCTACTGAAAATATAAAACAGGCTTTATGTTCGTTGAACAATAAAGCCTGTTCTTCTTTATTATTAAATGATAGCATTTGACGCCTTCAAAAACTGTCACCGAATTAGTCTACATTATCTTTAAATTTCAAGCGGGCAAAAAATGATAAAACCCCGCAAGAACTAATTCTTAGCAGGGTTTATTCTAATTAACCATTGTTTTTTGTTGGGCTACCTGATAATGAACATATCTTCGTAACCCACTATATTATAACTACATAAGTACAGTTCAATTTGTAGTGTGACCTATAAAGTGACCTGTTTTGCATAAAAACCGTCCGAAAGCCATAAAAATATGAGTTCCTTTTAACAGAAACAAAGGTACGACTTTTTATTGAATACACAGACAAAAACAGGCAAAAATTGTAATTAATAAACTATCTTTGCTGCAACAAATAATACAAAAAAAAATGCAAAAGAATTTAAGTCAGTTTGAGAGATACACAAAGGGGATTAACCGAAATGTGAAAGGAAATCTTGTGGCAGGAGTTATCATTATATTCGTGATGATTATTGTCCACTTATTAAATGGATGCGAACCGATTCTTCCTGATGAATCATTGGAGAATAAGAAACTTGATACTCTCCGTCCGGATAGCGTGAAAGAAAAGACGGATATAAATGAATGGGATATAGATACAGTTGTGTATCATTCAGATGCAAAACCCGCTCCACACAAATAAATCAAAAAAGAGCTTTCCGGCCAAGAAAAGCTCTTTCTTTAAGCGAGAGGAAAGGAACGATTAGTATCCAATTAATAGGTCCTTATATTCAGAATTTTACCCTCTCTAAGTTTCGTATCATTTCGTTATATTTCGCTTGTATTTGGTCTTTTTGTTTGGCACTGGCTTTCACTAATCCACTTTTGTATTTACGCATCAGAGAAGGATTAATACCTACATAGGACGCAAACTCGGAAGCATTGATAAACGGAAAACTTAAAAAGAATCCGGAAAGGTCATAGCGGTATTCTATTTCATAACCTTCTTCATACCAATCGGGATATGTAGTAGTACGTTCGTAATAGTATGCGGCTTGTTCTTTGAGTACTCCACAAAAATCGGCTTTTGCCTCTTCTTCTGTCAGTCCGCTACCAATCAATCCGGGAATGTCAGTATAGATACCATAACCACCGTCAGATGCTTTCTCAATAGTTGCTGTAATAGTTCTCATAACCTTGTTTTTTTAAGATGAAAATCCAATTAATAACCACCCCCGAAGGGGTGGCGGAACTTTTACTTGTTCTCTTTCTTTTCTTTCTTTTTCTTTAAACCGGCGGCTTTCATCATGCTCTCTAGTGTTCCGCGAGGAACTTCATGCGATTGATGTCTCGCTACCGGAATAAAGTAATCGAAATCGGGATGAACATACTTGTAGTGGTTCGTTCCCTTGTCGATAGTCCAGCCTGCGGCTTCTATCAACTTGTAAAATTCAGAATACTTCATAAAGTAAAAGACCTATTTATTAATTGGATGCACAAAAGTAACGTTTTTGTTCCAAGCCAACAAGGAAAAGAAACAAAAATGTTATCTGATTATGTATTTTTAATAATGCTGAAGACTGATAGCGGATTCTTCCGGAAAAGTCGCTGCAGCTCGCGAAAAGTGATAGCAAACCGGAAGAAAGCCGGGATTGCATTGTTCGTCTGCTTGTTCACCGTGCCGCTGTGTGGTTCGTGGCAATGCGTGCAGCGGGAATACCGCCGCCCACACAGCCCCGCTCCCCGCAGCAGCACTCCGTCAGTGTTTAATAGCAATATTCCTTCACCAACAGCGTTTCTTGGACGTTCCGTGTTTCTGTGCACCGTGCCGCTTTCCTTGCTTCCCGTAGTCGCCCAATGGGCGCAAAGAAAGCCGCCCTCTGACAGTGTTTCTATGGGACATTCTTGGGGGAAGTCTCTTGAAAGTTACTTCGGTGTATAACAGTCGAGGCTTGCCAAGTGGGTGATTACGAAAGTTACTTCCGCCTGATGCATACGGCTCCGGTTGCCGCTCACACCCCGGCAAAGCCGGACTACAAGCGACAGCCTATGCGGTGAAAACCCTTGCGGAACGGTAGCCCTTGCGGTACGGGTGACAGCTGCGATGCCCGGTGCGGTTTCGCTCCACCCGGCACTTGCTGCCGGGTTAAGGCTCAATCCGCTACCTCTTTTCGTCTGACTGACAGGAATGGGGTGTTAATCGGGAGTGCAGCCGTGCGGTGCGGGGTTCCCGTGTTTACGATTGAGCGGGTTTGCATTGTGGAAGTAAGCGCCCTTCGCCGTCCTACGGGCGCGTGCTGACGTGATGCTGCTAGCGCCGTGACAGCAATTGTTTTCCTTCCGCCTTCCTTTTTGGGGGATACCCAAAAAGAGACCGGCAGAAAAACAAAGGGGTAGCGATATTAAACATAACGGGTCATTATGCCCACACGCCTTGCCATTCAGGCAAGTCGGGTGCATAATGCGTGGTTATGTTTAATATGGATTGTCTTATTTTTCCGCCCCCAGGCGAAAAAAGCCCTGCGGAATGTAAACGCCTCCACTATGGCGGCAAGCCGCCACCCCGACCACCGCCCCTAGGTTACTCCTGCCTGTGCCCCCCTGCGGATGATAGCTGGAACTTTCCGGCGGTCGGCTTTGCCGTCCGCTCCGCGAAGCGGGGCGTGCCGCCCCGCCGAAAGATAACGGCTAAAGAAATAGGAATAAAGAAAAGAATAAGAAAAAAAATGATGAAAAATCCGGGTAGATACAAATTGCATCAATATTTGAAATATGCTCACCAATGGGCAAGTTCTATCGCCTAACAAGAATAACAGAAACATCCTATGCGCCATGCTCCACACTGCACAGGAACACATTTTTTTTCTTTTTTCTTATACCTCTTCAAGGGCATGGACGAATGGCAGGCAAGGAATTTCAGATAAAAATACCGCACGACGTAGGAGCGCAGGATATTTTTATCTGAAATAGCGTAGCGGTCCTTGACTGACGGGCGGCCGTGACCTATCTTTGTAGAAGAAAAGAGGAAAAAGACGTTGTAAGAACACAGCCAACTTATCATTTATCCGTTCCCGTCACTTTATAGATAATTGTGTTTCTGTCTATGTCATTGCGTTTATTTACAGATAGAATCATACGGGAATAAAACGTAAAATCCCCGAGAACAGTTGGAAAGGAAGTAAAAACGTACCTGAAACCCTTCAAAACGTTTCTAAAAATTCATCAGACGTTTTTTTTATTTCGTCAGACGTTTTTTGAAAAACTCCCGATGTTTTCGGTGAGGCCTTAGAGGTGTATTTTATCAAAAATAGCACAAAAAAGCCCGGTGAACGATTTTTCATTCACCGGGCTTTTCTCAAAAATTCGTTGCAGTATCTAACGGATGATTATCCGCCAACCTTTTAGGCTGTCGGGTTAGACTGACGGGTCCGGGGTTATACCTCCGCCGGGCTTTCCACTGTCTTCTCCTTCGTTGCCTCCTTCTCCGCTCGTACCTGCTCCTGCTTTGGAGAAAGCATACATAGAAACAGCTTCTTTGATTTCGGTAGAGGGAACGTAGATAACACGCGCTTTCTTCACGCTGTTTGCACCACATTTATCGGCGGTTGCAATACCGATGCCGGAAACAGACGGACGGAAAGAACCAAGGTCGCCCAGGCGAACGGGTGAACCGTTTGCAAGGTTGCGCTTGATTACCGTCATCAACGCGTCAAGAACGGCCTTGATGTCAGAACCTGTCAGCGTACAACGGTCTGCAATTTGTTCAACGATTTGTTTCTGCGTCATTTCCGGAGCGAGTACTACCTGTGCGTAGTATTTTGCTGCGGCGGCTTTGTCCTGCGGATTCTTGCGTAAAGCGGGTTTGATTGTAATTGCCATGTTTATTAGTGTTTTGATGATTAATAATGCTGCAAATCTACATGATACGTGCGTGGGCGTACGGGTGTATGTTCTTATCTATGATGATACGTGCCTTATCATGCGATTATGTGTATGAAAAAAGGGCTGCGGTGTGTATTCCGCAGCCCTCAAAACAGGGGTTTTTCGTTCCGTTCGTAAGATTACTCTTTATCGCTTTTCTTCTCGTTGTCATTGACAGGGCTGTCTGCACCTGTCAGCCAGACGAAAATTTTACCGATAACTTTCAGTACTCGCAACGTGTTTCTCCAAAATGGTTTCATAATGACCTCCTTTTTAATTGTTCCCGGCAAAGGTGGGGTAAATTGAGAATTGAAAATTGAGAATTGAGAGTTAGCTGCGCTTCCCTGCGCTTATATACCGCACGGTATTTCTCTATTTTCAATTAGCAATTAAATAACCGTATTCAACGGCGACACAAAAACAGGGACACTGCTTGATGTATTCGCAGGGTTCTATGGTTCCGTTGTGGTTGAGGTCGGGCGATAGGTCACGGTGACCGCAAATCTTTGCTCCCCGGTAGGTGAGCAGCAGGAAGCGGAGAAGGATTTCAAGACTTTGTTTTTGTGCGTCGGTGCGGGTGTCAGCGGCACGTCCGGCAGCGTTCAGACCGCCTTCGTAGGCAACTCCTATCGACGGAGTGTTGTAGCCTTTGGCGTGGGCACCAATGTGGGTGATGTCGCGCATGTGGTGTATCGTTCCGTCTTTGGTGATGTAATAGTGATAGCCGCACTCGACGAAGCCTTGGCGTTTGTGCATGGAGTCGAGGGCTTCCGGGGTGAGGTTACTTGTGCAACGGGATGCGGTGCAGTGTACCACAATCAGGGTGATGTTTCTTTGTTTAATCATTGTTTTGTGGGTGATTATGTGAGTGATTTTTTAGTTGTGTATGATTGTCTACCCCCCTTCCGTCCCCCGTTGGGGGAAACGCTTGTCGGGACGGGTGGTCCCGCCCCTTGCCGCAGGGCGCTCCCCGACCGAAGAGGGTTCGGGCTGTAGCTGTGGGAGCTGCTGCGCTGCGGCTTAAAAGGGTGAGCCGAAAGAGGTGGTTATCAGTTCCTTTTGCCGGGGTGTGAGGATACGGTTGCTTAGCTGATAGTTTGTTTCTTGCAATGCTTCGAGTAGTTCGGTGTCGTCCTTTATCCACTGTTTGAGGCGGATAGAAGCGGAAGCGGGTGCGATGTTGGGAAAATAAAGTACGGCCAGTTCTTTGAAGCCATAGCTCCGGTTAGTCAGGTTTTGGTTATTGGGCAAATGTAGATTGGGATACATGGGGTATATTATTGGTTTAGGTGTAAAGGTAGGGATTTTAATGCTTGGTTGTTACCCGTATACTTGGTAGATATAGTTATATATGCTTGGTGGAGAGGAAAGTTGTGACATTTGGGTAATTGTCACGAATATCTTCTGTCTGTAACTCTTCGGCGGGGCGCTTCGCCCCGCTTCATGGAGCGGACGGCGAAGCCGACCGCCGGGAATTTCCAATGTTCCGCAAGGCGCAAACAGTCAGCCGGGCACGCCGCCAGGCTCAACCCGCAGGGAGCACAAGTACCCGCGATAGGTCGGAAAACCACAGGGATTGGGACTAGCAGGAGTAACTAAGGGGCGGTGGTCGGGGTGGCGGCTTGCCGCCACAGTGGTGGCATTTTCATTCCGCAGGGGCTATCATCCGCAAGGGGTAACTTCAAGCCCGTTCCTGAAACAATGGAAAGCTCGCAAACAGCAGGAATATCTGGAAGACGCTGTTATGTTGAATTAAAGCACAAAATCCGGAACGGTTTTGTGACTAATTAAACATAATTGCTCTTCCGGATTTCCTGCGCAAAAGCTGCACTCCGACAGAAAAACCGGAAGACCACGGCGCTAGCAGCATCACGTCAGCACGCGCCCGTAGGACGGCGAAGGGCGCTTACTTCCACAATGCAAACCCGCTCAATCGTAAACACGGGAACCCCGCACCGCACGGCTGCACTCCCGATTAACACCCCATTCCTGTCAGTCAGACGAAAAGAGGTAGCGGATTGAGCCTTAACCCGGCAGCAAGTGCCGGGTGGAGCGAAACCGCACCGGGCATCGCAGCTGTCACCCGTACCGCAAGGGCTACCGTTCCGCAAGGGTTTTCACCGCATAGGCTGTCGCTTGTAGTCCGGCTTTGCCGGGGTGTGAGCGGCAACCGGAGCCGTATGCATCAGGCGGAAGTAACTTTCGTAATCACCCACTTGGCAAGCCTCGACTGTTATACACCGAAGTAACTTTCAAGAGACTTCCCCCAAGAATGTCCCATAGAAACACTGTCAGAGGGCGGCTTTCTTTGCGCCCATTGGGCGACTACGGGAAGCAAGGAAAGCGGCACGGTGCACAGAAACACGGAACGTCCAAGAAACGCTGTTGGTGAAGGAATATTGCTATTAAACACTGACGGAGTGCTGCTGCGGGGAGCGGGGCTGTGTGGGCGGCGGTATTCCCGCTGCACGCATTGCCACGAACCACACAGCGGCACGGTGAACAAGCAGACGAACAATGCAACCCCGGCTTTCTTCCGGTTTGCTATCACACACCTGGTAGGATCCCGGCTTCATCAACGTGATATCCCCCTCAATGTGATAGCAGATTATTTGTTCCGGAGCGAACCGGGCACAAGAATCTGCTATCACTTTTCGCGAGCTGCAGCGACTTTTCCGGAAGAATCCGCTATCACCTATCCTTTGTTCCTGTCGCCTGCTGTAACTTCCCTAATGCATTCAGGAAATCCGTTACGGCTTCCTGTTGTTCCTGATACTTACGTTGCAGTTCGCCCTTCTCCCGGGCTTCCTGCTTGTAATGGGCACAAAACCGGGGGTATTCCTTGACAACGTGCTTTATTGCTTCGCTCCCGCTTCGTATCCCGGTAATATCTTTCAAGATTTCCAGTTGGGCGGCTTCTTCCGCTGTCAGCCGCAAGGTGAGCGTGCTTACTTTTTCGCTCATGGCTGCACGCTCCTTTCCGTACCGGAAACGGCTGATTCTATAACAGCCATTCCCCCGGCTTGCACCCCGGTACCCTTCGTTTCCGCCAATTGTTCCCGGTTCATCACTTCCGCCCTATTGAAGGCTTCTGTATAGGTTCTACATTTGATTCCATACCTCTCAATCGTGACGCCTGCGGCTGTCACTTCGTGTGCCACACACCACCCTGTACGCATTTTGCGAGGGTAGTACAGCACCTTTTGCCCGTTATTCTTTTCCATTACGCTATTTTCTTTGTAATCTTTGTCTTTTCGAGTTTTGAGCGAATAAAACATCCGGGCATCAATATTTTCCCCTTGGAACACCGGACGGCGTTTATCGCCTCTTTCAACACCTGTTCTTTTCCTACCGATTTTTCACAAATTTCATCAATCTCATAACAGGGCACACCTATCCCAACCAATAACCGCCTTGCTTCCGCCCTAGAAAGTACCGGTTCCTGTTTTGCTTGCATCATCCGTAATCTTCCGGAGATGATTAACGCCCTCAGTGATTGTATCACGTAACTGAACGAGTATCTCCCACCGCTATTCCTCACTTCTTCCATTAACTCCCAGATAGGACTACTATCGAGGGCGATATCTTCTATCAACAGAATTTGCCGCAGATTCTGTTGGTCGCACGACATGGAGCGGCAGACACATGCAAGATGTTCAAGTTTCAGAGGATATTTTTCCGATGAAGGTTTCCCGCAGAATTCTGCGGAAGCATTTCCTGCATTTCCCCCCGGAAGGAGTGAAACTTTATCCTCATCATCCCTTGTCTGCGGAATTGTCCGGGGGATAGAGGGGGGATTTTCTTTACTTTCTTTTTCTTTGTGCCGTTTTTCCGCAGAATTCCGCGGAGTTTCCGGAATTCCCGCAGAACTCTGCGGAATAATCCTTTCAGAGAGCATTCCGGTATCGGCTTTGGCAGTTTTTCCGATACCGTCCGCAGTACCTTTTCCTGCATCCAGTTTGGGAGAGCCGTAAGTTGTTTTTCCGGTTTTCGTTTCTATTTCCTGCCCGGAGAAAAGAGGCAGCGGTGCATTGTCCGTACCGGAAGGCGCATCTTGTATCACGACAAGCCTGATATCTTCGGGCAGCACTATTTTTTTCTTGGCTCTCCGGCATATTTCAAGGTATCGCTGCTGTATATCGGCAGAGGTCAATACCTTTTTTGTATGCCAGGTGATAGTGTCGAAAATTTCCACTTCCGTACAATACTCAATGATAGCCTCTATCCGTTCTTCATCGATGCACCAATATTCGGAAACATCAAACATCTGGTCGTCCGTGAAACGAATATAGCAACCTTCAACCCGGTATATCTCATTTAGAATGTACTGGTATATAGCGTATCCCTCGCAGCCGTACCGCTTCTTCAGGCGTTTCACCCTGATATCCTGGAATCTGTCGGTTTCCGCCTGATAATATGATAATCCTGTTTTTGCCATTGTTATTTGTTCTTAGTTTTCATCTGTACCCAGTTTCTTCATACATGCTTCGATTTCCTCACGCTTATACAGGTATGTTCTACCCAAGCGGTAGCAAGGCAGTTCCCCGCTACGACGCAAGTTCTTCAACGTACTGTCACTAATGGAAAACAGGTTGATTACATCGGACGAACGCAGGTATTCCTTTGAATCCTCTATCCGGGATAATTTCTCTAATGCTTCTTTGGCATTTGCCTGAATCAGTTTTGGTTTCATATCATTTATATTTTAATTATTGATTGTCATTTTATTAATCCAGTGTATATAAATCTCTACGGGTTCATCTTCCCATGTCAACCGGGCTATTCTATCATCATCAAGGCAATGCTCTTCAATGCTGATAGATTCTATGTCACTGTACCAGAAACATTCGACCTGTTCCCGTCTCGGTTTTGATACAAACAGGCGTTTATCGCCGTCCTTATCTGCTGCTATCCAAACTTTCATACCCAACTCCTTTTAGATTGTTTTTTTCTGTATTCCTTTATCCTTATCATCATTATATATAGCTCTTAGCGGGGCAGTGTCCTTCATCACTTTCTTGCCCACTACTTTGGCATAAATCTGCGTGGTTGAAATCTTGGCATGTCCCAGCATGGAACTGACGGTTTCAATCGGTATATCATTCATCAGGGTAATGGTAGTGGCGAAAGTATGGCGTCCCATGTGGAAGGTGACGTTTTTTTCAATGCCCGCCATTGCGGCTATCTTCTTGAGTTCACGGTTGCAATCCTGATTGGTTGGTATGGGGAGCATTGTCCGCTTGGGATTATAATCATGGTATTTTTCGTATTTTTGCAGGATGTCCCTTGTCGGGTCCAATAATGGCACCATTGCGCTTTGCCCTGTTTTTTGCCTGGTATAGTTTAGCCACAATTGCCCGTCGATGCCAACGGAAATCTGCTTGTATGTCAGTTTCTTGCAATCAATGTAGGACAATCCGGTGTAGCAAGCCACCAAAAAGCAATCACGGACGATGGACTGGTTGATTTTCAGGTTTTCCAGTCCGGTGATAGCCTTCATATCTTCCTCGGTAAGGAAATCACGTTCCACTTTCTGTGTCACCTTTTTATATCTGCCAACGGGATTTGTCTGAATCCAGTCGTTATCAACTGCAATATTCATTAACCGGTTGATGCGTTGCAGATTTTTCATCGCTCCGTTTTGGTGGCATACAGGTTCTTTCGGGTCACGCTTCCAACCTTTCAGATAGGCAACAAACTCCGGTGCGAAATCCTTTCTGACCCTCTTGATATCTATATCCGAGACGTGATACTTGATAAGCAGGAACTTTCGTACATGTCGTTCCGTGTTATCATAGAGTTTCATGGTAGATTGGGTGAGCGTCTGTTTTTCCACCGCCTTGTGGTACTCAAAAAGGGAAAGTAACGAGTGGTAATCTTCCTGTTGAAGGCTACGTTCGTTTTTGAAGAGTTCGCAGGTTGGGTCTATTCCTTCATCAAGAAGGCGGTTTGCCCAGATACGTATTTCAGTCCGGGTCTGTTCGATGAGTTCCGCGACGTGCCGGTAGTCTTTGGCTTTCTTAACCACGCACTGCGCTTCCGAATCCCACTCTTTGGGGATTACCTTATAATTCATCGAAAAGTTGTATCTTTGCGATGAAATCGAGACGCGGCACCACAACGGTACACTGTTTTCATTTCCTCGTGACCGATTGAGCCAAAACAGCACAGTCACTTTAATGTTTTTCTTTATCATTTCCTCTAAAATTGGTTTCGTAACTAGAGGAACTGTTTTTTAAAACTTCCAGTGACCTATTATGTGACCTCTTGATGTTGAGAAGTTTAGAGGCACATACTGTTAAACATGCAAAAAAAAGCCGTTATTACCTAGTAATAACGGCTTTTAGCTTATTTTGTCTTATAAATTGTTGGGCTACCTGGATTCGAACCAGGAATGACAGGACCAGAATCTGTAGTGTTACCATTACACCATAGCCCAATTATTTTCGTTTGCGGGTGCAAAGATACAAATATTTTGGGAATTCAAAACATTTCCACTATTTTTTTTGCAAAAATCCCCAAATTAACTTTTCAAATAAAAGCATCTCCACTAAAAAACACAAAAATTAAGTGATAACTTTCTTGTATCCAATAAATCAGCGTATATTTGTCAAAAATATCACGTTTATAATCAGAAACAAAGGGGAAGCCTTTTTTGTTATAAACCAAAAGAGAACATGAATTATTAATCTCAATTAAAAGAATGAACGATACTAAAGTATTAATTGAAAAAATAAAAGAGGGAATTCAAGAGAAAAAAGGTAAAAACATCATTATTGCCGATTTAACCAATATAGAAGATACTATCTGTAAATACTTCGTTATTTGTCAGGGAAATTCTCCCAGTCAGGTTGGTGCTATCGTAGATTCTATCAAAGAATTTACCCGTAAAGGTGCGGACAGCAAACCTTTTGCCGTTGACGGACTTCGAAATGCAGAATGGGTAGCTATGGACTATGCGGACGTACTGGTACATGTTTTTCTACCGGAAACAAGAGCCTTTTATAATCTGGAACACCTTTGGGCAGATGCCAAACTTATTCAAATCCCCGATTTAGACTAATCAACGATTATGGACAATAATAGTAGCAACAAAAACAATAGCAATAAACCTAACAACAAGGTTAATATGCCCAAGTTCAACTTGAACTGGATGTATATGATTATTGCCCTTATGCTTCTCGGCCTCTGGTGGGGCAGTGATTCAAGGGGAGCCGGAAACAAAGCTGTCACATACAGCGAATTTCAGGATTACGTTAAAAACGGTTATGTCAGCAAAGTGCTGGGATATGAGGACAAGTCGATTGAGGCTTATCTCAAACCTAATTCCGTAGGTGCCGTATTCGGAGCGGACTCTACCAAAGTAGGGCGCAACCCGATCATCACAAGTAGGGCGCCGTCTACTGACAAACTGGAAGAATTTTTGCAGGCAGAAAAAGAAGCCGGTCATTTTGACGGGACCTCGGATTATCCGCCTAAATCAGATATATTCCCTGCTATCCTGATTCAGGTCCTGCCGCTTGTGCTGCTGATTGCTTTATGGATATTCTTCATGCGCCGTATGAGTGGCGGTGGTAGTGGAGGTCCTGGCGGTGTGTTTAATGTAGGTAAATCAAAAGCCCAACTTTTCGAAAAAGGAGGGGCGATCAAGATTACATTCAAAGATGTAGCCGGCCTGGCGGAAGCCAAACAGGAAGTAGAAGAAATTGTGGAGTTCTTGAAAGAACCTCAAAAATATACAGACTTGGGAGGTAAAATTCCTAAGGGAGCATTACTGGTAGGCCCTCCGGGGACCGGTAAAACATTACTCGCCAAAGCTGTGGCCGGTGAAGCTAATGTACCTTTCTTCTCGCTGGCAGGTTCTGACTTTGTGGAAATGTTTGTCGGCGTAGGTGCTTCCCGTGTCCGCGACTTGTTTAAGCAAGCCAAAGAGAAAGCTCCTTGTATCGTATTTATTGACGAGATTGACGCCGTTGGACGTGCCCGTGGCAAGAATCCTGCAATGGGAGGAAATGACGAACGCGAGAATACATTGAACCAGTTATTGACTGAAATGGACGGTTTCGGTTCCAATAGTGGTGTAATCATCCTGGCCGCGACCAACCGTGTAGATGTACTCGACAAGGCTTTACTCCGTGCCGGACGTTTTGACCGTCAGATACATGTAGACTTGCCCGACCTGAATGAACGTAAAGAAGTATTCGGTGTGCATTTGCGCCCGATCAAGATAGATGATACTGTAGATGTGGACCTTCTTGCCCGCCAAACTCCGGGGTTCTCCGGTGCGGACATTGCCAATGTTTGTAATGAAGCGGCCCTGATTGCAGCCCGTCACGGCAAGAAGTTCGTTGGAAAACAAGACTTCCTCGACGCCGTAGACCGCATCATCGGCGGTTTGGAAAAGAAGACAAAGATTACAACAGAAGCAGAAAGACGTTCTATCGCTCTGCATGAAGCGGGACACGCTTCGATCTCCTGGCTGCTGGAATATGCAAACCCGTTGATTAAAGTGACAATTGTTCCTCGCGGACGTGCATTGGGTGCTGCCTGGTATTTGCCGGAGGAACGCCAGATCACAACTAAAGAGCAAATGCTCGATGAAATGTGTGCCACTCTAGGAGGACGCGCTGCCGAAGATTTATTTCTCAATCGTATCTCCACAGGTGCTATGAACGATTTGGAAAGAGTCACCAAACAAGCATACGGAATGATAGCTTATTTAGGTATGAGCGACAAACTGCCTAACTTATGCTATTATAACAATGAAGAATATTCTTTCAATCGTCCATATAGTGAAAAGACAGCCGAACTGATTGATACGGAAGTCAAAAATATGGTGAATGAGCAATATGAACGTGCAAAAAAAATTCTGTCCGAACATCGGGAAGGACACAACCAGCTCGCTCAATTACTAATTGATAAGGAAGTAATCTTTGCCGAAGATGTTGAACGTATCTTTGGAAAACGCCCTTGGGCTTCCCGCTCAGAAGAAATCATGGCTGCCAAAGAAAGTCAGGAAGCTGCCGAAGCGGAAAAGAGACTGGCCGAAGAGGTGAAAGAGAAGGAGAAAGAAATCAAGGAAGAAGAAGCTGAAAACTCTACAGAGGAGAAAGAGGCAACCGAAGCTAAGATTACCGTGGAAGGTAAAGTTTCCATAGAAAAAAAGGTGATCTCGGCGGAAGGTGGAAAGAAAACAACTTAAAACGCAAATATTTTGGCTAGCAATTTTATCAAACGGGCTATTACAGGTGTGCTTTTCGTCGCCATTCTGGTGGGATGCATCCTTTACACATCATTCAGTTTCGGTATACTGTTCATAATCATTAGCGCCTTGACTATTTATGAGTTTGGACAACTAGTAAATATGCGTGCTGACGGAGTAAACGTAAATAAAACGATTATCATGCTGGGAGGAGCTTATCTCTTCCTTGCAGTAATGGGCTTCTGTATTGATGCAGCTGATTCCAAGATCTTTATTCCTTACGTACTGCTACTGCTCTACTTAATGATTAGCGAGTTATACCTGAAAAAGGAAAATCCGGTGCTGAACTGGGCATATTCTATGCTTAGCCAGCTATACATCGGTCTGCCATTCGCACTACTGAACGTACTTGCTTTCCACAATGATCCCAGTTCGGAATACAGCAGTGTTAGCTACAACCCGATTTTGCCGTTATCTATCTTCATCTTCCTTTGGTTGAGTGACACAGGTGCATATTGCATCGGTTCGCTGATCGGAAAGCATCGTTTGTTCGAACGTATTTCTCCTAAGAAATCGTGGGAAGGCTCTATCGGCGGAGGTATCGTTGCTATTGGTTCTTCCTTTATACTGGCACATTATTTTCCGTTCATGTCGATGTGGCAATGGGCAGGATTGGCGCTGGTAGTTGTAGTGTTCGGAACTTGGGGTGACTTGACAGAATCATTGCTAAAACGCCAACTTCACGTAAAAGATTCCGGGACAATTCTTCCGGGACACGGAGGCATGCTTGATCGGTTCGACAGTTCATTAATGGCTATACCGGCAGCAGTAGTCTATCTTTATGCTCTCACTTGGTTTTAAATCTGTATATTCAGAATAGAGATAAAAAATAAAGGTCGGGAAACTTTCTTTGCGAAAATTATCCCGACCTTTTTTTACACACAGTTACATAGGTTAGGTTATTTATCTGATTACAGATGTAGCATGTACATCTTTAGCTTTCTCCGGCACACCGACCGGATGTTCCAAGTCAAGTACTACCACTACTCCTTCTCCATTTTCTTCAGAGTTAATCGTTACCTTAAAACCTTTCATCGTAGTTTCACCTTCTTTGGGTGTCGGGTAGAACTTTTCCAAATTATAGGAAACTCGTCCCCACCCCCAATAGTCTGTTACATCATCATACATATTATAACGTAACTCCAAATGAACATAGCCGTCTTCACCGATGCTTAAAGTTTCCGGAGTTTCGGGTTCACCCGGCTCAGTTGCTATCTTATTCTCCACGAGACTGATGCGATGTTTTTCACTGCGAGGCAAATTCTGGCGGAAGATAATGTTCAGAAACTTTCCTCCCAGCCACATATCACCCTGATAAATCAAAATAGGATCATTTCCAAATTCTTCTTCATTTTCAGCAGTCATTTCCTCAACTTCCTTAGTCAACACTTCCTGAATACCTTCCATTTTCACCTGAACACCTTTTTCATCACTCATGTCAGCCAAAGGATTGAAAAAGGATACCACACGTTCACCATCCACAGGTTTGAACCAAGGTATAGAAGTAGCAACCGGATCGATGATTCCCCAACGGTCACCTACCAAATAATAACCTCCTCCACCGGTAGTCCGGACCGTAGCCCAGTCCCAACTGAAATCTCCGATAGAATATCCATCATCATCATCACATGATTGCAACATTGGCATTAGTGCCAGCACTAACATTCCTAAAAGCCACTTAAATTTTTTCATATCTGTTCCTTTCTTTTTTAATCTTCTGCTTAATAAATAAAAAAGCCGTGCAATTACTGCATCGGCTTTACGTTTATTCAGAAAAAGAAAGTTATTTTTTCAACAGCTTCACTATTCCATGAGCTACATGACAGGGAGCACCGGCAGGTCCCAATCGTTCCGCCACATAATCATATCCAGTAAGCATTTCCTTCTTATACACTTCATTTTCAAGAAGATTAGCCAGTTCACACTGCATATTCTTTACCGTCATGGTATCAGCAACCAACTCTTTAACAACCTCACAGTCGGCAATCAGATTAACCAATGAAATATATTTCACAGTCAGAATGTGACGTCGTAGGAACGAAATAACTTTTCCAATCGGAGTATGATAGCAAACCACCTGAGGAACACGAAACAAAGCTGTTTCGAGAGTAGCCGTTCCCGATGTCACCAAAGCCGCATCTGCATGCTGTAAAATGCGGTATGTCTGTCCGAATATAATTTTTACGTTCGCCTGCCCCACATACTTTTCATAATATTCCGGGGTAATGCCGGGCGCACCGGCTAATACCAGTTGATAATCCGGGAAAGCAGAAGCAGCTTTCAGCATATCAGGCAAATTATCCTTGATTTCTTGCTTCCGACTACCTGCCAGCAAAGCAATAACCGGTTTATTCTCCAACTGGTTTGCTGCAATAAACGCAGCAAAGTCTTTCGGGTTCGTTTCCTGATAAGCAGCCACTTCATCCACGGTAGGGTTTCCTACATAGTGAATGGGATACTGATGCTTCCCTTCAAAAAACTCAACTTCAAAAGGAAGTATAGAGAACAATTCGTCTACATCACGTTTGATATTCTTGATGCGATACTCCTTCCATGCCCATATCTTAGGAGATATATAATAGTAGACCGGTATTTGCGTCTTTGCATGAACAAATTTGGCAATATCAAGGTTGAACCCCGGATAATCCACCAAAATTACGACATCCGGATTCCAAGCAACAATGTCTTCTTTGCAACGTTTCATATTTGCAAAGATAGTGCGCAAATGAAGCAATACAGGAATAAATCCCATATATGCCAGCTCTTTATAATGCTTCACCATTTTGCCGCCAACAGCAGCCATTAGGTCGCCCCCGAAAAAGCGAAAATCGGCTTGCGGATCTGCCGTTTTCAAGGCACTCATCAAGTGGGAAGCGTGCAAGTCACCGGAAGCCTCACCAACAATCAGATAATACTTCATGATAGTTGAAGGTTCTTAATTGAACCATTTATTAAGCTCGTCCATAAAACCATAAGCCGTCACGTCAACAGTAGTCGGGGTGATAGCTACATAGCCGTTAACCAACGCCCAATGATCGTTTTTCTCATTTTCCGGTTCATGATCGGTAAATTCACCGGTTAACCAAAAATAATTTGTATCATTCAAACGGGGACAAGGAGTCCATTCCCCGGTCCAACGTCCCTTTGCCTGTTCACAAATCCTTATTCCTTTGATATCGGCAGTATTCGGGAAGTTCACATTCAAACAAGTTAAAGGAGGAAGTCCTTTCTCCAATATCATAGCAGATATCTTGCGTACATAGAGTCCCGTAGCTTCAAAATTCGCATCATGGTCATGGTTACAAAGCGAAAAGCCAATAGAAGGAATACCATTCAGACAACCTTCAACCACCACTCCCATAGTACCGGAATAATGCATATTAGTTGCCGAATTATCTCCATGATTAATGCCTCCGACCACAAGATCCGGTTCTCGGTCGAGAACGGTATTGCGCGCCAGCTTGATGCAGTCGGTAGGCGTTCCCGTACACTTATAGACTGTTAATCCGACTTCTTTCTTGACCAGTTGATAATGAACAGGCTGCGTCACCGTCAGCGCACATCCGCTACCGGAACGCGGAGAGTCAGGAGCCATGACCACAATGTCCCCAAGAGGACGAAGAAATCTCACTAATTCATTAATACCCTTGGCCATAACCCCATCGTCATTGGAAACGAGTATCAACGGCTTCTTATTTTCCATATATTCAATCCTTTCCTTTTTAATATTCGCACAAAAGTAACAAAAAGAAGCCGTACCTCCAAACCCTCTTTCCTCCAGATGAAAAAGTATCTTCCTTCCCTGTTTCTACCCGTTTACAAATCTTAATCTTCTGCAAGCGAGCAAAAAAAGAAATAAATATCCAATATAAATATGTATATTTGCAAGCTCATAAAGAGAAAGGTAGATGATGAACCTGTCGAAGTTTGGTATCTGTTTCGTCCGACAGTTATTAACAAAACAGGTGACTTATCAACAGAAATTGCAAAGTTTCTCTTTTTTCGTAGGCGCTCTAAGGATTTATCACTTATTTCGCTGCCAATAAATTTAGAGAATATGGGAAAAATTATTGCTTTGGCTAATCAAAAAGGTGGTGTAGGAAAAACAACGACTACGATCAATCTCGCAGCTTCGCTTGCTACACTCGAAAAAAAGGTACTCGTAGTAGACGCCGACCCGCAAGCTAATGCCTCCTCCGGTCTGGGAGTGGACATCAAGCAGTCGGAATGTACTATCTATGAATGTATCATTGACAGAGCCAACGTACAGGACGCTATCCATGACACCGAAATTGATTCTTTAAAAGTAATCTCTTCGCACATCAATCTTGTAGGAGCAGAGATTGAAATGCTGAACCTCCCAAACCGCGAAAAGATACTGAAAGAAGTACTTACTCCTTTGAAGAAAGAATATGACTATATCCTGATAGACTGTTCTCCTTCATTAGGACTTATTACAATCAATGCCCTGACGGCAGCCGATTCTGTGATTATCCCCGTGCAGGCCGAATATTTTGCTCTCGAAGGGATCAGCAAACTGCTGAACACAATCAAGATTATCAAGTCGAAATTGAATCCGGCATTGGAAATCGAAGGTTTCCTGCTGACGATGTACGATTCACGCCTGCGCCAGGCAAACCAAATCTACGATGAAGTAAAACGCCACTTCCAGGAACTGGTGTTCAACACCGTAATTCAACGAAATGTGAAACTGAGCGAGGCTCCCAGCTACGGTGTCCCGACTATTCTTTATGATGCGGATTCCACCGGTGCCAAGAACCACCTGGCTCTTGCTAAAGAGATTATTAACCGTAATAAATAAGTAACGAAGAAGATATGGCAACACAAAGAAGAAATGCATTAGGACGCGGACTTGACGCCTTGCTCTCAATGGATGATGTGAAAACCGAAGGTTCTTCTTCCATTAACGAAATAGAGTTAGCTAAGATTTCAGTCAACCCTAACCAGCCTCGCCGTGAGTTTGACGAAACGGCCTTGCAGGAACTGGCTGATTCAATAGCGGAAATAGGTATCATCCAACCGATCACTTTACGTAAGGTATCGGACAATGAATACCAAATTATCGCAGGTGAACGCCGCTACCGTGCTTCACAGAGAGCCGGATTAAAAACAATCCCTGCTTACATCCGCACAGCCGATGACGAAAACATGATGGAAATGGCGCTGATCGAGAATATCCAGCGTGAAGACCTGAATGCTGTAGAAATCGCATTGGCTTATCAACATCTGCTAGACCAATATGAACTGACCCAAGAACGCCTTAGCGAGCGTATCGGCAAGAACCGGACGACTATCGCCAATTACTTGCGTCTGCTCAAGCTACCCGCTCCTATCCAAATGGCGCTACAAAACAAGCAGTTAGACATGGGACATGCCCGTGCGTTGATTTCATTAGGCGACCCTAAACTACAAGTAAAAATATTCGAAGAAATACAAGAACACGGATATTCAGTCCGCAAAGTCGAAGAGATTGTAAAATCATTAAGTGAAGGTGAAGCTGTGAAAAGCGGTACGCGGAAAATAACTCCGAAACGTGCCAAACTTCCGGAAGAATTTAACTTACTGAAGCAACAACTTTCAGGCTTTTTCAGCACCAAGGTACAACTCACTTGCTCCGAAAAGGGGAAAGGGAAAATTAGTATTCCTTTCAGTAATGAGGAGGAACTGGAACGTATCATGGAAATCTTCGATACGCTAAAGAAATAAATGACAAGAAAAAACAAGAAATATCAGTTACTAATCAGCACCCTGCTTCTCTGTTTTTTACAGATGGCAGGGATTGATGTGTATGCACAAGCCCCTGTAACTCCAGTTCAGAAAGATACTACCATTACGCACCGAGAACCGCCAAAAGCCCGTGCACGAAGACATCGTGACCCTATGCAAGAGCAAGATTCATTGCGAAAAGACAGCATAATGTTACCACCTAAGCATCTTCAGTCTATTGACAGTTTATCGGCAGCTAAAATACAAGTAGCCGACAGCCTTGATGCAGCCAACAAAAAAGAACTGAAGAAGATAGAACAGCCGGCAGCCATTGTCGTGAATACCGATACGGTTCCGCCTCCATCCCAAGACATTAATAAAAAGATATTCGTACCTAATCCGACCAAAGCTACCTGGCTTGCCGTCGTATTCCCGGGTGGAGGACAGATTTACAACCGTAAATACTGGAAACTGCCTATTATATATGGAGGATTTGCCGGTTGTGCGTATGCCTTGAGTTGGAATGGCAAGATGTATAAAGACTATTCGCAAGCCTATCTGGACATTATGGACAGCAATCCAAACACTAAAAGTTATGAAGATCTGCTGCCCCCTAATTCCTCTTACAACGAGGAACAATTAAAAAGTACGTTAAAACGAAGAAAGGATATGTTCCGGCGTTACCGGGACCTTAGTATATTTGCATTTATCGGAGTTTACCTCATCTCTATCATTGACGCTTATGTAGATGCCGAGTTGTCCAACTTCGATATAACCCCCGACCTAAGTATGAAAGTGGAACCGGCAGTTATCGACAATAACAACCAGTTCCGTTCAAATAGTTTGAAAAGCAAATCGGTCGGCTTGCAATGCGTATTACGATTTTAAAAACACAATTTAGATTGATCTTATTATTGAAGCATGAAGAAATTAGTTAACTATTGTTCGATTATTCTTCTTTTACTATTGGCAACATCCCAAGTAAAAGCCCAAAGTGTAGATGTGGTGATTCGTGAAAATGGTACAGAACGTAAGGAAAGCATCGACCTGCCTATGAGTATGACTTATCCGCTCGACAGTTTGCTGAACGATTGGAAAGCCAAAAATTACATTGATCTGGGCAAAGATTGCAGCACGGCTGAAGTAAATCCTTTATTCAGTGATTCTGTTTACATGGACCGCCTCTCACGCATCCCGGCTATTATGGAAATGCCATACAACGACATTGTACGCAAATTCATAGATATGTATGCAGGACGCCTACGTAATCAAGTTTCTTTTATGCTGAGCGCCTGCAACTTCTATATGCCGATTTTCGAAGAAGCATTGGATGCATACGGACTTCCATTGGAACTTAAATATCTTCCTATCATTGAATCAGCTTTGAACCCTTCCGCCGTATCACGTGCCGGCGCATCAGGCTTGTGGCAATTCATGATCGGCACAGGTAAAATCTACGGTCTGGAGTCCAACAGTTTGGTAGATGAACGCCGTGACCCGATCAAAGCAACATGGGCTGCCGCACGTTATCTGAAAGAGATGTACGCCATTTACGGCGACTGGAACCTTGTAATTGCCGCCTACAACTGTGGTCCCGGCACAATCAACAAAGCAATCCGTCGCGCCAACGGTGAAACGGATTACTGGAAAATCTACAATTTATTACCCAAAGAAACACGTGGTTATGTACCTGCCTTTATTGCAGCCAACTATGTGATGACCTATTACTGCGACCACAATATTTGTCCAATGGAAACTAATATTCCGGCAAGCACAGACACTGTGCAAGTGAACAAGAACCTGCATTTCGAACAGATTGCCGATCTTTGTAATGTGCCATTGGATCAAATAAAGAGTTTGAATCCACAGTACAAGAAACAAGTTATCCCGGGTGACAGCAAGCCTTATACCCTGCGGTTGCCGATCGAAGCAATCAGCAATTTCATCGACAAACAAGATACAATCTATGCACATCGCTCGAATGAATTGTTCCGTAACCGAAAAACTGTTGCCGTAAAAGAGAATACACCTAGTACCCGCAAAGCTACAACAGCCGTTGCTGGAAAAGGAAAACTGTCTTACTACACAATAAAAAGTGGAGACACTCTGTCGACTATTGCCGGAAAATATGGTGTCAGTGTTAAGGATATACAGCGGTGGAACGGAATGTCAAACACCAAGATTGCAGCAGGAAAACGATTGAAAATATACAAATAAACGGTATCCCGCTTGCACCGTTCGGAAATTTGCTTATTTTTGCAAAAGTAAGCAAGTGAAAGGATAACAATTATGGATAATCTGACCCCCAAAGAAATAGCTGATGAAGAGATGATCAATCAGGCGTTCCACGAACTGCTGAATGATTATCTCGCTACAAAACATCGCAAACGTGTTGAAATCATTACGAAGGCTTTCAACTTTGCCAATCAGGCGCACAAAGGAATCAAACGCCGTTCGGGCGAACCATATATTATGCACCCGATTGCTGTGGCGAGTATCGTATGCAACGAAATCGGTCTCGGATCGACTTCTATTTGTGCAGCGTTACTGCATGATGTAGTGGAAGACACCGATTATACGGTAGAAGATATCGAAAACATCTTTGGTCCAAAGATTGCCCAAATTGTAGATGGACTTACTAAAATATCCGGAGGTATCTTTGGCGACCGTGCCTCGGCACAAGCAGAGAATTTCAAAAAGTTACTGCTTACCATGTCGAACGATATCCGGGTGATCCTTATCAAAATAGCCGACCGCCTGCACAATATGCGTACCCTTGGTTCCATGTTGCCTAACAAGCAATACAAGATAGCCGGCGAAACTCTTTATATCTACGCTCCCCTTGCCAACCGTCTGGGGCTTTATAAAATAAAGACCGAACTCGAAAATCTAAGTTTCAAATACGAACATCCCGAAGAATATGCCGAGATAGAAGAAAAGTTGAATGCGACAGCAGCCGAACGCGACAAGGTATTCAACGATTTCACAGCTCCTATCCGTACACAACTCGATAAAATGGGATTGAAATACCGGATTCTCGCCCGCGTAAAATCAATCTACTCAATCTGGAACAAGATGCAGACCAAGCACGTTCCTTTCGAAGAAATCTACGACTTACTGGCCGTCCGTATTATTTTTGAGCCTCGCAACATAGAGGAGGAACTCAACGACTGTTTCGATATCTACGTCTCTATCTCCAAAATATACAAGCCTCATCCTGACCGCCTCCGTGACTGGGTAAGTCATCCGAAGGCAAATGGTTATCAGGCGTTGCACGTTACCCTGATGGGGAACAACGGGCAATGGATTGAAGTTCAGATTCGCAGCGAACGAATGAACGACGTTGCCGAACAAGGCTTCGCAGCTCACTGGAAATATAAAGAGGGAGGCGGCAGTGAGGACGAAGGCGAATTAGAGAAATGGCTGAAAACGATCAAGGAAATACTGGATGATCCGCAACCGGACGCTATCGACTTTCTGGATACAATAAAACTGAACCTCTTTGCTTCCGAAATATTTGTGTTTACACCGAAAGGGGAGTTAAAGACAATGCCGCAAAATTCAACAGCACTGGACTTTGCTTTCTCACTGCACACTGATATCGGCAGCCATTGTATCGGCGCCAAAGTCAATCATAAACTCGTACCACTAAGTCACAAGTTACAAAGTGGCGACCAGGTGGAGATTCTGACATCTAAATCGCAACGTGTACAGCCGCAATGGGAGGTGTTTGCAACAACCGCCCGTGCCCGTGCCAAAATAGCCGCTATTCTGCGCAAAGAACGCAAAGTAAACCAAAAGCTTGGTGAAGAAATCCTTAGCGAATTTCTCAAAAAAGAGGAAATCCGTCCGGAAGATTCCGTGATTGAAAAATTGCGTAAATTGCATAATGCCAAAAACGAAGAGGAACTGCTGGCAGCTATCGGCAGCAAGGTTATCATTTTGGGAGAAGTGGACAAGAACGAACTGAAAGAAAAACAAACCAGCAACTGGAAGAAATACCTCACTTTCTCTTTCGGCAATACCAATAAAGAAAAGCCGGAAGAAAAAGAGCAACCTCAAGAGAAAGAAAAAATTAACCCGAAACAAATACTCAAACTGACGGAAGAAAGCCTTCAAAAGAAGTATATCATGGCAGAATGTTGTCATCCCATTCCGGGTGATGATGTTTTGGGATATGTCGATGAGAACGACCGGATTATTATCCACAAACGCCAATGTCCGGTTGCAGCCAAGCTGAAAAGCAGTTACGGTAACCGTATTCTGGCTACCGAATGGGATACCCACAAAGAACTCTCCTTCCTCGTCTATATATATATAAAAGGAATAGACAGTATGGGGCTTTTAAATGAAGTAACCCAAGTTATCTCCCGGCAACTGAATGTTAACATCCGCAAATTGACAATCGAAACCAACGATGGCATCTTCGAAGGAAAGATACAATTGTGGGTACATGATGTGGAAGACGTAAAGACAATCTGTAACAACCTGAAGAAGATTCAGAATATCAAACAGGTAAACCGCGTAGAAGAATAGTCATCGAATTAAAATGTTTACAAGTAGGGGCGAGAAAAATTACTCCCGCCCGTCGAGTTCCCGTTTGATTGCCAGCAACTCATCCTTTATCGCTTTGAGTCTGTTCACAATCTCATAATTGCGGACAGTAGCTTCTTTATTATCTTTCAACCGCTGTCTGGCACCCGGAAGGGTCATTCCTTTTTCCTTAACCAAATGATAAATTAGTCCGATCGTCTCCACATCTTCTTTGCGATACTGGCGTATCCCTCTTCCCGTTGTTTTGGGAGAGATCTGTGGAAACTCCTTTTCCCAGAAACGGAGCAAAGACTGATTGACACCAAACATATCGGCCACTTCACCTATTGAATAATACAGCTTTAATTCCTTATCCGTATTGAGCATAGCATTCTTTTGTTTCTTTAAAATTTAATCGAACACCTTACCATGGTTGGCAGCTAACTGTATCATCTTCTCATAATCTTCTGCACTCAGATCCATGAAATAGTAGTTTACAGGATTCACCACCTGACCTTTCACGTGCACTTCATAATGAAGATGCGGTCCGGTACTCTTTCCCGTACTCCCCACCTTTCCGATAACTTCACCACGTACAACCCTCTTACCCACTTTCGTATTGAAACCTTGCAAGTGAGCATAGCGCGTCATATATCCAAAGCCATGATCTATCTCAATCGTATTACCGTATCCGGTTTCCCATCCCACTTTCACGACAGTTCCATCTCCGGTAGCATATACATCTGTCCCCGGATGAGCCGAAAAGTCCATACCGGAATGAAACTTCGTCGTTCCATAAATCGGATCGATACGCGTTCCATAACCGGAAGCGGTCTGACGAAGGTCTTTATTGGAAATAGGCTGAATGGCCGGAATACATTTCAACATCTCGTCATGGTTCTTGCACATATCCACCACATCATCAAAAGATTTGGATTGAATATACAGTCGTTTGGACAATACATCCAACTTTTGAGTGGTATTTACGACAAGCTTGGCATTGGCCAAGTCCATAAGTTCTTCATAACGGTTCGTACCTCCGTATCCTGCCTGACGAATAGCCGGAGAAACCGGGTCAGCTTGCAAAATCACGCGGTACAAGTTATCATCACGCTGCTGAATATCCTGAAGTACCCCCATGGCGTCATCCAAACGGCGGGAAAGTACATTATATTGCGCCTGTAAACGACTGTTTTCTATTCGCAATTCCTTTTCTGACGGTGAACCGAAGATAAAGAGCAACACGATGAAACAGCCTGCTCCCAGCCCCATACCGTAAAAGAGTCTGCGCAGGATACTGAGCGCACGCTGCCGTACAGTAGGATAAATTCGGTCATAAGTCTGGGTCTGTGGATTATAGATATAGTATACTTTGCGCATCTTTTTGGAAATATTTCGCTTGTTAATACGGCAAAAGTAATAAAAACAAGCTATCTTTGCACAGTTTTTTGAGAATATTAACCTCAACGATAGATATATAGAAGATATGTTGACTGCAAAAGAAATCAGAGATTCATTCAAGAATTTCTTTGAGTCGAAAGGACACCACATCGTTCCGTCGGCTCCCATGGTGATAAAAGACGACCCTACCCTGATGTTTACCAACGCGGGTATGAACCAGTTTAAAGATATTATTTTGGGTAACCACCCGGCGAAATACCAAAGAGTCGCGGACTCTCAGAAATGTCTGCGCGTAAGCGGAAAGCACAATGACCTGGAAGAAGTCGGACACGATACGTACCACCACACCATGTTTGAAATGCTCGGCAACTGGTCCTTCGGTGATTACTTCAAAAAAGAAGCAATCAACTGGGCATGGGAATACCTGGTAGAAGTACTGAAACTGAATCCGGAACATCTCTATGCCACTGTATTTGAAGGAAGCCCCGAAGAAGGACTGAGCCGTGACGACGAAGCCGCTTCTTACTGGGAGCAATTCCTACCGAAAGATCATATCATCAATGGCAACAAACACGATAACTTCTGGGAAATGGGTGATACAGGACCTTGCGGACCCTGTTCCGAAATTCATATCGACCTCCGTCCTGCTGAAGAACGTGCAAAAATCTCCGGTCGTGATCTAGTCAACCACGATCACCCGCAGGTAATTGAAATCTGGAACCTTGTATTTATGCAATATAACCGCAAAGCAGACAGTAGCCTCGAACCGCTTCCGGCAAAAGTAATTGACACCGGTATGGGATTTGAGCGTCTCTGTATGGCGCTGCAAGGCAAAACGTCCAACTATGATACGGACGTATTCCAACCGATGCTGAAAGCGATTGCTGTCATGTCAGGCACAGAATACGGAAAAGACAAACAGCAGGACATCGCTATGCGCGTGATTGCCGACCATATCCGCACCATCGCTTTCTCTATCACAGACGGCCAATTGCCCTCTAACGCAAAAGCGGGTTATGTAATTCGCCGTATCCTCCGCCGTGCTGTTCGTTACGGATATACTTTCCTCGGACAAAAACAAGCATTCATGTACAAGTTGCTTCCGGTATTGATTGATAACATGGGAGACGCTTATCCTGAATTGATAGCACAGAAAACCCTGATCGAGAAAGTTATCAAAGAAGAAGAAGAAGCATTCCTCCGCACACTGGAAACCGGAATCCGTCTGTTGGACAAGACAATGGAAGATACCAAGGCTGCCGGAAAAACAGAGATCAGCGGCAAAGATGCCTTCACCTTATATGATACATTCGGTTTCCCGCTCGACCTGACAGAGCTGATTCTCCGCGAAAACGGAATGACTGTAAACCTCGAAGAATTCAACGCGGAAATGCAACAGCAGAAACAGCGTGCACGTAACGCTGCCGCTATCGAGACAGGCGACTGGATTACACTGAAAGAAGGAACAACGGAATTTGTAGGTTACGATTATACCGAATATGAAGCCTCTATCCTCCGTTATCGCCAGATCAAACAAAAGAACCAGACTTTGTATCAAATCGTATTGGACTACACTCCGTTCTATGCAGAAAGTGGTGGCCAGGTAGGTGACACGGGTGTATTGGTCAGCGAATTTGAAACGATTGAAGTAATCGACACCAAGAAAGAAAACAATCTTCCGATACATATTACCAAAAAGTTACCGGAACACCCGGAAGCTCCGTTCATGGCTTGTGTAAATACCGACAAACGCGCTGCCTGTGCAGCCAACCACTCGGCCACTCACTTGCTGGACGCTGCTCTCCGCGAAGTATTGGGCGAACACATCGAACAAAAGGGTTCATTGGTCACTCCGGACTCACTGCGTTTCGACTTCTCTCACTTCCAGAAGGTGACAGACGAAGAAATCCGCCAGGTGGAACACATCGTTAATGCAAGAATCCGTGCCAATATTCCTTTGAAGGAATATCGTAACATTCCTATCGAAGAAGCAAAAGAGCTGGGTGCTATCGCTCTTTTCGGCGAAAAATACGGTGACAGAGTACGTGTGATTCAATTCGGTTCTTCTATTGAGTTTTGTGGAGGTACACACGTAGCCGCAACAGGAAACATCGGCATGGTGAAGATTGTCTCAGAAAGTTCCGTTGCTGCCGGTGTCCGTCGTATCGAAGCTTACACAGGTGCACGTGTAGAAGAAATGTTGGATACTATCCAGGATACGCTCAGCGATCTGAAGGCACTCTTCAACAACACTCCTGACTTGGGAATTGCTATCCGCAAATATATTGAAGAGAATGCCGGTTTGAAGAAACAAGTGGAAGATTTCATGAAAGAAAAAGAAGCGGCCTTGAAAGAAAGACTGTTGAAGAATATACAGGAAATTCATGGCATCAAAGTAATCAAGTTCTGTGCTCCTCTACCCGCAGAAGTGGTGAAGAATATTGCTTTCCAGCTTCGTGGCGAAATTACAGAAAACTTATTCTTCGTAGCCGGAAGTACGGATGCAGGCAAACCGATGTTGACAGTTATGATTAGCGATAACCTCGTAGCCGGTGGTCTGAAAGCAGGTAATCTGGTGAAAGAAGCTGCCAAACTGATTCAAGGTGGCGGCGGCGGCCAGCCTCACTTTGCAACAGCCGGAGGCAAAAACGCTGACGGGTTACCGACAGCAGTTGAAAAAGTACTCGAACTTGCAGGAATCTAAGAGTAAGTAAATAAATAAAATAAATAGAGTGTGTCTTAAGGTAGGAATTACTGTGAGACACACTCTATTTTTTATATCCAAATCCGGACGCAGAGAAGGTTTGAATCAAGATACCAAGGAATCGGTCTCCGACACCAGTGAGGGACATCTCCGATATCGGGAAGCACAAACACAATTATAAAGTCTATCTTCCTCACTTTAAAAATATTGCGTATATAATATAGGGTTGTCACAGTTTTTTTCTACCTTTGCACGCAGATTAATTATTTTTCTTATCCTTCAAATAAATAAAATAAATAATCACTAATACCCAAAGAACGATGAGAACACCCACTTGTCTATGCCTGCTGTTAATCTGCATGCTGATTTCTTGTACCCCTACACAAGAGAAACATGAAATAGATTACACATCTTATGCAAATCCATTTATAGGAACAGACTTCACCGGAAACACTTATCCGGGCGCACAAGCGCCATTTGGAATGGTACAACTTAGTCCGGATAACGGACTCCCCGGCTGGGACCGCATCTCCGGATATTTTTACCCGGACAGCACGATTGCCGGATTCAGCCACACGCACCTCTCCGGTACCGGAGCTGGAGATCTGTATGATATCTCTTTTATGCCTGTCACGCTGCCTTACAAAGAAGCAGAAGCTCCACTGGGCATTCACTCCAAGTTCTCCCACGATGACGAAAGCGCCTATGCAGGCTATTATCAGGTACGCCTGACCGATTATAATATCAACGTCGAATTGACGGCAACCGAACGCTGCGGTATCCAACGGTATACCTTTCCCGAAGCTCAATCCGCTATCTTCCTGAACTTGAAGAAAGCGATGAATTGGGACTTTACCAACGACTCTCACATTGAGGTGATAGACTCCGTCACCATCCAAGGTTACCGTTTCTCTGACGGCTGGGCACGAGATCAGCACATCTACTTCCGTACCCGCTTCTCCAAGCCTTTCGAGAAAATAGAACTGGATACAATGGCTATTGTCAAAGAGAACAAACGTATCGGCACAGCTACTATCGCACGCTTCGACTTCAACACTCAAGAAGGCGAGCAGATACTTGTCAGCACAGCCATTTCCGGTGTCAGCATGGAAGGAGCTGCCAAGAACCTGCAAGCTGAAGTCCCCGAAAACAACTTCGACAAATATCTGGCTGCAACCAAAGCTAACTGGAACCGCCAACTCGGAAAGATTGAAGTAAAAAGTGACAACGAAGATGATAAAGTGAACTTCTACACAGCTATCTATCATTCAATGATCGCCCCGACAATTTATAGTGATGTGGACGGAGCTTATTACGGTCCCGACAAGAAAGTACACCAAGCCGACGGTTGGGTAAATTACAGCACTTTCTCCTTATGGGACACGTACCGTGCCGCTCACCCGCTTTTTACCTACACCGAACCGGAGCGTGTCAACGATATGGTAAAATCCTTCATCGCTTTCTACGAACAGAACGGACGTCTGCCGGTATGGAACTTCTACGGCAGCGAAACGGACATGATGATCGGTTACCACGCTGTTCCGGTGATTGCAGACGCTTATCTGAAAGGAATCGGAGACTTTGATGCGGAAAAGGCACTGGCTGCCTGCGTAGCAACTGCCAACCTGGACAATTACCGGGACATCGGGCTCTACAAAAAATTAGGATATATACCTTATAACGTGACGGATAGCTATAACGCAGAAAACTGGTCGTTATCCAAAACACTGGAATATGCTTTCGATGACTACTGCATCGCCGAAATGGCACAGAAAATGGGCAAGAAAGATATTGCAGACGAATTCTATAAACGTTCGCAAAACTACAAGAATGTCTATAACCCGGCCACTTCATTCATGCAACCGCGTGATGACAAAGGCGTCTTTATCAAAGATTTCAAAGCAGACGACTATACTCCGCATATTTGCGAAAGCAACGGATGGCAATATTTCTGGTCTGTACAGCATGATGTTGACGGACTGGTCAATCTCGTAGGAGGCAAAAACCGGTTTGCGGAAAAGCTGGATAGTATGTTTACCTATCATCCGTCCGAAGATGACGAGCTCCCACTTTTCAGCACAGGAATGATCGGTCAATACGCGCACGGCAACGAACCGAGCCACCACGTTATCTACCTGTTCAATTCGATAGGATTCAATGACCGGACTCAATATTACGTGGCAAAAGTAATGAATGAGCTCTACAAGAACGAACCGGCTGGCCTTTGCGGCAACGAAGACTGCGGACAGATGTCGGCATGGTACGTATTCAGTGCTATGGGATTCTATCCTGTAAATCCGGTCAGCGGAAGATATGAAATAGGCACTCCCCTATTTCCGGAAATCAAGCTGCATCTCGCCAATGGCAAGACTTTTACAGTACTCGCTCCGAACGTAAACAAAGAAAATATCTATATCCAGTCAATCAAAGTGGACGGCCAACCTTACGATAAGACTTATCTCACCCATGAACAGATCATGAGCGGAGCTACTGTGGAATTCGAAATGAGTAACACCCCTAAAGCAATAGGCGTCATATTCGAAGAAAAGAATCCATAAATAAAACCAAACTTAACTGACCGAGAGCATGAACGAAAACTTCGATATTACTTATAAAGCACTGTTCCGCAGATACTATCCCAACCTGATTTTCTACGCCACCCGTCTGGTGGGTGAGGAAGAAGCGGAGGACGTAGTGCAGGATGTATTTGTAGAATTATGGAAGCGGAAAGACACCATAGAGATAGGAGATCAGATCCAAGCCTTTCTCTATCGTGCCGTTTACACCCGTGCTCTCAACGTCCTGAAACATCGCAATGTGGAAGACGGCTACTGCGCCGCCATGGAAGAAATTAACCAAAGGCGTGCCGAATTCTATCAACCGGACAACAACGAAGTGATCCGGAGGATTGAAGACCGGGAACTACGGAAAGAAATCTACGATGCAATCAACGAACTTCCGGACAAGTGCAAAGAAGTTTTCAAACTCAGCTATCTGCATGATATGAAAAACAAAGAGATAGCCGATGTCCTCGGGGTTTCACTACGCACGGTAGAAGCACATATGTACAAGGCACTGAAGTACTTACGCAGTCGTCTAGATCCTCTTTGGATCATTATAGTTTTATTTTTGTGCAAGTAAGCTAAGTGTTTTTAGGTTCTGAATTGTATTATTTATATGAAGGAAAAGAAAATGAGAAATCTAAGTGAAGACATAATGAATAAATATTTGACTGGGCAATGCTCGGAAGAAGAAATCATCGAAGTAAATGCTTGGATGAAAGAATCGGAAGAAAATGCCCGTCAACTCTTTCGCATGGAAGAAATTTATCATTTGGGTAAATTCGACCGATATGCCGACGAACAACGGATAGCTCATGCTGAAAAGCTGTTATACAAAAAGTTGGATGAAGCAAAAGGGAAACAGGCCAAACTGCTGCGTATGCATCGTTGGATGAGATATGCTGCCGTTATTGCCGTCATTCTTCTTATGGGAGGCGGAGCCGGGTACTGGTTCTATCATAACGGGGCAGACCAGCAATTAATGGTCGCCGTTGCCAACGAAGGTATCGTAAAGGAAGTGGTTCTACCGGACGGTACCAGAGTCTGGCTGAACAACCTTGCGACCTTAAAGTATCCACGCGAGTTTTCTGAAAAAGAACGTAATGTCTATCTGGAAGGAGAAGCCTATTTTGAGGTAACAAAGAACCGTCATAAACCATTTACCGTACAAAGCGACGCTATGCGTGTACGTGTATTGGGAACCACATTCAACTTTAAATCCGATAAGAATTGCCGGGTAGCGGAAGCAACACTGATTGAAGGTGAAATTGAAGTGAAAGGCAATAAGGAGGAAGGGCAGATTATTCTCGCCCCCGGCCAACGTGCCGAGTTAAACAAAAAAAGCGGACGGTTGACTGTGAAACAGGTGGATGCTAAGTTGGACGCCGTATGGCACGACAACCTGATTCCATTCCAAAAGGCCGATATCTTTACCATTACGAAAGCACTGGAACGTTTTTATGACGTGAAGATTATCCTGTCACCGGACATCCGGGCGGATAAGACTTACTCCGGTGTACTGAGAAGAAAGTCGACGATCGATTCTGTGCTAACGTCATTACAAAACTCTATACCTATTGATTATAAAATTGTAGGAAGCAATATCTTTATTTCCCCGAAATAAAGGGATTGCTTTCGGCAAAACTAAAAGCTATTACTACCATGAAACTAAAAACATTCCTGATAGTAGGATGTTTAGGAGGATTCTTCGCACTCAACTCCTGTACAGCTCCCACTAATGAGAAAGATTATAGCGTTTTTGTCAATCCCTTTATCGGTACCGGCGGACACGGGCATACGTTTCCCGGAGCAGTAGTTCCGCACGGAATGATCCAGCCAAGCCCGGATACCCGGATTGATGGCTGGGACGCCTGTTCAGGCTATTATTATGAAGACTCTACCATTAACGGATTCTCACACACGCACGTCAGTGGCACAGGATGTTGTGACTACGGCGACGTACTACTCATGCCGACTGTCGGCGAACAGCGATATCAGACCACTGATCCGCAAAGTCAGCAATTAGCGTATTCCTCCGCCTTCTCGCACGAGAATGAAACGGCAGAACCGGGATATTATTCCGTTTTTCTGGACACTTATCAGGTAAAAGCCGAGATATCGGCTACCAAACGTGGCGCTATCCATCGCTACACCTTCCCCGAAAGTTCCGAAGCCGGATTTATTCTTGACTTGGATTACAGCCTGCAACGGCAGACTAATTCCGACATGGGGATCGAGGTTATCAGCGACACGGAAATCTGCGGACACAAGAAAACAACTTATTGGGCTTTCGACCAATATATTAATTTCTATGCCAAGTTCTCCAAGCCGTTCTCTTATACGTTGGTGACCGATTCTATCACTATGGATAACGGCAAGCGGCTTCCTGTCTGCAAAGTTTTATTACACTTTAATACCACCAAAGATGAACAAGTACTGGTTAAAGTAGGTGTATCTGCCGTCGACATAGCCGGTGCACGCAAGAATGTAGAATCGGAGATACCCGGCTGGGATTTCGATAAAGTGCGCAAGAATGCACGCTCCGCTTGGAATCAGTATCTGTCAAAGATAGATATTACGACTCCCGACAAGGACGACAAAACGATCTTCTACACCGCTCTATATCATACGGCTATCAGTCCGAACCTGTTCACGGACGCAGATGGACGTTACCTGGGAATGGATCTCGAAGTACATCAGGGAGATACAATCAATCCCCTGTATACTGTATTCTCTTTATGGGACACCTTCCGTGCACTACATCCGTTAATGACAATTATCGACCCGGATCTGAACAATCAGTTTATCAATTCGCTCATCAAAAAACATCAGGAAGGCGGAATATACCCGATGTGGGATCTGGGCTCCAACTATACCGGTACTATGATTGGTTATCATGCCGTTCCGGTCATCGTGGATGCATATATGAAAGGTTACCGTAATTTTGATGCCAAAGAAGCATACAAAGCATCTCTGCGCGCTGCGGAATATGACACTACCGGTATTAAATGCCCGGCCCTGGTGTTACCCCACCTTATGCCGAAAGCCAAATATTACAAGAACGCAATCGGCTACATTCCTTGCGACCGTGAAAATGAATCGGTAGCCAAAGCGTTGGAATATGCATACGACGACTGGTGTATTTCTATCTTCGCTGAAGCAATGAGCGACTTTGAAACAAAAGCCAAATACGAACGTTTTGCCAAAGCCTACGAGTTTTATTTCGACAAATCTACCCGCTTCATGCGCGGACTGGATTCAAAAGGTGAATGGCGTACCCCGTTCAACCCACGTGCCTCTACTCACCGCAGCGATGATTATTGCGAAGGAACAGCTTGGCAATGGACTTGGTTTGTACCTCACGATGTAGATGGATTGGTTAATCTAATGGGAGGTGAAGACGCTTTTGTACAAAAACTCGACTCACTGTTTACGGTAGATTCATCACTCGAAGGAGAAATGATTTCGTCAGACATCAGCGGCCTTATCGGACAATATGCGCACGGCAATGAACCGAGTCATCACGTCATTCACCTGTACAACTACGTCAACCGCCCGTGGAGAACACAGGAACTGGTAGACAGTGTTTATCAAAGCCAATATGCCAACAGTACAGACGGACTGTCAGGTAATGAAGACTGCGGACAAATGTCTGCCTGGTATATACTCAATTCTATGGGATTCTATCAGGTATGTCCCGGCAAACCGATATATTCTATCGGACGTCCCGCCTTCGACAAGGCAGTTATTAATCTGCCCGAAGAAAAGACATTCAGTATCGTAGTAAAAAACAACGAAAAGAAGAACAAATATATTGAAAGCGTAACACTGAACGGCCAACCGTTGAATACCCCATTCTTCCATCATCAGGATATTGCAAACGGAGGAACAATGGAAATCAAAATGACCGCCCAACCCACGAAATGGGGAGTGAGATAATACGTTTGATTGCTTACTATTAAAACATATACGCCATGAAAAGACTATTAATAATAATTTGTGTACTTGCTTGCACATTCTTTGCCAAAGCCAAAGACTGGACACAGTATGTCAACCCGCTAATGGGTTCCCAGTCTACTTTCGAATTATCAACAGGTAATACTTATCCGGCCATTGCCCGTCCCTGGGGGATGAACTTCTGGACCCCGCAGACAGGAAAAATGGGTGACGGCTGGCAATACACTTATACCGCTAACAAGATTCGCGGTTTCAAGCAGACGCATCAACCCAGTCCGTGGATTAACGACTACGGACAGTTCTCTATCATGCCCGTAGTAGGCAAACCGGAGTTTAACGAAGAAAAGCGCGCAAGCTGGTTTGCCCACAAAGGGGAGATCGCCACTCCTTATTATTATAAAGTATATCTCGCCGAACATGACGTCGTGACGGAAATGGCCCCGACGGAACGCGCTGTCCTTTTCCGCTTCACTTTCCCGGAAAATGAACATTCTTATATCATAGTGGACGCTTTCGACAAAGGCTCGTATGTCAAAGTGATTCCGGAGGAAAACAAGATTATCGGCTATACCACCCGCAATAGCGGAGGAGTTCCCGAAAACTTCAAGAATTACTTTATCATCGAGTTCGACAAGCCTTTCACATACAAAGCAACAGTAGCCAATAGCAATCTTCAAGAAAACGTTACCGAACAAACAACTGACCATGCCGGAGCTATTATCGGTTTCCGGACACATAAGGGCGAACAGGTGCACGCAAGGATTGCTTCTTCTTTTATCAGCTTCGAACAGGCGGCTGTCAACATGAAAGAACTGGGCAAGGATAATATCGAGCAAGTAGCCAAGAAAGGAAAAGAAGCATGGAACCAGGTATTAGGAAAAATTGAAGTGGAAGGCGGCAATCTGGATCAATATCGTACATTCTATTCCTGTTTATACCGTTCACTCCTGTTCCCGCGCAAGTTCTACGAACTGGACGCGAACGGCCGGCCGATTCATTACAGTCCATATAACGGACAAGTATTGCCGGGATATATGTATACCGACACAGGTTTTTGGGATACGTTCCGATGTCTGTTCCCGTTACTGAATCTGATGTATCCTTCGGTTAACAAGGAGATGCAGGAAGGGCTTATCAATACATATAAAGAAAGCGGGTTCTTCCCCGAATGGGCAAGTCCGGGACACAGAGGATGTATGGTAGGTAATAATTCTGCTTCTGTTCTGGTAGATGCTTACATGAAAGGCGTGAAAGTGGACGATATAAAAACGCTGTATGAAGGATTGCTGCATGGAACAGAGAATGTACATCCTGAAGTATCTTCAACAGGACGCTTGGGACATGAATATTATAACAAGCTGGGATATGTACCATACGATGTGAAAATCAACGAGAATGCAGCACGTACACTGGAATATGCATACGACGACTGGTGTATCTACAAACTGGCAAAAGAACTGAAACGCCCGAAAAAAGAGATCAATCTTTTTGCAAAGCGTGCCATGAATTACAAAAATCTCTTCGACAAGGAGTCTAAATTAATGCGCGGACGCAATGAAGACGGTACATTCCAGTCACCATTCTCTCCATTGAAATGGGGCGATGCCTTTACAGAAGGAAATAGCTGGCACTACACCTGGTCTGTGTTCCATGATCCGCAAGGGCTAATCGACTTAATGGGCGGAAAAGAGATGTTCGTCACTATGATGGACTCCGTTTTTGCCGTACCTCCCGTATTCGATGACAGTTACTATGGACAGGTGATTCATGAAATTCGCGAAATGACCGTTATGAATATGGGTAATTATGCACACGGCAATCAGCCTATCCAGCACATGATTTATTTATATGATTATGCGGGCCAGCCCTGGAAAGCCCAGTACTGGTTGCGCCAAGTCATGGACAGAATGTACACTCCGGGGCCTGACGGTTATTGCGGCGACGAAGACAACGGACAAACTTCCGCCTGGTATGTATTCTCTGCATTAGGTTTCTATCCTGTTTGTCCGGGAACGGATGAATATATCGTAGGCGCTCCTTTATTCAAGAAAGCCACACTTCATTTTGAGAATGGCAACAGTTTGGTGATTGATGCCCCAAACAACAGTAAAAAGAACTTCTATGTCAATTCGATGAACGTAAACGGCACTGACTATACTAAAAATTATCTTCGCCACGAAGAATTATTCAAAGGTGGTATCATCAAAGTAGATATGAGTAATCAACCGAATATGAACAGAGGTACGAAAGAAGAAGATATGCCTTATTCTTTCTCTAAAGAGCAATAATCCTTTATTCAATAGTGTGCCGCTATTTCAATTGCTGTCCTTCAGTTCACTTCTGAAAGCGGCTATTCATTGAGATTTCGACTAAAAGTAGTAGCCTGAAAGTAAACTTCTTTGCTTTCAGGCTATTTTTCAATAAGTTTTCACTACTTTTGCTCAACAAACATCTACAAATCATGGAAGAAAAAATTGACTTTGCAAAAGTCCCTTATCAATATTCGATGTGCCTTAACCGACAATGCCCCCAAGCAGGTACCTGCCTAAGACAACTTACAGAACAAAGCGTACCGGAAAACATAGAACACTGGATTATCATCAGTCCCAAATATCTGTCTACCGTGAAAGGCGGCTGTCCCCATTACCGTTCCAGTACAAAAGTACGATACGCCCAAGGATTCATCGGAATCTTAGAGAATCTACCTTATAAACAAATGCAAACCGTTATCCTGCACCTAATGAATTATTTAGGACGCAGAACCTACTATCGTGCCCGTAAAGGCGAACGTTTACTCTCTCCTTCCGAACAACAGCATATACTGAATATCCTCAGAAACTGCGGAGTTACCACCACACAAGAATTTGATGCATACGTTGAAGACTATGACTGGTAATCCGGTCTCCCAATTGACATAACTGCAACACAGCATTGGCACAACTGTGCCACGGGCTTGTCACAACAATGACACCGTGGTGGCACAACTGTGCCAAGCCCATGTCACAACTCTTAAATGAGAAGCACTGCAATGATAGTACAAAGGGATTTACACACGAAATCATAATACTCTTAATTATATAAAGAAAAAAAGATAAATTAGACTAAGTGTTTATTGCGTTAGCATTGTTTTATTTATAAAAGAAGAAAATAAGACTTCTTTTATTAGTTCAATAATTTTTATACAACCATTAAATTAAATGTATGGAAAGCAATCATTCTATTCAAAAGTCGAACTTACTTCGAGCTTTATTGGTTTTAATTTTCATGGCAATCCCATTACAATGGGCTACCGCACAGTTGACATTATCAACTACACGCACAAACTTAGGAACTGTTATTAAACAGATACAGTCCCAGTCTAAGTATCAATTCTTTTATAACGACAAGTTATCTGCCACCCAAGTAGAGGCAGTGAATGTAAAAGACGCTTCTTTAGAACAAGTCCTCAACTCTCTTCTGAGCGGAACAAGCATTTCGTACAAGGTAGAAGACAATATTGTATACCTGTCAGAAAAAAATGCGCAACAAACCAACCAACAACAAGTTGGCCAGGAACACACGATTACCGGACAAGTCATCGATACTAAAGGAGAAATGCTGATTGGTGTCAGTATCCTGCAAAAAGGAACAAGTAATGGTACCATTACAGACATGGATGGCAATTATACCCTCAAGGTCAGCGGTGAACAGCCTGTATTGGTATTTTCCTATATAGGATATAAGACATTAGAGATTCCGGGCAACAAACCGACTCTCAATGTCACGATGTCGGACGATACTCAAGTTATCGATGAAGTCGTCGTTACCGCATTAGGTATCAAACGCGAAAAGAAAATGCTGGGATATGCAGTTCAGGAAATAAAAAGCGACCAGCTGAACAAGACCGGAGATCCTTCTGTGACAAGCGCTTTGCAAGGAAAAGTGGCAGGTCTTCAGATGAATACGGCAGGTACAGGTTTGGGAGGTTCCACCAAGATTACGATTCGTGGTAATTCCTCCTTATCAGACAATAACCAACCTTTATGGATTATCGATGGTGTGCCTTTCAGCGACAACAACAGTTCTGACGCTTCTTACTATGGCGGTGTAGACCGTGGCGGTGCCTCTGTCGACATTAATCCCGATGACATCGAAACCATTTCTGTACTGAAAGGTCCGAATGCTGCCGCTCTCTACGGTTCACGTGCCGGTAATGGTGTCATCCTGATAACAACCAAAAAAGGTTCAAAAAAAGAAGGATTCGGTGTTCGTTATAGCGGGAACTTCACATGGAGCACAGTAGCTGAAACACTGAAAATGCAGGAACGCTACGGTCAAGGAACAGACGGTGTTTACAATAAGGCTGCGAGCAGTAGTTGGGGTAGCGAATTGGATGGACACATGGTAGAAGCCTGGAACGGAGAACAACGTGCTTATTCTAAGTATGGAAACAAATTGGAAGATTATTTCAACACCGGTTTTGCCCACAACCATAATGTGTCTATCAGTAATGTAACCGACAAGTCTCATTTCCGTGCATCTTTCGGCAGTTCTAACAATAAAGGTTTATTCCCGAACGAGAAATTGGATAAGATAAATATTGACCTGAACGCCGGTGCAGAAATGAACAAATATCTCTCTATGGAAGGAAAAGTCTCCTTATCACGAACCAAGGCAGAAGATCGTCCCTATTTCGGAAGTTATGGAGTTATTGCACAGTTAATCGGTATTCCGCACAACGTGTCTTTGGATGATTTAAAGAATTATTCAACAGAAAACTCCGCACACGTGAATTGGGCAGGCCCGAACCCCGGATTGGAAAATCCATATTACGTACAAGACCAGCGCCATAATTCTGACGAACGTTGGAGAGCTTTCGGATACTACAACGCAAAAATCAACTTTACCGACTGGTTACACTTTAGCGCCAAATATGCATTCGACTATTACCGTACACGTGTTCAAAGCACCGACTTATCGAACGGTATCGGTAAAACTATCGAAAACATTACCGATGACCGTATGAGCCGCAGTGAGGAAAACTTCTTTGAGTCAAATGCAGAATTTATCCTTGCCGGAGACAACCGTATCGGAGAAAATTTCCGTATCGGCTACACAGTAGGTGCCAACTTCATGTATCAGAAATTTGAGACCTTGTCGGCTGAAACAAAAGACATGGTAAACAAGAACCAATGGATATTCAATGCCGCAAACATTCTGAACAGTGCTGCTGAAGATGGACACGAACGCGCTACCAACTCTGTATTTGCATCTGCACAACTTGCATGGAAAGAGTATTTGTCAATGGACTTGACTGCACGTAACGACTGGTCGTCCACATTACCCTCCAGCAACCGTTCATTCTTCTATCCATCTGCAAACTTAAGTTTCATCATAACAGATTTTCTTCGTTCATTAGACAAGACATTACCTTCATGGCTCACATTTGCCAAAGTTCGCCTATCTGCCGCACAAGTAGGTAAAGATACAGAACCATACAACCTGTATAATACATTGAGCTATGCATTCAGCAACGGAGTGCTCAATATCACAAAATCTGATATTAAAAAGAATGACCAGTTGAAGCCGGAGATTTCCTCCTCGTATGAAGCCGGTTTGGATATGAAATTCCTCAATAATCGTCTAGGATTCGACTTCACTTATTACAACAGCCGTACCAAGAACCAGATCATGAAAGTCCCTGCACCGGCTCCTTGGAGTGGTGGTAAAATGATTAACTCCGGTTTAATTGTCAACCAAGGATTCGAATTCATGCTATATTCTACTCCTGTACAAACGAAAGATTTCACGTTCGATTTGAATATCAACTTATCCAGGAATGTATCTAAAGTAAAAGAACTGGCAGATGGCGTTGATTATCTCTTCTTCAATGGAGATGCAAATTTCCCAATCAATGTCGGTACACGCGTAGGACACCGCTTGGGTGAAATTTATGCCAAAAACCTGTACAAGCGTGATGAAAACGGTAATATGATAGTTAATAAACAAGGCCGTCCGACCAAGGTCTCCGGTGAAGACGCTTTCCAATACACATTGGATCATCCGATCGGTAATATTGAACCGGACTTATTAATGTCCGTTTCTCCATCATTCACCTACAAAGGATTTACTCTTTCTGCATTGTTCGATATGAAATTTGGTGGTGACATTGTTTCTGTATCCGAGGCAATGGCAACCAGCACAGGATTGGCAGCACGCACCGCTAATCGTGGTAATGCAGAGAATGGCTGGAAAATCGTTGCTCCGGGTGTGACCGCCGACGGTACTGTAAACTCAACAGCTATGAACGCTCAAAGATATTACACATCAATGAGTGGTATGGCCGAAGAATTCGTATACGATGCTTCATTCATTAAATTGAAAGAATTGTCATTAGGTTATTCTTTCCCGAAATCCATACTGAAGAAGACTCCTTTAACTTCACTGAACGTAGCATTCGTTGCCCGTAACTTGGCTTACCTGATGAAACATACACCGGGAACAAGTCCCGAAGGAGGTTATGACACAAGTATGTTCTCTCAAGCTATCGATTATATGTCTGTTCCTTACACACGTACATTCGGTCTTTCTATTAATCTTGGTTTCTAATCTAAACATAAAAAGAAGTTATGAAATTCTATTATAAAACACTTGCATTCGCATCTCTACTTGCTCTAGCAGCTTGCTCAGATTTTGATGAAATGAACACCAACCCGTACGAACCTCCTTATTCACCGGGTACTTCTAATACCGATGTAAGTCCTGAAGGCATTGATATTGATTATGAACTGCCTGAAGCTGATATAAAAGCATTAAAAGAAGCAGAAACTTCAATTGGTAGTTTGTTCCGTAATCTAACGAATGAGGGACCTTACAATGATTATCAGGTAACCACCAACTTAACTCATGACATTTATGCCGGCTATATGGCAAATACATCTGCCGGTTTCCATGAAAAAGCCTGCACATACGTATATACTGACGACTGGTCCAAAAACAGATGGGATCATTTCTATAATGACCGTACTGCAAACGAATATGCACAAATTATCAAAGTCTGTCATTTCGTCAATAAAGACAAATACTGGAACGAGTTCTACGTAACCCGTATTTATTATGCATTCCTCATTTCTATGCAGACAGATACATACGGTGATATTCCATTGTCGTACTACATAAAAGGAATGTTACCCCCGACACAGTATATTTCATATACCAGCCAAAAGGATGTGTACGATGCTATGTTCAAACTGCTGGATGAAGCTATCACCAACATCAAACCCGACAAAGGTTTGAACTGGGGAGAAGGAAAAGGAAGTAATGACCGTTGCTATGGAGGCGACATCAATAAATGGTTACGCTTTGCCAATACTTTACGTTTGCGTCTGGCGCTTCGTATTTCAAATGTCGATCCGGATCGTGCCCAAGAAGAAGGGAAAAAAGCAATCGAGAGTACTTATGGTTTGATGCAAAGCAATGCAGACAACATGAGAACTGTACCGAAAGTTGCCCCTATCGACAAAGGTGGTGAAGGAGGCGGCGGATCTGAAAATATCCATGCGCTGATATTCGGTTGGGGAGCGCAAATGGTTATGTCGAAAGATTTGGAAAAGGCCTATAAAAATGAATCTGAAGTATTAGATCCCCGATGCGAAATACTGTGGTGGCGCCCAAGTCCATTTTCAGATCTTAAGGAAGCCAAAGAAAGCAATAAGGACTTTGCCGGATGTCCGATTGGTAATATGGATGTACAAGGAGAGGACGCGACAAAAAGTTACTCTCCTGTAAGATGTAATAAACTGATAAGTTCGGATCATAATAATTTAGATGATAACTATTGGTTTAGCGAAGCTCGCGAACTGGTTTGGATGAGCTATGCGGAGAGTCGGTTCATGTTGGCAGAAGCTGCTCTCAGAAATTGGACGACAGGCTCAGTTGAGCAATATTATATTGACGGAATTAGAGCGTCCATGGATTACTATAATATTGATGAGGCTAAAAAACAAGCCTATATTGACGGATTGAAGAACAAACAAGATGTATCCGGAAGTGACAAGGAGAAAGCCTTGAAAGAGATCATCACCCAAAAATGGATTTCGATCTTCCCGAACGGCAATGAAGGTTGGGCAGAATTCCGCCGTACAGATTATCCTGAATTGCTGAATATCGAAGAAAACAACTCGGACGGTGACGTGCCTGAAGGTAAGTTCATCAAACGGATCAAATACCCTCAAAGTGAATCCTTTAACCCCAACCGGCCGATGGGCGACAACCAGGGAACGAAAATCTGGTGGGATGTGGCAGATACAAATAATGACAATGGTCAACGTGTACAGCCAAACAACTTCCGATAATCAGTCACTAACAAAGTGCTAAAACTCTTTGTGCCAAAGCCTGAAAAAAATCTAATGACAGGAACTTGTCTTCTTAGATAGAATCAAAAAAACAGTAGATTGAGAACTTCTCCTTTAATCTACTGTTTTTTTCAACTAAATCACTCCACTTGTTCTTTCGGATAATTCACCAAATACAACGTCTTCGTCGCACGAGTAAACGCCGTATACAACCAACGAAAGTAATCGGGAGTCAAGTATTCATCCGTCATATATCCCTGATCCAGGAACACATTCTGCCACTGGCCACCTTGTGCCTTATGACAAGTGACCGCATACGCATACTTCACTTGTAACGCATTATAATGTGGGTCAGCTTTCATCTTCTTCATCCGGTCACGTTTATTGGGAATATCGATATAATCTTCCAGCACTGTGTAAAATAACCGGTCATTATCCGCTTTCGGTAATGCAGGCGAATCTGAATGTAGAGTATCCAACAACAAATTAGCATCCAATTCAAAATCATTCTGATCGGGAAATCTGAGAGTGACTTCCGCAAAACGGAAGCCGTACATTTCACGGGTACGACGGACACGGCGAACAATTGCAATCTCTCCGTTGGCTATGAAATCCATTTCTTTATATTTCTCCGTCCAATAATAATTATTCTTGGCTACCATTAACATATCTCCGGAATTCAATTCATCTTCCCGCCAAAGTATCTGCGCACGTATTCCATTATTATATAAGTTCGCGCGTTTATTAGAGCGACAAATCACAATCGTCTCATCCATTCCGTCATGGTCATAACAATCGGTCAGCTTTTCTATCAATTCTACTCCCGGAACGACTTGTATATCCGGAAAGCCGGTCACTTTTATCTTTGGTAACGAATAGCATTCATCTGCTGCTATCAATTGCCGCAATTGAGTCGCATTCCACAAGATGCCGGATTGTTGCACCTGACGAACTACTTGAGTCAAATCGACCTCACGAACTTCAAGTCCATATCCTTTCAATGCATCGGCAAACAACGCGGGACTTAACTCCTCTCCCACCGGCGGAAGCTGTGCCGTATCTCCCATTAACAAAAGACGGCAACCTTGTCCCGAATACACGAACTGCACCAAGTCATCCAACAAACGTCCCGTACCGAATACACTGCCCGACAACCCTTCATTAGAAATCATCGAAGCCTCATCAACAATAAACAAAGTATTTGTAGCAAGATTGTCATTAATCGAAAAATTACTGATTTCATTAGAAAAAGACTGTTGTCTATATATTTTCTTATGGATAGTAAAGGCAGAATGTCCCGCATAGGCCGAAAAAACTTTTGCCGCACGTCCCGTTGGAGCCAGTAAAACAGACTTTTGCTGCAACTGGTTCATCGTTTTCACCAATGCCCCTACTAGAGATGTTTTACCAGTACCGGCATAGCCTCTGAGGATGAAAACTTCATCCGCCAAGGTAGACAGAAGAAACTCTGAAAGAGATTTTACAGCAATTTCCTGCTCTAAAGTTGGTTCATAAGGAAAATTTTCCTTAATTTGCCTTTCTAAATAGTTATTTATCATTTTTGTACGAGAAAAAAGTTCCTGGAACTATCGTATTTAAATTAATTTATTCTATTTTTGCGATGCGAATATAACAACTAAAAACATAATTTATCATGAAAACAGTATTTAATATTGTATTAGTGCTCTGTGCTGCTGCACTGATTTACATCTGCTACAACAGCATCATGGGTCCTATCAATTTTGAAAACGCAAAAAAAGACAGAGAAAAAGCAGTCATTGCCCGTCTAATTGACATCCGTAAAGCACAGCAGGAATACCGTATGCTTCACCACGGAATGTATGCTCCTAAATTGGACACATTGATTGACTTCGTTAAGAATCAAAAGTTGCCGTTCGTTATGAAAATCGGACAATTGACAGACAAGCAGTTGGAAGACGGATTAACTGAAAAGAAAGCAATGTCGATCATCGAAAAAGCTAAGAAGACCGGCAGATATGACGAAGTTAAGAAATGGGGACTTGAAAACTTCAAACGTGACACTATGTGGGTAGCTGTATTGGATACTATCTATCCGAAAGGATTCAATCCGGATTCTATGAAATTTATCCCTCATGGAAATGGCGCTCAATTCGAAATGAATGTTAGAAACGATACCGCTAAATCCGGTGCTCCTGTATACTTGTTCGAAGTAAAAGCTCCATACGATACTTATTTGAGCGGACTCGACAAACAGGAAATTATCAACCTGAAAGACTTAGATTCCAAATTAGGTAAATACAGTGGTTTGATGGTAGGTTCTATCGACACTCCAAACAATGGTGCTGGTAACTGGGAATAATGATTGATTTTACTAAATCAAAACAATATACTTTATCCATCCGTCTTAGTACGGATGGATTTTCTTTTTCTATCTATAACCCGATTCATGACGACTCTTTCTCAGTGATAGAAAAGGAGATTGATACGTCTTTATCTCTTACAGCCAATCTCAAGGCTGTGTTTCACGAATCGGACTTCTTAGGTCATTCTTACAAACGGGTAAACATCATGCTGGCTAGCAAGCGTTTTACGATAGTGCCATTGGATTTGTTTGAAGAAGAGCAGGCCGACCTTTTATTCTATCACAACCATCAGAAGCGGGAAAATGAAACGGTCATTTACAATATTCTGAAAAAGAATAATGTAGTTATTGTCTTCGGTATAGACAGAAGCGCATACTCTTTTCTAACCGAACAATACCCCGAAGCTCGTTTTTATTCTCAATCGACTCCGCTCATTGAATATTTCTCCGTAAAAAGCAGACTGGGCAATAGCAAGAAAATGTATGTTTCCGTACGTGAGGAAGGCATCGACATCTATTGTTTCGAACGGGGACATCTCCTGCTTGCTAATTCTTTCGAGTGCTCCCATACAGAAGATCGTATTTACTATTTGCTGTATGCGTGGAAACAATTAGAATTCAACCAGGAACGGGATGAGCTTCATCTCACCGGAACCCTTCCCGACAAAGAAATTCTGATGAACGAACTTAGAAAATTCATCTTACAGGTATTCATCATGAATCCTGCAACTAATATTGACATGCAAGCCTTATTAACATGCGAGTAATCAGCGGTATTTATAAACGAAGAAGATTTGATGTGCCCCGAACCTTTAAAGCACGTCCTACGACAGATTTTGCCAAAGAGAATCTGTTTAATGTACTCAACAATTATATTGATTTCGAGGAAGGAGTCACTGCACTCGATTTGTTTGCCGGAACAGGCAGTATCAGTATCGAACTGGTATCCAGAGGCTGCGACCGCGTTATCAGTGTTGAGAAGGAGCCGGCTCACTATTCATTCATCTGCAAGATTATGAAGGAAGTGCAGACTGACAAATGTCTGCCGATACGGGGAGATGTATTCAAGTTTATCAATAACAGTCGCGAACAGTTTGACTTTATCTTTGCTGATCCTCCTTACGCCCTAAAAGAACTGGAAACCATACCGGAGTTAATCTTCAAGAATAACCTTCTCAAAGAAGACGGATTATTTGTACTGGAACATGGAAAAGATAATAATTTTGAAGAGAACCTTCACTTCATTGAAAGAAGAGTTTACGGAAGTGTTAACTTCTCTCTCTTCAGATAAGATTTCACCACAGAATAACATTTAAAGTAGCGGAGCCAACAGACGAACAACAGACTCCGCTGCCTTCTGCCTCCATGAACGCCTTACCCAGTTTTTCAAGAATATCTGCGTGCTTTCGCGCTGATCCTGAAGGAATATTTCTTTCATCTCAAGCGCTGTCTCCACATCATACATGAAAGCATTCACCTCAAAATTATGCTCAAAGCTGCGGAAGTCCACGTTAGTGGAACCAACCGTAGAAAGCATATCATCCGAAACCATTAATTTAGAATGCAGGAATCCCTTTTTATAAAAGAAAACCTTAACGCCCGCCTGCATCACATCCCGCAGATAGGAACGCGACCCAAGATGTGTAATCCAGTTATCAGCACGTTCCGGCAACATAAGACGCACATCCACTCCTGATAAAGCTGCAGTTTGCATAGCTGCCAATATTTGTTCCGTCGGCAAGAAATAAGGGGTCTGCATATAGAAGTACTTTTTCGCACCGGTAATTGCCACGGTCAATCCCTGCATAATCTCCTTCCATGGACCGATAGGTTCACTTGTGACTATCTGCACAAGAGAAGTTCCGCAAGAATCTATTTTCGGGAAGTAACGGGAAGCTGTAATCAACGTACGGTCCACAAAATACCAGTCGAGCAGGAAAGCCGTCTGTAGACCATGCACCGCTTTGCCTTCGAGCATAATATGCGTATCACGCCATATTCCCCAAGAAAAGCCACGCATATAGCGTTCGGCAAGATTCATTCCGCCAACAAAGCCCACACGCCCGTCAATCACTACAATTTTTCTATGATTCCTATAATTTACCCGACTGGTAAACAAAGGAAAACGCACTTTCAGGAAGCTTCTCACCTCAATGCCTGCATTACGCATTTCCTCGAAAAAACGATTGGGTACGTGCCAGCACCCCACATCGTCATAGATTACCCTAACTTCAACTCCCTGCGAGGCCTTTTCTATCAATACATCCCTCACCAGACGACCAATGGCGTCATCCTCAAAGATATAATATTCCATGTGGATATGCTGTTTCGCCTTCTGAAGTTCGCGCAATAATGCCTGTAACTTGGTGTAGCCTTCCGTATAGACAGACACCCTGTTCCCTTCGAAAGGAAAAGCCTGATTGGTATGACGAAAAAGCTGGATGAGACGGGAGTATTCATAGGGAATATCGGAACAGTCCTGCGCCAAGTATTCCGCCATAGGTTTCTTCAACAAGCGGTCGTAGCTCTTTTGTCCGATTATACGCTCCCGACGCTGACTCCGGCCGAAGAAAAAGTAAAAGACAAGCCCCACAATAGGCAGGAAAAGCAAGATGAGTATCCAAGCCATAGTCTTGACAGGATTCCGATTGTCAAGAATGATAATGACAATCGTACTGATAATGGCTCCGAAATAGAGTATATCAAAAGCCACAGTTGCTATCTGACTCACTATATAGTTCCAATCAATCATAGAAATCTCCTTCTTTATAGAGCTACGGAACAACAAATATAAAGTAAATTATCGGATAAACCAAAAAGTCCCGGTGACAACTCATCATCGCAGCACCGGGACTTCACTATTCTATATTTGCTATGGCTTAGAAACGCATGGGCCGCATTCCGCCACCGCGAGGACCATGACCACCACCGTCAAAACCTCCGTGACGCATATTTCCGCGAGCTTCTTTATTTCCGAAGATATTCAGGCGATAGATAAAATGAAGCATACAATAGCTATTTACACCATTATATTCAGAAACAGAACGCATATCGGCAGTCAATGAACGGCTGATATTAGTCTGTTGCTTCAATATATCATAAATCTCAAAACTGATTGTTGCCGCATTACCTTTAAGGAAACTCTGAGCAATTTGTGCATTCCAGATAAGTTCATTTCTGTTCATACTGGCATCCCGATAGCCGCGGCGGGCATTGTTCGTGATATTGGTAGACAATGACATATTCCAAGGCATATTGATATTCGTACTGGCACCATAACCAAAAGTGTACGGTTCCTGGTTATTCTCCGGACGCAACTTATTCTTCTCAAAGTTATAATTTATAGAACCGTTCACCGTAAACTCAAACCAGTCATTCCGAAAAGTACCTCTCACATCTTCCCCTAAATTCAATGTAGTACTTGTATTCTTATCGTTTACAGTTGTCTGTTGATTATACAGATAAGCAACCGCATTCGTATATCCGACACGAGAGAAAGTACTGACAGTAAATCGTTTATCCTTCAAAGCCGTATTAAATCCGAACATTCCCGACGCATTCCAGTTACCATTGATATTTTCCGGTTTCACAGTAACTCCACCGGTAGCCTGATTATAAGTAGTACCATTGGTAATGCTATTCTGGGTAGCATTGAAGAAAGCATGTGCCACTATCCCCTGCTGTCTGTCCGCGTTATAAGTATTATAGAACAAACGCATATTATGAGAGAAAGAAGGTTTCAATCCCGGGTTACCCATACGGATATTCAGCGGGTTTGAGTCATCGGTGATATCCAACAAATTCTCCATACTTGGCTGGCTCGCACGTCCGCGATAAGTAAAGCGCAATTGGCTCACCTTCGAGAAACGATAACGGAAATCAATATTCGGGGCAAAATTGAAGACTGACCGCTTCACAATAGTATCAAGCTCCGATTTCTTATAAGTCAACGTAGTATTTTGCGGTTGCAGAGAGACTCCTACATTAAATCTATATTTTTCTCTGATAAGATTCAACCCTGCATTTATATCATGATTATAATAATTATACTTGGCATATTTACTCAAATCCTGATCCCTGTTATTCTCATATCCCAGAGGAAGTTCGTCACCAAAATGCCAGTCCCAAACCTGACCTTTGTCAGCATCCGGTATCAGATCATAGGTGCTTCTGTCGCTTTCACTATATTTATATTGGAATTTATAACGGAACTGCAAAAAAGTAGCTTTCGCTATCGGTTCGTTATAAGTCAATTCTGCCGTGTAATCATAGTTCTTCGTAGGAGATGTGGTATACCGCCTGTTATCATCATCCGGCTTTCCGGCCACTGCGTCAAAATAGCGCGTCAATGCCTCACTAAACGACTCACTGTCATTATCACCATAACTGAATGTACCACGGAATGTAATGTTACGTCCCAAACTGTTCAACCTCCTGTTCAACTGCAAAGAAGCATTAGCCGAAAGACTCTTACTCTCTGACATAGATTCACTGTTACTCGCATTTACACGGATATCCTTCAAAGGGTCATCCTCACTATCCCATACCACCTTATTCAAAAAAGCATTCGGATTAGACACAAGGTTAAAAGGGTCCTCATTAAACGTTCCCGATTCTGAAATCGAATACCCATCAGATTTTCCATAAGAAAAATTAGGACGGAAAATAATGTTAGTCAACGTATCCGGTTTCCATTCCAGACGAAAATCGGCATTAAAGTTAGTATTCTTATTACGACCTTTACTGTTCGAATTAGAATAGGAGTTGCCATTCTGCAAGAAACGTTCCGAATAATTAGTAGATATAGCGTCTCTGTCACTAAAATTATAACGGGCACTACCGCCTAGTTCCAGTTTATCCGTCTGGGTGGCAAAGTTTGCACCGAGCATCTTAGTGGCGGTCAAACCGTTGCTATTCCGGAACCGGGGTCGGCCTCCTCCGCCCGAAAATCCCTGGTCATTCACGTTATTGGCTGATCCTATCAATGAGAACTGACTGTTTTCAACAAAACGGTTCAGCATTACATTACTTGAATAACGGCTTTCAGTCCCGCCTGCCACATTCGCGTTACCGAACCATCCCTGGTTCATTCCTTTCTTCACCTTCAAGTCAAGAACCGTCTCCTCCTCTCCGTCATCAATTCCAGTAACACGGGCCAAGTCGGACTTTTTATCGTATGTTTTCAACTTGTCAATCATATTGACCGGCAAATTCTTCAAACCGGTTTTCACATCACCGCCAAAGAACTCCTTACCGTCCACCATAATCTTCTTGACTTCTTTACCATTGATTTTGACGTTACCGTCATCATCAATCTCCGCTCCCGGAAGTTTCTTTACCAACTCCTCCAGCATGGCACCTTCAGGAGTACGATAAGCCGTTGAATTATACTCCAACGTATCTTCCTTCACCGTCACCTCCGGAGCAGTCCCCGTAATCACTGCCTCACTCAACATCACAGCATCAGGTTCCAGAGCAATATTCCCCATTTTTTTCTCAGGAACATTGTTTGACAATTGTACAGGAACAAACTTTGTGCGGAAACCGATATAAGAAATCTTCAACAGATATTTCCCGGCTTTCACTTTCGGAAGCGTAAACCAGCCCTTATTACTACTGGCTATACCAGCAGCATAAGCACTATCGGGTAACGACAATAATTGAACAGTGGCTTGTGCTGCCGGCTCCTTAGAATCAGATTCCACAACACGTCCCGAAACAGAAATCACTTTATTCTGTGCGAAAATAGAGAGGGTGCATAACAACATCAGCACCAACCCGACTGATAATCTTTTCATTTACCTAAATTACGATTATATTAGTAGCAATAACAATGTCTTTTTGACAAATTGAATCGTAAAAGGTTTAATTGAAAGGAAAATTATCTTTTGAAGAATCGATCAACACGCGCTTTTTGCAGACCAAACTCCAAACAAAGCACATTAAATACCAAAAAAGTCAGAAAAGAAGAAGTATCCACATTAATGATATCCCTTTGAATGACACGCCACAACATTCCGCCGAATACAAAAAGGAAGGTCAAAAAGACTGCATTCCGAACCGCCGCATTCCGAATCTGCTCCGTTTCACGGCTTTCATTCTTGCTTAATGCAAAGATTATCAACAAGCATCCTGACATCATCAGCAACTTCGTACATTCTTTATAAAATAACAGATTATGATCGGTCACCATTCCTTGTATATACAGCACAGGAAGAATGAACAGAGCTATCAACAAGACCAAATATCCCACAGGACGACAAAATACGGGTAATAATGCTTTCATGATTTGAACGTTTTAACGAGACAAAAGTAAGTAAAAAAAGATATTTTATATACATTTGCAAAGTAAAAAAGCAAAAGAATCATGAGTAAACAAGAAGTTATTCTCTGCGAAAGCTTGGAAACAAGCCTTAGCCGCGCCATAGAACAGTGTCCGCATGACAAATTATTCATCCTCACAGACGAGCATACCCGACGTCTCTGCCTGCCTGCCTTGAAGGAACTCCCCGCATTGAAAGATGCGATTGAAATCTGCATCGGAGCCGAAGACGTGCATAAGACACTAGAGACACTGGCTTCCGTATGGATGTCACTAAGTACCCAGGGAGCTACACGCCACTCATTGCTCATCAACCTTGGTGGAGGAATGGTAACCGATTTGGGAGGTTTTGCCGCCGCCACTTTCAAACGCGGTATTGCGTACATCAATATACCGACAACTTTACTGGCAATGGTAGACGCCTCTGTCGGTGGTAAGACAGGAATCAACTTCAACGGACTGAAAAACGAAATCGGTTCATTTGCCCCGGCAAACAGCGTATTAATCGAAACAGAATTCTTACGGACGCTGGATGCACATAATTTCTTCTCCGGATATGCAGAAATGTTGAAACACGGACTAATCAGCAATACTGCACATTGGGCCGAATTACTGAATTTCAATACCTCGGACATTGATTATACCGCCCTCAAGCAACTGGTCGGCCGGTCGGTGCAAGTGAAAGAAGACATCGTAGAGCAGGACCCGTTTGAACATGGAATCCGCAAGGCCTTGAACTTGGGACATACGGTAGGACACGCATTCGAAAGTATGGCACTGGCAGAAAACCGTCCCGTACTCCACGGATATGCAGTAGCTTGGGGAATTGTCTGCGAACTGTATCTATCCCATCTCAAAGTAGGTTTCCCAAAAGAGAAGATGCGTCAGACGATCCAATTTATCAAGGACAACTATGGCGTATTCACATTCGACTGCAAGAAGTACGAGCAACTATACGCGTTTATGACACATGACAAGAAGAACACTTCCGGCACCATCAACTTCACACTGCTGAAAGATATCGGAGACATCCGTATCAATCAGATCGCCGACAAAGATACAATTTTCGAAATGCTGGACTTCTACCGTGAATGCATGGGAATCTGACCCAGTCCGGACAAAAATAAAAATATAAGGGGAATGGCTTCAACACCACTCCCCTTTCTTGATTCCCTTATTCTCCCATATATATTGATAATTGCATCGCAATCATCCCCACTTTCTCAATCCAAATGACTCATTCGATACTGGGACAATGACATCCCCGTATGTTTTCTAAAAAAACGTCCAAGCGACGATTGATTAGCAAAGTTCGTCCTAATCGCAATTTCCTGAATATTCAGACTCGTGTTTTTCAACAGAGCCTTTATCTCCAGTATAATATATTCAACAATCCAGTCTTTAGCAGACTTTCCGCTCGTTTCCTTGATTACCATGGTCAGGTATTTGGAAGTGATACATAATTTGTCCGCATAAAAAGCCACATCCTTATTCTCTTTGAAGTGCTTCATGATAAGGCTGAAGAATTTATTTGCCAATTCCTCTTTACGGGTATCCTTACGGGTATTCACCAACATCGATTCTTTCTCGTAAGCATTGAACAGTTCGAGATACAGATACCTCAGTAAATGAATAATCAATTCCCTCCTGTACGCGTCAGTAGACATCACCTTATCTTTTATCATTCCCAAATAGTTATATATCCGCAGAACATCACGTTCATTCTGAGGATAATAATAATGGCTCCGCATATAGAAAAAGAAATGCGGAGAAAAGCGCGGTACACCACTTAGGGCATCGCCGAACATAGAGGAAGATATTACCATTGTGACAGTTAAAAAGTCCTCACTAGGTTCACTGAATGAAACAAATTGTCCGGGCAACAATATGATTAACTCATCAGGTTGTATCCAATGCACGTCTTCGTGCACACTGATTTTAGCCGTTCCTCTCAAACTATATACAATCAAAGCTGATTGAATATTAGAAGGATAAGAAGTTAAAGGAAGATACTTCAGATTCTCATAATACTTGAAATCGTCACCTAAGACATATATCTCTAACGTTTCTTTGTTTTTGTTGTTTTGCATTTATCACCTCTCTCTTAAAGACTTTCCACAAATGTATAATATCCAAATTTACCATTCGTTAAAAAAGGAAATAAAGTATTATACAGAGGAAATTACATACTAATTATTTGCATTATTTTATAAACAAAACGCCCCTCCCTTAGTTCTTTACCCCAGTCTGTATTTAGATTTATTATAAACAGAAAAGTTTTTTATGGCATTCAAAAACAAAGAAATAGCTAATGCCGCACGTATGAGAACAGGTATATAGCAACTCATCTATTAACAACAAATTTCTTTCTGATTGACAGTAAACTTGCCATTAATTGATACTAAACTGATTATGCACCGGCAACAAACTATAAACGAAGCCTTCGTTTTTATAAATGCAATTAATGAAAAACAACTTTGTTTCTTGATAATTGGAAGTTTACTATGAATGGAGAGGAACTTTTCTCCTAATGTCCAACAATTGGTTTACGGCAAGTCTGAAGAAGCTGCGCAATACTTTGTCATCCCTGTCTTCACCGAGCCTCATTCTTTTAGCTCTATAACAGTTAGAAACCTTATTCAAGTGAATTGATAAAACAAAAATCAAGCAAATTATTTGCTATTTAAAAATTAATCAGTACTTTTGCAACCGCAATTCGGGATGTAGCTCAGCCCGGTAGAGTACGCGTCTGGGGGGCGTGTGGTCGCAAGTTCGAATCTTGTCATCCCGACGAATTGATCTTCAAGAGGTTAGAGTAAAATCTAACCTCTTTCTTTTTATTCCAGGATGAAAGCTAAAAAATATGGGACAAGCAACAAATAGAACTTATTATACCAAGCAACAATGAAAGAGAATCCGAAACATATCCATATTAGCGAATACAACTATCCATTGCCGGATGAACGTATTGCCAAATTCCCGCTACCCGTTCGCGACCAGTCGAAACTATTGGTGTATCGCCACGGTGAAGTGACCGAAGATATTTTCACTTCCTTACCGGAATATCTGCCGAAAGGAAGCCTAATGATATTCAACAATACAAAAGTCATCCAGGCGCGCCTTCACTTCCGCAAAGAAACAGGTGCACTGATTGAGGTATTCTGTCTCGAACCGATTCAGCCCAATGATTATGTACTGAACTTCCAGCAAACGGAACACGCCGCATGGCTCTGCATGATCGGCAATCTGAAGAAATGGAAGGACGGGACACTGAAACGGGAAATGACCGTCAAAGGCTTTCCTATTACTCTGACAGCAACGAGAGGAGAATGCAAAGGTACCAGCCATTGGGTAGACTTCGCATGGAATAACCCCGAAGTAACTTTCGCCGATATCCTCGAAGTGTTCGGAGAGCTTCCTATCCCACCCTATCTGAACCGGAATACGGAGGAAAGCGACAAGGAAACATATCAGACTGTTTACTCCAAAATAAAAGGTTCGGTAGCCGCACCTACTGCCGGATTGCATTTCACCCCGCGAGTACTGGAAGCATTGCAGGAAAAAGGCATAGACCTTGAGGAACTGACATTGCACGTAGGGGCAGGAACTTTTAAGCCGGTGAAAAGCGAGGAAATTGAAGGACACGAGATGCACACGGAATATATATCCGTCAACCGGAATACAATCAAGAAATTGATCGACCATGACGGTTGCGCCATTGCCGTAGGCACCACTTCCGTGCGCACGCTCGAAAGCTTGTATCATATAGGGGTCACATTGGCCGATCATCCGGACGCTACGGAACAGGAACTGCACGTCAGACAATGGCAGCCATACGAAAAGTACGACCAGATTCCTCCGGTTGTTGCCCTACAAAAGATATTGGGGTATCTCGACAGAAACGGGCTTGAAGCACTTCATACCAGTACGCAGATCATCATAGCTCCCGGTTATCAGTATAAAATAGTGAAAGCAATGGTTACTAATTTCCACCAGCCGCAAAGTACCTTGCTTCTATTGGTTTCCGCTTTCGTGAAAGGGAACTGGCGCACGATTTACGATTATGCCCTGAGCCACGATTTCAGATTCCTGAGTTATGGAGATTCTTCCTTATTAATACCGTAAAAATATCTATTGTAAGTTACGATATAATCTTGCTGATAAGAAAATAATAGCGACTATTATGCCAAGTGATAATAACCAAGAAATGTTTCCCGTTGTCGATGAACAGGGAAATATCACCGGAGCCGCCACTCGTGGAGAATGTCATAGTGGCAGCAGATTGCTTCATCCGGTTGTCCACCTGCACATCTTCAATACCAAAGGAGAGTTGTATCTACAAAAACGTCCCGAATGGAAAGACATCCAGCCCGGGAAATGGGATACAGCCGTAGGCGGACATATTGATTTAGGAGAAAGTGTAGAAATAGCTCTGAAGCGGGAAGTCCGTGAGGAGTTAGGCATCACGGACTTTACTCCTGAGCTTCTGACTCATTATGTGTTCGAGTCCGAACGTGAAAAAGAGCTCGTATTTGTTCATAAAACAGTTTACGACGGTGAAATCCACCCCAGCGACGAACTGGACGGAGGACGGTTTTGGACGGTCAAAGAAATAAAAGAGAACTTAGGCAAAGGCATTTTCACTCCCAACTTTGAAGAGGAGTTGAAGAAAGTATCCCTTATTTCTTCTCTATCCAAGTAAGGATTTTCTCGGAGAACGGACTCTCTTTGGGGGTAACGAACCCAATCCAGTTTCCGTTCTCGTCAATCATAAACTTTTGAAAGTTCCACTGGACCGGGGCATCCTCTTTCCCATTCAGTTTCTTTTCTGTCAGCCATTGATAAAGCGGTGCCATATCTTTGCCCTTAACAGAAATCTTGGACATCATCGGAAAAGTGACATCATAGTTCAATGAACAGAACTTGGCAATTTCCTCATTACTTCCCGGTTCCTGCCCCATAAAATTATTAGCAGGGAAGCCGATAATAACAAAGTTCTTATCCTTATACTTCTCATACAATTCCTGCAACTTGGCATATTGTGGAGTCAGTCCGCATTTGGAAGCTACATTCACTACCAGCACTTTCTTCCCTTTCAAAGATGAAAGAGGAAATTCCTTACCGTCAATTGTTCTCACAGTGAAGTCATAAAAAGACTTATTCTGTGCTTCCAAAGAAACCGCACACACCATGGCTATCACCATTAAAATAAAAGATTTCATACCTGACACATATTAAGTTCGTTTTTTATTAAACGAACCGATATGGAAAAATGTTTGATTCAAATTAGGTTATTTATCAATGTTTTACCCGATACCAGAGAGGCAGAGCCGACCATTACTAATCAGCTTATCGGACGTATGAAGAAACGAAAAACATATCATGTTTCAATCAAGTCATGGTCGAAATTCCAACAATTCATCCATCTTCCCGTCCATTATACAAGGCAGGCATCTCGATATCTTTTCCATGCTCCAATTCCACCATTGCAATTCCTGCAATTGAGTGATTGTATCGGTATCGAAACGTTTCCGTATCTCCCTGGCAGGCGTTCCTCCTACTATCGTATAAGGAGGCACATCTTTCGTAACTACTGCCCGTGATGCTATGACCGCTCCATCCCCAACATGCACTCCGGACATGATAACTGCTTCATACCCGATCCACACATCATTACCTATCACTATATCACCTTTGTTGTCCCAAGCCGAAGCGATATCTTCTTTATCTAAGCCCCATTCTCCAAAGAAAAGAGGGAATGTATAATTGGATAAAGAACGCAAGGTATGGTTCGCACTGTTAAAAAGGAACTTGGTTCCGCAAGCAACAGAACAGAACTTACCAATTATCAACCGGTCTTTGTTAATAGGATAATGATATAGAACGTTGTTCTTCTCAAAATCAAGCGGGTCATTTATAAAATCATTATATATAGTGTAATCGCCTACAATAATGGCAGGATTCTTTATGACTGTATTCAGATAGATAGTCTGAAAATCATTGGTGCGAGGATATACTTTCGTATTCATTGTATTATAACTTCTTTTATATAGTTTCCGATATAGACTGACAAAACACCCTGCGACTTATGTAAAGCCACAGACAGTTGGGGACAACAGCTCTTTCCGTTATTCACCATCCATATAAGCGAAGCTATTTACAGAGTTGCCATTTCATTGCGTTAGAAGAATAGGATTTATATCACCCGGCAAATGTACAAAATAAACGGTCCGACACTATTCTCGAATCGGACAAATAGTAGAAATCATGCCGAATTTAACTTTATCATTCAGTTGCCACACCACTTTGCCTTCCGAATCAATCTCGACCAACTGGGGGTGTTTCCCTTTACCGGCTTCGCGGTCGTGCCCTTGCCAGTTACAGATATAAAGTCCCCCATTCTGCAAAGGAAAGAGTTGGGCTACAAAAAAGAGTTGTACACCTTCTATGTCATTGGCATTCACCCGGCGAACAATCCAGTTCGATTCAAGATTCAGTTGCACGAAACAATGAGCGTCTCCACAAGCAACCAGACAGTCTCCGTTGTCCAGAAAAGCAGAGGAAAAAGGAGTACCGGAGAGCTTTACACTATTCAGCAGTTGACCATTAGGGGCAATTTCGCGCACTTCCGAAGTGGCAAATAAAGGCACAAGATAATTGCCTTTCTTATTCTTGTTTATTTGACGGAATTGTGCATGAGGACGTTCGATCCCTGTTTCAAACTCGGTTTTAGAAAGGACCTCTCCTTTCATATTTACCTCCAGAATGGTAGACGGATGACCGCACCAAGCTACTAATGCATTACCGTCCGGCAATATACGTGCCGTCTGCATCTCACATCCTGCGGGTGCGGCGATATTCCAGAGTTCCCGCCCGTCACGGGTTATCATTTTTGCTCCTTTGGAGTAGGAAAAAAGAATTTCTCCCGCTTTCGTGGCTGCCACCGAGTTACATTCCCAGCCTTTTTCCAGAGGATATTCCCAGACTATTTCTTTTGTGTCTTTATTGATTATGGCAATCTTATTCCAGCCGGAACCACCGACCAACAGATGCTGAGGGGAACTGCCTTGAGCAAACGGTGCAACAAGGAATAAAGCAACTAACAATATAAAATTCTTCATACTACACATCATTACATTCGATTAGCTATTCTGTTTCTGTCTTCTCGCGAAAGAGATAAATCCAATCAGCGCGACCAAAAGTGCCGACAGCAAAAGATAGACAAACATTCCTCCGACATGGTCGTTTTGTCCATAGGAATGCATACCACTCAGGAAATAATTCACTCCGAAGAACGTCATCAACACACTGTAAAAAGCGACTACCGAAGCTATGTTGAACAGCCATAGGCTGTTTCTGAACGGCACCAGATGAAGATGAGTGACAATGGCGTAAACGATCATCGTAACCAGCGCCCACGTCTCTTTCGGGTCCCACCCCCAGTAACGTCCCCACGACTCATTAGCCCAGATAGCTCCAAGAAATGTTCCTATCGTCATCAAAGCCAGTCCAATCAGAAGAGACATTTCGTTGATAATACTCAATTCTTTTATCCGCTGTGCCAGCACTGCCTTCTTAAGACTCATCATCACCAGATTGACCAGTCCGAGCAGGCAACTGATACCGAAGAATCCGTATGCACCTACAATAACAGCTACATGAAACATCAGCCACGGCGACTTGAGAACAGGAACAAGCGGATTTATCTGCGGGTCCATCCAGTTCAGTCCCGATACAAACAAGATGACTCCACCGAACAACGTAGCCAAAGCGAAAGTCAGCAGACTACGACGCGCGAACAGCCAACCGGCAAAAACCGTAGCCCAGGCAACGTAGACCATTGTTTCATATGAATTGCTCCACGGAGCATATCCTGCAATATACCAGCGCATCCCCATTCCGTACGTATGGAAAAGAAAAACCGCCAGGACAGCCACACCAAGTGCCCGACTTGCCCAACGCATCCAACGGGCACGCTTGAATAAAGAAGCAAAAGCAAACACCAGCAATAACCCGCCAAAAATCAGATATCCTTTCTTGCACTGGCTGAACACATCCAAACGGTTATATTTTATCTCCGCCTCCATTTTCCCGGAAGTGACACCGGCTATCTTATTCTTTGCCTGTTGATAAGTGGAAATCATACCTACTATTTCATCAGGCTTTGTCCAGTCGCCACTCTGCAAGGAAGTCTGTACTTCTTCCACATACCAAGCCAACACCCGGGAGACAAACATCGAGTCTTTTCCCGAAAAAGCCGACAAATCATCCCCCGGAGCATACCACGTATGTTGCGGGTCGTCTTCTTTCGGAAAGAGATTCAACAGCTGCCAATTAAGCAACTGATGAAAGATGTTAATCTGCTCGTCAAACTTAATCAGGTCTTTATCAAAACGAGTCCGCGCAGCAGGCATCTTACCGTATGCTTCTTCCAACTTCTTCTGCAATTTATAATTCCCGTCCGCATCAAATACATCCATATAGGCGCATTGTCCGGACGGCAACTGATAAAAGTCACTCAATTCCTTGCCGGGAACAGCAATAAATGGAATATACGTCCAACGTTCCGGCATTGTCAAAACACTAAGAAGAAACTGGTCGGAATTTAAAGAATAAAAGGAATCAGACTTATGCAGTTTCCTCAATACTTCAGACGAGAAGGTATTGACAGGAAGTACACGCCCTCTTCCCGACTGAAGGGGCAATGCACCAAAACCGGCAGCATGCCCGCTATCAATGACGTCTTTCAGCACTGCCTCCCTCGCTTGTACCGAGGTCTCACCGGCATGAACCGTCAAAGAAGAGAGCGTCAGCAACATAAGGAAGAACGAACAACGCAACTCCTTCAACCGCCGGCTGAGTAACATAAAGCGTGAACGCCTGTCTACAAAACACAATACCAGACCGAGCAACAGAACAGCATATCCGGTGTAAGTGATGGTACGTCCAGCCACATCACGGTTGACAGAAAGCACCGTACCCTGTTCATCCTGATCATAAGAAGCCTGAAAGAAACGATAACCTTTCACATCCAGCACATTATTCATATAAACCCGTTCCGAAATGACTTCTCCATCCAGATGTACCAGCAACTCACTTTCATACGCAGACGGGCTGGACGAACCGGGATAACGGGTTAATGTAAAATTTATCAGTTCCACACTAAAAGGCAGCGTATGGTAAGTCACTTCACCGGCGTGACGGACAGCGAAGCGATTGCTCGTCTCTCCCTCACGCAAATGAAGAATACCTTCCTCACCATAAAGATGAGATACCAATGCTCCCAGCAGAATTAGAATGAAAGCCCCGTGAGTAACTAACATTCCCCATTTGCGCATTTTCAGCGAACGTTGCCTGATAACGATAGCCAACCAATTGAGTACTATCAAAAATTGAAGAAGGAAAAACAAAGGAGAACAGTACACCACCGATCGGGCTACTTCACTCCCCTGATACTTCTCAATAAAAGTAGCAATCGCCAAACCTGCGCCATATACAAGCAACAACACAATAGTCGTTGTTGAAGAGGAAATCAGTCTTTTCAGAGTAGCTTTCATTAGTATATTCGATTAATCTTCGATAATGACACGGAAACCGACATTAAACACACATTGATAAGGATAGAATCCCTTACGTGAGTATGCTGTGGAATATTTCGGCCGTTCAATATACGAACCGCCACGAACCACTTTATATTCGGAAACCTTTTTCGGATTCTCTTTATACGGATAAGGGACATAATCCGAACGCGTCCATTCGGCAACATTGCCATGCATACAGTATAATCCGAACGGATTTGCCTCATACTTCTTTCCTCCTACCTGCACCAAACTTCCGTCATCCACATTGGCTGCTTTAGGAAGGAACGTATAATACTTGTACCAGGGCGATTCGGGAGACATCGGCTGCGGATCGACTCCACTCACTGCAAACTTGTTGGTTGTCACATCGGCCAAGTTATCTTTCTTACCGAAATCCGCATTCAAGTTACCAAACCAGAAATCCTCGTCGCTTCCTCCACGACACGCCCATTCCCATTGCGCTTCGGTAGGAAGCGTAATGTTCAGTCCGGTCTTTTGACTCAATATCTTACAATATTCCATTGCGTCATTATAGCTTACGCGGATAACAGGCTGCTCCGGTTTATTAGCCGGATACCCCGGAACGACATGATCTTTCCACTGTTGATCCACATAACGGCTGTCATGCTGCGGGAATATAGTATTATACTGTTGGTTAGTCACTTCCAGTTCGCCCATCCAGAACGCTTTATCTATCTTCACCTTGGTAGTGGGATAAGTGTCCGGCTCCCCATGGTAACTGCCCATAACAAATTCACCCGCAGGAATACGTACAAATGTCATTTGAACGCCCGGAGCTATTTCCAACACCTTAACGGTCTCTTTCTCATCGGCTAGCATTTCCTTTACCCTGTCCGGAGCAAACGGCCACCCTTTTACCTTCAGGACTTTCTCCTTCACAGGACTCACCTTCTTGGGCATTACCGGTTTTATCTCACCTTTGTTTTTCAGTTGGGCAGCATAATCGGCAATCTCTTTTTTCCAATCCACTCCGGCACCGCCCGCATATTTATCGGTCAGTTGCTTGCGGCGTTCTATCTGGTCGTATCCCTGATACGGGAACGATTTCAGAACATTGGCATTGAAATATCCTTTGTCGGGAGCATTATAGTCAATCCAGTTATAAATTTTCCTCCACTCCGCATCCGTCAGTTGCACATTATAATGTCCTTTTTTCAAAAGACGGACCAACTCACTGGTATTAGGATGATATTCATAAGGATAAAGTACCACCATATCTCCCTCACCGCCCTGACGATGCACATAAGGATGAAGATTGAGATAGGATGTTCCATATCCCTTGCCATCTTTCTTGCCCCCACGCAGATCGAATGCTTTTCCCTCACCATTGTGGCAAGCGATACAGGCACGATCCAAAATAGGTTGTACCTCCAGATCAAAAGTAAATGAACGGGTTCCTCCTTCCGGGGGAGTGAGAGCATGCGGTGCTTTCTGTGAAGCAATCACACGTTTCGGGATTACAATCTGGTTCTGATCTTCATGACATCCCACACAAGAGACAATCTCTCCCGGTTGCCCTGTCAACCAGCTACGCATCCATTGTACAGCCACTCCATCCTTATCCAAGGGTTGGATAGAAACCGGAGTATTGGCAGGAATTTTAAAAATAACCGAGCCGTCTTCCTCCACCGGTACGGTACCCAACATACGTTTAATATCCCAACCCGACTGGATACCATGCCAGTTATGGTCAGATTGTGTCTGGACATAAGCATACTCATAAGCGTGTAAACGGAGCGACTTCACCGTTCCACGCGGAATCCCCTTCAATCCTTCACCTTCATAAATATCCTGTATAAAGACCGTTGCCTGCTTATCGTCCAGTTTCACCCGGTCGGGTATAGCAGGCGGAGTCACCGTTTTGCGCACGGCTATCGGACTGATATATCCTTCCCCTTCCATTTTATGCAGACAAGTCACGTTATCAAACTTATCTACCAGATAGATACCCCACAAATCATTCTTATCCAATTTTGCGGCAACCAGAAAATAAGTATCATTGAGTGGAGAAGGCTTGATAAATTGAGGCCATACCCCGTCGACCAACCTGTCTTTCACTTCTTCAACGATGGGACGGTTGCGATGAGGAATCTCCTGCAACATACCGGCGGCTCCTTTACGCGCTTTTGCCGGGTCGAACAGAATAAGACGTCCCGAACGTGCCACCCCGTGATGTCCCGAAATGATTCCGACAAAGGCAGAAGCATAACCGGGTAAAGGTTGCACGTCAAATGTACTGTTGGGAAACATTGAACCACTTCCATACAGTGCCTTTTGCTCCGTCCCGTCAGGATTCATGTTCATCACAATACGGGTGTAATAGTGAGTCAGGTCAGTATATTCCCAACGAGTATACATCACACGTCCGTTATTCATAATCACCGGATTCCAGTTTGCATCCTGATCAAATGTCAGACGGCGGAGATTTTTACTCTGCGGCGTATAAAGTACCATGTTTCCTACAGGGTCGCTCCCATTGACACAGGGTACTCCCTGGTAACCGATGTTCGAATTGGCTATGATACGTCCATCCGGCAGATAAGTCCCGTCATAAAATTCCAAATCAGGTTCGGGATTATCAATCAATTTCTTACAATCGCCGTTATTCAGTTTTACTTCAAACACATTCCAACGATTGTCAGACATTGTCTGGGTAAACATCGCACGGTCTCCATCCCAATGCAGTTTCAAATCGGCAATGGAAGAAGTATTGTCAGGCTTATAAATAGTGCGGATTTGTACTTCATCACGCAAATTACTTAACTCAACAATATCGGCGTTAAAACCTTTCCGGCGGGCTGATTCCTGATTACTCCAGTTGTTCGACTGCGTACCCAGTTCGGGAGCCATTGCCCGACGATCCCTGTTTCCCAGTTGATAACGAACGGTCAATATCTTATCGCCGTTCAACAATGGGTTGGCCAGTAAAATAGCACGCTTATTGGCTACGGCCTTTTCCGCATTTACCAAAACAGCCTCATCACCGCTATATATATTGCCGAATCCCTGCTTTACTTGCTGTTCCAGTTCGGTCAAAATAGGCAGGTACTTTACTGCATCGAAGCCTTCGATCCGCTTCATGTCCTCATAAGCCAGACGAATCGCTTCCATATTCAGCCACTTCAATTCGCTTTGCAACAGAAGCATACGTTGCACTTGCTTATGAAGTTTTTGATATCCGGTGATTTGGGTTTCGACTTTCTTTTCAGTCTCTATTTGTCGAATCGTATTCTTTATGTAAGAAGAATCCTTCAAGTAGGCAGCCAGTTTCAAGACGAGCGCGCGCTCAGTATCAGTATTCTTCTGTTGAGCTGCGGCTGTAAAAGTCAGCAAAGAAGAAGATACTAAAAACAATATTAATATGCGGTACCAGTTTTTCATAACGTAGCAGTAGGGTGAGTGAAACGCAGTCCGGCATTATCGTGATAGTTTGCCCATTCACAAACAACGGCACCTTCCGGACCTGCCATCATAAAGTGAAAAGTCTCCATTTCTTTCAATCGCAAAATATCGCCTACTTTCTGTATCACGCAATTCTTGCTTTTGACAGGCCCATGTGTGGCGGGAATCACCGGAGCATTCGGAGTCGTTTCTCCTACTTCCGAGAAATTATAAACCCAACCTTTCTCCACCATCCATGACTCATGTTTGGCCGGAAAGTCTGTTTTCACATGAGCGTGTTCAGGAATCATCTGTCCCGGAAGCAAATAAATGGCATGAGCAAAGTAACCATATTTCGGGTCATTCACCCAAAAGATACCTCCCATACCCACATTTTCAAAGTCTCCCAGACCAAAATCCGTTACCCACATATTCTCGGCCATAAATCCGGTAAAGGGAATGTTATAGTGGACAAACATTTCTTTCATTGCCTCTATGGCAATCTCTTGCTGAAATACGCCGTTCTTGTAGAAATCGGCATTTGTGTACTTTTTCAAATTAGTCATAGCTTTATCTGTTATTATTAATATTATTTCCGTATTTAATCTATCGCTATTCCCTCTATTTCAATCAATAGTTCTTCCCTGCATACGCCGGCCCGCAAATAGGAAACAGGAATATTCAGTCCATAACTTTCAAGTCCCCTGCGAGCTTCTTCATAATCAGACTCGTTCTTCAGGTAAACACGTAACATAACCAAACGGGCATCACCTATCAATTGAACGATATTCTCCATAGTAATCTGCAACTGACGTTCCAAACCGACTCCCTTCAGACTTTCTTCTCCTCTGATTGCGGCTGTACCGGAGATATAAACCAGACGTCGCTCCCGGAAAGTCATGCTCTTGGCCCGTTCAAACTTCGGGGTTGTTTTTTTCTGCCGGGCTTCTTCAAGCACCTGCTCGGAATAGGCGTGGGCAGCAACTTGCAGTTTATTATCAATAGGAGTGGCAAAAACATCAGGAGTGTGAAACATTGCCGCATCCACATCAATCAGCACACCTCCCATGTTCATCCCGATTCCCGTAGCGGCAGGATAGCCGTTCGACCAATCACTTCCCGCATAAAACGCTGTACGCACATTATTGAACGACTGATAATGTTGGCCGGCTCCGTCATATCCGGTGATTTGTTCTATATAATTCCATTGACGAATAATGCTGTTGACAGGAAACGATTCTTTCTCCAAAACCCCCTTCAACTGGCGGAAGGCTTCTACCGACCACTGTTCCATATCTGCACAAGGGTCATCGCCCTGAAATCCTCCGGCAAACAGGAAACGTCCCGACTCATTTTCCAACAATACGTAAGGAATATTATCATAGTGCCGATACAAAATCCGTTCATCGCTTTCAGGACAATAGCTATGTACTTCCATGACTAAAGGAGCATCCGGTACGGGTTGCAGAACATAACTAAGAGCCGGTTCGCTGTCTCCAAAGAAATGGCGTGCTTTCGCTTTGAATAGCTGACGTTGAGTGACATATTCATCTTTTAAAACCGGCGTACCGAACAAGACCAAACGTAGTATACGTTCTTCTTCGGGCAACCGGGACAATAAACTGTCTATCATCGACGGAAAATCTTCCGGGGAAGCAGTCAACAGGGAGTAATGTATTTTATCACAATAGTTCATACACTTTCTTCTTAAAGAGAATTTACATATTCAGTTAATTCCTCTATTTCTTTCTTGGATACTTTCTTGTCAATTCCGTGCTTGTGAACTTCGAACACTTCTTGCATAGTGGCAGCACGTCCGTCAAACAAATAAGGAGCCGTACGCCAACATTCTACCAGCGTAGGTGTATCCCATCCTTTCTCAAACTCGACATCTTCACCAATCCGATGCATTTTCAGATCCGTATAGAAAGGACCGTTATGACAATCGCCACATTTCAACTTATCAAAGACTTTTCTTCCCGCCTTCGCTTTTTCCGACAATTCTCCATCTACTAAATACGGGCTCGGAACCGGGCGTAAAGACTTCATATACGCGTCCACACATTCGGCCATTTCTTCTTCCGGCTCATAGAACTGAATATACCGGAATCCTGCACGTACAGCTACTTCAGCTTTGGCACGAATACCCGAAATCATATTGGGAGGCGTCACGTGGCTATAAAGCAGGCTCTTGCAGTTTTTAGGATTCCCTACTCCATCGTTCATCAAATCCCAGTTCATACCGTCCGTACGGCCGTCTCCGGGATGACATCCGTTACAACTTTGCCACCCCTGATAACAATGTCCCGCATCATTAAAGTACTTCTCTCCTTTTTGTTCTTTCGTCTCGGTACGCCCCACATTCATATTAACGGCAGCCACCGAGAACGTATTCAGATCTACCATATTTAATACATCGGCGAAATAGGTAGGAATAATCAGTTTATTATTCGAGAGAAGAAGATGACGTGGTCCGTTGCCCTGCAAAGGAATCCTTTTGCGGAGTCCGTAAAGAAAAGTCAGGTCATAGTCCAAACGACCTTTATCCGCATAATTCCGAAACTTATCCAACATTCGGGAATGGTCGATTACGCTTATTTCATGTGTCCCGCTATGGGCTACGTAGATGTGCTTCTCATCACAGGCAATCCCCCACACACCGGCAGCGCCCCGGTCGGGTTCGTCCACCAATACGGCTCCTTCAAATTCCTGCTTTTCTACGTTGATGATACTGAAAGCACTTGTATTCATCCACCCCTGCTGTAATTGAGAGGTAGGTACCATAAAACGCCCTAAATTATGAGATACATAAATATACTTACCGTCGGGAGTAATACACATATCCCGCAAAGCATTACTGCCGTTTGCCAGTTGGATATCCTTTACTTTAGTGAAACTTTTCACTTCAATTACAGATACACAAGCCGCCACTATGTTCAAGTCCGCCCTTTGTGCCGGCAGAAAGTTAGCCACAAATAGATATCGTCCGTCCTTACTGAATATAGCGGACCTTGGTTCGCGTAAGACTTTCACGCTTCTGACAACTTTACACGTTGCCGGATCTATCTCACTTACTGTACCTGCAAATTGATTGCATACATAGATATGCTTCTTGTCCGCCGAGAATATCGGATAGCAAGCTCCCGAACCGGTAGGAATAGCTGCTTCTATCTGTCCCGACTTCAACGACAAGACCTCCAACCGCCCGGTTTTCTCGAAAGTAGTCACATACGCTTTATCACCATCAAGTAAAACTCCTGTGGGAGTTTCCTTAAACGGGTACGAACGGAGCAAAGTTTTCCCGTCGGCAGCAAATACATCCAACTGTCTGGTTCCTTTCTGGGTCATCAATAATTCTCCTTTCTCGTTAACAGCAGTACCTGTAGTAAAGAAAGGAGGGTTTCCGGCTGTTGCCAAAGATATGCCGCAACCGAGCAAGCAAATTAGCAAAAAGTTCCTTATCATAATGTTTCGTATTTTTATAGCATGATCTTTTGTTATACTCTTCTATATCCTAGTTCTGCTGAGATTTGTCCGGCTATCTCTTTGACAATCTGCACCGTACTTCGCAACTGTTCTTCCGTCAAACGGTCTTTCGGTCCCGAAATCCAGATAGAGCCACAAGGATATCCTGTATAATTCAAGACAGGTGCGCCTACACAAATCACCCCGCTCAATTCTTCCTCATTGTCCAAAGCGTATCCCTGTTGATAAACCTTCTCCAATTCTTCCAGATAAACCTCGCGCGAAGTGATAGTACGGGAATTGTAACGAGGGAAAGTCATATAAGAAAGATAACGGTTCCGGACAGTGACCGGCAGATAGGCCATGATTGCTTTTCCCGGCGCAGAACAATGCAGTTCAAAAGGTTTACCGGGTGACAGGACAAAGCAAAAAGCGTGATCTCCTCGAGCTTGTTCGATAAAAATGCCTTTTTCATCGCCCAATACGCCAAAACAGGCCGTTTCCTTCACCCTGTCTCTCAAATCACGTAAATGTGGCAAGACTGTTTCCAGCAGATTATGTTCATTCAACGAACGGAATCCCAGAGTTAACAATTTCCGGGTTAATTTATACCGCTTCGTATCTTCATCGAAAGAAAGATAATCCAAACGTACCAATGTATTCAAGATACGGTAGGCGGTAGTCTGTGATATATCAAGTGCCACCTTGATTGCCTGCAATGTTTCTCCTTCCGATCTCGAAGAAAGATATTCAATCACCGCAATGCCTTTTTCCAGATTGGGCACTTTATAATTATCGTCTGTTTTTTCCAGACTTTGCTCTGTATTTTCCATATTTGGCAATATGTTTTCCATATTTGAAATATCATTCCAGCTTTTGGATAAAATTAGGGATGTTGCTATAAAATGGAGCTATGAATGTGCAAAAAGAAGTTAAGTATGCTACATAACATATTTAGAGCACTAAATATGTATCCCATACCGGTGTTTCACCTCAGCCATGACAAAAGTACTTTCCAATGACCCCAGACTATCGATAGTGCCTAGTACATTTAGAATAAACTCTTGATAATACTTCATATTCGGAGCATGAATCTTGAGCAGATAATCATAACTTCCCGATATATTATAGCATTCGGTTACTTCAGGAATATCTTGTATGATTCGCGTAAACTCTGCTGCAATATCCCTGTTCAGCCGTCTGAGCTTCACACTGCAAAACACGACGAATCCCTGATTCAACTTTTCAGCATCCAGCACAGCAATATATTTCTTTATATATCCGCCGCTTTCGAGCCGTTTGAGCCGTTCAAAGACAGGAGTTGATGAAAGACTCACCCGTGCAGCCAACTCTTTTGTCGTCAATCGGGCATTCTCTTGCAGAGTACGGAGTATCTGCAAATCCACTTTATCCAATTTATCAAAAGTATCCATAGAAAAATATTCTTCTAAAGGGTGAATATCGAGAACAAGACAGTATCCTTATTCTATATAACGGTACAAAAATAGTATTATTTTCTATATTTCAGCTATATATTGTTCGATATTCCTACACTGTCTAACTTTGCAAGAAAATAAAGACAAAATATTAAACTTTAAAAACATACGATTATGGAAAGAAAGAACTTACACTTCGAGACATTACAGATTCATGTAGGACAGGAACAGGCAGACCCGGCAACAGACGCCCGTGCAGTACCTATCTATCAGACAACTTCCTATGTATTCCATAACTCCGCTCATGCAGCCGCACGTTTCGGCCTGCAAGATCCGGGAAATATCTACGGACGCCTGACAAACTCTACACAAGGCGTTTTTGAAGAACGCGTAGCTGCCCTTGAGGGAGGAGTAGCAGGGTTGGCAGTTGCTTCCGGTGCTGCCGCCATCACTTATGCTTTCGAAAACATTACCCGTGCGGGCGATCATATTGTAGCAGCCAAGACGATCTACGGAGGAAGTTACAACCTGCTGGCACATACCTTGCCCAGTTATGGAATTACAACAACTTTTGTTGATCCGAGCGACCTTTCCAATTTTGAAAAGGCTATTCAGGATAATACAAAAGCCGTATTTATAGAGACATTAGGCAACCCTAACTCCAACATTATCGATATAGAGGCAGTATCCGAAATCGCTCACCGCCATAAAATTCCTTTGATTATTGATAATACATTCGGCACACCGTACTTAATTCGTCCTATCGAACACGGTGCAGATATTGTAGTACACTCTGCCACAAAGTTTATTGGTGGACACGGTACCTCACTAGGAGGAGTAATCGTAGATTCTGGTAAATTCGACTGGGTGGCTTCGGGCAAATTCCCGCAACTCACCGAGCCCGACCCCAGTTATCATGGGGTACGCTTTGTGGACGCTGCCAGTCCGGCTGCCTATGCAACTCGTATCCGTGCCACTCTACTGCGGGATACCGGAGCTACTATCAGCCCATTCAACGCCTTCATTCTGTTGCAGGGACTCGAAACGCTGTCATTGCGTGTAGAGCGCCATGTAGAAAACGCATTAAAAGTAGTAAGCTTCCTGAACAATCATCCGAAAGTAAAGAAGGTCAATCACCCTTCACTGGCCGATCATCCGGATCATGCACTATATCAACGTTATTTCCCGAATGGTGCAAGTTCTATCTTCACCTTCGAAATAAAAGGAGGACAGGAAGAAGCACATCGTTTTATTGACAGCCTGGAAATTTTCTCTTTACTGGCCAATGTGGCTGACGTAAAATCACTGGTCATTCATCCGGCAAGTACCACTCATTCGCAACTCAACGCGCAGGAACTTGCAGAACAGGAAATTTATCCGGGCACTGTCCGCTTGTCTATCGGCACGGAGCATATCGACGATTTGATTGCCGATTTGGAACAAGCACTTGCTAAAGTCTAGTCCGGAACACTGAACTTTCCATGACTGCCGAACGTTATACCAATATAACATTAAAACATTGCAGTCATGGAAAAATATTTAATACACAGCAACGAACTGCATCTGATAGACGCAGAGAAAATTCACCAAGCAGTAGAAAAAATGGTGGAATCACTCGATATGGCCGCAGGGTCAACCACTAATTTCGACCTTTACATGGTGGTGGAAAACTATTTTAAGGATCTGGAGAAAAGAAGAAAGATCAACCATGTGCTGGGGATGAAAGAAGACAGATACGAACTGGCCGAAGATTTCGGCATAAAATAAAAGAAATTCCTTTTCCAATCACACCAGACAATTTTTCATCTATAAAACGAGAGAGCCTCACTGAAGTGAAACTCTCTCGTTTTTGCATATAGCGTAGAATTATCAATTTCCCTGATGTACCGTAAGTTGCGGGAACGGGAAGTTAATGCCTTTTTCATTAAAGGTGGCATAAATTGCCTTGTTGATATCAAAATAAACTCCCCAATAATCAGCGCTGTTCACCCATACACGGGCTACTACATTCACACTGCTGGCATCCAATGCATGAAGAGCGATAAATGGAGCCGGATCTTTCAGGATACGTTTGTCCGCAGCCAAAATATCAGTCACGATCTGCTGCACTTTATCGTAATCTTCGCCATAGTCAACTCCTACAATCCATTCCACACGGCGAGTAGTCTGCGTATTATAGTTCGTCACTACTCCGCTGCTCATTGCACCGTTCGGTATATAAATCACTTTGTTATCTCCCGTAGTCAAAATGGTATGGAAGATCTGGATCTCTTTTACCGTTCCGGAAACTCCCTGGCTTTCAATCCAGTCGCCTACTTTATAAGGTTTGAATAAAAGCACGATCAGTCCTCCTGCAAAGTTCTGCAAATTGCCGGACAAAGCCATACCGACAGCGACACCGGCCGAAGCCAACAAAGCTGCAAATGATGTCGTTTCAACTCCCAAAGCACCGACAACGGAAATAATCAACAGAATGGTCAGCAGAATATTTACCAGACTTTTGACGAAAGTCTTGATACTGATATCCACTTTTCTTCTATCCATGAGACGTCCGACAAAGCGGTTGAGCATTGAAATAAGGAAACGTCCTACAATAAAGACGATGACCGCAATCAAGATACGCTCTCCGGCACGAATGGCAAAATCCAGCAGTTGTTGGGTGATGAGCGATAGTTTATCTAAGCCGTCGGCATTAGCAATCGCTTCTTTCATTAATTTATCTGCAACGACCTGCGTAGAATCCGCAACCTGTGTTGCTGTTGCTTGAAATAATAGTAGCATAATTTATCTGAATTAAAATGAATAAACTGTTGTTTGGTTATTTCAACAAACGACAAAGTTACATTGTTTTAAGCAAATCTAAAAGTTTTTTTGCATTCTTCCCGTAAAAGGCGTAATTTTGTCACCGATTCACTGGTAGGGGTGCCTTAACATGACGGGCTGAGAACATACCCATAGAATCTGATCCGGGTAATGCCGGCGTAGAGAACTAATTAATAAGCAAGATGAAAAAAATAGTATGGAGTGTCGTCGCTTTATTGGGCGTAGGCATTACTGTCCATGCACGAACGAGTGCAGAATCCGACAGTTTGAAAGTAATTAACCTGCAAGAAGTGCAGGTAGTATCTACACGTGCCACAGCAAAAACACCGATGGCATTCACCAATATAGGAAAAGCAGAACTTAAAAAAGTAAACTTCGGACAGGATATTCCTTACCTGTTGAGCATGACTCCTTCTACCCTGACCACATCGGATGCGGGAGCCGGTATCGGTTACACAACCCTCCGTGTACGCGGAACCGATGGTACACGCATCAACATCACCGTGAACGGGATACCGATGAATGACGCCGAAAGCCATAATTTGTTTTGGGTAAATATGCCGGACTTTTCTTCTTCCGTAAAGGATATGCAAGTGCAACGCGGTGCAGGAACGTCCACCAATGGGGCAGGTGCATTCGGAGCCAGCGTCAATATGCAGACGGAAGGTGCGGCAATGAAACCGTATGCCGAGTTCAACGGCTCTTACGGTTCTTTCAATACGCACAAGGAAACGGTGAAAGTAGGAACCGGACTGCTGAACAACCACTGGACTTTTGACGCCCGTCTTTCCAACATCGGTACGGACGGATATATCGACCGGGCTTCAGTAGACCTCAACTCTTACTATCTGCAAGGAGGATATTTCGCAGAGAACACTTCCGTCAAACTGATTGCATTTGCCGGAAAAGAAAAGACTTATCATGCCTGGGGATATGCAACGAAGGAGGAAATGGAGAAATTCGGAAGGCGATATAATCCTTGCGGGGAAATGTATACCGACGCCGACGGCAACAAACATTATTATACGGACCAAACGGACAACTACCTGCAAAAGAACTACCAACTACTTCTTAACCATAGTTTTTCTACCGCATGGAATCTGAACGTAGCCTTACACTATACCAAAGGCGACGGGTATTATGAAGAATATAAACCCGGAAGCAGCCTGGTGGAATACGGGTTAAAACCATTCAACCCGGACGGAACGGAAACTAACGAAAGCGACCTTGTCCGACAAAAGAAAATGGACAACAAATTCGGGGGAGGTGTATTCTCCCTTAATTATACAGGAAACCGCCTGACCGCTTCCTTAGGAGGTGGCCTCAACCAATACCGGGGAAATAACTTCGGAAAAGTGACATGGGTGAAAAACTATATCGGCATCCTGTCTCCCGAACATGAATATTACCGCAACAAATCAAAGAAAACCGACGGGAATATCTATCTGAAAGCCAACTATGATCTGACCAGCACGTTAAGCGCTTATGCCGACCTGCAATACCGCCATATTGATTACACAATCGATGGAGTAAACGATAAATATGACTGGAATAAAAACGCCCTGCGCCCGCTAGCCGTAGATAAGAAATTCGATTTTTTCAATCCGAAAGTCGGCTTAAACTGGAATATAACTCCCAATCACCGCCTGTACGCTTCTTTCTCCGTAGCACAGAAAGAACCGACAAGAAACAATTATACGGACGGCGATCCCGACTCCTACCCGAAAGCCGAAAAACTGCTTGATTACGAAGTGGGATATACGTTTGCCAACCCATGGCTGACGGCAGGTGCCAACTTCTACTACATGGATTACACCGACCAACTTGTCCTGACCGGTGCTTTAAATGATATTGGTGAAGCACTGACCGAAAACATTCCGGACAGCTACCGCATGGGAATCGAATTAATGCTCGGTATCAAACCGTGCAAATGGTTTCAGTGGGACATCAATGCCACATGGAGCAAGAATCGCATCAAGGATTTTGTGGAAAGCCTGCCGGGCTATCATTATAACGCAGATGAAACAGTAACTTCCCTTCCAACTGTCCTGATAAAGCATAAAGACACCCACATCGCTTTTTCGCCGGACCTCCTGCTTAACAACCGTTTTTCTTTCAATTATAAAGGCTTCGAGGCTTCCCTGCAATCGCAGTTTGTAAGCAAACAGTATATGACCAATGCGGAAGTAGAAGAACTGACTCTTGACAAATACTTTGTCAACAATCTCAATCTGGCGTACACCTTCCGTCCCAAGAAGATTCTGAAAGAAGTCACATTGGGATTCACCGTTTACAACCTCTTTAACGAGGAGTATGAAAACAATGGTTGGGCTTCAAGCGATTACACCGATACAGTGGAAAACCGGGGAAACTATGCCGGCTATGCCGCACAAGCCGGAACAAACGTCTTGGGACACGTGTCTTTCCGCTTTTAATGACATCAGCAGATTATGGAACTGGACTTTTTAGAAATATTCGGTACGCTGGTCGGTTTAGTCTACCTTTGGTTGGAATACCGGGCTAGTATCTATCTTTGGATAGCAGGTGTCGTCATGCCTGCCATTTACATCTTTGTATATTACAAGGCGGGACTGTATGCCGACTTTGGCATCAATATCTATTATCTGATAGCCGCTGTCTACGGTTGGTTTTTCTGGATGTGGGGACACCGGAAAAAGAAGTGCCGGCCGGCAGACCAGCCAACCGCCGGTCGCTCCAAAGACCTCCCTATCGTGCACACTCCATGGAAATGTTACCTTCCACTGGCAGTTGTATTTATTGTCGCCTTTATCGGCATTGCATGGATACTTATCGAATATACCGACAGTAACGTTCCGTGGCTGGATAGCTTTACCACTGCCTTGAGTATTGTCGGAATGTGGATGCTGGCACGCAAATACATTGAACAATGGTTTGCCTGGATTATCGTCGATATCGTCTGCTGCGGACTTTATATCTATAAAGACCTCTATTTCACCTCAGCTTTGTACGGACTTTACTCCATTATAGCTATCTTTGGCTACTTCAAGTGGAAAAAACTAATGAACATACAATGATAAACGAACACTATACTCCCGAGGCAGTGATACTGGCCAACGGTGAATACCCAACTTGCCCCGTTCCTCTGACAATGCTGGAAGAAGCAAGTTTTGTTGCTTGCTGTGACGGTGCAGCCAATGAGTACATTTCCCGCGGACATACTCCGGATGTGATTGTCGGCGACGGCGACTCTCTTTCAACAGAATACCACAAACGCTTCTCCCCTATTATACATCAGATACCCGATCAGGAAACGAACGACCAGACTAAAGCCGTCCGGTATCTGCAAAAGAGAGGATTCCGGAGAATTGCCATTGTCGGAGCGACCGGCAAACGGGAAGACCATACATTGGGAAATATCAGCCTACTGCTGGATTATATGAAAAGCGGCATGGAAGTACGGACCATTACTGATTATGGAGTATTTGTTCCTGCAAAAGATACACAAACCTTTGCTGCTCATCCCGGACAGCAGATTTCTATTATCAATTTCGGAGCGAAAGGATTGCAGGGAGAAGGATTGGTTTATCCGCTAAGCGATTTCACCAATTGGTGGCAAGGCACGCTCAATGAAGCGACTTCCGATGAGTTTACAATTCATTGCACGGGAGAGTATTTAGTATTCCTTGCTTTTATGTAAAACAGACATCGCTGTGCCAAGTTTATTCCACCCCATTGACACAGTTGTGCCATCGGCTTGGCACAACTGTGACACAGCGTTGTCACAATCGTGCCAAGGCGGTGGCACACACCCTTATCAGGAACCCTTCCAGCTGCTACCTGTACGTTGAAAAATGCGGCAACAGGAGAGAATACTTAAAGAGAAAGCAGATAGTTCTTGAAATCTGCAAATTCCTTTGTCATCTGCAAACTTTTCTTCTCGCCTTTCATAAACTCCTGCAATTTGGCAGGTATCTCTACCGATTCGCCGATAATGCTTTCTACTGTTTCAAGGAACTTGGCCGGATGAGCCGTTTCAAGGAACACACCGGTCTCGCCTTCTTTCAGTCCTTCGACCAAGGCACGGTATCCGCAAGCCCCGTGAGGGTCGAGCAGGTAGTGATGTTCTTTCCAGGTTTCTTTTACCGTTTCGCGAATCTGCTCGTCAGTGTAAGTCGTACCCGAAATCTCGGCAGAGATAGCGGCATGAGAATTGCCGTACAAGTCGATTACACGGGCAAAATTACTCGGGTCACCTACATCCATAGCATTGGCAATCGTAGCAATGGAGGGACGGGGATTGTACTTGCCTGTCTGCAGGTACTGATAGAAGATATCATTACGGTTGTTGGCGGCAATAAAACGCTTGATGGGTAATCCCATTTTCTTTCCGAACAATCCGGCAGTGATATTTCCGAAGTTTCCGCTAGGAACACAAATCACAGCATTAGCCGCTTTTCCGGCACGCTTCAACTGGGCGTAAGCATAGAAATAATAGAATGCTTGCGGCAGGAAGCGGGCTACATTGATAGAGTTGGCGGAAGTCAGGGAAAGATGTTCATTCAGTTCCTTATCCATGAAAGCGGCTTTTACCAATGCCTGACAGTCATCGAATGTTCCGTCTACTTCGAGTGCAGTGATATTCTGTCCCAATGTAGTGAACTGTTTTTCCTGTATCTCACTGACTTTTCCTTTCGGATAGAGCACATACACATGAATACCTTCCACCCCCAGAAAGCCGTTAGCAACAGCGCTTCCCGTATCACCGGAAGTAGCTACCAGCACATTGACATTCTTCTGTCCTTCTTTTTTAATGAAGTACCCCAGCAGACGTGCCATGAAACGGCCGCCTACATCTTTGAAAGCCAGTGTCGGTCCGTGGAAAAGTTCCAGAGAATAGATATTGTCCGCTACCTTTACCAAAGGCACATCAAAACTTAATGTATCATATACTATCTGTTTCAGTGTATCGGCAGGAACATCTTCGCCAAAGAACGCATCAGCAACACGATAGGCTATTTCCTGAAAAGACAATGTATCAATCGTATCGTAGAACTCTTGTGGAAGAGGTTTGACAGTCATAGGCATAAACAGTCCCTTATCGGCTGCAAGCCCTTTCACCACTGCTTCCTGGAGGGAAGCCATTGGTGCTTGTTTATTCGTACTATAATATTTCATAATCTATGGTGACTTATTTCATGAATTCTTTTATAAACTCGTCTTCTTTCAACACACCGTAACTACCGTTGCAGGCAGCTACCTCGTCGTATACCTGCACCTCATCGGGTTCGATGCCCGGATACCAGATAAGGAACGGGATCGGTTCGGACGTATGCGTGCGAAGTTCACAGGGAGTAGGATGATCGGGCAGAACGGCAATCGCTACCGGTTCGTTCCAGTCTTTCACTGCTTCGTAAATAGGTCCTACGGCACGTTTGTCGAGATTCTCGATCGTGAGAAGTTTCAGGTCGATATCCCCTTCGTGCCCCGCCTCATCGCTGGCTTCAATGTGAAGATAAACAAAATCGTCCGTTTTCAGGGCTTCCAGTGCGGCAGCTACTTTATTCTCGTAATTCGTATTATAAAGCCCGGTCGCCCCTTCCACAGCAATACGACGCAAACCGGCATAGTAACCGATTCCGTTAATCAAGTCAACAGCCGAGATTACCGCTCCCTTTTTCACTTGCGGGAAAGTTTCGGAGAAGGTAGGCATTTGCGGACGATACCCCGGACTCCAGGGCCAAATACTGTTTGCAGGGTCCTTGCCTTCTGCCATGCGTTTCAGGTTTAACGGGTGGTTCTTCAACAGTTCCTGCGATTTCAAAATCAAGTCGTTAACCAAGTCTGCCGTTTCCTGCGCTTCCGGTGCCAGAGGTTTCACCATTAGCGGACGGAAAGGTTTCAAAGGCACATCGTGCGGAGGGGTACAGTCGAGTTCTTTATTTCCCCCTTTGATAACCAACAAATGACGGTACTGTACTCCTGTATGGAAACGCACGCGGTCGTTGCCCAGTTTTTCTTGCAGATATTGAATCAGCACGTCCGCTTCTTCGGTAGATATATGCCCGGAAGAGTGATTCTTCAGAATCTCCCCTTCCACACAAATCAGATTACAACGCATTGCCATTTCTCCCGGTTGCAGGTCTACACCGATGCTTGCCGCTTCCAGTGGCCCGCGACCTTCGTACACTTTCGGGAGATTATATCCCAGTACGGACATATTGGCAACCTCACTGCCCGGATGAAAGCCTTCGGCTACGGTTATCAACCGCCCGTTACGTCCCATGCGGGCCAACTTATCCATGTAAGGCGTTTTGGCATATTGCAGGAGCGTCTTGTCTCCTAATGACTTCACAGGCCAATCGGCCATTCCGTCACCCAATATGATAATATGTTTCATAAGGCATTAAACGTTTGCGATGCTCATAATATCGGCAAATACTCCGGCAGCCGTCACTCCGGCACCGGCACCGTACCCCTGAATCATCATCGGATATTCTTTATAACGTTCCGTAGTCAGCAAGATGATATTGTTACTGCCTTCCAGACCGTAGAACGGGTGGTTGGCTCCTACTTCCTGCAAACCGACAGAAGCTTTTCCGTCTTCCAGTTTGGCAACGAAACGCCAATGTTTATGCTCTTTTTCCAATACTTGGCGGCGAGCTTCAAAGTCTGCGTCGAGACTGGGCACCCGTTTCCAGAAGTCGTCCAAGGAACCTTCGAAGAAGTCGTTCGGCACAAAGAGATTTTTTTCCACATCTTCCTGTTCGATGCGGTATCCGGCTTCACGCGCCAGAATCACCAACTTGCGGATAACGTCTTTTCCGCTCAGGTCGATGCGCGGGTCGGGTTCGGAGTAACGTTCCTCCTGCGCCATTTTGATAGTACGGCTGAAAGGAATGTCGGCACTAATCTTATTGAAGATATAATTTAATGTACCCGAAAGTACTGCTTCGATTTTCAAGATTTTGTCACCACTATGAATCAGGTCGTTGATAGTGTTGATAATCGGAAGTCCGGCACCTACGTTCGTTTCAAACAGATATTTCACACCGCGCTGGCGGGCGATCGTCTTCAGTTCACGATAGTTTTCGTATGCCGAAGAAGCGGCAATCTTGTTGGCAGCTACAACGGAAATATTGTGTTGCAAAAGATCTTTGTAGAGTGAAGCAATATCGGGACTGGCCGTACAATCTACAAATACGGAGTTGAAGATATTCATTCCTACAATCTCGTCACGAATTGTCTGCAGATTACTGTCTTTTCCTTTCTGCTGCAACTCTTCACGGAAATTGGCGAGGTCGAACCCTTCACGGCTAAACATCGCTTTCGTTGCGTCAATGATACCTACAACGTGCAGTTTCAGTCCGTTTTCCAGCATTAGCTTCTCTTGCTGACAACGAATCTGCTCTACCAGGCTCCCGCCTACCGTACCGATACCGCAAATAAACAAATTCAAGACCTGATATTCGGACAGGAAGAAAGAGTCGTGGATAACGTTCAGCGATTTACGTAATGATTTTGCATCGACAACGAAAGAGATGTTGGTTTCCGATGCGCCTTGTGCACAAGCGATCACATTGATACCGTTGCGTCCCAGCGTACCGAACAATTTACCTGCAATGCCCGGCGTATGCTTCATGTTCTCACCTACAATGGCGACTGTCGCCAAGTTTCTTTCGGCGAGAATCGGGGAAATTTCTCCCATTTCTATCTCTTTCGCAAATTCTTCGTTCAGCACTTCACAAGCCAGGTCTGCATCCGCATTGCGTACACCGATAGAAGTACTGTTCTCCGATGAAGCCTGCGAAACAAGGAATACACTGATTCCATTCTTCGCTAACGCCTTAAAGATACGGTAGTTCACACCAATCACACCTACCATACCCAATCCCTGAACCGTAATCAGACTGGTATCATTGATAGAGGAAATTCCTTTAATCGCCTTGCTATGCGGATTGGAGACTTCTTGTTTGATGACGGTCCCCACTCCATCCGGATTGAACGTATTCTTTATTATAATAGGAATATTCTTATGATATACGGGATAAATCGTCGGCGGATAAACTACTTTCGCACCGAAGTTACAAAGTTCGGTTGCTTCTACATAGCTAAGTTCGGAGATAGTATAAGCCGTTGAAATCACACGCGGATCAGCAGTCATAAAGCCATCCACATCTGTCCATATCTCCAGACTGTCGGCATTGAGCGCCGCAGCAATGATGGCAGCCGTATAATCCGAACCGCCGCGACCGAGATTGGTTACTTCTCCGGTTGTCTTGTCGGAAGAAATAAAACCCGGCACCAATGCTACTTTCGGGATAGAGCTGAAAGTCTCTTTTACCAGTTTGTTGGTCAGATCAGCGTCAATCGTATGTTTGTTATGCTTCTTTTCAGTTTTGATAAAAGTACGCGAATCGAACCACTTGGCATCCTTAATCAGCTCGGCAACAATGATAGATGAAAGGCGCTCGCCATAGCTTACGATTGTGTCCGAAGTCTTCGGGGAAAGGTCTTTAATCAGGTAAATACCCTGGAAAATATCCTTCAATTCATTCAGCAATTCGCCAATCTGACGTTGCAACGCCACTTGCCCTTCTCCGGCAGGAACCACCTCTTTAATCATTTCCACATGACGATAAACAATTTCGCGGAACTCACCCTCATAGGCCGAATCTCCGGTAGCCGCCATTTTCGATGTGTTTATCAATTTATCAGTGATGCCTCCCAATGCGGAAACTACTACAATAACCGGTTCGCCGGCCGATGCCGACTCTACAATTCTCTTTACACTTAAAATGCTGTTCACGGAACCTACGGACGTTCCGCCGAATTTCATTACTTTCATGAAGATACTTATTTTAATGCAATGTCCTGTGTATAGTTTTACAGAACGATTGGTTGTTTACGAAAAAGTTTAATTTGAATTTTGCCTACTTACACAGGCGTGAATCACGTAGATACACAAATACTATCCCTCAACCCCAAAGGGTCATGGTGCACATGGATGTGACTGTATGCGGATAGTACTTCATCATAGTCCTTGTTTCTACTCTTGTTTTTGATAAGTGTCGCAAAAGTAATAATAAAAACATTCAATCTATCACTTTTTCCCGTTTTTTTCTGATAAAAAGAATCCTACGTTTCTTTTCTCCTCAATCAACAGACAGTATTTTTATGACATTTTGCTACTTATTTATCAATTATATTGTTATATTTGCGAAAACAATCGCAGAAAATTAGCTTATGTACCCTCCAAATACTTCCGTATTGTTAATGTACACAGGTGGAACAATTGGTATGATTGAAAACACCACAACCGGTGCTTTGGAGAGTTTCAACTTCGAACAACTTCAGAAACACGTTCCCGAATTGCAGAAATTCAACTTTCCAATTGATACTTACCAGTTTGACCCTCCCATGGATTCTTCGGACATGGAACCGGATATGTGGCGGAAGCTGGTCTGTATCATTCACGAAAATTACAACCGCTATCAGGGATTCGTCATTCTGCATGGCACGGACACAATGGCGTACACTGCGTCAGCACTCAGCTTCATGTTGGAAGGACTGGACAAACCTGTTATTCTGACAGGTTCGCAACTGCCGATAGGGGTACTCCGCACGGACGGAAAGGAAAATCTGATGACGAGTATTGAAATTGCCGTTGCACAGAATAAGGAAGGAAAAGCGCTTGTCCCGGAGGTCTGTATCTTCTTCGAGAACCATTTGATGCGGGGAAATCGCACTACCAAAATAAATGCCGAAAACTTCAACGCTTTCCGGTCATTCAATTATCCGGTACTGGCCGAAGCGGGGATTCATATTAAATATAATAATGTACAGATTCATGTGAACGGAGAAGAACGGGAATTGAAACCGCACTATTTACTGGATACCAATGTGGTCGTTCTGAAACTTTTCCCCGGCATTCAGGAGAATGTAGTGGCTACCATTCTGAAAATAGAAGGATTGAAAGCGGTAGTACTCGAAACGTACGGTTCCGGCAACGCTCCCCGGAAGGAATGGTTCATCCGCTTGCTCTGCCAGGCCAGTGCACGGGGAATCATCATTGTCAACGTGACACAATGTAGTGCAGGTACCGTAGAAATGGAACGTTACGAAACCGGATATCAGTTGTTGCAGGCAGGGGTTGTCTCCGGATATGACAGTACGACGGAGTCCGCCGTTACCAAATTAATGTTTCTGTTGGGACACGGCTATACACCGGACGAGGTGCGTGACCGGATGAACCGTTCAATGGCGGGAGAAATAACTCTATAAACTTACCGGTTCTATATAACGTTCCGTCCAGCATTGAGGAAGGTATCCGGTACCGATGAGGACTTCTTTCCTTACCGTCCAACAGTTAATAACATTTCAGCAATAACGATGAGTTTGGAAACGGATGATTGAACAATAAACTGATTTTGCCGGGATTTGTTTTGCGCGTTGAACAGATTATACATACTTTTGTATTCTCTAGAAAACTAATAAGAATGCAATGGCTAAAGAAAAGACCGTATATGTGTGTAGTAACTGCGGACAGGATTCACCGAAATGGGTAGGCAAATGTCCGTCGTGCGGAGAATGGAATACGTATGTTGAGGAAATCGTACGGAAAGAGCCGGTTAACCGCCGGCCGGTATCGGGCATAGAAACGCAAAAGCCCAAGCCGGTTATTCTTAGTGAGATCATAGCGGACGATGAACCGCGAATCAATATGCATGATAATGAACTGAACCGCGTACTGGGCGGCGGACTTGTTCCGGGTTCTTTAGTACTGATCGGCGGCGAACCGGGAATCGGAAAATCAACTCTCGTCATGCAAACCGTACTCCGTATGCCGGAAAAGAAAATCCTTTATGTATCCGGCGAGGAAAGTGCACGGCAATTAAAATTACGTGCCGACCGTCTTTCTGAGGTTTCCAGCGACTGCTTCATTGTTTGTGAGACTTCCCTTGAACAGATTTATGTCCATATCAAAAATACGAATCCGGATTTGGTTATTATCGACTCCATACAGACTATCTCTACGGAAACCATCGAATCGTCTCCCGGAAGTATCGCTCAGGTCAGAGAGTGTTCGGCATCTATCCTACGTTTCGCAAAGGAGACTCATACGCCGGTCTTGCTTATCGGACATATAAATAAAGAAGGGAGCATTGCAGGCCCCAAGGTGCTGGAACATATCGTTGATACAGTTCTCCAATTTGAAGGTGACCAACATTATATGTACCGTATTTTACGCAGTATCAAGAATCGCTTCGGTAGTACGGCCGAACTGGGTATTTATGAGATGCGGCAGGACGGGCTACGCCAGGTGAGCAATCCTTCGGAACTACTGCTTAGCCAAGACCATGAAGGAATGAGCGGAGTAGCAATCGCTTCTGCTATCGAAGGAGTACGTCCCTTCCTGATTGAGACTCAGGCTCTGGTAAGCTCCGCTGTTTATGGTAATCCCCAACGTTCGGCAACCGGATTTGATATACGAAGAATGAATATGCTTCTGGCCGTCCTCGAAAAACGTGTCGGGTTCAAGCTTGCACAGAAAGATGTATTTCTGAATATCGCCGGAGGACTGAAAGTGAATGACCCGGCCATCGACCTCGCAGTTATCAGTGCCATTCTTTCTTCAAATATGGATGCAGCTATCGAACCGGAAGTCTGTATGGCAGGAGAAATCGGTTTGTCGGGAGAGATACGTCCGGTGAACCGGATTGAACAACGTATCGGAGAGGCCGAGAAGCTTGGCTTCAAGCGTTTCCTGTTGCCCAAATATAATTTGCAAGGCATTGATACGAAGAAGCTAAAGATAGAGTTAGTGCCCGTAAGAAAGGTAGAAGAGGCGTTCAGGGCGTTATTCGGATAAGACACTGATTTATGTTATCTGCCTTATCTTTTTATAATCTAAAGTAACAATAACCAAATGATACAAGAATACCAACTCCGCGTACTTCCCGAAATCGCAGCGAACGAACAACGGCTGAAAGAATATCTCTCTGAAGAGAAAGGACTAAATTTACGCAATATCAATGCTACCCGCATCTTAAAGCGAAGCATTGACGCTCGTCAGCGAACGATTTTCGTCAATCTGAAAATACGGGCCTACATCAACGAAATGCCTGAAGAAGATGAATACGAGCATACGGTATATAATAGTGTGGAAGGAAAACCACAAGTAATTGTGGTTGGTGCAGGTCCCGGCGGATTGTTCGCCGCTCTGCGCCTTATCGAACTCGGATTACGCCCGGTGATTGTAGAACGCGGAAAAGATGTGCGTGAACGGAAAAAGGACCTGGCGCAAATCAGTAGAGAACATACGGTAAATCCGGAATCCAATTATAGTTTCGGAGAAGGGGGTGCAGGAGCTTATTCGGACGGGAAACTTTATACCCGCAGTAAGAAAAGAGGAAATGTAGACAAGATATTCAATGTATTCTGCCAGCATGGAGCTTCTACGGCTATACTGGCTGATGCACATCCGCATATCGGAACGGACAAGTTGCCGCGTGTCATTGAAAATATGCGGAATACGATTCTCGAATGTGGCGGAGAAGTACATTTCCGGACAAGAATGGATGCGTTGATTATTGAGAATAACGAGATCAAAGGCATTGAGACAAATACAGGAAAGACTTTTCTAGGTCCTGTGATACTTGCAACCGGGCATTCGGCAAGGGATGTTTATCGTTGGCTCGCAGCTAATAATGTAACGATTGAGGCAAAAGGTATCGCTGTAGGTGTCCGTTTGGAACACCCGGCAACACTGATCGACCAGATACAATATCATAATAAAAACGGAAGGGGAAAATATCTCCCTGCTGCAGAATATAGTTTCGTCACCCAAGTTGAAGGCAGAGGCGTGTATAGTTTCTGTATGTGTCCCGGCGGCTTTATCGTCCCTGCAGCCAGCGGACCGGAGCAAGTGGTAGTGAACGGTATGTCACCTTCGAATCGTGGCTCGCGCTGGAGTAATTCGGGAATGGTGGTAGAGATACAGCCGGAAGATTTCATAAATGAAGAGTTGAGAATGGAAAGTGGAGAGTTAGCTGCGCAACAAAATGAACAACTACTCGCTCTTAACCCTTCTCTCAGTAGCTCTCAACTTTCGATGTTCAATACCCAACTTCTCCCCCTGCACTTTCAGGAAGAATTGGAACGTCAATGTTGGTTGCAAGGCAGCAGACGTCAGACAGCTCCAGCACAGCGTATGCTGGATTTCACCCGCAAGAAGCTAAGTTATGACTTACCGGAATCCTCATATAGTCCGGGGTTGATTTCTTCTCCGCTTCACTTCTGGATGCCGGAGTTTATCAGCAAGAGATTATCACTCGGCTTTCAACAATTCGGACGCAGCAGTCATGGCTTCTTGACCAACGAAGCCGTTATGATTGGGGTAGAAACACGTACCTCTTCCCCTGTCCGCATCATACGAGATAAAGAGACGCTTCAACACGTAACCGTCCGCGGACTATTCCCTTGCGGAGAGGGTGCGGGCTATGCCGGAGGAATCGTTTCTGCCGGAGTAGACGGAGAACGGTGTGCGGAAGCAGTAGCCAACTATCTGAATCAATCATCCGAACAATAGAAAAGAATGAACTACAAACCTGAAATAGCAATTATTGAGCCGAATACTCTCTGTAGCCTGGGACTCAAATCCATATTGGAAGAGATCATCCCTATGGCAACGATCCGTACCTTCCATAACTTCAATGAGTTAATGGATGATACGCCGGATATGTACGCCCATTATTTTATCTCCGCACAAATCTATGTGGAGCATAACGCTTTCTTCCTTCCCCGGAAGCGAAAAACGATTGTCCTTGCCAGTGACAGCCCGCAATTCCAACTTTCCGGTGTTCCGGTACTCAATATTTATGAGTCGGAAGAAAAACTGGTAAAGAATATCCTGAAACTTCATCAACATGCTCATCACAACGGATATCCCGTGAAGGATATGCCTCCGATGATTCCTGCAGAACATCCTCAGGTACTTTTATCTGCTCGCGAAATTGAAGTACTCGTGCTGATTACCAAAGGGTTAATCAACAAAGAAATAGCAGATAAACTGAATATCAGCCTGACTACCGTTATCACTCACAGGAAAAACATAACAGAGAAATTAGGTATTAAATCGGTATCCGGTCTGACTATTTATGCCGTAATGAACGGATATATAGAAGCAGACCGGATATAAGTGTTTTTACTATTGACTATCAATTAGCCCATACTACTGAGTTATATGGCATATCAGAAAGATCGGTGTAATCTGTCCACTCTTTGCTGTTCCAATCAAAATCAGAAGTGGTGCGCCCTTTTTCTTTATCGGAAAAGAGCACGGTGATTGTACCGATACGGTCAAGTCTGTTAGTTATTGAAACAACTTTCTTATCGGACAATTGAGCAAACGGTTCTTGTAACTGTAACTTGCTGCTCTCCTTATCTGGTTCAAGAAGACGGAAACTGCTGCCACGATTGTCACCTGATGAGTAATAAATCATGTAACCGACCTTCTTTTGGTATAATAAGGAAGGACTACCGCTATCGGGAAGTGCCATTCCGAAATAAAACGGAATAATGGCATCTGCTTCAATCCCTTCAAGTACATAAAAGCCATTTCTATAATTATACAACATGGGAACCCATTTCCCGTTTCCTTTCCTTGCCGACAATAAAATAATCTCATTACCTTGCATAAACACACCCGGATAATCCCCGAATTGTTCAGGAGTAAATCCTTCCGGAAGTTCAAATTGAGGTTCCGGCATAGGAAAATTACTCCGCGTCTTAGTTGCATAATTACTTTGTTCCAAACCTGCGGAAACATTATATAATGAATATCCTTTACCTCTCTGTTGAATGGCCGCAATATCATTTCCGCTGCCAATAACCAATGCCAGTGTATTATAATCGTAGAAACTTAAAGCTTTCCACTCGCCTGTACAGAAATCAAGGAAGAAGGGTTGCTGCACACCATTTTCTTTTGCCAGCCCGCACAGCCCATAAGTCTTTTGAAGATTGACAACCGAACGGAAGTCCGGATGTGCACTCATATCCCACGTTTTTTTACCAATGACGGTTTCTTCAGCATACGCCCGCTCTATTGTCTTGTCGGTCTCATTTATTCCATACAGTCTGAAATCTTTAGGCGTTTGTCCATCTGCAAGTAGTACTTTTCCCAACGACATTCTCTCACTTGCCCTGTTCAGGAATATCTCAACACGTGATTCCGGCTTGCGATAAGGCATTCGGATACTCATTCCATTCGAATGCCTCTCTACAATCTCCGCACTGACAGGTCCAAGATATCCTTCCGGGAACAAGGGTTCTCCAAGATCCCAACGAAAGTCAAAGTCCACCTGGTCGCCTTCCTGAAAACCATCACCATAAATATGAACGATATCTCCCGGTTTAACCGTTTGGTTAGCTTCCGTCACCCCTGCATTAGTCACCAATATCTTTTTTGACGGACCGTCCTTTTCATCGCTGCAAGAGGTCAATGAAAAGCAGAGAAGTGTTATAGCCCAAGCGAATAGTTTATTCTTTGTCATAATCCGTTTCTATTTAGTTCTGTTGTCGGGCAAAGATATGATATTATCAGGCAAATAAAGAATATTTCCGACAAAATCTTCCGGATATTCATAGCATATTTTGTTTTTCTATACTGCATAATCCTAATAAATGAGGATTGCCTGTCAACGATATTTGCCGTTACTTTGCACCGGACAAATTAACTACAGATGAAGACAAAGAATATTATGATTGCCCTCACGCTCCTAACGACAGGGACAGCATGGGCGGAAGATTTCCCGAAAGACTCACTGAAAGTGGTAGATATCGAAGAAGTGGTAGTAATCGCTACTCCGAAAGAGAACCGTAAACTACGTGAGTTGCCGGTAGCTACCACATTATTATCTCAAAAAGATATGCAAGCAAATCAGGTACACTCCGTGAAAAACCTGACAGGCATCGTTCCTAACCTGTTCATCCCGGACTATGGTTCCAAACTTACTACTTCTATTTATATCCGCGGAATCGGTTCACGTATCAACACCCCCTCCGTAGGGCTTTATGTAGACAATATCCCTTATATAGATAAGTCCGCTTTCGACTTCAACTACGCTGATATCGAACGTATCGACATTCTTCGTGGTCCGCAAGGTACTCTTTACGGCCGTAATACAATGGGCGGACTAATCAAGATACATACCAAATCTCCTTTCACTTATCAAGGGACTGATATCCGAATGGGAGCCGCCACCTACAACGACTATAATGTTTCACTGACACATTATCATCGTATCTCCGACCGTTTTGCTTTCTCCACCGGAGGTTTCTATGAACATACAGGAGGTTTCTTTGAGAATGCAGCACGCAACAATGAGAAAATAGATAAAAGCAACGCCGGAGGCGGACGCTTCCGCGGTATTTATCTGCCGACACCGAATCTGAAAGTCGATATGACATTGAGCTACGAATATAGTGACCAGGGGGGATATCCTTATAAATATACAGGTGTTACAGAAGGAGAAGAAACTCGCCCCGAATATATCGGAAAAATCGCCAACAACGAACGCAGTAGCTATCGTCGCGGATTATTAAACTCCGGAGTTAATATAGAATATCAAGCCAGGACATTTATTTTAAATGCGGTCACAGGCTACCAAAACCTGAATGACCGTATGTTTCTCGATCAGGACTTTACAGAAAAAGACATTTATACTCTGGAACAGAAACAAAGAGCAAATACAATTTCTGAAGAGATCGTATTCAAATCAAAGCCGGAGAAGCGTTGGCAATGGGCAACCGGAGTTTCCGGATTCTATCAGTGGTTACATACAAGCGGTCCGGTAGATTTCAGGCAAGAAGGCGTAAAAACTGTAATTGAAAGTAATGTAAACAAAATATTTGAAGGGCTTGCTGGTCCCAAGATGCGCATGACAGCCAATAATTCCATATTGGGAGTTGGCGGTAGTTTTGACACTCCGATATTAAATGGAGCTGTTTTTCATCAGTCAACATTCAATAATCTGTTTATCAAAGGACTATCTGCCACAATCGGTCTACGTTTAGACTACGAGAAAATTAAGATGGAGTATAATTCTATCAGCAACCCTCTAAACTTTGACTTCTCTTTAGCAATGGGACCTATGAATATTACCAGTAAAGGTTTGGAAGCTATAAGCTCATTCATTGGCAAGGAATCCACCGACTACGTACAATTACTTCCTAAATTCGCTCTCCAGTATGAATGGGAAAAAGGAAACAGTATTTATGCAACTGTATCCAAGGGATATCGTTCGGGAGGCTACAATATTCAGATGTTTTCTGATTTAGCACAAGGAGCTTTAAAAAATTCAATGTTGGATGCATTAGCTGCCGACCCGAACTTTTCTTTAATGGCGGAGAGAATATTAGGAATGAAAGATGAACTGCCGGAGGTGAAAGCAACGACTCAATACAAGCCCGAATATTCCTGGAACTATGAAATAGGTTCTCACCTGACTTTGTGGGAAGGTAAACTTTGGGCTGACCTTGCCGCCTTCTACATGGATACACGCGACCAACAAATTTCTCAAATGGCAGAAAGTGGTTTGGGACGTGTCACAATCAATGCAGGAAAAAGCAGAAGTTATGGTGTCGAAGCTGCCCTACGTACCAGCCTGACAAATGAGTTGAGTCTAAATGCAAGCTACGGATATACGTATGCCACCTTTACAGATTATGTAACAAAGCAAAAAGACAGTGAGGGTAATCTTACGGATAAGTCATATAACGGCAAGTATGTACCCTTCGTCCCCAAGCATACATTAAATATCGGCGGAGAATACGCTATTACTTGCAATCCCCGTTCTATCTTTGACCGCGTAGTGTTCCAAGCAAACTATAACGCTGCCGGACGAATCTATTGGACTGAGCAAAATAACGTCAGCCAATCCTTCTACGGTACTCTCAACTGGCGCACAAACTTAGAAATAGGTGATGCAATGATTAGTTTTTGGGCACGTAACTTCTTGAATAAAGATTATGCAGCCTTCTACTTTGAAACGATGAACAAAGGGTTCATGCAACAAGGACGTCCGATGCAATTTGGGATAGATCTTCGCTGCCGATTCTAAGGAACTATAAGGAGGGCGGAGATCCCCGCTCTTACAATAATTTACTTCGAATAAAAAAAGGAAGAACTGATTTGAAGTGACCCCAAAAATTTGGACTGGTTAAACATTATCCAGTTATAGAAAGA